>Ga0315899_10008180_pt1 | contig 11215 bp, 10 predicted proteins | sample LakEriMetagenome_2_FD_203518 | JGI IMG/M metagenome (GOLD analysis project Ga0315899, IMG submission 203518) | Freshwater fungal communities from buoy surface, Lake Erie, Ohio, United States - Buoy 4 MA112 | ecosystem: Environmental > Aquatic > Freshwater > Lake | place: USA: Lake Erie, Ohio...
TATACTCTGTGTTAAAAAGGTATACGTCTTCAAGTGTTATTTCGCTGAGTAATTTTGTAGAATGAAACGCAATAAATACACGCAAACATTCCAGATACGTTTTAATGGTGTTCTTGCTGTATCTTCTCTGCTCTAAATAATTCTGAAATTGTTGGAGTTGTAATTCTGCGGGGTTCATTTTTTCTTTCAAATCTATGCAACGGATAGCTTTCGAAAAAAACCTTGTTATGCCGATTTATGCCAAATCTACAAATACCCCGGATAGTAGTGGAAAGCCTTTGAGCGAAGCGAAAAGCTTGGAACGAATAGCAGGAAAAAGGTTCAAATAATTTCTGCGACGAATGTTTTCAACGAATGCCTTAGGCGAATGTCTACGACGATTTCCAATTACGTAGTTTCAATTACAACGTAGGAATTACGAAGTAGGAATTATGAAATAGGAATAAAACCGAAGGTTTTCCAACAACGCAGTTCCTAATACATTCCCATATTCACCTCTTCGAAATTTTCAAAGTCTTTGATCTCGCGGAGTTTTAGGAGTTTATTTACTGTAATGTTCGTCCAGGTCTCTGTGAACTCTTCATCTCCGCCTTCCGCGCTTGAATTGGTGTTAACCTTTACTTGTTTCTTCTTTGAAAGGAAGTTAATGCTTGTTTCTTTGTCAATTACTTCGCCGCCTTCACTCGTGTCGTAACCAATTAAATAGAAATCGAAATTTCTGTATCGAAAGGTGTATTTCCAATATCCGTATCGGCCATGGGCGTAGTGAACATAAAGGTTGCCTTTGTCTATTTCTAACGAGAGCTCTGGGGCGTAATACACTCCGCCGTCTTCGTTTTCGGAGGAAAAGCAGTTTAAGTTTTTCAAGATCTGTTCATACTGATTGTCTTTCTTGAAGAGAACAATAATGCCTCTTCTGTTGCGATCGACTAACTCGCCGTATTCGTTTTTTACAAATGCTCCTTTGTCGGTTCCTTTAACGAGTAACACTTTGTCGTCGACGCCATCTTTATTCAGGTCTCCAATGGATGTGCTCGACAATACAAATCCTTTCGGAATGAAGTCGTTTGCGTTTGATTTTAATATGGTTTGAGCAATGATGGATTGAGTAGCAATGGCAAGGAGCAAGGCAAGGGATGTTCTCATGATTTTTATTTTCGATTCTAATTTACAATGGAATTCTTCCGCACTCGGAAGATTAAAGTTTTATTAACTTCACTCGCTTAACACATTTCATACCATGAAAAATCCGAACCTGAAGGCCATTGAAACAGACTACTTATACCACTTGGGATTAGATTCTTCGCAAGATCTGAGGGGGTTGTTCGGCGATGTGAAATTTGTTTGCATGATGGGAAGTGCCCTGCGAATAAAGGATTTCGCAGAGAAAGTCGCTTCAACCTTGAACATAGAAATTTCTGCAGAAGGCCTTCAGCCCATTGGGAAAACAGAGCGATGCTCGCTGTACAAAGTTGGTCCAGTTATCTGCGTCTCTCATGGCATGGGCGCACCTTCCATTTTGATATTTCTTCACGAATTGTCGAAACTCATCGAGTATGCTGCTTGCGAAAATGTTCAATTCATTCGTATTGGAACCTCGGGCGGACTGGGCATTGAGCCAGGAACGGTAATCGTTTCCGAATCGGTGCTAAACGGAAAATTAGATCCCAACCTCGAGCAAATTGGTTTAGGGAAAACGGTGAAATATCCAACAGGAATCCATCGCGAATTGGCCGAATCTATTCTTGCGTCGAGGGGAGATATCCGCGCCGAGTTCGGAGTAACCATGGGGACAGATGATTTTTATGAAGGACAAGGTCGCATTGATGGCGCGCTGCTTCCGCCATATACGGAAGAAGAAAAAATGAATTTTTTAAAACAAGCACATGCGCTGGGTGTGCGAAACATTGAAATGGAATCGACTGCTTTTTCGGCGTTCTGTCATCGCGCCAACATTCCCGCTGCCGTCGTGTGCGCCACGTTCATCAATAGATTAAACGGAGATCAAGTAACTACCACCGCAGAAGAACAAGTTAAGTTTTCAAGTTACGCAGATGAATTGGTGTTGCACTTCCTGCGCAGCAACCTTCAAGACTAATTAATCTGGAACGAAGTTCCAACAACGTAGTTCTAACAACGAAGTTCCAACAACGCAGTTCCCATTACGAAGTAGGAATTATGAAATAGGAATAACGCAGTTCCCATTACGAAGTAGGAATAACGCAGTTCCTCACTTATGTCTAAACCAACAATCTCCCCTCGCGCGCTCAAATTCCTTAAATACCGTATTCACCGGAGCGCCATGAATAAGTCCCTCGTTGAAACGCGTTCGTGCGATGTAATTGAAAGCGCCCATGTCGCCGGTGTAGGACGTTTCATTGTTTAAATTGAAATGCTCGTGAATGAAGCAAAGCTCTTTTAAAAATTCATTCATGACATTCGTGGATCCGCCAATGATTCCGCAGTTCAACAACGTTGACTCTGCGAATTTCTTTTCATATTCAGCATAGACTGAAATCTGATTTCGCAAGTGAGTCGAATGATCATTCATCCAATCGTTGTCGAGTGTTTTCGGTTCATCGCCGCAAAATAATTTGTCAGGATTTTCTTGAAACAATTTCGAAGCAAATGGATTCTGAATGACGACAACGTCTGAAACATCGGTAACGAAAACCGATTTTATGGTTGAAGCGAAATTCAACAAGAAGTCGCGATAGATGAAATAACGAAACACATTCGGATTCCATTTTTCATCGTATTCAATTTTAATGAAGGAAATGTTTTCGTTCGAGTATTTTTCACACGTGTCTTCAGAAAAATTGTTGTGAAAAATAACGCCTTGCAACCCAAGCATTGCAATACTTTCCGCCCATTCCTGAACCAAGGCGTAGCAGTCGTGTTCGAGTGTGGTGCTGCGATTCACATCGTACACCCCGGCAATGTGACAAGCCAAAACAATGTTCTCAGACCTCGGGGTGTAATGGAACGATGCCGTCATGAATTCGAAAGCGAAGCGTTTTGTTTCTTCACCGTTGCGCTAATGCTGTTCGGCATATTTCGATAATAAATATACGAGCGTAGATCGACCTTCTCTACGCGGAATTTCGCTTCTGCCTGCTCGAAAAAATCAGCGTCCGCCGCATAACCATTCTTCAAACAAATCGTAGTAAACACTTCGCGGCGGCCGAATAACGTTCCGAATAAAATACAGTCATCCAAGTGCACCAGCTGCGTATGATCATCTTTATCCGGAACGAAGTAATCGTCCGAATTGTTCACCACGTTCTCGGTGAACGATGCAATCAAATCCAGCGACTCTATTTTCTCTAAACAAGAACTCAAATGATGAGGCTTGTATTCGTCGTCGCTGTCCAATATCGTAATGAATTCGCCAATGCTGTTCAAGACCCCACGGTCAATCGATTTCGATTGACCGCGATTGCTGTGACGAACGTAAATAATCTTATCCTCGTACTGCTCGGCATATTGAAGCATTTGCGCGCGACTTTCGTTCGTTCCTCCGTCGTCGATAATGATCAATTCGAAATCCTGAAAGTTTTGATTCAACACAGAGTCAATGGCTCGTTTAATAAAAGCGAACTCGGTGTTGTACACAGCCATTAAGACAGATATCTTGACTTTCTTCAGCATAACAGGGAATCAAATTTTTCCCGCATGCAAAGAAGGACCTTATTTCCCGAACAGCCGTTAAATAAATGTTTTATTTCACGAATTGTCTCCGACATCCGTTGCTCCGCAACATTCGCCCTCCGGGCATTCGTCTCCGACTATCGTTGCTTCGCAACTTTTGTGCTTCCGCCCAAAAAAATATGCGTCAACGAAATCACAAACGACAACCACAACGCCGACCAAAAGCCATCGATCTTAAATCCTTCAACAATTTCTCCGGCCATTAAAAGCATAGACGCGTTAATCACCAACAAGAACAATCCCATGGTGAACAACGTCGCAGGTATGGTGAAAAGAACCAAAATGGGTTTCACGAATTTGTTCAACAACGTAATCACAATAGCACTAACGATAACCGTTACAGAAGAGTCTACCGAAAACCCATCGAGCAAATAATCGCCTATGAATAAGGCCAAACAGGTAATCATTAACTGAAAGGTGGTTTTGAAAAAGGCGTTGGGTCTTTGTTCCATAAAAATATTTTCAATGTGCGAAGTTCGAAAAGATGCTCGGGATATTCTTCTTTCATTTCGAAATTTCTTTTCTTTGTTGATATGAAGAATTTCTTGTCTCGCACTTTTGTTTTCTTGTTTGTCATTGCGGCTCAATCAGCAAGTGCCTTTCAGTTTCCTGCAGGGACTGTTTGGTTCAACACCGATTACCAATTCAATACCGATTTGCTTCGCGATAAGTTGGTGGTAGTCGGTTGCCTTCAACCCGAAGAAATTACAGGCATTGGCGCTATGGTAGATCTTCAAGAAGAATTCTTAACCGTTCCGCAAGTGCAGCTGATAACGCTTATTCCTGCGCGCGATCCGGCTTACAGCCGTCAAGAAATTTTCGACTTCATTCAACAAAATGGTATCGGTCATCCGGTTGGAATTGTTCCCAATTGGGGCGATATTCCAATGATTGAAAATGCGCACCTTCCGCAAATGCTTGTTTTCAATAAAGATTTGAAAGCAACTGTACTCGGAGTTCAAGGGACACGAGATTTAGCTTCCCTTAGCAGCTCAATAAATGAATGGGTGAAGGCCGATGTGAACAGTTTTTCCCTTTGGCAGCCAACAGTAACGCCAGAACCGAAGCATTGGGCTAATCCGCTGATTGAACTTCCTAACGACTTGTGCTACTTCGCGGGTGAATTAGCTGTTTCTGAGCCTGCGCTTTTCCGCGTGAGTACCATTAGCGAAGACGGTTTTATTCAGAAAAGAATTGGTGGTGTGCGTGGATATGCCGACGGGGATTATTCTGTTGCGCAAATGAAAAAGCCTATGGGTGTTACTTACAGCTACGCCGAGCAACTGCTTTACATTGCCGATCCTTTGAATCATGCCATTCGCATTTACGACAACGAACAGCATGTGGTGTTAACCATTCTTGGAAACGGAAAGCAGCCAAACATTGAAAGCTTCGAGAAAGCTACTTCGTGGAAAGGCGCTATTCCTTATCCTACCGATGTACTCATTGTGAAAAATAAATTCTATGTCCTTGCAGGAAGCGATTGCAGTGTTTGGGAATGGAATCCTGCAGACCAATCTTCTAAACTTGTTTGGAGAAGCGAAAACAAAGACGCGCAAGGAAATGCATTGAGCGCATTGTCTCTTCAATTCCTGAACAAGGAATTTTATTTGTTGAAGAGCAACGGCTCAATTTCAAAATTCAAGAAGAAAAAAGAACAGGTGGCCTATGCGCCAGCAACGCCGCTGAACAGAGCGGGTGGATTCACCTTTTATAATGGAGATTTGGTGGTGAGTGAACCGTTCAATCATAAAGTATCGTGGTTAGGTAATGTGAACAACATTGCAGGAAGCGGGGTCATTGGATTGAAAGACGGCGCGGCAGACACCGCGCAATTCACACGTCCCATGGCCTTGAATAAAATTGGAAGTGAAATCTTTGTGTGTGAAGGCGGTTACGGTGTGCTGCGCAAATGGCGTATGGTGTCGAATGAAGTGAAGAGTTTTTATCCAGTCGTTAGCCAAGAGGCATTGTATTCTGGTGAATCTCCGAATGCCGGAGAGGCTGTGGCTTTGGAAACCATTTCCGTTGAACCCGGTAAGACCATATTGAAATTGAGTGTTGATGCTCCCGGATATGTTCTGTTGAATCACGAAGAGAATGGAGTCTTCATAGACGAAAATTCGGGAGTGTCTGCTTCGAGCGAGGTGTTGAAAGATGGTAAATTGGATTTGGTTCTAGAAATCCCTGAAACACGGACAGAAATGGGGTTTATTCAATTAGGACTGCAATTGGTTTTGCATCCGGAAGACGCACCGAAAGTGACCTACCTGAAAAGAATGTTCGTCGTATTTACTTACGAAATATTACCCGGGGGAGAGCATGAGCAAGAACTCATCATTCGACCATTTGTCAAAGCGAATTAATCGTCGCCACGAAGTCTTCCCAATTCCAGGGCGGCTTCCGTATAGTCGGGTTTAATCTTAAGGGCCAAATTCAAATCGGCTTCAGCGTTTACTTTATCGCCTTTGCCTTCATGACAAAGTGCACGGTTGTAGGCGGCTTGATAATATCCTGGGTTTTTCTCTAGCGCTAGATTGAACGATTCAATTCCTTTTTGATAGTCTTTCAGATAAACCAAATAGACAAAACCTTTGTTGAAATAGGCTGCAGCGAAGTTCGCGTCAATGCCAATAATCTTGTCGTAGCATTGTAGAGCTTCTTGATAATTGTTCGGATTTTTTACACCTGTTTCCTGAAGGAAAATGGCTTTGTTGTAGTAAGGCTCCACGAAATTCGGATGAATTTCAATCGCTGAATTGTAGTACTCCTTCGCCAACGGATTGCCATAGCTTGCGCACACCAATCCAGCTTCTACGTAGGCGTCGTAATAACTGGGGTCAACCTCTATCGCTGTTTGGTAAGAGCTTAGCGCCAAAGTGGTGTCGCGAACCTGACGATACAATCTTCCTTTTAAGTAATAGGCGTAAGCTACGCGTTCATCTTGTCGCAACACGTTGTTGATTTGTTGAAGCGCCAACTCATAGTTGTTCAAGGCAATGTCCATAGCTGCTTTTTCCAGTAGGCCTTGCTTGTGCTGAGGATCTTTTTCTATGCACTTTTGATAGTCTTTGTAGGCTTCAACAACGCGTTGCTGGTCGAAGTGAATTTGTCCAGCCGTGAAGTAGATGTCTGCTTTGGTAGAGTCAATGGCCTTCGCACGAGCAATGTCGGCATTGGCTTCGCTGTATTTTTTCAATCCCGAATAGTAGCGCGCGCGCTCCAAATAATGCGCGAAGTTGTTGGGCTCAGCCGTAATCTTAACGTTTATAGCGCGAAGCGTTGTGTCTGAAGTTTCTTCAATCCCTAGGTCTTTGTTCGAATTGCAGCTTTTGCACGATTCAAGGGTAGAGGCGAATACGCAAGCGAGAAGGACTGCGAAAACAGAAAGAAGGGTCTGGAGCTTTTTCAACATAACATTCAATTGAGCTATCAAAAGTAAGGTGTTCGTCTTTTCTTTTCGAGAAGAATTTATTTAACGGCTGTTTTTCGACCTTTGTTGAACATTAATTTCAGACCATTGGCATCCGAAGGCAAACAATTCGTTTCTAGTTTCTCATGGAATTCCGCTACGGTGGTTTTGCAAATTCTTATTCAATTGGGTTATACAGCCTTGTTGGCCAGGTTAATCGCACCCGAGAATTTTGCGGTCATGGGAATTGTGCTCAGCCTCATGGGCTTCGCTGAAATATTCTCGCAAATTGGATTAGGGCCTGCTCTTATTCAACGAAAAGACATTGAGCAGTCGCACATCAATTCAGCTTTCACAACTTCTCTGGCACTGGGTCTGATCTTCACGTTGTCTTTCGTTGCGGCTTCGCCATTGATTGCGCGTGCATACGGCATTGATACATTGAAGGAAATTATTCCTGTGGTATGCTCCAGTTTCACCATCTCAGCGCTTAGCGTTGTTCCGCGAAACCTTATGATGAAGAACATGAAATTCAAATCGTTCTTCACGGCGAGCATGCTCAGCATAGTGGGTGGAAATTTAATTGTGGGATTGTGGTTGGCATACGGAGGATACGAGATTTGGGCTTACGTATGGGCACTCTTTGCGCAGAATGCCCTCATGACCTTGGCTTGCTGGATGCTTCAACCCACGCGTGTTCAATTCAAATGGAATAAAAAGGCAACACTGCAATTGTTGAATTACGGTGCAGGAAGCTCGTTGTTCAACGCGTTGAATTACGCCGCGACAAAAGTAGATGTGTCCGTTCTGCCCCTCTTCTCGAAGGGGACTGCGCTTTTCCCAAATACTGTTTCGTTGAATCAGGCGGGTATGTACGAAAGAGGCGCATACGTAGCGTCACTTCCAATTACAATTATGGCGAAGCTGAGCGATAGCGTGCTCTTCAGCGGTATGTCGAAATTGCAAGAAGAAACCGAACGCTTGAAGCGTGTGGTCTTGGCGGCTACAAATGCGTTAAGTATTTTGATTTTCCCGGTGGCTTGTTTTGTCTTTGTTTTCAGTGAAGATATTTTGCGCATCTATTTGGGCCAGACATATATGGGTGCGGCGCATTTGCTTCAATGGTTATTTGTTGCAGTAATATTTAGAACGCTTACTCGACCCATTGACTCTCTGCTTCGCGCCAAGGGAGCAGTCTACAGAGGCAGTTGGATCAAAGGGATTTACTTGCTTTTGATGATTATTGGTGTCATGGTAGCGGCGCGTTATTCCGTGGAAGCCGTGGCAATCTCCATTGCCGTTACAACAGGAATTCATTACCTCATGATGATCACCTTTGCTCATCAGATCTCAGGTGTTCGTGTGAAAGAACAGCTTTCAGCGTTGGTTCCGGGCTCTCGCATAGGCGCAATGACCTTGCTTGCGGCTTACTTGGCGAAATACATGGCGGTTCGCTCGCATATTGACGGAATTTGGTTGCTTCTTTTTGCAATTATTTGTGTGTTTGTTGGAGGATGTTTATTGGTGTACATTCGCCCGCAATGGCTGGGAGAACGAAGCGTAAATCCGTTGTTCATTGTCCCAGAAAGATTTCGGAAATTTCCGTTTTTAAATAGAATTTACAAGGCGTTCGATGAAGAGTAGTGGAATCGTTTTAATCACAGTTTTTTTTCTTGCGGCTTGCAAGCTAGAAGCCCAATCGAAGTTGGTAGTGAATGCTCCCGACAGTCTTTCTTTTCTCTTGTTTGTAGACGACGTTCAATTCAACACCATTCCAGTTTCTTCCATTCATGTTTCAAAATTAAACGTTGGAAAACACAACGTGAAGGTGGTTGTTCAGTCGCAAGAATCGATCGCCCTTTTAAGCGCAAAGAATTTGATTTCCTACAGTTACAACACTGCCGTTATTAACGGAAAATTGGAATTGGTTCCTTCCGGAGAATTGAAACTTCAACCCAAGGCTTTTCAGTTTTGGAACAACAGTGCTGCTCCGGTGGTTGTAAACGATAATGTAGTTTATGCAGGGAAGAAGGGATGTGAGCATCCAGCTTCCGAATCTACGGTAGATTCGCTTGTTGCTGTGCTTCATGCAAAATCCTTCGACACGGAAAGAAAGATGATTGCACGAATGCAGTTGGATGCCGATTGCTTTCAAGTGAAAGACATCGTGAAAATTATTTCAACCATAGAATTGGAAGAAAACCGCATGGATTGTATGGCTTCCGCAGTGTCAAATGTGTTTGATTTAGAAAACATCGATGCTCTTTTGGAACTGCTTTTTCTCGAGCGAAACAAAGAGGCTATCCGTCAGAAAATTTCACAATTACAAAATCAGTAAGAAACATTTAAAGATTACCTTTGAACCATGAAAAAAGTACACAATTTTAGCGCGGGTCCTTGCATTTTGCCTTCTTCAGTCATTGAAGGTTCTGCAGCGGCTATTCAAGAATTCGACGGCATGGGTTTGTCGTTGATTGAAATTTCACATAGAAGTAAAAACTTCGAGCGTGTAATGGACGAAGCGCGTCAATTGGTGAAAGATATTTTGAATTTAGAAGATCGTTACGAGGTGTTGTTCCTTCAAGGCGGAGCAACGCTTGGATTCTACATGGTTCCATTGAATATTTTGAAGGAAGGTGGAAAAGCAGCTTACGCAAACACAGGTGTTTGGGCGAGTGGTGCGATTAAAGAAGCGAAGTTGGTAGGAAATATCGATGTAGTTACTGACAGTTCTGAGTCGAATCACAACCACATTCCAGCTGTTCCGAATTTAGAAGGCTACGATTATTTCCATTACACTTCCAACAACACCATATACGGAACGCAATATCAGAGCACTCCGAAAGTAAATGTGCCGTTGGTGTGCGACATGAGTTCAGATATTTTCTCGAAGGAATTCAATGCGAACGAATTCTCATTGATCTACGCAGGTGCTCAGAAAAATATGGGACCAGCTGGAGCAACGTTGTACATCGTAGACAAAGAAATGTTGGGTAAGACCGGAAGAAAACTTCCTTCTTACTTAGACTTGGCTTCACACATTTCGAAAGACAGCATGGCAAATACGCCTCCTGTGTTTTCGGTATACACAAGCATGCTCATGCTTCGTTGGATCAAAGAGAACGGTGGATTGAAAGGAATGGAAATTCACAACCGCGCCAAGCAAGAATTATTTTATGCTGAATTAGATCGTAACAGTATGTTCCATGGACACAGCGTTACTGAAAGTCGCTCTTGGATGAATCCAACCTTCCGTTTGAACAACGAAGAACACACTGCTGCATTCGATGCCATGTGGAAGGAAGCGGGCATTAGCGGAATCGCTGGACACCGCAGTGTAGGCGGATATCGCGCGTCTATGTACAACGCGCTACCATTGGAGAGCGTGCAAGTGTTGGTAGATGTTATGAAGGAATTTGAACGTAAAAACGGATAAGATGAAAATTTTAGCGAACGACGGAATTGATGCAAAAGGTCAAGCGGCCTTGGAAGCCATGGGATGCACAGTCCTTACTGAAAAAGTGAATCAAGATGCTCTAGCAAGTTTCATTCAAAATGAAAACATCGACGGTCTTTTGGTTCGAAGTGCAACCACTGCGAGAAAGGACTTAATTGACGCTTGTCCGAATTTGAAATTCATCGGTCGCGGTGGAGTTGGAATCGATAATATTGACGCGGTTTATGCGCGTGAAAAAGGAGTAGATGTGTTCAATACACCAGCAAGCAGCAGCGCAAGCGTTGCCGAGTTGGTAATGGCTATGCTCTTTGCTTCGAATCGTTTTATTTATCAAGCGGGCGGATCAATGCCAGTAAACGGTGAAGAAACGTTTGAAGTGTTGAAGAAGAATTATGGAAAAGGAAAAGAGGTGAAAGGAAAAACTTTGGGCATTATCGGCTTTGGTCGAATTGGTCAATCGTTGGCTGAATATGCCTTGGGATGCGGCATGCGCGTGATGTTCTTCGATCGATCGAAGTCTGACGAAACGGTGATGCTTTCTATTAACGGTTCACCGGTGGAAGTGAAGTTGAGCGTTTCTTCCTTCGAAGAAGTTCTTCGCGAAAGCGATTTCATTTCGTTGCACGTTCCGAAGC
>Ga0315899_10008181_pt1:0-10000 | contig 11214 bp, 6 predicted proteins | sample LakEriMetagenome_2_FD_203518 | JGI IMG/M metagenome (GOLD analysis project Ga0315899, IMG submission 203518) | Freshwater fungal communities from buoy surface, Lake Erie, Ohio, United States - Buoy 4 MA112 | ecosystem: Environmental > Aquatic > Freshwater > Lake | place: USA: Lake Erie...
TTTACTCTTAGGGCTTTTTAACTTGTACTTTTACCCCTTTTGGGGCTTTTATTTGTACTGTTACACATTGAAGGTACAAGCTGGGCGGGCGGGGGAGAAAGGGTTCATGGGAAATGAGAGAGAGAGAGAGAGAGAGAACTGTCGCTAGAGAGAGAGAGAGAGAGAAGTTTATTGACAATCAAATAGATGACTGAAGGTCGGTAAGTACAACGCCTCTTCAGGGTGACACCGCCGCTGGGCACTCGTGGAGAGAGAGAGAGAGAAGTTTATTGACAATCAAGAAGTGACTCAAGGTCGGTAAGCACAACGCCCTGTCGGGTCACACCGCCTCTGGGCGCTCGGGCTCAAGCATATGACGACGAGTACTCGGTAAGCACAACGCCCTGTCGGGTCACACCGCCTCTGGGCGCTCGGGCGCCAATCACAAAAGAGTTTGTAATATATTCGTGCAATATCTGTGGCTTCAACAAGAAAAAGTTTGCAGCCCTCATGGACTACACACAACAAGCACCTCCAGACGCGATGGTTTTGACAGAGACAAACTTGTCCTTCACATGTACACCCGACTATGGGGAGGAGGCCGGGTGCTATACCCCCACGACCTTAAAGAGAATTGGTTTCCTTTTGTTTTCCAATTAAACACTCAACACACACTCTCCGTTTGGCCTTATGAGAGGGAGAAAGAGAGAGAGAGTTTGTTAGCAATGAATTTCCAAAAGGTGGATTCAGGGCGTTGCACCCCGTGATGGCGATGGGACACATTGACGGGACACATTGTGTCCCGCCATGCATCTGTATCGAGGTTAAGAGGACAAGAGGGAGGAGGAGGAGGAGCCGCAGGAGTCTCGCGACATGCTGGATGAGGGCTCATGGCCGGACCAACGCGACCCCGACTCCCGCCTTTTGGCCTCCGGAGTTGAGGTTATTGCGTCCCTGACACAGGGACACATTGTCCCTGACACAGGGACACATTGCTCGGTTTAGCCTGCTGCCAGCCGCTAACTTACTAAGCCTGCATCAACTTGGCTAACTGCTGGCTTAGTTTGGTTGACCCTAAACCCTAAACCCTAAACCCAAAACCGTTAACTTACTATACTAAACTAAGCCAGCATCAACTTGGCGAAAGCCGCGTACTGTATGCGCCCCGTCCCGTCCTTGAAGGGCGCAGCGGCCGTCATCAGTTGATCTATCTCCTCGTCATTCTACATATTAATGTGTATGTGTGTATGTGTGTGTGTGTGTGTGTGTGTGTGTGTGTGTGTGTGTTTGTTTGTGATTGTGTGTGTGTGTGTGAGTGTGTGTGTGTGTTTGTGTGTTTGTTGCATGGTCGAAGGTGATCATGACACTGCTTAGGGTTTAGGGTTTATGATTTAGTTAGTTTAGGTAGTCTCACCAGAGGCTCGCCAAAGGTGCGCATAACAGTGCTCAGCTCCACGTCCGTAACTGTTCCATTTGCGTCCTTGTCGAAGGCCCGAAAGCTGAATTGAGATTGGTGCAACAGTTCGTGACCTTAGTGCAACCTTAGTGCAACATTTGTGACGTATTTGTGACGTAACATTCATGCAACATTGGTGCAACATCAATGACTTGACATTAGTGCAAGGCCCGAAAGCTGAATTATCCAAACACTGAGAGGACTAAGACTCTGAGATCTCGAGATCAGACAGTGACTCACGCGCTCACGAGGTCTGCCTCGGTTTCTGCGGCGTTCATGGGCATTTGCATGACCTGCCCAGCCCCTCGACACCAACATGCCACATGCACTCGCAGGTCGTTAGGGCCCATGTTTAAAACTTTCTGGAATTAGTCAGGACATTGCCAATTGTCGCCGCAAGTTGCTGACTTTCGAACTCGTGTCATACACACGCATGCGGGCATGCAGGCACAGCTCCGAAGTCAGCAACTTGCGGCGTCAGTGCGACTGCCAGCGGCACGGGCACCCCTTGGCTGCTGGGGAACTGACCCGCATGAATTGGTCAAAGTTTACACAGCCCTCGCCCTGCGGGTCAATTGTAGCAATGATCTTCTGCAGCTCCTCCTGCGTGGGGTTCTTGCCCATTGCTCGAACCAGCGTGCAGAGAGATCTGCGCAACTTAGTAGGGTTTAGGGTTTAGTTAGTTTAGGTTTTTATTAGGGGTTACACCAGTGTGCAGAGATTGCTGCGCATATCCAAATGTGTGCGTGAGAATCATGGCAACAGCTTGAGTATGTCCGGCGACGAGCGGCTCGAGTATGTCCGGCGACGAGCGGCCGGGGGGTCGCCGGAAGGCACACCGCCGCGGCCGCTCTCCCCTCGCGAAAAAATCATGACGCGCATGCATATACCTTGCGGCGTGCATGCATGCGTACGCGATCCGAGTCAGTTTGTCTGAACAGCCGCGTGCCCATTCAGAGCGAGGTGGGGAGAATGAGGATTGATGAGTCTGAGGCATGATGCTCAGAGGCTGAGGCTTTTGCGCTGGCATCGCCAGGAAACGCACCCTATGGTGATGGTCCCGTCCCCGGGCTTCAAGCTCGGGTCGGCAAAGCACGAGAAGTCGCTCTGAAGCTGTTGCATTTGCGCCATGTGCCTCGTTCAAGATTTACTGCAAAATTCAAATTTTGATAAAACAACATGGGCTCCGTGCAGTCGATGGGCGAGGAAGCGTTCCGCTGCGACGAGTTGCTGGAGTGCAGAGAACTGACAGAGGGCGACTGCTGCGAGTGTTACACCGGCATGGAGCGACACAAGAGGCTCGTTTGGACACCAGGATTGTCACAAGGATCAACTCCACGTGATCAGGTGTTGGCTTTGCCAATGCAGTCTAGCGGCTGCAACCCCAGCAGTCACTTCGGCACGCAGCAACCGCTGCAACCACGGACCTTTCAGCGTCACCAAAGCCTACTGCGGCCGGTACAGGCGCTAATGATCTGTAACACTTTTGGAGCGCGCTCCCGGAATTTGTGTCCTTCAAGTCCAGTCACAAGCTTCGAACGGGAGACGGGTTGTGCTAACTACTGGGGCCCCGCTATGTCACTGTGCGTGCTATTACAGATGATGCCTCGGCCGCCAAAGCCACTCTATCAGTCTCCATCGCCGGGTTGGGGCCTGTTGCACCAAAGTGGACGAGTCGAGCAACCACTGAATCATGATACAGGTCTGATGGTTGCCGCAAGGTATTAGTTTTTGTTTCTGAAAGAACAATAAAAGACATCATCATCACCGCTGCCTGCATCATGTGCATTGTCCAATGTTTATTCTTTTGAACTTTTTTGTCTCTGACGATTCCTGCACAACCCTTTTCGGGTATATACAAAAAGCAGCATCGCCGCACCGGCACCACCCTCCAGGCAGGCTACACGCAACAGGTTTTCGCCCGCCACGCCGCGCGGCAGCATCGCCGCACCGGCACCGCCCTCCAGGCAGGCCACACGCAACAGGTTTTCGACCGCCACGAGCGCGAGCCAAATCCACAGCCCCACTTCGGGGGCCACAACAGCATTCGCAACCCCGCCTCATGACCGGGCGCCTGGCACCAGGTGAGTGCTCATGCATTGTTGATGCTACTTTTTCTGATGTGGGGTCGTGACTCTCGTATTCTCGTGCCCGGATGATGTCGCGGGATGGCAGGGGCTTGGCATGGACGCCGGATAGTGTTGCGAAATTGGTTCCTCCGAGGGCATGTGGACAGCCCGCCGCTAATCCCTCAGTGCCGGTGTTTGGTGCTGGCGGCAATGCCTTTGGCAGGGGGGGGGTTGGACAGCAACAGACTGCTGCTCCGGCCTTGGGGGCCCTGACGAGAGTTGGATGTGGAGAAGCGGCGACCCCCACTTCTATGCTGGCGGCATTCGAAAAACAGCTTGCAACGCCGCCAGGCACAGTGGGCTCTGGAAAGCTGCCCACCCCAACGCGAAACTTCACTGCAAACAAGGAGAACCACCAATGGAGCGGCAACAGCAACGCCCACCAGCCTCCTCGCACAATATCGCCCCCCGTCCCCAGGTTCACGCCGCCCAACCACAGCATGTGTTTCAACTAAAACTGTGTCTTTGCACGATTTTGTTTCCACTGGTGAGCCCCTTTGCACGCTCTTGCTCGTCTCGATTGACAAGTGCTGTGCTGATTATCTCTGCAAATGAATAAAAAAAAAAAACCCTGCCTGTCAATTGCAGATTCAACCTGAGGCTCGCACGAGACTGACAAGTCAGGAGGGCTCCAAGCAGGATCCAAGGCTAAAGACACGTGTCTTTAGCCTTGCGAGAGAACCTGTCTCTTGCGTGAATAAAAGGGCGAAGTGCACGGGAAACTCACGCTACAATCTAGTGGTCTCTCTCTGTCTTGAACACAACGCTTGAAGCCAGGTGGAGATGGCGGTTTATGCAGTTTCATGTGATAATCCGCGTCATTCACGTTTGAAGGAGTGACAAAAAGAAGTGATGAGAGAGAGAGAGAGAGAGAGAGAGAGAGAGAGAGAGAGAGAGAGGTTTATTGACAATCCAATAGATGACTGAAGGTCGGTAAGTACAACGCCTCTTGTGGGTGACACCGCCGAGGAAAGACCTTGGATATTGTTCGTTGCACGTGGAGGAGGAGTGTTCATTGACAAACAACGAATGAAGATGGTGGGGGTACAACAACTCGGAATATGTGTGCTGCGTAAAGAATAAACAACAACCCGCTGGGTTGAAGGGAAACCAGAGCGCTCGCTCTTATGAAACAACTTACAACTTACCAACCCCAATAGAACCCCCCCAAAAGCAGAGACATGACCCAGACCAAGGAGGTATTGTGTGTGCCCCGCACCGCCGCGCTGAACGTGCGGGAACCTGCCAGTGAATGGCACGTGGAGTCAGGCCGGTGGCACTGTCAGCTCTTCTCAGTGCCGCTTCGACGCGTGCCACTCTCACAGTGCGAGAGCCCCTTATCGGCTCTCTGTGCTGAGCTCTCAGGCATTTGCACATTGCGAGGACAAGGTGAGGCATTGCTGGCCCATTCAGGGGCAGCTTTCGCCTCGTGCATGCATGCGAATCGTAGGTCCATTGCGATCTTGAAAACGGCAACCCACTAGGTCGCCGCTTTGCATGGAAGTTCTGGCTGCATCCGCCCCGGCGCTCAAGGCATGGAGTACAAGGGCAGCTTCTTTGACTCACCTCCGAGCTCAATCCCGTTGAAGCATGATTCCGCATCGTTGTAGTTGGGCGACACGCCAATTGACTCGCAAATGCGGGTGGTAGCTGTGCTCAAGACGTCCTGCTCACTCATAGTCGCATACACGGGCTGTTTCGTTTTCATGTCCTTGATCATGTCATAAATTGAAGAATTGCACTTCATGAAGTCCAAGCAGAAATCAAAGCAGGTGTGGGTTGGTTCACCTGCCAGAGGATACGTCGCGACAAAAAACGTGCTCACATTACGGACAGGAAAAACAAATTCCACGCAGCACAAACAGTGATCACAGTGTTTGCAACGCGAGCGGCATGCGGCGAGGGGATGCCGCAACTGTGCATCTTGGAGCAGTGTCTCACTTTTTTCCATAGCGCAAGGACGTGCGAAGTACGAGCACATCCACATTTTGTACGCCCGTTCACACTTTTCAGTTTTCAGGTATACGTCGCTCGTGATCTGTTATGCGCAGAGCAAGTGTTAATGCGTGTGGCGTCGAAGTTTGTCCTGTTGGGTAATTCTTCATGCGCCCACTAGACACCAGTATTATCGATCGGCAGTGTTCACAAGTCATCATGTGCATTTTTGGTGTAGACACACGTCGAAATGCAGAACGAGGAGAGAGGAGGCGCCGTGCGAATAGAGAAGGGGGGGAGGATCGGAGCAAACTAGATCTGGAAGATCCAGTCACCTTAGCGAAATTGTATTTCAAATTCATGTCCCAGCGTACGGGATTTTCGACCAGCGCCTGCTTCACCATCGTCAGTCATTATCATGATGCGCACGGGATCAAAGAGACTCTAGAAAGGAGATTTGCATGAAAAGCACGTGACTTGAAACGCCGAATTACATCTGTATACGGCACAGCTCTCACTGCACGCATTATTTTCCATCATCTCAATCATTTGCGACCTGATTCAAGAATGTTTTTTCATGAAGCATGGAGCAGAAGATCCCGTCTTTGACATACTTTTCAGGAAAAGTCACTGCCAACAGCAGGGAAAATTTAGGAACAAAAGATTCTAGGACGAGAATCTGCAATCGAAACCACCGCCAGGGGGCACATGCCAATCGCATCACGTCTGCAAGAGAAATGGTGCATGCGTGACCAGCAGTAGAGCGCGGCAAATTGTAAGAGAGAACGAACCAAGAGAGAGAGAGAGAGTGAGAAAGGACTGCATGCGAGGAGAAAACAAGGAGATTACCTTTCGAACAGATCGGGGCATCGATGCAATTTGTTACGTTGCAAGATTGAGTCGATGCTTGCGCCTCAGGGCTTGTTGCTAAGGCATTAACAATTCGTTGCGGAGAGCAAAGTTATGAAGAGAAGCAAATCATGAGGTAGTTGGTAAGAGACGCAGCTAGAAACAGGATATATATACCTGGGATTCCTTTTTCTGTTGCTGAACTTATGTAGGCGTCCAAGAGAGCCGTGTTCACTTGTTCGCAGTTGCTTGTGATGCTCAGCTGCCGACGCGCACGCGCGCATCATGACACCTTCCGAATAATGGACAAACGATGTTTGTTGAGGGGGAAAGAGACGCTGCAGGGGCGGAACGTAGAGACAGCAAGTAGACAAACACTTACACGAAGTGAGCTGCAGCAGAGAGGCGCGACGGTTTCCGAGGACGACGCAGTGAACTTGGGCCTGCATCAGAGTTTGACCATGACCGTGAAAACACTTTGTCGTTCCCATGTCATGTATGTCAACGTGTTGTTTGGTGTATTTTTTCTGTTGTTTGGTGTATTTTTTCTTACTTTGCACAGTCGACGTTGCTACTGCATTGCTGCGGCCAGACGTTGGTAACGAGCATTTCACACATGAATGAACATGATGCCTGCAACATCGTCACAACTCATATACATCAGACCTTGTTTCACGCACGCACAGCGAGCGGCCTCCGCTCATACGCCTATCCGCGTATGAGATCAATTAGAAGAACCTGACATCGAGGGCGACCGCCAACCGAGGCACACAGATTCTGGAGCAGGTCCTCACACATGCTCTCAGTAAATGTGTTTTCAACTTCGTTTGCTATCGCCTGCATCGACAGAGTCAGCTTGCAATTTCATCTCGCAGAAATACAACTGCACCTACGAGTCGATTCTCCTGCGTCTGGAGGCGTCTCAATTGCCACTTCCAGTACCACTCACTCGACTTCTCTGATCTAACGATAGGCCGTCATGCCCAAAGACAGGCATACTCGCACAAAGGAACCTGTCCACAGTAGCCATCATTGGTACATGCTTGCCAACCGAGCACATACCCCTTGCAGATGCCTGATGCAACTGTCGCATTTGCTCTCGTGCAATTTGATGGCCTCTGCCAAGTGTTGGTTTAGATGGTCAGGGTTCACGAAACTTTGCTGTGGGAGAGAAGGACAGAACAAGGGAGAGCGAGAGCGAGTAAGTAAGGGATCCGTACCAGGACGGGGGTTACTTCTGGGTTGCCGGACGGATTCATGAGGCACGAGCGATACTTTTCCTTCAGCCTGCGTCCATGAATTCAATTTTTTTATCTCGCTCGCTCCCTCGCTCGCTCTCGGGGACTTTTTGTCATTGCTGCTCCTCGACCAAGCAAGATCAGTGAACATGGACATGCAAGCGAAAGGAGTTCCAAGCGAAATGGACCTGTCAAATGTGTTGCCGACGATCGAGAGATCCACCTGCCATCAATTGACATCAATGCATGCAAATTACTTCTCAATGCACTGCAAAGCACCGCAAACGCAACTGCGTTTTATCACTACTGTAGCCTGTGGTGTGTGCAACAATCTCGCAGTGCCCTCGGAAGCCAGGCGCAACAGTAAGACCCACAAATTCCCGAAGATCCACGCAATTTGATGCGGTCGAGCAACCCCCCGCAGCCTGAATTTTGTCGATGTAGCTTTGCAGTTGCTCGCACGGGACATACTTGCAGTTGTTCTTGAGTAGCTTTTTCAATTGAAAGCAGCACATCCTGGTCTCCATGCCTGCGAGCATGCGTATGTGTCAATGTCGTTGTATGTTCGCATTCCAGCAAAAAAAAGTTTGCCATTCATTTATTCCAAAATTTTCAAAGGTTACTAACTCCGCTCCCAATCAAACGTCCATTTTTTTTTGGGAGCTTCTTTTTTTGAGATTTTTCAAAATATTTTGAAAAATGACCGCCCCCCCCCTTGAACACGAGTGTTATCAATGTCAATTATTCCAAACAAAAAATATCACAGAATTGTCCTCATCACGCTCACCAGTATAGAAGGCGGGATCAGTCACCGCCGGACACACTGGCACAGTCGCAGCATAAAATGGGTTCTTCACGTTGAACAGAGCAACATCTGACGTGCATCCCTGCCAAATTGCGCAAGAGGTCGCTGTCTTAAGCACTGAGGCGCAACGAGCATGGAAACGTGCAGGCAAGTAAGTCCAAGAGCACACGCTCGACCAACAGACACCAGGGACAGGCAACATGGGAGGGAGGAAGGGTGTTGGTGTCTAACCTTTGAAGAATAAAGATCAGCAGAAGGGCAGCCCGCGGGTTGATTCTGCATGCATGCGTGCGTGTAGTCCGTCGTCAGTGCGTGCGCGTGCACTTTGAAAAATTCATCAGCTGGTGAGCTTGAGTCATCAGCTGGTGAGCTTGAGTCAAGGTTGTAGCCCAATGTCGCCAGTCTAAGCGCATCTACGATCTACGATGATGTTGGCACTTGCTGCCGGTAGCCTTGCCCCTTCCTCCTCGCACCTGCTGAAAAGCTTGACACCAAGGGGAGCACTGTCCCTTTTTATCCTCGACTGTTGTTTGCAGGGCTTTGCAGTGCTGTCACAATTTCGAAAGCATGTCAGCGGAGGCAGGTGGGCGATGTGCAATCTGAGAGCAGGAAAATGTCTGCACTGGTCGCTTACCCGTTCGAAACTCCTATAGCAAAAGTCGGGCTTGATGGTCTCATCAACCGTCTTGAACAGCTGTTCGCTGCATTGATTCAGCTCTCCTTCGCCCGCAAAACAACCTCGCGCCACGATCTGCGTGCCGCGTGGCGTGTGAATCGGTCGCGGTAGGGTGGCGCGCGTGCGCTCGGCAACATTTGCATCGCACAGAGAGCGGCGCTGGGCACAGCGCTTGGCGGCAAGAGCCGATAACATTCTCGCGGCGCACCTTGATGCCGGGGCACCCCCCTGTAAGCGTAAAGTCCTTGCTGTTGCACGTCCTGGCCGTCGTGGCGGGCGCCGGGGTCGTGGCGGGCGCCGATGTCATCTGCGCTCGGCCTGCCGCAGCGCGCGCACACGCTTACGAGGCAGCTGCGGGCAGGTCTGTAGTGTGGCGCAGCGCTGTGCAGGGAGGCGGCGCCACACAGAGCGGGGGCAACAGCGCGTTCAGACCCGGGCTGGCACTCAGTGCGACTAAGCACAGCACGGATGCCAGTCGCCTGGATGCGGCAACGACGCCTGAGGCTTCTGGCGTCCTTCTTTTCCGCATCCCTCCTTGTCCATGCAAGCCCATCTCCGCTAGATTCATCATGACCCAGGTCACGTCCGATCCTGTTTACTGTTGACAGGGATGGTCGGGGAGTCGTCGGTGCTGAACTGGGTAAACACGTTTGATCTGGAGGACCCAGTGGCCACGCTCGACGAGCTCGCAGACGGCGTCGTCCTGCACCGCATTCTCCGGGAGATTGCGCCCGCTCACTTCCCCGACGGGGCGCTCAAGGACAACTGCGGCTCGAATGCGATACTGCGCACGACCAACATCAAGAAGCTGCTGCGTGCGCTGGAGGGCTACTACCGCGACGTGCTCCTCCAGGACCTGCACAGTGGCTACGTAGACCCCGAGCAGGTCGCGCAGGCCGACGCCACAGAGGTGTCGAAGCTCGTGGAGTTGGT
>Ga0315899_10008182_pt1 | contig 11213 bp, 11 predicted proteins | sample LakEriMetagenome_2_FD_203518 | JGI IMG/M metagenome (GOLD analysis project Ga0315899, IMG submission 203518) | Freshwater fungal communities from buoy surface, Lake Erie, Ohio, United States - Buoy 4 MA112 | ecosystem: Environmental > Aquatic > Freshwater > Lake | place: USA: Lake Erie, Ohio...
ACGGCTTGAGTCATACGTTCTTAGTAGGTGAAAAGTACATGAGCCGCGAGAACTACCAAACGGGTCGGGATTGGGGAGATAATGAGCCGCTCTTTGGGGGCTTTAATAATGATAATCATCGCAGCGTGCATCCGTTTTGGCCGTTGATGCGCGATCGGCGAGGGGAAATGTCGATTGGAAGTTTTGGCTCAGCGCATAGTGCTGGTGTAAATTTTGTGATGTGCGATGGTTCGGTGCAGTTGTTGCCGTATACGATTGATGTGCGAGTGTACCGGAATCTCGGTAACCGACGCGACGGGAATGTGATGGCCGAGTGGTAGTAGTTTAGCTGTATCGTTTCACCGCATTGGGCATCGCCCTGCGCTGGGGGGCGTAAAAAAACATGGAAAAACCGAGAATTCAACTTTTGCGTCGACCAACCCAGAACGATCACGTCCAGCGATTCGTGCATCGGGTGGATGAATCCAGTGATTTACGCTAGGCTTTCTACCAATTGAATTTGCTCCGTCGACGAAAAGTGCAGCGGAGCTCCAATCTTGGTGGAAGAGTTGTTGTCATGTTGAACGCATTGAATTTACGAAAAACCTACCCAACACCAGCCGAAGAGTTGGTGGTCCTCGATGATGTTTCGCTGCAGATCGAACGAGGACAAAACGCCGCGATTGTGGGCCCGAGTGGATGCGGTAAATCCACATTGCTGAATATCCTGGGAGTATTGGATCCTCCCACCTCGGGGACGCTTGCCATCGATGGGGTCAATCCGTTTGAGCTCCGAGAAAAGGACCAAGCCAAGTTTCGTAACGATCGCATCGGGTTTGTTTTCCAAGATCACCATCTGTTGCCGCAATGGAACGTCCTAGAGAATACGCTGTTGCCGACGCTTGCCCAAGGCTCACCGGATGCCGCTGCCGTCAGTCGTGCAAAAGATCTATTGGAACGAGTAGGTTTGAAAGATCGCTTAACACATTTGCCTAGTCAATTGTCCGGTGGGGAACGCGGTCGGGTTGCGGTAGCCCGATCCATGATTCGCAAACCGATACTGCTGCTCGCTGATGAACCCACTGGGAACTTGGACGAAGACAACGCCGAGATGATTTCCCAGTTGTTGCTAGAACTGCCAAAAGAGGAGAACACGATACTGCTGATCGTGACTCATTCACCCGTATTGGCCTCTCGCATGGATATGTGTTTCGAGCTGAAGCGTGGATTGATTCGAGAGAAGTCAAGGTCTCAAGCCGTGTGAAGATAGGCAAGCGTCCAATGTAGCCATTTGGATTCGATTGAATCAATAACCTACTTTTGCCTTTAGGTGACGTTTGCAACAACCATATTCCGATCTCCTATAAACTACGTAGTTGATTCACGCGGAATAATGTCACATTGAGCCATCATGTTAGCTTTTCACTTGCCTAGTCTTTGCAGATTGACAGTTGGCATGCTAGTGGCGTCTGCGTCTCTGAATATTCTTAATTGTTATGGTCAGCTCGACATACCCCCACTGGAATATAAGCTAGCAAATCACGGGGGTACTGAAATTCAGTCCCCACGCGAAGGGGAAATAGATCCGGCGAACATTACTTCTAGTCCGATTGCAGGTGCAGACGCGGTTGAGGATCTGATCGCTCGAACCGCTTTACTTGAAGAGAAAATTGCTCAGTACGAAAAAGCAGAGAAGAAGCCTGCGGCCGAAAAGCCTAAGCTACCTAACGTCGCCATCAACGGCGTTTTTCAGGCTGATGCCGTTACCTTCAATCAAGACGACGAGAGTCGTGCGGCTTATGGGCGTGTTGAGAGTGGTGCTGATTTTCGGCGTGCGCGGCTAAGTGCCAAAGGTGCCGTATCGGATCGCATGGATTACATGATGCAGATGGACTTCGGTTTCTTCGGCCGTCCGACTTTTACCGATGTGTGGGCCGATTTCAAGGAGGCTGGTCTGCTGGGAACGGTTCGAGTTGGTCAGTGGAAGCAACCTTTTTCGCTCGAGACCGTTAGCAGTTTTCGATACACAACCTTTATGGAAAGATCGAGTTCGTTCCAAGCCTTTGTCCCTTTTCGCCATTTGGGGGTAGGCTTCTATGATAACTCCGAGGATCTTAACTGGACTTGGGCTGCTTCCTACTTTCGAACTGGGCAGGATCAATTCGCTAGTTCATTGAGTACCAATGGCGGCAATGGTATGGCGGGTCGTTTAACTCATTTGCTTTGGCACGACGGATGTGGTGGGGAAGACTATCTGCATATCGGCGGAGCTTACTATCTTAATGCGCCTCCCAATGAGAGAACTCGGTTTCGTTCCATTCCTGAGATCTATGTGGGAGAGTTCGTGCTACCACCTGGTGGACCAGTTGGGACTAGTGGGCAGGCTGTGAACGAAGTTGCGAATGGAACACCATTCTTCGTTGATACTGGTACTCTTGCAGAAACCAGTCTGACGCAAAGCTTCGGAACAGAATGCCTCTGGGTCAGTGGGCCTCTAAGCTGGCAATCTGAGTATATCGGTACACATGTCGACACTGCGTCAGTAGGTAATGGCTATCTTTGGGGCGGTTACACTCAGATCGGTTATTTTCTCACTGGAGAACATCGCCCCTACGATAGAAAAGCTGGTGCCATTGATCGAATCATCCCTAAAAGCAGCGTTTCTAAAACGGGTGGCACAGGTGCATGGGAGATAGCGATTCGTTTATCGTATCTTGATCTAAGTGACCGCGGAATCAACGGTGGTGAAATGGAGAACATGACCGCGGGGCTAAACTGGTACGTTAATCCGAACTGCAAGTGTGTGTTCAATTACATTCGAAGCTGGGCTGAGTCGCGACCCATTCGGAACGGTTCATTCGTCGGCGCACAGAGTATCGAATCGCAAACCGATGCATTTGGCTTGCGATGCCAAGTTGACTTCTGACCCAATGTTACTCGGAAGCCAATTTTATAATTGTTGTGAATTGCTTCTTGTTGACAGGCTGAACACTGAGTCGAGAGCCTTTTTGCAGCAGCACCATTCCTTCGAGCGCAGCAACGGTTCGTAGTTCAGCAAGCGGAAGAGGTCGTGCTAATTTGGATTCGAATTGGATATCGACCATGAACCATCTTGGATTTTGTGGATCGGTTTTCGGGTCGTAATGAGGATCGGATTTGTCCCAAGCGGTCCAGTCTGGGTAAGCTGCTTTGGCGATTGTTGCAGTTCCGACAACCGCAGGAGGTTCAGCATTGCTATGGTAGATTAGAACACCATCTCCAATCGCCATTTCATCGCGCATGTAGTTACGTGCTTGATAGTTGCGCACGCCATCCCAATGAGTCGTTTGATTGGGTGCCTGAATTAGGTTATCAATAGAAAAGACGTCGGGTTCGGTCTTCATTAGCCAATACTTCATGTACGGTTCCCTGCGAGGATTTCATCGGTGCAAAAAAATCTTGCGTTTAATTGCGATGCAGCATTCTAGCAAAAGAACAACTGTTGGCTCAGAAGTCGGCCGCTGCGAAGTTGTCGCGTGCCAAGCATAGTAGAACAATTGCCCTCAATTGTTTCTGCAACGTAGAGACACATTCCCGTGCAAAAGTTATCGAACGCCAGTTCTATTGGCTTCGCCACAGGCGGCAACCGGGGCTAGCGCCCGACGGCTCGCTATGAACCAACAAGCCGGGACTGAATCAGCTGTCTCCCTCGTTTGGGGAGGGTGAAGTTCGTGGCGATCAGCGAGAAATGTCATTTTCTGCATAAAAAACCCTTCGCTGATTTCGATCAGCGAAGGGTAGTGTGTTTTCTTAAGTTTGGGTTCGAAATCGAACTAAGCGATTCGATTGCTAACCACTTGGGCTCGTGGTCCTGTATCCCACCAACGTCTCGCTTCCAAAGCCATCAGAATCGAGGCCAGGAACATGAAGATCGCTGACAGAATCAACATCACGTGATAAACAGACATCGGATGCTTTTGGCTAGACATATTCGGATTGATCGTCGTTGGTTTTGGAATCGGATAAGTTGGTAAAGGGCACTAAGCAACAGATGCTCAGGATTGCTCAAACTAGTCGAGCAACTTCGAGGAAACCTGATCGCCCGTTTGGATGTATCCTTTTCGGTACGAGTTCATCACGCGTCCAATCGACTTGTCCGTGTCCGTTCGCTCGATTTGAACGCGGGCGATATACTTGGCACCGCGATAGACTTCCATCGTATGTCCAGTTCGGATGCCGTCATCACGTCCAAGAGAAATCTCTAGTTGGTTTCCACTGACCGCGATAACTTCACCATGCAAGTCGGAGGGTGGAACATCTTCAGCATCTTGAATGCCAGCCAGACGAAGTGTGTTAAGTCTGGTTTCTGCTAAAGCACGTTGAACGGTTTCGCTCTCTTGCAACTGATCTCGCATTTCCTTGAGGTCTGCAAGCTTGCTGTTAAGTTCGTTGAGGTCGTCGGTTATTTCGATAACTTTCTTGCGTTGAACATTTCGGTCGGTGATAACCTTATCGTTTTCGGATCGAAGGGTATCGTTGAGAATTTGGGTCGCTTTCAAACGATCCAATGTTTCAGCGAGCTTTTGGGTTGTGGTCGTGTTGACCGAGTTCATTTGGCTCAGCTTTGCGTTAGCTTGTTGAAGCTCTTCGTTTTGATCGCCCAATTGTTGTTGTAGAGCAGCGAGCGCTGCGGTTCGAGCGACCTGCTCTTGGAGCAAATTCGTTTGGAGCTTTTCCTGAGCCAGCTTGGCTTCGTTAACCGTTCGGGTTAGCTGATCATTCTTAGATCGAAGGTCCGTCAGTTTTTCGGTATAGTCCATGTGGGAACTATTCGCGAAGATCGCAGCGAAAAAGAACCCGATGCTAGCGATAAAAATGAGACCTACGAAAATTCGACCGAGAAAATTCATCGTGTCACCGAAACAAGGAATGCGACGAGTGGCAAAGTAGCCCGGAAAAAAGGTCTTACGAGCCGTTTTTCCAACAAAGTTTGAGACGCTAAGGTTCGAGTATAATTAGGTGATTTCTCGACTGTCAACGAAAAGCTTTCCGAATCGTCCGAATGTCTCCAATCCGGACGGTCGCCCCGGCGATTCGCGAACACCGTCGGGCGGACATAGACACCGTGCTAAACTAGTTTGCTTGATCCGATTTTGACGGTTCTGAGAAAAAGACTACCCGATTTGACTTCGTGACCTAGTTAAAACCGTCAGAATCTTTACAGTAGAACAGCCAGAAATTCTGTTGCACGGCCCTGGACAGTAGCATCCGTGCGATCCCAAAAAAATCAAAGAAATATGACTGCCAGCAGTTCAACCCCCCCCGTCCCGAGTTCATTTTTCCTCCGACACGAGTTTTTGATCCGCCGATTGCATTCGCTAAGCGGTTTGGTTCCAGTCGGGGCCTACATGTGCGTACACTTAATCGTGAACGCCAGTTTGATCGCTGGACCAGCGACGTTTCAAAACAATGTGTTCAATATTCATGCGCTCCCGATGCTGCCCGTTATTGAGTGGGCATTCATCTTCGGTCCCATCATCTTCCACGCGGTCGTGGGGGTTTGGATCGCTCAAACGGGACGAAACAACACACAGTCCTACAGGTTGGCGAATAACTATCGCTACTACCTGCAACGGATTACCGGTTACATAGCCATCCTGTTCATTTTTACCCACGTCTTCCACCTTCATGGATGGTTTCATTGGGATTGGTGGCTCAAGGGGGTGGCTGAGCCGCTCGGAATGGCGAATTTCCGGCCTTATAATGCGGCGAGCTCGCTTGCGATAGCGATGGATTCGTTGAGCATAGTCTGGCCTATATTTTACTTGGTAGGGGTTTTGGCTTGCACTTTCCACCTCGCCAACGGCATTTGGACAGCCGGGATCACCTGGGGATTGTGGCTGACACCGAAAGCTCAAAGCCGAGCATCGGTATTCTGTGCGATTTTTGGCGTGTTAATCGGCTTGGCCGGTATCACCTCCTTGGTCGCAGTCAAAACGACAAATCCGACAGAAGCGAAGCAGATCGAAGATGAAATGTACGATGTTCGGGTCAAGGCTCACATGACAACGCCCAATGACCACAAACGTACAGATGGCCACAAGGACATCACCCCAGAACCAATTGGCATGAAATAACCGTACCGAAGGGGCCTTGACCGGGAAATCCCGATTGGTCCCTTAATCCCAGCTGGTGCGTTCCGTTAATTGCTTCGGAAGCGACCGGTTTCTTGGATAGGCTCAAAAGCATTAACCAACGAGAAAAACAAGATTATGGCAGACAGAATCGTCGTAGTAGGTGGTGGATTGGCGGGGCTTGCCGCAGCCATGAAATTGGCTGAGCTAGGAATTTCCGTTGATCTGCTCAGTTTAACCCCCGTGAAAAGATCGCACAGCGTCTGCGCCCAAGGAGGCATTAACAGCGTCAACGATCTAACTCGCCAACAAGGTGACGACGAGTGGAAACACTTCGATGATACAATCTACGGTGGCGATTTCCTTCAGAATCAGCCACCCGTTAAGGAGATGGCTTACTGGGCACCGAAGGTTATTGATTTAATGGACCGCTTAGGCGTGCCGTTTAACCGAACCCCAGAAGGCTTTATCGACCGCCGACGTTTCGGTGGAACTCTGTTCAAACGTACAGCGTTCGCCGGTGCAACAACTGGCCAACAACTTCTTTACGCCCTCGACGAACAAGTACGTCGCTTCGAAAGCGAAGGACTTATCAAGAAGTACGAGTTCTGGGATTTCCTAGGGCCTATTCTTGATGATTCCGGACGATGTGTGGGTGTTACCGCCCAAGACATGGTGTCCATGGAAATTCGAGCGTTTCCTGCTGCGGCTGCTATCGTCGCCACCGGGGGCAACGGCCTCGTGTTCGGTCGGTCGACCATGTCGGTTTTCTGCACAGGCAGCGCCGCGAGCCGATGCTTCCAAGCAGGTGCCAAACTCGGTAACCCTGAGTTTATCCAGGTGCACCCGACCGCCATCCCCGGCGCCGACAAACTTCGTTTGATGAGCGAGTCGGCTCGTGGTGAAGGGGGCCGAGTTTGGGTGCCTCGTAAGCCTGGCGACGCTCGGTATCCAAAGGATATTCCTCAAAACGAGCGATATTACTTCCTCGAAGAACGTTTTCCAAAGTACGGTAACTTGGTTCCTCGCGATATCGCGACTCGCGAGATCTTCAACATCTGCGTCAACGAAGGACTGTCGGTCGACCCAACTCGCATGTGCGTCTACCTAGACTTGACCCACATTCCTCGTGCGGAACTGGATCGTAAGCTCGGCGGTATTCTCGAAATTTATGAGAAGTTCCAAGGGGTTGATCCACGCGAAGAGCCTATGAAAATCTTCCCAGCGGTTCACTACAGCATGGGTGGACTGTGGGTTGATTACGAGGCAAACGCGGACGGCGGATTGTTGGCTGGCTCACCAAAGAACCAAGTAACCAATGTTCCTGGCTTGTACGCGATTGGAGAATGCGACTATCAATACCACGGCGCGAATCGCTTGGGTGCGAACTCATTGCTAAGTTGCATCTTCAGCGGATTGTTCGTTGCACCGGGGATCGCGAATTGGATGAAGAGCTCCAAGTCACCGTCGTCGTTAGCACCTAGCGTATTCGAAAAAGCTGTGGCGGCACAAAAAGCCCGTCACCAGCAGTTGCTATCGAACAACTCGGGCAAGGAGAACCCTTACCTAATTCACCAAGAGCTCGGTGACACGATGACACGAGCGGCTACTGTCGTGAGAGAAAACACTCAGCTAGACCAAGCGTACGCGAAAGTTCTCGAGCTCCAAGAGAAATCGAAAAACTGCTCGCTGAGCGATACCGGCAGCTGGACTAACCAAAACGTGATCTTCACGAAGTCTGTGCAAGATATGTTCCCGGTAGCCTTGAGTATCCTCAAAGGTGCTCGCATGCGTGATGAATGTCGAGGTGCTCACTTCAAACCCGCGTTTGCTCCACCGAGCTTGAAGTCGACCGACGAAGCCTCTCGCCGAATCGAAGCAGAACAATGGTGTGATTCATTCGAGGAGAACAACGAAAAGTTCTTGAAATCAACCATCTGCACCTGGGGCGGACAAGAGCCAAAGCACAGCTTCGAAGATATCGACTTGAGACTAATGTCGCCGAGACCAAGACTCTACGGATTGGTTGGTGCAGAAGCGATCGAACAAGTTTGGAAAGAACGAAGCAACTGCGACGCTGGTTCCCTGACGTCAGCAGCAACTTAGAATTACGTTCCGTCCAACAAAACAGCCAACGAACACACTTGGTTGGCAAAAAACGATTTGGTAAGTAACACTTGCCAACGAGTTTAACCGATAACGGATTTCACACTGTAGAAACTTACTTTCGATAAACAACCCATCATGATCGCTCCAGGATCCGAAGCTCCACAACGTAAGCCAGCCAAGATTAACGTTCGCGTTTTGCGACAGGATGGCCCAGGTATGCCTCCCTACTGGGAACGCCATCAAGTTGATTACGAGCCTGACATGAACGTAATCAGCGTATTACAAAAAATTGCAGCTCAATCGACCACGGCAGAGGGGAAAAGGGTTTGCCCCGTAGCCTGGGATTGCGGTTGCCTCGAAGAGGTCTGCGGTTCATGCACCATGGTTATTAATGGACGAGTCCGACAAAGCTGTAGCGCGTTGGTGGACCGACTGCTCGAAGACAATCCTGAAGAGATTGAACTTCGTCCGATGACCAAGTTTCCCGTGTTGCGGGATTTGCTCATCGATCGTTCCCGACTGTTTAATAATTTGAAGAGAGTCAAAGCGTGGGTGCCGGTCGATGGTTCCTACGATATGGGTGCTGGTCCCCGAATTGCAAGAGCAGACCAAGAACAAAACTACCCCCTCAGCCAATGCATGAGCTGCGGTTGCTGTTTGGAAGCTTGCCCACAATTCACCAAGATCGAATTGCAACGTCAAGCGGGTGAAACCGACGAAGCTTTCCAAGGCAGAAAAGAAGCGGCCTACAACCAAGGGTTCTTGGGCGCTCATGCAATCTCACAAGCGATGTTGTTCAACTCACACCCAGTTGGCAAGAGTATCGCTAATGAACGAATGGAAGCACTCGTCGGTGTCGGTGGAGTTCAGGCGTGCGGTAACGCCCAAAACTGCGTTGCGGTTTGCCCGAAAGAAATTCCTCTGACGACCTCGATTGCCCGAGCTGGTCGTGCCGCTACGATCTACTCGTTCAAAAAGTTCTTTGATCGCTAGGCTTTAGGTCGGTCGATAACGACCTAAAAATGCCGACAGTACGATTGATGCAACAGCGAAGGAGGAAGTCACTACTCCAATAGCTTTTCCTCGCTGATGATCCCGAAAGGCATCGCCAATAATAGCCATAACAGTAGACGCGGCGACACCTCCAAACAAACCAGTTAGGCATCTTGCGATTCCAACGATCATCGCCGCGAGACCGTATGCTGAGACAACGGCCGAAAACTGGGCAGGTGTGATCTCCAATTGATGACGCAGTTGATCACCCAATGGCATCACAATCACAAAGTCAAGAATGTGCGTGAAGTTCACGGTAGCAAGAACGAGGAGCAAGCTCCATTGTTCTGCGGTGAAGCCCGGGCGTTCTGCACTTTGAATCTTTGTTGGGGGGATCTTCGTGGGGTCGATTTCCTCAGACTTCATTAGATAGATCCGTTGGTTTTTGCAGCTTGTTGGGCGTATTGATTATGCACAAACGGATCGATTTAACACGAATCAGATTGTCGCAGTTTGCTAGGTCGTAATTCGATGGGTAGGCACAGGTTTGCCTGGTCGAAAGCATTGCAGCGTTTTTATGTCGATCTTCGCTTGCAATTCTGACGCTTGTTCTGCAACAGCGTTCCGCACCAGATTCTCCAATGAATTCGGGTCGATCGCCACCCGTGCATTGATGACGAGTTCGGCAGTTAAGCCGCTCCATTTCGATGCGAGCGATAGTACCGGGGCGCTGTTGTTGCTAACCAGATTAGAGACCGCATAGACACCGTCGTTCATGCCAATAACTTTGAGGTGGGCAACCTCTGAACCACTTTGAACAAAGCCTTCATGCAATCTCTTGAGAATATCGATGAGGAGCTGATCGAGGTCGACTGATTGCGTTGCATTAAAGGTCGCTTGGCAATTGAGCCAGCCGAGTTCCGCTTCTCCCTCTGCATAGATTTCGTAATCGACGTCCATGACATTCTGTCCAAAGACCCCTTGCCGATCTAGATATTCGCAAAGAGCATCGATTCCATCTCCGTTTTTCGCACTCAACTGAATGATTGCTTTATTCGGGTATTGTTCTCCCAGGAGCCGCATAAGTAACTGAACTTGTTCCGAGGAGAGTTCGTCGATGCGATTCAAAATCAGGAAATCTGCTTCTTCAAGCTGCTTACGAAAAATGTACTCTGCTTTGGGTGAAAACCCTCGTTGCCCCTCGCCACCGAGAATTTTGATGCCGTGACTTGGTTTAATAATGACACCGTAAGGTGCGATATCAAATGACTTTTCGTAGACTTGTTCGAGCGGCCGAATGACGGTTGCGACCAAATCGGTGCAGCTTCCAACTGGTTCGGCGAAGACGATATCGGGACGTTCTTGTGCGCTCAGTTTTTCAACGGCGCCCGTTAAGCCATCAAAGTTGCAGCAAAAACATGAGCCTGCCACTTCCCCAACTTGGAAGCCTTGTGAACGAAGCAGCAGGGTGTCGACCAAATCGGTCGCTTGATCGTTGGTTACAATCGCGATATTGTTCCCTTTTGCTCGATAGACAGCTGCTAAGCGACCGAGCGTTGTGGTTTTGCCAGCTCCTAAGAAGCCGCCAATCATAATGAATCTTGGGGAGTCACTCATGGGTCTTTGCTTTCGAGAACGTTAGTTTTAACACGCGGAAATACTCGTTTGAATGTTAGAGCCATTCTAACCGCGTAAATCGATTTTGCAGCAGCCAAAATCGAGTGATCGTCCCGCGGCTCGGGAGTTCAGAAACTCTGGATTCAATGCGTAGTAAATGAACTTCCCGTCGCGCTCTGTCGTGACGATGTCTGCGTGAAAAAGAACTCGCAGGTGATGCGATACGTTTGCCATCTCGAGTTCGAGTAGCTCGGATAGGTCGGAAACGCTCAGCGGACCAGCTTGCAATGCACGAACAATTTTCAAACGAATTGGATCGCCGAGTGCCTTGAGGTAGGTCGCGCATTGATTGGGGTCGCTGCTGAGCGTCTCGTCCTTGGACATTTTGGCCTATCTAATCTA
>Ga0315899_10008183_pt1:0-10000 | contig 11212 bp, 17 predicted proteins | sample LakEriMetagenome_2_FD_203518 | JGI IMG/M metagenome (GOLD analysis project Ga0315899, IMG submission 203518) | Freshwater fungal communities from buoy surface, Lake Erie, Ohio, United States - Buoy 4 MA112 | ecosystem: Environmental > Aquatic > Freshwater > Lake | place: USA: Lake Erie...
CATGTGTTCTTTTTTAGACCCTAGTCCGGTAAGGAGAGTACCGATCCCAACAGGTATACAGCGAAAGCTAAATTTTGTTTCTGTAAGAACAATAAAAGGATGATCATCATCTCTGGGCCTCGCTCACCGACGCTATGAAAGTGTTTGACGCCAACAGCCCTTGGCAGTCGCTCTGTGCCCAGAAGGTATGGGAATCCCTTTCTGCTGTTTTTCCGCTAGACCACAACCGCATGCAAACGGTTTTGTTTGCCCGCAAAATCGTCTGCATGACAGTCCAAGGGCGCCGTCAAACCTCCATTTTGCCTCCATCACCGAGACCGGGCGTACAGTGGGTACATTGGTACCCTCTCTATTGAAGATGTGTTGAGTCTGTTGTCCTCATGGCTACTCTCAAGAATTCTTCTAACTGCTCGCGTCGCGATGCGTACCACAAGGTTCTGGATGGCCTCGACGACGACAAGGAGCTGTCTTTTGCTCTCATTCAAGACGCTGGTGCCCTTCATTTTCGCCGTCGCTGAAGACGATCGCCGTGACGCTCATTTTTGGCCCCAACAAGCACGTCGTCCGCACGGTGCTCAACACAGAATTCCCGCATCCCAAGCCCAATGAAATCTCTGTTTTTCTCTACAACTTCCTCGATGATGCTGGTGTGAAACCTGTGCGGGTTCTCCAGAAAGCCGGCCTGCGCCACTCGACTCAAGCTGATTGTGAAGTCCCTGATGCTGTACACGCATTGTACATTGCCACTCAGTGATCCCTGCCCCAAACTCTTCAATTTGACATTGATGCTGCCTCTGACGCTGAGGAGCAGCCTTCTCTCGTGGGTTCTGACTCTTACGATAGTACCTGAGTCCCTCTTATTCCCTGTGGGAAACGTACAGGGTCTATTTATCTCACTCTATGTTTCCCCGCCTTCACGCGTGAGGGCTGGTAATTTAAAGAGCACGTCCCTCACAACCTTTCTTTGTCACCAAGACTTTCATTTCTTGAAATCAGCTAGGATACCATAGACTAGTTATTTGGAGGGCAGTCGGAATGGAAACCTTTGGTTCGTAGGTTGTTCGTGGTTTCTAGGTTTAGTTTGGTTTATTATCGTGACTTTTCACGATGCGCCTTTTCAGTAAAAGCCATCTCAACTTGAACGATGTACGTCACACGCACCCCTCCCTGTCTCCTCTAGACATACCTGGATGACCTAGGGGTTTGCGTTATACCCTCCTGGGACCCTCCCAGAGCCTTCAGAGACCCTCCCAGAGTCCCCGGGACCCTGCTGGGACCGTGGTCACGCCGTTTTCTGCGCTGATGAAATGTGATTATGTGCTCTAATATATCAAAGACACTGACTCTCAAGTCCATTGCCTGCCGTGAGATGTTCACACTACGTGAGCAGCAGCAAAATCCTGGCGGTAAAGAAGAGAAGAAATCACTGGGTGCCCTAGTGCCGACAATTCCAGCTTGAGTATAGCACACTGGCCCGGCACCACTGCGAAACCGTGACTGGCAGTGAGGCTGGCTTAGCCCTCTTCCTCCTCCTCGAGCACGCGCGCCCCCTACCTCCCTCCCTCCCTACCTCCAGCAGCAACACAACAAACATCACCGAGGCAGAGTCCCTCCTCTCCATCTCTCAAGCACCAAGTATTTGCTTTTCTTCACGATCACTTGAACATGTACTAAACACGCGTTGAATTAGATACATATGTTGAACAGATTCTTTGCGTCCTCCCACGCTGCCAGTATCTACCACTTTCTCCAGTAAGGATGCGCTCAGTGGCAAACTTGGATTACAATACACGGAAATCCTCTGGGTGCGCTTGAAAGTACTCTGACCTACACCTTGTGTCCGGGAGGTATTTGCCACGGGTGCGTGCCATCTGTGACAGATAATCACAATCCAAAATTGACCGTGCGTCAGCGCGTGCAGCTTGGTTTTCGGATTACGGGCACGTTTTCGTACGGCACGTAACTCGGGTCTGAGGCTAATGTAGTGACTAAGAGGGCCAGGGCGGGGGACAGACCTGAAGGAGTCACAAAGTCCAGCTTCGGAAGCATGGGCACTCGGCTGGGCGGCGTTTCCACTCGTTTAAGCACCGATGGGTTATCGTCATCCTGCACCACATCACCGCGAAGAACGAGAGAGAGTGCAGGAGGGAGAGAATGAGAAAGAAAGAGAGCAAAGAGATAGTGTTTGTACGAGTGAGGGAGTCAGAAGAAAGCACCGGGGGGGGGAGGGCAGTAAGCGGGAGGAGCGGAGACAAGCGGGAGGAGCGTCGAAAGGTGCGTAGGGGTTGCGTTCGCTCCCGTAGCGCGCATGCACAAACAGTGTGTGAACTAGTGTCCTGACCGGAGCGGACGCGATGAGACGCTCCATGGATGGGGACATGAGAGACGAGGAGTTAAACTTGTTTTGTTGTTTGCCGAAGATGCGCATCGCGGCGAAGGAGCCTGTGTACACGGCGAGACCGTCAGCGTTCATGACCATCAGGAACAACCTGATGCTCGTCAGCATAGAAGAGACCGTTGCTGGCAGCCTGTTGAGCGTTTGTCTGTTTGTCCTACATGCGCACAGGCCAACCGGAGCACGCGAGCGAGTAATTCAATACTAATGAAGATGTTGGAACTGGCAAAGAGAGAGAGGCAAACACATACCACGCGTGCGCAGCTCACGCCCCTCCTGCCATGCCACCCGCATCTCCTTGGTCTCGAATGCGTATCGTGGCGGAGCCTCAGAAGGCGTCTTCTGAAACCCTCGCGGGCGCTCATACTGCAGACGCACGTAGCCACAAAAGTTGGGCTGTCAGTCTGCAGTCGAGTTGCAGGCGTCATGCAACGCATGTCCCAGTGAAACAACGTTGCGACGGCGTCTTGTAAAGGAGAAACAAAGCGCAAGGAGATGTGTGTGTGTGTGTGTGTGTGTGTGTGTGTGTGTGTGTGTGTGCAACCGCGCGCGCGCACACACACACACACACATGCACACACACACACACATACACATGCACACGCGAGGAACCTGGAAAACCATGGTATCATCTGAATCAGAAGTTTTGGGTCTGAGCGCTGCGTCACGCTCTGAGTATCCGGGATGCCGACGCTCACTAAAAAAAAGAAACTAAAACTCACCAAAGGGATAGCAACGCGTAGTGTGATATTAATGATCTTAGCGACAGACTGAGTGGTTAGACTTTTTGCTCAGCATCCTATACAGCAAAGAAACAGTCTTCCTGAAATGAGCAGTTTAATATCCATGCACCTGAGGAAAGGGCCGAGGGGATCCATCATTTCCTTCATTTTCATTTTTTTGCGGTAGTTCATGTCCAAAACCTCGGGGTTGGGGCGCAGAATGTTCCTTCGGAAGAGGAGGGGGGGGGGAAAGGGGAGAGGAGCGTCGAACAAGGAGAATTTTTCTTTCGTCAGTGAGCTGGTGTGTATTTACAGGCTATGCACACATGCATGCACACTGGCCTCACCACACATTAGCAACACATTAGCAACACATTAGCAACACATTAGCAACACATTAGCAACACATGCATGCTCACTGGCCTCACCACTCGACATCAGCTATCCGCTTACTAACCCTGTTCAGCTGCCCGTCCAAGTCAGGTCTCATGACACACTCCTTCATCATTCGTTTCTGTAGCATATCCAGCTGCGATTTGAGCGCCTGTGCAAATAGCCATTCCATGCTGTCACATGTGTGTGTGTGTGCGTCGTACGTGCGTGTGTATGTGGTCATAATACATTAATATATATGTGTGCACATACGAACCAAGTCAGCAAACACGTCTCAAGGCACGTATCCACGCCGAACTGGGAAACATCGTGAATGAAAATGAGCAACATCATGTCAGAATACCTTCTGCACGCCTTCTAATGCGCCAAGCAGCTGCTTTTTCACCTTGTCCGCTTCCTTCGCGGCCTCCATGGCTATCAGTTGAGGGTCAGCTATTTGGGCATCCCCCCCCCCTCCCCCCGCGAATCCAGCGCCTCCTCCTGCGCGAGGAGGAGGAGGAGAATCCTGTTCTATTTGAACTGAGGGCACTTTGATGAGGGAGCTCGGGGTTTGTGCACGCGCGGACGCAGCGGATTCGCTCCTTGAAGCGGATGGAGATGGGGCTGCGCCGGATCGACGGTCGCCGATATCCCCCTGTTCTTTCCCAGTGCTGCTGTCCTTGTCCATGAGCGCACCCAGGTCGAAGTCCTCCGCCGGCTGCTCTTCAGCATCAGAATTTGCACTTCTCGCGCTGCCTTGCCGACCCTCCTTATCCTGCCCCGTGCCTCCCTTGCTCTTCTTGGACGATGGGTCTTGCTTCTTCACACCACCACGCCCATGGGACTCAGCCCCGCCAGACCCTGCTTGAATCTTAGACATCAGATCCTTGGCTATGCCTGACACCGCTTCGTTAGCTGCCTCCGTAGCCTTGGCTACCGCGATGACCGAGACTTTCTCAACGGCTCGTCCCACGAACCCGTCTGCCATGCTCTCAACCACCTTTGAAACCTCCGTGCTCATATTTCCCATGATGCCCTCGATTTGTGCATTCAGGTCGACTGCGCCCTGCCGTAACTCTTCTACGTGTCAAATACATGTCAAAAAATCCTAGTAATTGCAACGCCGTTTAGTTCAACTAACTACTAGACCTGCCGTAAATCTTCTACGTGGGTCTCGAATTCGCTGCCCATCTCCGCGAGGTTGGCGGCAGCGCGTTCAATGGCGTCATTGTGCTGTGCAACTGCGACGCCAATGTCTTCAATATCATGCACGAATTGCTGCACACGGTCAACACACATCTGAACCTCTTCGCCGCGCGCCACCTCTTCAATCTCGGTGGTGAGCCGTTCCTGCAAAAGGGAGAGGGTGGAAGAAATAGGAGGCGATAGGCAGGAGAGGGGGCACTTAGCGTTAATGAGCATTGACGAGCCGGATAGACAGCCACCTGCTCGAAATGAAACCATAGCAGCCTCTGCTCATCATCGCGGCGTATCGCGCGTTCGCGGCTCTCCCACACGCGTTCCTCTGAAATGTACCTGCACGACAGAAATCTTTTGCATGATCTCCTGCCGCTGTTTCCCGAGCTCACCGAAGACAAAGGTGCTGATCATAGCGTGCAGATCATCGAGGCGCTCGTTCAGCTCCTTCTTGGTCACCACCTCCAACATCCTCTTTTTAATTATTTCGACTTCTTCGATGGTCGCATACGTCTTCGGTATAGTCACCTCCACCGCATGCTTCAGATCATTCCGCACCACCTTGATCTGCGAGCCCAGCTCAACCGTTTTCTCTTCCAGCGCGTTCGTGCGCTGCTCGCCTTCCGTGAGGCGCTTATCAAAATGAATCATTTTGACCTCGAGCTCGTTTACACTGTTGCGCAGCCCTTCGATGTCGGCGTCGTCGAAACGCTTTTCCAGGGTTTCGATCTTAGCGCGGTTTTGCCTTTGTCGACTTTCAAGATCGCTTATTTTCCTGTCTGCATCCTTCTTGTTCTCTTCCACAACCGTATACACCGCCTCAAACTTCCTGTCCAGCTCTGCGGCCTGGCTTTCCAGCTTCTGTTCCACTGATGCCAGGCGGGGCTGGACATCGTTTGCAAGATCTGTGATCCTTCCGCTCAGCACGTCCGTTGCCTTCGTGAGACCCGCAACGTCCTTCTTGACTTCTGCGATAGACGTCTGCAGCGCGCTCTCTGAGCGCTTGACGTACTGGTCCAGGTTCGCCACCGTCTTAATTGTGGACTCGATTTCCTCCTTGTTGCGCGTAATCTGGCTCTGGAGGTGCGATATGTTGTTTTCGAGCTTCGAGATCGCCTTTTTTGTCACCTCAAACTGCCCCGAGTGGTCTGCCAGCAGCTCGAGGACCAGAGCGAGCTGGCCCTCGAGCGCGCTGTACTTTATCAGGCTGCTGTTGCTCAGCTGCACGCCCAGGATGTTCATGCTCACGTTCTCGCTCGACGCAGCCATGTTTGTGGCTCGGTGTGTCTCACAGCCCACGACGACACCGCGGTACCTGGGGCTCCATCATCCGAGCTGCCTACGGGCCAATACGTTCAACTGACGCGAAGTTCGTGGGCAAATCTTAGGAGTCTCTTAGACCGCCAAAAAACGATACTTGAGGGGCTGGAGAGGAGAGCGTCGTCAAGGTGCCTCGGTGATCGTGCGGCGCCTCCTCTGCGCTTGCCCCTGCGCGTGCCTGCTCTGCAAGCCTGTTCGTGGCGCTCACCGCTGCGGCAATCCTAAACCGCGATGCAACTGGCCTGAAGGAACCTGTTTTATTTCCAGTAACAGTCCGCGATGAGCGACGGGGAGGAGCGCGACCGGAAGCCGCAGGTCAACGGGCAGGGTGGCGATGAAACAATCCAGATCAAGGTCAAGATGGGTGGGTGAACCCTTTGCGTCGCCCCGGGCTGAAATTAGTTTCCAGCCTTGCACTGCTTCTCGCGCATGCGTGCAAGCTCTGACGCACATGCACTTGCACACGCATTTGATGCAAAAACAGAGGGCACCTCTGCACTGGATTTCAAAATCAAGAGAAAAACGAGAATCGCCAAAGTGATGGACGTAAGCGCCCTCTCTCTCGCGCACTAACAGCTCATACACAGGAGGGATGGTTTAGTCCACACACACACTCTCTCTCTCACACACACAGGCGTTCGCTTCAAAGCAGGGCCTCGAGCGCGGCAAGCTGCGATTCATGTTTGACGGTGTGCGCATAGGCGAGGACGCCACAGCCCTAGACTTGGAACTCGAGGATGACGACCTCATTGACGCCTTCCTCCACCAGGTGGGAGGTGCTCCCTGAGCACTTCATTCCGTCAGCTTCTCCATTTAGCGCTGCCATCTGGACAGCAGCCGGAGGCAACGAGGGCGCACGAAGGGAGCGGAGAGGGAGAACTTAACTCTATAGAGCCGCTGTATCGCTTGTAAAAAAAGGGGGGAGGGAAATTACGCTGTCTTTTACTACTCCAGATTTTTTTATTAAATTTTTCTGTCATGAAGTGATTGTAAAGAAACAAAAGAGAGTACGGGCTGGACTCGACTACTCAGAACAGAGAGTACGCGCGCGCGAGAGAGAGTCAGAAAGAGAGAGACGCACTCATGAGCGCGCGCGGCAGAACCTCGTTATGAGGCACAGACAACCTTGCCTCGCGCTGCTAATCTGGGCGAGCGACCCCATGAGGGGAGGGGGCACTGAGGCACCACAGGCATTCCGCCGTGGGGAACACATGGACCGGGTGGGGGGCGATCCCGCAGTTTTTTTCCCTGTGACGGAAAGTCACCCTTTGTCACATCCTACGTGCGACGTCCCTTTCCCTCCAAAGAGAACCGGCGAATATCGAAAAGGGATGATCTCATCGCCATCTCGGCCCGCCCTTTGGGCACGCAGGCAGAGCCGGCACAAAAGCATCCCTCCTTGGATCGGCCTCGCCCTCACTGGACGTCATGGAAAGGCGCGCGAGACGCCGCGAAAAATTACGAAACGTTGCGTTTTAATATGCTATAATAAGGACGCAACGTTTCGGAAACGTCGCGCACCGGCGGCTTGCCGCCGGGAAGCGGCGGCCCAAAGGGTCGGCGATTGTTAGCGCCGACAGCGCTTGAAGCATGAGCTTTTAAGGACATATCAGGGACCTTAAAGCAGAAAATGTGGGTTTTCGGAAACGAATTGGAAACCTTTTGAAACCTTACCGCTACCTTTAGTTTTTTTTTTTAGAAAACGACAGTTGGGGCTTGGCTGGTCTTCGGGCGATGGGAGGACCGGGGACAGCAGATGGGAGCTGCCGCGTTTACCGTTTGCATTAAACCACGTTGAGAGCAAATGGGCGTCTCTCTCTCTCTCTATATATATATATTATTAATTTCTTTTTAAGTCGTTTAAAACCCGTTTTTATACTATTTTCTAAGCGTTTTTACAAGAGCTTAATAATAATATAATCTCTTATAATTTAGATATTTTTATATAATTTCTTATGATGTTATATAATAAAAATATTTTAAAAAACTGTTTTTATAACGAAAAATTTTTATATGTGAAATATATGAAAACTAAAACTTTATATATTTTTTGTGCAAATTTAGAGAAATTTTACCGATTTTTTCCCTCTTTGATATTTAAGGCGTTTGAAGGGGGGAGTAAGGGCAGAGCCCTTGTATGAAGTAAAAAAATAAAAATGGGAAAATTTACGAAGCATTTACAGCGCTATGTGGTATGGGTGGTCTTTAAACTCCTTAAACAGTTCTCTCTCTCTCTTTCTCTCTTTCTCTCTCTCTCTCTCTCTCTCTCTCTCTCTCTCCCCAACACACCAGCAGTTGTCTCACGAATGCTTACTGCCATGATGCTTTTACATAGTTAATATCATACATCATAATATATAAATCATAATATCATCTTTCCATCTCTCCCCCCACCCCCCCTCCTGGCTACTGAGCATCTCTCTCTTTCGCTGTGTCGCTCAGGACGCGAAACGGCCCATCACAGCGCCAAGGAGGTTGAGGGCCATGGCGAAGCGGGTTGGGGTCAGACGGGGTGAGACAGGGAGAGGGAGAGGGAGAGGGAGGGAGGGTTCGTGGCGAGTGTTACTACCAGTAGGGAGGGTTCGTGGCTAGGAGGGAGGGTATATTGTTGACCTACTCTTCCTCCTCAGCATTCTCACATGGCGGCTTTGACGGTGTCTTACTCCATGGGCCCGTGGCGAGTGTCGGCAGGGAGGGTTCTTGGCGAGTATCGCTACTTAGCGACGATCATATACGTGAGAGGTTCTGTTGAATGCTCTCGTTCAGAGACATATGTCCACCAGTACATGCATGTGTGTCAGTGCATGTGTGTCAGTGCATGTGCCTGTTGATCTTGACGGTCTCTATAGAATGGTTTCTCTATAGAACTCTGAGCATGTGCCTGCGCGTCTGAACCCCGTTCGTCTTACAGCTCACCATATTTTTCCAAGTGTGTTAAAATAGCACGTAAGAAAGAATGTGCAGTGTCTCAAAGAATGTGCAGTGTCTCGCACCAAGGCCACCACAGACAATAGAGCGTGCAGTCCCCGCCAGCCGGGCTGCGTAACAGACAGGCTACGTGTGTCCAACGTTGGGCTACTTTGAATCATCTACTGAACGCATGTGCGCACGGCAACACTGTCTGAGTGCCACTCGCCCATGCGCCCCCCCCCGCGCTTTTGCTGCTGTGCTGCGGATGTTGCCGCCGCCCGCCGCTACCGCGCGCATCCTCGGCCTGCCGACCTCAGACCTTGATGCCGAACTTCTTCTCCAGCAGTGGCTCCTGGTGCGACGCCTCCTTGGCGCATGAGTAGAAAACCCCAGAGCACACGTGCACCCCCGCCTTGCTGCCCGGCGCGACCACACCAGCCCGTCAGCGCGCGGGCGGAAGCGGGCACGGGGTACGCGCGCGCACACCACGCATCATGCACAATGATCGGAGCGAGGCACGCACTTGACGCGGCCGCCGCCGGGGACCGGGTGCTTTGTCCCGAAGAAGCCGTAGATGGACTCGGCCTTGGTGAACAGCTGAGCATTGGGGAACACGGGAGGGGGAAAGAGAAGAAGAAAAGAAGAGAGAGAGAGAGGGTTAGGGGGGATTTTTGTGCGCGGAGGCCGCGGAGCGCAGCACTTGACGCTATGCGCGGCACTGGCGGGGCTCATCTACCATTCTCGAAAACACTTCGCTGTTCACCCACGAACTGCCAAACCGATCTATAGAGATCTGTGTGGAACCCCGGGAGAGAAGCTCCCAGCTGCGCCGCGTGCTTTGCACGCAGCGTGGGGTGGCAGCTACGCCCAAGAACGACCGGAACGAGGGGCAGGAGGAGGACGGGGCGGCGTGCGTGCGCGAGGAGACAGACCGGTCCGCCGCCATGGAGGACGCGGACGCCGAGGGCGACGTGACAGTGATGTTGGGGGGCGTCGAAGGCGGGGGGGGCTCGAGCTGGCTCGCGAAACGAAACAAGACGTCCAATAGCAAACGGGCGGGGCTGGGGCTGTCCATCATCCCGAC
>Ga0315899_10008185_pt1 | contig 11209 bp, 8 predicted proteins | sample LakEriMetagenome_2_FD_203518 | JGI IMG/M metagenome (GOLD analysis project Ga0315899, IMG submission 203518) | Freshwater fungal communities from buoy surface, Lake Erie, Ohio, United States - Buoy 4 MA112 | ecosystem: Environmental > Aquatic > Freshwater > Lake | place: USA: Lake Erie, Ohio...
ATCGGGCGGTGGGACCACGTGCTCCACGATCTGCACCCGGTATCGATTGGCGAAGGCGGGCATGACGACGGCGAGTAGGTGGCTGTAGGGATCCTGCGCATCGTGGAAGACGTGCACGGTCGCCGACTGTGAGCTCGCGCTGCGCAGTGCAGCGTGCGAGGCGCGCACGGCGCTGCGTAACGCAGGTGAGGACACAAGACGGCTGCCTGCGCGGCCGAGTAGAACCTTCACGGCCTGCGACCCCGCTCGATGGCGCGACTGCCCGCGGGCAGACTGAACCAGTCGCCATCTCGGCCGACCTGCATCGGGCCAGAAAACTCCGCTGCGGTGCCTTCAAGAAACTTCGTCTCGAGTCCCGGCACCGGTAAGGGTGGCACGATGTGGTTGAACACCAGCATGCCGACGCCTGCTGCGGCTGCAGTCTGCGCGGCCTCCACCGGCGAGGCGTGATAGTTGCGGATGTCCGACATGATCTGCGCCATGTGCGGTCGTTGGGCGCGGACGAAACTGTGTTCCATCATGCGCACGAGCTGCGGCGAGAGCGCTTCGTGCACGAGAAGATCCACGCCCCGCGCCTCGCGCTGCACGGCTGAGCTGCGCCGTGTGTCGCCGCTGATGACGACCGTCCGATCCTTGTAACGGATCCGGTATCCCACGGCCGGCGATACCGGGCCGTGATCTACGCGGAAGGCCACGACCTGCAGTGTCGGTGAGTCGATCAGCACGCGACGTTCGTCCGCGCCGAGGTCAAAGGGGCGAGGCGCGGTGCCGAACCCTGCGGGGGGAGCCACCGTCTGGCCGTGGTGAGCCGTCCGATAGCCCGCATCGAGTCGATACGCGGCCTCGATGCCATCGAGCACCTGCTGCAAGCCTTGCGGTCCGTACACGGGTAAGGGCTGCGAGGCGTTCGCGCCGACCCAACGTTGCAGCAGTAGATCACCCAAGCCACCGATGTGATCCGAGTGATAGTGCGTCAGCAGTACGGCGGTCAGCTGGCCGGGATTCAATTGCATCCTCGCCAGTTGCACGGCCGAGCCACCACCGGTATCCACCACGAACATGTTTCGGCCGGCGATCACCACGGTGCAGGGCCCACTGCGCGCGGGGTCTGGAAAAGGCGAGCCAGCGCCACAGAGGCCCACATGCAATCCGTCCGCGAGGGATGCGAGCGGATCCGCGTTTGCGGCGATGCGCGAAAGCCCTCGCTCGGCGATCCACAGGGAAATCGGTGCGCGTAGTGTGAAAACGGCCAGAGCCAGCAAGGCCAGAACGAGCAAGACCACACCGATGGTCTGCAGACTGAGGTTGGGCGTCGGGCGCATCCCGACAAGACTATCGGTCGGGTGTTCGGGGTTCCAGCGCCGTTTATGCCGCCGGTGGTGGTCGGAGGTGCAACTCCACGAGCGCGTTGGTTGCTTCCATGATCTGTTGCAAGTCTTTTTGTGCAGACTCGATTACTGCGCACACTGCATCCGCGTGCGATGGGCTGATGCCCCGCCCATTCTGCAGCGACTCATAAAGCAAATGCACCGTACCGCTGACACGCAAACTAGCGCTGTGCAGCGCCATCAGATGCTCTTCTACTAACGGCTGCGTAGGCTTTCGGTCAGGTAACATCTTAACACCATGACGACATTATGATAATACACACGAAACTGCCTTTTATCATTGCAGATCAATTACTTCGCCTATGACTCCCCAATGGGCGTTTTTCATTCAGTAACGCGCGTTTTGTGTAATTCTCGCTCTGGCGGGTTACTTCAGCTGCGTGACATTTAGTAACAACTCGGTGCTGCGTATGTTGAGTTTGACCCTCGCGGTTGTGGCAGTTGTGGCACTTTTCGGTGCGCCCGTTCTGTCGGCAACGCCCAGCTCTGTTGCGTCTGTTGTCACGGTCGCGACGACCGAGTCCTATCAGGACCTCTCTGGCTACGCCGATTGGTGCACCCTGCCGTCTGGTGCGACTCTGGGCACGACACTGTCCCGCGGTTGTGCGTGGCGCGCGCTCGACGACAACGTCGGATTCGTCGGGCCAATGGAAGACAGCGCTCGCTGGGTTCGTGTGGCCTTGCGCAATCCGACGAACGACGAGCTCGTGCGGGATTTACTCGTATTACCGTCGGTGTTGGAAAGTGTGTCGTTCTTTAGTTGGCAAGGCGACAGATGGCTGCAGGTCGATTCGGGCTTGAACGCCCCGATGGGGTCACGTGATCCGGCCCTTCGCGGGCAAAATGTGGTGCGGCTGCTGTTGCCACCGAGCTCGATCACCAGGATCTACGTGAAGGTTAGGGCCGGCGGCATGCTGAGGGTGCAACCTCAGTTGTGGAAGCCGCTTGATCGGGAACTCGCACTGGAGCGGGCGAACTTGCTGTTCGCAACCCTCAGCGGCGGCATGATGGTCGCCATCTTGTTCGCCGCCTTGATGTTTTTCGTCAGCTGGCAGCGCGAATATTTGTATTTTTCCCTTGCCGTTTTGGGCGAGTTGCTCTCCGACCTGCTGCGCAACGGTTTGTTGCAGCGATTCGTCTGGCCTGCCTCGTTGCCGGTCCCGGGGAACTTGTTGGTTGTCGCGGCTCTTGCATCACTTATCGGCGGAGTCAGTTTCGTCTACGCCGTGCTCCCGCGTGTGAACCGACAAGGCTGGTTGCACCGACTGGTGGTCGTCGCGGCCGTTGCGGTGGCGCTTGGGCAGGCGTTGTCGCTCGTCATGGATTTTGGTACCGGTTCGTTGTCGTCATTGCAGCTGGCAGTGTTGATCCTTGTGTCGGTGCTTGCGGTCCAGTCCGCAGCTGAGTGGCGCAGCGGCGATCGTGTCGGGGCTTGGTTGCTCGCTGCTGCAGTCATTTGGCTGCTTGGGATCATTTCGCGGTTTCTGGTGTATCACGGTGAGCTGACGGTCGCATTATGGGAGTCTCGCATCTACCCTATCGCGACTACGCTGGTTGTGGTCATGCTGCTGCTTGCGTTGGTGGAGCGTACTGGCGCGGTCACGCGAAAATTGGCAGTAGCAGAGTCAAAGAATGCTGCGCAGCTCGACTTTCTGGTCAAAATGAGCCATGAGCTGCGTGCGCCGCTAGACACGGTTCTCGGCAACGCGCAATTGCTCCTGCGCCGCGCTGAGCAAAGAAAAAGTAACGGTCTTCAGGCGATCTTGCAAAGCGGTCGCCATCTGCTGCGAATGATCGACGACATTCTCGACTATGCGCGGGGTGTATCCGGCGCGATCGACGTCTGTCCGGAGCCACTTGAATTGAAGGGATTCCTCCGGTTTATCGCCGTCGGAGGGAAGCTGTTTGGCTTGCGCAACCGCAACCAGTTTGTGGTGCGTTGTCACGGTCTCGCTAAGGACGATGGGCCGCTCTGGATACGAGCCGATCCAGGCCGGCTGCGAGCGATCCTCGACAACCTACTCATCAATGCGTCACGGCACACGGAGGATGGGTGGATCTTTCTCGATTGCACGGTCGCCCGTCCTGCGGCCAATGAATATCGAATTGATTTTTCGGTGACCGACACGGGCGAAGGAATTGCACCAGAAGATCTAGAACGAATTTTTCAGCCATTTGAACGAGCCGGACGGCAGGGTGCATTGGGTGCCTTGGAAGGTCGCGTTGGAAAAGGCGCGGGAATCGGCTTGGCTATCTCCCGGCAGTTGGTGGAGCTGATGGGCGGTCAACTCGATGTCGACAGCGCGCCTGGGAAGGGTGCGAGTTTTAGATTCTCGCTGACGCTGCCTTCCGCCGACGTTCCGGCCGAAGCCCCGGGCACCGAGTCTGGCGATGCGCCATCGCTCATGGCATATGCGGGGCCACGGCGTAGGATCATGGTTATCGACGACGACGCTGACAGTTTGGCTATTCTACAGACTCTGCTGGGTCTAACCGGGTTCGAGGTCGTCACAGCAGGCAGCGGCAACGAGGCCGTGCGCGAACTGAAGGCCGGTCTCAAGGTCGATCTGATTATCGTCGATCAGCTCATGGACGATGGTGACGGATGGGAGGTGCTGGAGAGTGCCGAACGTATCGCACCCAGCATCCCGCGGATCTTGATTTCCGCAACGAATCCCATGTCCGGCCAGCGCACCGCGGGAGAGTCTCTCTACTCGGCGTTTTTGTCAAAACCCATCAACCACGACCGCTTGCTTCGATGCATAGGCGAATTGCTCTCCCTTCGGTGGTCCCCTCGAGCGGAGACGAGTGAGGGGCCGGATAGTGCTGTAGATGCAGATATTTCGCCCGAAGACAGGCAGGCGCTTGCCCGGCTTGTTGCGCTGGGTGCAGTCACCCATATTCGTCGGTGGACTCGCGACTTGCGGCAGCGGAGGCCCGAGAGCGCAGCTTTCGCTGCGTCAGTGGATCAGGCGGTCGATGAGGTGAACTTTCCGCGTTTGCGTCAGTTGGCGGGCATGTCCAAGGGGGCGGGATAAGGTGGTGAGCTCACTGTCCGTTGATGTATTGATCGTTGACGATTCAGTGGTCGACTTGCGATTGCTGATGCATATGATGGAAACGCAAGATTTGACGTTCGCCGTTGCCCAAGACCCGTTCAGCGGATTTGACAAGGCCAAGGAGTTGTTGCCCGGCCTCATTCTGCTCGACGTGCGGATGTCGGGCATGGACGGGTATCAGCTGTGTCGACTGCTGAAAAGCGATCCGACGACTCGGCACATCCCGGTGATCTTTCTGACCGCGGCCTCGGATCTACAGGAACGTCTGTATGGTTTTTGCGCGGGCGGAGTCGATTACATCAGCAAACCTTTCTCGCCAGAGGAAGTATTGGCTCGGGTCGGAGTTCATCTCGATTTGGCGAGGCGCCGCTTGGCTGAATCAGTCAAGACCGGCGAGCCGGAGTCAGGGCATCCCGTATCGCGGGGTGCCGTGCTGGTGGCGGCCGCGCAAAAGGAGTTGCGACGACGAATACAATCTCCACCGACGCTGGAGGAGTTGGCATTATCGCTGCGTACGAGCCGACGAAAACTGAGCCAAGTTTTTCAGCAATTCTGCGGCATGACGGTGTTCGAATGGGTCCGCGAAGAGCGGTGGCGCCGAGCGCATGCACTGGTGGTTGGCACAGAGTTGTCGGTGTCCGCAATCGGCGAGGAAACGGGGTTCTCCACGCCGGCCAACTTCACGCGTGGATTTCGCGAGCGTTTTGGTTACTCGCCTCGGGAATTGCGTGCCAACGTGGATCGCAGCGCCTCGGTGGTCGGGGCTGTTCTGGCCCCTTCTCAGCGAGAGTGAATCAAACGAAGACTGCCGAGGGCGATGGCCGCAATCATCAGTTCAACTGACGCGTCGGCACTCCAGCCGAACCAACTCGGCATCAGCAGTAGGGCGGCCGTCGTACCGCCGACGCGCAGCCACTCGAACACTCGGGCGTACCGCCGACCCTCGAGCACCCAGCCGACCCCTACCGTCCAGACGAGAATGAGCAGCGCATAGGCCACTTGTTCGCCGAGCGTCAGGGTCGGGGAAACGGCAATGAAGTGTGTCGTCGGCGCGATCAGCAGAGCATATTGGATGAGCGCGTAGGCACGCGTGGCGCTGGTCATGGAAGGTGCGTAGCGCTTGAAGCTCTGCGGATCGAAGGTGTCGCGCTGTGCGGGGCTGCCTGCGGGTGGCGCGAACATCGCGTGCAACGCTGCCCACGGCGAGCCGCTTGCGGCCATCCGCCGTCCAAGGTCGCGGTACACATGCAGGTTGCCCCACAGCGGGTTGTAGGACGCGAGCGGCTTGCGTATGCCGTAGATCACAGGCTCATCGTCGCGCTCCTCGACGAACGTCCCGAACAGTCGATCCCAAAGAATGAAAATTCCGCCGTAGTTGCGGTCGATGCAGTAGTCGTTCTGGCCGTGGTGGACGCGATGATTCGAAGGCGTCACGAAGACCCGATCAGCCCAGCCCAGCTTGCGCACGAGTTCCGTGTGGACCCAGTACTGATACAGCAGGTCGATCAGCGCTACCGCGCCGAACACCATCGGCGGGACGCCGAGCAGTGCCATGGGCAAGTAGAAGGGGAAGGAAGCGAAGGCGCCCGTCGAGGTTTGGCGCAACGCCGTCGACAAGTTGAAGTACTCAGAGGAGTGATGCACCTGATGCGCAGCCCACATCAAATGCGTCTCGTGACCGAAGCGGTGCACCCAGTAATAGATGAAGTCGTAGGCGATGAGCGCGCCGAGCCACACCCACACGCTGTCCACCGGGAGGGTGAACCAGCGCAGGTGCTCGAACACGAGCACATAGACCCCTAAGGTCAAAGCACGGACGAACACGGCCGACACCTGGCTCAGCACCCCGAAGTGCAGGCTCGTGATGGCATCGGCGACGTCGTACGTCGCAATGCGCCGCCGATGCGCGAGCCACGCCTCCAGTGCGATGGTGATCATGAAGACGGGAATGGCGTAGACGATCGGGTTCACGATGAGCCTCGGCGATCTCGGCCAAGTGTATAGTTTGGCGTCATGCAATGCAGTGTCCTGTCAATCGCTTCGGCGTGCGTGCTGCTTGGAATGGCGAGCTTAGACTTGCGCTCTGCAACCCCGCTGCCGATGCCCGGCGCCTACCAGACCGCGGCGTCCTTAGGGCCTGACGAGCGCGCCGCCGCCAGCGCGGCGGTGAGTGCCCGGGCGGTTCAGGAGAAATTGCCGCTCAAGTTACTGACGATCGAGCGGGTCGAGCGGCAGGTCGTGGCCGGCCTGAATTTCCGCTTGCGCCTGCGCGTGGAGCTCGGCGGTCAACCCCGCATGGTGGAGGCAGTGGTGTACCGGAACCTTCAGGGCCAGCACCAGCTGACGTCGTGGCAGTGGTTGCTCAGCAGGAGAACGCAATGAAAGCACCGGGGCTAACACGAACGCGGCGAACGTTTTTCGCACCGATCTGGGTTGCGCTGCTCGCGGCCGTGATCCTGACTTTGTTGCTGCTCGCGGCCGTGCGCGTCAGCCTGTATCTGTTCTCAACCACCACAACGGTGGTTCTGGTGCGTCATGCCGAGAAGGCGCCTCCCGAGAGCGGTCCCGACCCGGTGCTCTCGGCCGAGGGTCAGGAGCGGGCGCTGCGGCTCGCGCGGTTGCTCGGGGAGGCGGACGTCGCAGCGGTTTACGCGAGCGATACGCGCCGTGCCCAGTTGACCGCCTCACCTCTGGCCGCCCGCCTGGGCGTCACCGTCACGACGCGCGCCGGTAACGATGTCGAGGGTTTGCTGGATGACATCGGCGAGCACCACCAGGGTGAGCGCGTTGTGGTGATCGGTCACTCGAACACCGTACCGGCGCTGGTCGAGCAGCTGACGCGCGGTCGCGCGGAGGTCACGATAAGCGACGACGAGTTCGACGCCGTTTACGTTGTCACCGTGACGCGCTTCGGGCCCGCTTCCGTGTTGCGTTTGCGGTATTGATCTGGCCGCAGTGGCTGTGGCGTTTGGGGATGTCGTTACCGTGTTTGGGCATTTGGCGGATGGGGTGCTAGAATCCGCGCCCTCGTGTGGGGCGGTAGCTCAGCTGGGAGAGCGTCGCGTTCGCAATGCGAAGGTCGGGAGTTCGATCCTCCTCCGCTCCACCATTTCCTCTCAACGCTCCGCTCAGTGCCCCCGTAGCTCAGTGGATAGAGCGACCGCCTCCTAAGCGGTAGGTCGTCGGTTCAACTCCGGCCGGGGGCGCCACGTCGCTCCCAACTCCCTGAATCTGTGGACGTTTCCGGCAAACAGAGGTTCCCCGCGGGCGGATGGGATAGAATCACGACCCTTTCGCAAGGGACCCGGGGGTTCGGTTTTACATGGGCGCCACGCGCAGCGATCAGATCGCTTCATCTCCGCTTTACGGCAGCAACGCCGATTACGTCGAATCTCTCTACGAGCAATATCTGGCCGACCCGACCACGGTAAGTCCGACGTGGCGGGAGTATTTCGCCAAATGGCCTCAGCCGACTCGGCCGGAGGCCTCGCATCGTGCGATCCAGGAGTCCATCGCCGCACGCGCGCAGGCGGCCCGCCAGGTTGGCGGCGCCGTGGCCGCAGCGCTCGATGGCGATGCGAGCGCCAAGCAGGGCGCCGTCTCGCGACTCGTACAGATCTACTCCAACCGAGGTCACCTGACCGCCAAGCTCGATCCACTCGGCTTGATTCGTCGCGAGCGGCCGCGGGTGCTCGATCTCGATTACTTTGGCCTGAGCGAAGCCGACCTCGATACGCAGTTTTTCACCGGCAGCCGGGTCAACAACGTCCCCGCGCGGGCGACGCTACGCGAGATCATCGCCACGCTCGAGCACGTGTACTGCGGTTCGGTGGGTGCGGAATTCGCCCACGTCTCCAACACGGAAGAGCGACTGTGGTTGCAGGACGAATTCCAGTCCGGGCGCACGCGGCATGCGTTCTCGGCCGAGGAGCGCAAGAATATTCTCTGGCAGCTGACGGCGGCCGAAGGCCTCGAGCGTTACCTGCACACCAAGTACGTCGGTCAAAAGCGCTTCTCGCTCGAGGGTGGTGATTCGCTTATTCCGCTGCTCGATGATGTGGTGCAGACCTCGGGCGGCATGGGCGTCGAGGAATTCGTCATCGGCATGGCCCATCGTGGTCGCCTGAACGTGCTGGTCAACGTGCTGGGCAAGGCGCCTTCGGTGCTCTTCAGCGAGTTCGAGGGCAAGTACGACATCTCCCAGATCAAGGGATCGAGCGATGTGAAGTACCACAAGGGCTTCTCCGCTGATCTGCGCACGCCGGGTGGCAACGTCCACGTCGGACTCGCGTTCAACCCATCGCATCTCGAGGTGGTCAACCCGGTGGTTGAGGGTTCGGTGCGCGCGCGCCAGGAGCGACGCAGCGATGTGCGCGGCGAGCGCGTCGTGCCCTGTCTGATCCACGGCGATTCGGCGTTCGGCGGCCAGGGCGTGGTCATGGAGACCATGCAGCTGTCGCAGGCTCGCGGTTACTACACCGGCGGCACGGTGCACATCGTGGTGAACAACCAGGTGGGTTTCACCACCTCAGACCCGCAGGACATGCGTTCGACCATGTACTGCTCGGATGTCGCGAAGATGCTGGAAGCGCCGATTTTCCACGTCAATGGCGACGATCCCGAGGCCGTGGTGTTTGTCGCGCGCCTCGCCATGCAGTATCGGCAGCGCTTTCATAAAGACGTCGTCATCGATCTCGTCTGCTATCGCAGGCTCGGCCACAACGAAGCCGACGAGCCCGCGGCCACGCAGCCGGTGATGTACAACGTCATCCGCAAGCATCCGACGACTCGCAAGCTGTATGCCGATCGGCTGGTGGCCGATGGTGTGCTGACGCAGTTCGAGGCCGATGGTCTCGTCGAGCAATACCGCGCCGGACTCGATGAAGGTCGACCGCAGGCCAAGGCCTCGCTCGGCATGATCGGCAACAAGTACACGGTCGACTGGAGCGCCTACATGCGCAACATCGACTGGACTGCGCCGGTGGTTTCCGGTGTCGAGGGGCGCCGTCTGAGGGCGCTCGGCGCACGGCTCGTGGCGGTGCCCGCGGGTCACTCGCTCCATCCGCGGGTGCAGCAGGTTATCTCGAACCGGGCCAAGATGATCGCCGGAGAGCTGCCGCTCGACTGGGGCTGTGCCGAATCTTTGGCCTACGCCTCCTTGCTCGAAGACGGCTACGGCGTGCGCATTTCCGGTCAGGACTCGGGGCGTGGCACATTCTTTCACCGGCACGCGGTGTTGCACGATCAGCAAACGGGCCGCACGCACGTGCCGCTCGAGCATATCGCCGAGCGGCAACCGCGGTTCACGGTGATCGACTCCGTGCTGTCGGAGGAGGCCGTGCTCGCTTTCGAGTACGGCTACTCGCAGACGGACCCGGGTGTCCTCGTTGTCTGGGAAGCCCAGTTCGGCGACTTTGCCAATGGCGCGCAGGTGATCATCGACCAGTTCATCAGCTCGGGCGAGTCCAAGTGGGGCCGCTTCTGTGGTCTCACCCTGTTCTTGCCGCACGGCTACGAAGGTCAGGGTCCTGAGCACTCTTCCGCGCGTCTCGAGCGCTTCCTGCAGTTGTGCGCCGAAGCCAACATGTCGGTGTGCGTGCCCTCGACGCCGGCGCAGATGTTCCACATGCTGCGTCGGCAGATGCTGCGCGAGTTCCGCAAGCCGCTCGTCGTCATGACCCCGAAGAGCCTGCTGCGCCACGAAATGTCGGTCTCTTCGCTCGCTGATCTCGAACAGGGCTCGTTCCGCAACATCATCGACGAGATCGACCCGGTCGATCCAGCCAAGGTGCGTCGGGTCGTATTCTCGAGCGGCAAGGTGTATTTCGATCTGCTCAAGGCGCGTCGAGCGCTCGCGGCAGAAGATGTCGCCCTCGTGCGCCTCGAGCAGATCTATCCGTTCCCGGCAGACGAGTACGCTGCAATCATTGCGCGTTATCCGAACGCGGCGGAAATTGTCTGGTGTCAGGAAGAGCCGCAGAACCAGGGTGCCTGGTACCAGATCCGGCATCGGTTCGAGCGGCCTCTGGGCGGCAAGCGCGTATTGCTGTACGCCGGGCGTCCGCCGGCTGCTGCACCGGCCACGGGCATCGGCAAAATACACGAGGCCGAACAAGCGAGCCTCGTGCAGGCTGCGTTGACTTCACCGGCACGCCAGGACGACAACCGAACCACCAAGCGCCTCTCCGAGCAGGCGACCGAACCGGCGCGTGAAGCGACGACCGGTCGCCGCAAGCGTTGATCAGGAAAATCATCCCATGACCATGGAAATCCGCGTTCCCCAACTTCCCGAGTCCGTCGCCGATGCCACGCTGGTGGCTTGGCGCAAGCAGCCCGGTGAGGCCGTCTCTCGAGACGAGAACCTTGCCGATCTGGAAACCGACAAGGTGGTGCTCGAGGTGCCTGCTCCGGCAGCAGGCGTCATCAAAGAATTCAAGGTGGCGCAAGGTGCCACCGTCAAGAGCGGCGACTTGCTCGCGATCTTCGAGCCGGGCGCTGCCGCGGCCAAGACTGCGCCCGCAGCGAGCGTCGCTGCGGTGGCTGCTGCACCGGCTCCGTCGGCAGCCAAATCCGGCGCCGCCGAGAAGTTGAGTCCTGCCGTGCGCCGCGCGGTCGAGGAGAGTGGCGTCGATCCTGCCGCCGTCAGCGGCTCGGGTCGCGATGGTCGGCTGACCAAGGGCGATGTGCTGGCTGAGGCCAGCAAGCAAAAGAGCGCGCCGGCCGCGGCACTCGCGGCGGCCAAAGTCGCGGCCAAGGCATCGG
>Ga0315899_10008186_pt1 | contig 11207 bp, 12 predicted proteins | sample LakEriMetagenome_2_FD_203518 | JGI IMG/M metagenome (GOLD analysis project Ga0315899, IMG submission 203518) | Freshwater fungal communities from buoy surface, Lake Erie, Ohio, United States - Buoy 4 MA112 | ecosystem: Environmental > Aquatic > Freshwater > Lake | place: USA: Lake Erie, Ohio...
CTCTACACCCGCTTTCCAAAGCCGGATTATGCACTGGCCTTCCATGTCGCAGCAGAACTTGAAACAGGCAAAATTTCGGCCTCAGAAGGCATTCAATATTCGTCGGCAGACAGCGTCGATATCCGCGTTCCCGGTATCGCCACCCATGGCGCAGCGCCGCAGTTGGGCCGCGACCCAGTGTATATTGCCTCGCAAATCGTTGTCGGTCTTCAATCGATCATCAGCCGCGAAAAGGGACCATTGGATCCCGGCGTGATTACCGTGGGCGCTTTCCATGCCGGGACAAAGCATAATATCATCTCCGAATATGCAGATTTGCAGGTCACAGTGCGTTCCAACAGCCAAGCGGTACGCGATCAGTTGATTGCGTCCATTGAACGCGTCGCCAAGGGCATTGGCGCTGCACATGGCTTGCCGCAAGACAAGTTGCCGATTGTCACAGTGACGGAGAGCACGCCGGTCACGGTCAATGACGGCGCGCTTGCCCGCCGCTTGAACGGGGCTATCGCCAATGCCTTGGGTAAGGATGTGGTGACACCATTCCGCCAGACGGCCATGGGCGCCGAAGACTTCGCCTTCTTCGTGGATCAGAAACATGGCATTCCGGGCTATTACTTCGCTGTTGGCGGGACGAAGCCTGAATGGATCGCTGCCGCAAAAAATGGCGGGCCGCCAGTGGCTGGCCACCATTCGCCATTGTTTAAAATTGATCCGGAATCATCGGTTCGGCTGGGGATTGAGGCAACGACCGCTGCGGTGCTCGATTTGCTTGGGCCAAGCAAAAACTGATCGGCTGGGCAGGCTGGATTTAGGAAAAGCCTTTATGGCACGCAAAATTCGTGATCATGACGAAGCGGACGAAGTATCAGCGGAACTAGAATTACGCTGCTGGCTCTGCGCGCGCCCAATGGGCAGCGTGACCGAATGGCATCACCCTGTCCCGAAAAGCCGGGGTGGGAAGGAACGGCAACCGGTGCACCCGATCTGTCACCGGACGATCCACGCCAATTTCACCAATAGCGATCTCGAAAAGCGCTTCGCCACTGTCGACGCTTTATTGGCGCATGACGAAATCGGGCGGTTTGTCGATTGGATAGCCAACAAACCGCCCGACTTTAACGCGCCGACTAAAGACCGGCGTTAGTATAATCGGCGCAGGCGCAAGTTGTATGTCTTAATGGGATGGTTGTGAATGGACGTCATCTTTGGTTTTCCAGAGGGAAAACAGGATGCCGCCCAAGATCAGGCCAAAGGTTACGCCAAGGCTTAACACCGGCGGGAACTTGTCGCCGTCCATCAGGAAGTCAGACACGAAAATCTTTGAGCCGATGAAGACCAAAACGAGCGCCAGTGCGTATTTGAGATAATGGAAACGATGGACCATCGCCGCCAAGGCAAAATACAAAGCGCGGAGCCCCAATATGGCCATGATGTTTGACGTGTAGACAATGAACGTATCGGTAGTGATCGCAAAGATCGCCGGCACCGAGTCCACCGCAAACACCAAGTCGGCAAGGTTGATAACCACAAGCGCCAGGAACAAGGGCGTCGCTGCGCGGACCATCTTGCCGGTTTTCTCGTCAGGCACCTTGACGAAAAACTTCTCGTCATGAAGCTCTTTGGTTACCCGCATATGCGCCGATATATATTTGACGACTGGGTTCTTGGCGACGTCCATTTCCTGATCACCAGTGAACAACATCTTGATGCCAGTTCCGATGAGGAAGGCGGCGAAAATGTAGAGCGTCCAATAATATTCCTGCACAATGGCGGCCCCGGCCGCGATCATTAAACCACGCAATACAATTACTGCGATAATACCCCACAAAAGCGCACGATATTGATATTTGCGCGGTATTGCGAAGAAGGTAAAAATCAGGCTGATGACAAAGACATTGTCGATCGACAGCGCCTTTTCGATGAAAAAGCCCGTATAATATTTCATGCCCATGTCGGCGCCTTTTTGGAGCCAGACCCATAGGCCAAACAGCATGGCAATGCTGATGTAGAAAGCGGACAGCTTTAGGCTTTCGGCGATGCCCATTTCCTTGTCCTCTTTATGCAGGATACCAAGGTCAAATGCCGTGAGCGTGATAACAATGCCTAGAAAAGCGAGCCAAAACCAGACTGGCGTCCCCAACCAGTCCATTGTCAAAAATTCCATGAAATATTCCCTGTTTTACCCAATGTCATGCACCACGCGGACGAAAATCCGCGTGGTAGCTAAGTTTCAAAGTTTAGATTTTGTTAAGACGCAGTGGCCGCCGCAAAGGCGCTTTTGTCTGACTCTCGAGCCTATCCTTGATTGCAAGTTTAAGCCGCTTCAGCCTTTGAACGCGGAAAATGTCTGGCCAACGCCGTGTGATTTCGGCGCGCAATTCGCGGTCAATCTTCTGGTGATATTGCATCAATCGAAATGACGAAAATTTCATAGCTCATCCTCTTTGAACATAGTTTAAGTTCAATCGGATGTTCCGGGCATGGCCAAGCGTATTTCGGGGGTATTTGAAGACCACCTGACCACTGCACCGGAAACATCCGATGCGGCCGACATCACGTTCCTTCCGAAGAAGCGAGCGTCAGAGGGGCCCGGTCCGCCTCATCTTTATGGAGCGATTCAGTCCGAATTGCAAGGCGATTGCTACACAGGAAACTCGGCTCGTCGAGTTAATCCCTCAACAGGTCGTTGATTGCGGTCTTTGCGCGGGTCTGCGCATCGACCCGTTTGACGATGACAGCACAGGACAAATTGGGGCCGGGGCTACCATCGGGCAAGGCCTTGCCGGGGATCGAGCCTGGCACCACGACCGAGTAAGCTGGGACGCGGCCAACGAATATTTCGCCTGTCGTGCGATCGATAATCTTGCTGGTGGAACTAATGAACACGCCCATAGACAGCACAGCGCCTTCTTCAACAATTACGCCTTCGACAACCTCTGACCGTGCACCAATGAAGCAATTGTCTTCGATGATCACTGGTCCGGCCTGAAGTGGTTCCAAAACGCCGCCAATGCCAACGCCGCCGGACAAATGCACATTCTTACCAATTTGGGCGCAACTGCCGACGGTAGCCCATGTATCGACCATCGTCCCATCATCCACGCGCGCGCCAATGTTGACGAAGCTGGGCATCAGGATGACGTTTTTGCCGACATAGCTGCCATGTCTGGCGACGGCCCCGGGCACGACGCGGAAACCTGCGTCGCGGAAACGGTCGGCATCCCAACCGCTAAATTTCGAAGGAACCTTATCATAAGCAGGCGCGCCGGATGCCCCACCATCGACCAGAATATTGTCATTCAGGCGGAACGACAAAAGCACAGCTTTTTTCAACCACTGGTGGACCTGCCAATTGCCAGTCAGCTTTTCTGCCACGCGAAACGACCCGTCATCTAGGCCGGCCAAGGCCGTCTGTACCGCGTCGCGCACTTCGCCTTGGGTGGCGCTTGAAATGCCGTCGCGTGCATCCCATGCTGCATCAATGATTGTCGCAAGTTGGTCAGTCATATAGTTCTTTCAATCGCGTGCAGTGAGGAAAGCCATGCGCTTAGGTCGGCAATCTCATGATCAATGAATGGTTCTGCGCCGCTGCTATCAGCTTCGATGTCATGATTCACCCAAATAGTTGTCATGCCCAGGGCCTTGGCTGGACCAAGATTATGGGCCGAATCCTCGACAAAAAGTGCGCGGACCGGATCGATATGTAGCTCAGTGCAAAGTCTGTCATAACTCGCGGATGCAGGCTTTGGCAGATGCTGCATCCGGTGAATGTCAAATACATCTTCAAACACATCATCAAGACCGCGCGCCGCCAAAACCCGATGCGCATAAGGTGCATCTGCGTTGGTGAAAATCAACTTGCGTCCCGGCAAAGCTTCGATATGGCTACGCAGATCGGCGGCGGGCTGCAACAGGGTCATGTCCACATCATGGACGAAATCAAGATACCCATGCGGGTCGACCGCATGTTCGGTCATCAATCCGCCCAGCGTGGTTCCATATTTCTTCCAATAAGCGTGACGAATTTGGTGCGCTGCGTCGGAATCGATTTTGAAAAACCGTTCAACATATAACGCAATTCGGTCCCGAACCTGCGCCATGATGTTTGCCTCTGGCCCGTAAAGGGTAAGGTCTAGATCAAAAATCCAACTGTCGATATGTTCGAAACGCGAATGCATCCAACTGCCTAGCGAGAAAAGCAGCTTTACTCAACGGGGACGTTAAGATTAGCAAAAGCGAACCATGCTTAAACGCAAATTTAATCACTGAAAGTGGTGTCTTGATGCATGAAACTCGCGTCGCTCGTAAAATTGCGATCGGTAGTTCGGTCATTTTTGCACTCGCGCTGTCTGCTTGCGGCGGAGGGGAGGTGCGTTCTACTCCAGTGCCGCCACCTGCTACAGCAGACTTGCCGCCGGTGCCTCCCGCAGCGCCCCCTGTACCCCCGCCGCCGCCAACGACCAGTTTCGTAACTCCGGAATATCTCCGCTCGGATGGGCCAAGTTTTCATCGGGCTATCGCGGCTTATCAAGCGGGCGCCAGCGGACACGGGGTCACAGTTGGTGTAATTGATTCTGGGATTGACCCAAATAGCCACGAGTTTTCGGGCAGAATTCATGCGCAGTCGGGTGATATGACGGGCGCGGGTCGACCGCTTGGCGACGATGATGGTCACGGCACAAGCGTTTCACGCGTTTTGGCTGCCGCTAAGGATGATCGCGATGTCCACGGTATAGCTTACAACGCCACAATATTGGCGTTGCGTGCCGATCAAGCGGGAAGTTGCGCCCCTACGGCTCAAGGCGCAGACGAAGCGGGATGTTCGTTCTTCGATTCTGCCATTGCCAATGGCGTTGATCGCGCCTTGGACAATAAAGCACGCGTGATTAATATTTCGCTGGGTGGTGCAAGCGGCGCAAGCAGCGTGCTGCGCACCGCAATAAACCGTGCGACATCGGCTGGCGTTGTGGTTGTCGTGTCAGCAGGAAATGAGGGGAATGAATTAGATCCCGCATTTGACCCGAATAGCCCAAGCCCCTTTGCACAAGCATTATTGGCGAATGGCAACGGGCTAGTCATCATTGCCACTGCCGTTGATGACGACGGCATCATAGCAAAATTCAGCAACAAGGCAGGGGTTGCTCAGAATGCTGTGCTGTCCGCCCTAGGCCAAAACATTTGTTGTGAATATCGCAACGATACTATTTACCGCATAAATGCGAATGATGGGGCGTCTGTGCGGTTGTATAATGGCACGTCCTATGCTGCGCCACAGATCGCTGGTGCCGCAGCTTTGCTGGCGCAGGCCTTTCCGAATTTGACCGGCGCACAGATTGTGAACCTGCTGTTGACATCAGCGCTTGATGCTGGGGCCCCAGACACCGATCCGATTTACGGACGAGGCATATTGGATATTGGTCGCGCTTTTGCACCTGCCGGAACAACATCGCTGGCCGGTACAACCACGGCTGTTGCGCTGAACGGCAATGGTGGGACAACATCTATGTCCATGGGGGACGCTGCTTCATCTCCTTTGTCAGTAAATGCCGTGGTGTTGGACAGCTATGGCCGTGCGTATGACATCAATGTCGCCGAAGGTATTACCCTAAGCGCGCCTCGCCTTCAGCTCACGCCTGCTTTGGCGGATCAGAGCCGATCCGTCAGCTTATCGCGCGGAACAACCGAACTCGCCTTTTCCATCACCGCCGGTGATGCCGGAGGTCCGCGCCTTTTCCCATTGCCTGTGTCCTATGGGCAGCAGAGCCAAGCGCGTATTATGGCGGGCCGCGTGAGTGCCGCAATAGCACGCAACACACGGTTTAGCCTTGGCATCCGCCAAACGGCTGCTGGACAGGTTGCGGCGCTGCAGGGCATGTCGGGGGCTGCGTTTCTAACCGCGACCGATGCGCAAATGGACGGCGGTTTCGAAAGTGCACCGGATCAATCTTTCGCGTTGCGGCATCAACTTGGACGCTTTGGCCTTACAGGCAGCGTTGAGGCAGGCCATGCACATGTGTTCGAACGTGGCGGCGCGGCGTTGTTGCGCAACACAAACAACCGTTATCCTTATTCCTTTGTGGGTGTGTCGCTAGACCGTCCAATTGGCCCTGCCAAATTCGCTGTTGGCGCAAATTGGATGCGTGAAGACGAAACCGTTCTTGGTGCACGGTTTGCCAACTTCATCGGCCAAAATGGCGCACGCAGCCTGTTTGTCGACGGCCGGAGCGATGTGACACTGATCGCGCCGTGGACGCTTGGTGTAAGCTGGCGGCAGGCATGGACTAAGGCTAATACTGGCGCCGCACTAACGGCTGGAAGCGCTTTGCAGAGCAACGCCTTTTCGTTGGATCTGTCGGGTAGTAATGTCTTGACCCGCCATGACCGGGTTGCGTTTCGGATTGCCCAGCCGTTGCGCGTGACAAGCGGCGGGCTCGCGCTCCATCTACCTGTGGCCTATGATTATGCGACATTGGGGACGACATTTGCTGTCCGCCAGATTTCGCTTGCACCAAAGGGGCGGGAGATTGCCAGCGAGCTTTCTTGGAATGTCCCAATCAACGGCGGCTATTTGTCGTCAAACATCTTTTGGCGGCAAGAGCCAGGGCATTTTGAAAACGCGCCTGATGACGTGGGCGTTGCCTTCCGCCTGCAGTTCGATTTTTAAACGGTAAAGCTTTCGCCGCAGCCGCAACTTCCCGTTGCATTGGGATTGGTAAACACAAAACCTGCGGCAAATTCATCCTCGACCCAGTCCATGATTGAACCGACGAGATACAGGACGGAGCCGCCATCAATATACAAAACGCCGCCCGGCGTCTCGATCTTTTCGTCGAACGCGACGGCCTCAGTCACATAATCTACTGAATAAGCAAGCCCCGAACAGCCGCGGCGCGGCGTAGACAGTTTCACGCCAATCGCTCCTTCGGGGGCTTTGGACATCAGTTCGGCAATCCGCACTTCGGATGCCGCAGTGAGTGTCACGGCGGCGGGGCGGGTGCGCGTTTTTACCTCGGTCATAACATTCCCAGCTCCAAACGGGCTTCATCGGTCATATTGGCCGGGCTCCATGCGGGCTCCCATACCAAATTCACTTCGGCATCGCCAATGCCGGGAACCGCACCCACGCGCAGCTCAACCTCACCGGGCATCGATTCCGCTACGGGGCAGTGCGGCGTCGTGAGCGTCATGGAAACAACGGCATGGCCATCATTGATCTCGACATTGTAAATGAGGCCCAGGTCATAAATGTTCACCGGAATTTCGGGGTCATATATTTCCTTGAGCGCAGCAATCACTGCCTCGTACAAATCACCGTCAGGTTCGCTTGGCTCGGGGACAGAGGGTTTTTGTGTTAGGAAACCCTCAAGATAATCCTTTTTGCGCTCGACGTTCTTGGTTGGGCTATCAACCCGCGCCTTGGGCGGCTTTTCGACGCTATCGACTTCTTCTATGCGGATGTTCTCGCTCATCCAAAAATCCTTTTCACCCGTTCGAGGCCGCGCACCAAAGCCGCGACATCATCTTCGTTATTATAAATGCCAAAACTCGCCCGCGCAGTGGCAGGCACGCCCAAATGATCCATCAAGGGCTGTGCACAATGATGGCCCGCGCGAATGGCGACATTTTCTTCGTCTAATATAGTGCCGATGTCGTGCGGATGCACGCCCTCCATTGAAAAGGAGACAATCCCCGCCGATTGTTCAGGGCCGAATAAAGTGATCGCGTTGATCGCACGTAAGGCATCGCGCGCCTGAGCGGCCAACGCACTTTCATGTGCGAATAATGCGTCTGGTCCAAAGCTATCGATGAAGTCGATGGCGGCGTGCAATCCTATCACCTCAATGATCATCGGCGTCCCCGCCTCAAATCGCGATGGTGCAGGGGCATAGGTCGTCTTTTCAAACGTCACCCGGTCGATCATCGCGCCGCCGCCCTGATAGGGGGGCATAGCGTTGAGTGTTTCGGCCCTCGCCCACAACACGCCAAGGCCAGTCGGGCCGTATAATTTATGCCCAGACATGACGTAGAAGTCGCAGTCCAACGCCGCCATATCCAAATGCATGCGGGGCGCAGCCTGACAACCATCGAGCAAGAACTTCGCGCCAACGGAATGTGCGGCCTTCGCTGCCCGCTTGGCGTTGAGTACAGAGCCAAGTACGTTCGACACATGCGCCAATGCGAGCATCTTATGGGCGGGCGTCAAATGCGTCTCTAGCCAGTCGAGGTCGATCTGACCGTCCGCGGTCAACGGACAGACATCGATATGCGCGCCAACCTTCTCGGCAAGCATTTGCCACGGCACGATGTTGCTATGATGCTCCAACTGGCTCAGCATAATGCGGTCGCCAGCCGTCAGGTTCGCTGTGCCCCAGCTATGCGCGACAAGATTAATGCCCTCCGTCGCACCCCGAACAAACACAATTTCATCGGCCGAAGCCGCACCCATAAACCGCGCCACACGTGTCCGTGCGGCTTCGAACGCAACGGTCATATTGGCGGAACGTGCATAAACGCCGCGATGGACGGTGGCATAATCCACTCCGCCTGCTCGCATCATCGCGTCGAGCACGACCTGCGGCTTTTGCGCTGTCGCGGCGGTGTCGAGATAATGCCAGTTGTTCACAAGGCCCGGGAATTGGTCGCGAATGTTCTCTGTCTGCATAAGGGGATGCGTGGCGGTATCAGTGTTCACACCAATTCGCCTAATTTCTTCAACGCAGTTTCAATGAGCATTTCTTCGTCCGCTGCGCCTTTAAACACGCCAGCGACAAAGGCCTGCAACATCAATTTTTTTGCGTCCGCTGGCGATAGGCCGCGGGCTTCCAGATAGAATAGCCCCATCGGATCCAATTCGCCAATGGCACAACCATGCGCACATTTGACATCGTCGGCGTAGATTTCGAGTTCGGGCTTCGCATTGGCGGTCGCGCTGCGGTCAAGCAGCATGGCCTTTACCGATTGCGCACTGTCGGTCAGTTGCGCATCGCGCGCAACCGCGACCTTGCCCAAATAGGTTCCGGTCGCCGTGCCAGCGAGAACCGAGCGCACGATTTGCGACGATGTCGCTTTGGGTTCGGCATGGGTGACGGTCGTGATTATTTCGAGCGTCTGCGTGCCGCCGGCAATTTGCACAGCGCCGAGCTTGAAATCTGCGCCCTCATGCAACGTCACATTCAATTCAACGCGGCCATATTCGCCGCCGATATTGAGCACATGGATCGCCGCTGTCGCATCTTTGCCAATGGCGATTTCAACCTGACGAATTGCTCCTGCGTCCTGAACAATTGTCCGCACATAATGACCGCCAGCTGGCACTATGATGCTTTCAGGCGCAGGCAACGGCCACGCCGCCTCTAATGCGGCAATGTCGCTATAGCGCCATGCTTCGTCGTGGCGGGTGGGCAAGTTCAAGCAGCCAGCTCCTTATATCCGTCACGCTCGAGCTCCAGCGCGAGCTCAGGCCCGCCCGTTCGTGTGATGCGCCCATCGGCGAGAACGTGGACGAAGTCCGGCTTCACATAATCGAGCAGGCGCTGATAATGGGTGATAAGCAACACGGCCTTGTCTGGTTTGCGCATGATCCGGTTGATGCCGTCGCCAACAATACGCAATGCGTCAATGTCGAGCCCGCTGTCGGTTTCATCAAGGATCGCGAGCGCGGGGTTGATGATGCCCATTTGGACCATTTCATTGCGCTTCTTTTCACCGCCTGAAAAGCCGACATTTACGGGGCGCTTGAGCATGTCCATATCCATGCCGAGCGCTGTCGCCTGTTCACGCGCCACTTTAAGAAATTCCGCGCCAGACAATGGTGCTTCACCACGGCTCTTGCGCTGCGCATTCAATGCTTCACGCAGAAACTGGACATTCGACACGCCGGGGATTTCGACCGGATATTGGAAACCCAAAAACAAGCCAGCGGCTGCGCGCTCATGCGGTTCGAGCGCGAGCAGGTCCTGCCCGTTGAAAGTCACCGAACCCTCGGTCACTTCATAACCGGGCCGACCCGACAGCACATAACCCAAGGTCGATTTGCCAGCGCCATTCGGCCCCATAATCGCATGGATTTCGCCTGCGTTCAGTGACAGTGTGAGGCCCTTAAGAATAGGCTTGTCGGCAACATTGGCGTGGAGATTTGTAATTTGGAGCATGTTACTTCTTTTTTCCATCAAAGCTTTGTTCGATCATTGAGCGCTGGTTGGTTTATCCAACCGATCCCTCTAAGCTAATTCCCAACAATTTCTGCGCTTCCACCGCAAATTCCATCGGCAGTTGCTGCAACACTTCCTTGGCAAAGCCATTCACAATCAACGTCACCGCTTCTTCCGCGTTTAAGCCGCGAGCCATTGCGTAGAACATCTGGTCATCGCTGATCTTGCTTGTCGTTGCTTCATGTTCAATCTGGGCGCTCGGGTTGCGCACTTCGATATAGGGCACGGTGTGTGCGCCGCTCAAAGACCCAAGGAGCAAGGAATCGCATTGTGTGAAATTACGCACGCCCTCTGCATTGGGTGCGACACGGACAAGGCCGCGATAGGTGTTGTTGCTATGCCCGGCGCTGATGCCCTTGCTGACGATGGTCGAGCGGCTGCCTTTGCCATTGTGGATCATCTTTGTGCCGGTGTCGGCTTGCTGATAATTGTTGGTGACAGCAACCGAGTAAAATTCACCCACCGAATTTTCGCCATTCAAAACGCAGCTTGGATATTTCCACGTCACGGCGCTGCCGGTTTCGACCTGTGTCCAGCTTACCTTGCTGTTCCGGCCTTGGCACAATGCGCGCTTGGTCACGAAATTGTAGATGCCGCCTTTACCCTCGGCGTCGCCGGGGTACCAGTTTTGTACGGTCGAATATTTGATCTCGGCATCGTCGAGCGCGACCAGTTCGACCACGGCTGCATGCAGCTGGTTCTCATCGCGCATTGGCGCAGTGCAGCCTTCGAGATAGCTGACATAGCTGCCCTTATCGGCGATAATCAACGTGCGTTCAAACTGCCCTGTATTTTCGGCGTTAATCCGAAAATAGGTGCTGAGCTCCATCGGGCAGCGCACGCCTTCGGGGATGTACACGAACGTCCCGTCGGAAAAGACTGCGCAGTTTAATGTCGCGAAGTAATTGTCGTGCATCGGCACAATCTTGCCGAGCCATTTCTTCACCAGCTCCGGATATTCCTTAATCGCCTCTGATATGCTGCGGAAGATAACGC
>Ga0315899_10008188_pt1:0-5000 | contig 11204 bp, 15 predicted proteins | sample LakEriMetagenome_2_FD_203518 | JGI IMG/M metagenome (GOLD analysis project Ga0315899, IMG submission 203518) | Freshwater fungal communities from buoy surface, Lake Erie, Ohio, United States - Buoy 4 MA112 | ecosystem: Environmental > Aquatic > Freshwater > Lake | place: USA: Lake Erie...
CACCCGCCCCCCCCCCTTGCAGGACTTCCCCACATTTCCCGGCCCTGACCCTTCCGCCGCCCCCCCCCCCTACTGCCCCCCCCTTCTTCATCCTCCTCCTCCTCGTCTTCCTCCCCACTTTGAACCGCCACATCACCTTCACTGCCGTCTCCATTGCTGTCCTCCTCCTCCTCCTCCTCTTCATCATCCTCTTCCTCCTCCTCTAACGAGCGCTTACCTCGGACAGAAGAGCTAGAGGGCTCTGGGCGCTGTGCGTACACCGAAGGAGCTGCCAGCCACGTATCTGTGTGTGTGTGTGTGTGTGTGTGTGTGTGTGTGTGTGTGTGTGTGTGTTGAGAGAGAGAGAGCGAGAGAGAGAGAGAGAGAGGGCTCCGGGCACTTGTGTGTGAGGGCTCCGCGACCTTTGCGAAGACGAGAAGACTTTCGAAGTTCGGGCAGCTTCTTGGTATTGGCCTCCATCAGCGTATCGATATCTATGCGCAGGAGCTTGGCGATGGAGTAGGGGGTCTCGTTCTCCTTTGCTGTCTTGTACCTGTCCGGTTTAGGGTTTAGGGTCTAGGTTACCCTAAACGTAACACGGGGCGCACAAGGGGCGCGCTGAAATGGATACCAGGCGGGGGGGTCGTTTTCGGTACGGAAGGACTGGCGAAAATTCTTCAAAGTCAGTGCCCTAGTAAATTTCATATGTAAAAGTCACTATAGAGAGCACTTTTCAGAATTGGTGCCTCGACCGCCTCACGCACTTCGTCCTCTTCCAGATCCTCCTCCCCCATGGAGGTCGGCGAGTAGCGGAGGTGCCTCTCGCACACCTCGTCAAAGACCACATGATACAGGGCCGCGGGGCATTTAGTGCGCTCGTTTACAAAGTCCGACTCGGCAGCCGAGAGCCAACCAACGACCTTACCCTTGCCGTAGCCTACCTCGTCGCCGCGCTTGTCAAGGATCGAGCGACGCACCTGCCACCCAGATGGCCGGGGTCATCTCTGAGTCCCGTGTGCCACGCGCCGTGCGCACCGTGTGCGACGCATGCACCCTCGCGGACTGGCTGCAGCGCACGGCCGCGGTCGGTACGCGCGGGTGGGCGCACCTGCTTGCCGATCAACGAGGAGCCGGTGAGGCGCCACGCGGGCGGCCCGGCGGCGACCCTGGCCCCCGAGTTCGCCGCACGCCGTGCAGGCACGTGCGCGGCACCCGCGCCCCTGTGCCCCATCCACGCCCTCCGATCTGCAGTTCTGTGGCACACTCCTCTATATACGAACTATAAAAAAACCTCGGAAAGTCGTTGAAACCTCACAGCCCGGGGCCTGCAGACGCTGGAACGCAAGATTAAAGATGCCGCTGCACCGGGCCGAGCGCGAGGTGAAGCTGCTCGAGATCCACGACCTGTCGCTGAAGGCCTCCGTGTCGACGACGGGGCCTGGAGGCGACGTGCTCTCGCGCTTCAGCCTCCTGCTCAGCGACTTTGGGTCGCTGCAGGCGCAGTACGGTCGGTTCCAGGAGGACTTTGCGGCGTTCAGCAAGGACGTGGCGGCGCTTGACGGGCGGCTCGAGCGCATGGACGTGCTGTGGCAGAAGGTCGGCGACGTCGAGGACAAGTGCCAGAACATGCAGACCCGCATGAATCAGGCAGACGAGCGCGCCGTGGGGCTGGAGCAGCGCGTCGAGGGGCTCGAAGGCGACGTTGACAATGTCAACGGCATGCTCGAGCAGTTCGCCGAGGACCACCCGCTGGCCGCCGTCATTTTCCAGTTTGAGGAGGACTGTCTTCAGGGGACTTCGAGCACGGGCGCCAACACGCTGATGCAGGAGCACGCGGCCCGGATGGGCACTGACGCCGGATGCACCAGCCGCAACAGCCGGCCGCGGAGCCGTGCGTCCACCAGCGCGAGCGGCAGCGTGGAGGAGGGCTGGATTATCGACCTGCCCGCGGGCGAGCACACGCTGTCGGAGATGCAGCGGCGGGGCGTGTCGGAGCGGCCGAGCTTCGGCGCCATCCGCGTGACTCCAGGCTTCGAAGCGATGCTATTTGAGTTTTCAAACTTCGGTGGCAAAATGCTTTACCTCCGGGAGGGCGACCATAACCTCACCGCCGGGGACACAGCCTTTGCCAAGGTGGGCGCCATTCGATTGCAGCGCTTGCGGCACAGCGAGTGGGCGCTCCGTGAGGATGTCGACCAGATACGGGCACAGGTCGACGCGCAATCGAATAGATTCACTACACTTCGCGCAGACTTGGTGAACCTTGTGCAGAACCAAGGAAGCGAAAGCAATGTGCGAATGGAAAAAGCCATTGGTAAGTTGGAGGCGCAGACGCACCAGCTTGCGGACTACTGCCGGCAATACAATGCCGATATCGAGCATTTGCGCAAGACCAAGGCCGAAAAGGGTGAAAATAAAGACCTTCCCGAGCAAATTGCCGACCTACGTGAGCGCTTTGAGGCCCTGACGCATGTCGTGGACGAGGGATCCCGGAAAATCGCAAACAAGGCGGATCTGAGCATGGTCCTTGACAAGGTGACGCGCGATGAGATCCAAGAGTTTGTGCAGGCTATCCAGCAGCTGCTGCAAATTGGCGGCCCTTACGCCTACACCGGCCACAAGTACGTGTCAGAGAGAGAGAGAGAGAGAGAGAGAGAGAGAGAGAGAGAGAGATTGTTAGGAACAACTCCACAAAGAGGGGTCCAGGGCGTGTCTTCTTCTTTGCCAGACTTGCCTCTTTCCCTTGCATTCCTGCGTTGACTTTGACACCATGCTGACGTGGACAACGTGTGCGCAGGCCAAAATTTGGTGACGGCGAGAAGAGTCCAAATGACAAAACATTCATAGCCAAAAAAGGCACTTTGAATTTCGTCCCTTTGAAATCAACAACGCACCTCAAGGTATGGTCTAATAGCTCACTACCGCGACAATATGGGGGCGTGGAGCCCGTGTGGGTGGACCAGAGCACCACTGCACTGGGTCGAGGGGTGCAATTCAAAACGGCCCCACCCCCGCGCCCGCAAACTGCACCAAGTTCTCGAAGCACGCCAGAATCTGGAGGAGGCGAGTCATTGGGGTCGCCAGACTCGAAGAGCACGTCGCCACTGGCGCAACGGCGCTTTGTCGACGACCGCCAGCTGCCCCGAAGCGGCCCGATCTCGTCCCCGCCTCGAGTCTCGATGGGATTGGATGAAAGGGCCCGCTTACGCTGACACTACTGAGGAAGGATGATATCTCTGACTTGGGTCCAGTCTTCGAAGCACTCAGTCACAAGGAAGCTGTTAACGCTCAGAATCCAGAAAGCCAGACGGCTTTCTTGATATACGTAGGATGAGATCTCTGAAGTTATTACGTACACGAGTCCGGCCAAATGTTAGTTCCCTCAAACCTTTCTGCTGCGGCACGCACCTTGTTGCTTAGTCCTATGCAAACCTTTTGCAAGTGTCGGGGGGGCAAATCTGTGGAAAGCTATTGCCATTCTTTTGAATTGCTTTTAATCCACCCTTTATATTAGTAGTGTGCGTTGTTCTGTCCCACAACACACCTCGTCCCCAGAGTCTTGTCGTACTGCCGTTATGCAGTGTCGTTCCTCATGAACAGTCTCTCTCTCTCGCAAGCAGCCCTGCGCAAACCATCACCGGTGCCTCAAGTTTCCACAGAGATCACTCAGCACTGACGAGAAGCTTCTCGCGCACGAACTTCGTGGTGTGCGTGCGAGAACTGTCTACTATTTACTTCACCCGCGAATTATTCCTTATCACTATTAAAGCCATGACCACGCCATGAAACGTAGTAGGGCCACAGATTCGAATACAGCGGTGTTCGGCTTGTGTGGATTATCCTTCTTAATACTTTCACTTTCTCTCGGGCGCACACACAGAATTAGTTAAATATGCATCTTTAAGTGCATCAGAATAATTGACATAAGATCACGGTATACAAACGCCAGCACACACCAAACCCCCACACAGTGTCATCCACCAACATCAAATCATGATCAAATTGACCACCTTTCCCGCAGTCGCCAGCACATGCTCGCCTCCTGCATTTCCCCGCGCAGAAACCAAGTCCAGCTCGCGCCGAGCAGTGTACGTAGTAATACACATATCCATACATGCACACACATATGATATTACATTACATACATATAACATGTATATTGGCCTAGCGCCTAGCGACCCAGAACACGGGCAATGTTGAGCTTGGGTACGCTGCTGGCAGTGCTAGGGCGCGAAAACGACACATTCGTCGATGCCGATCCGGGTCGCACCGCCGGCGCACGACGGCCAAAAGCTAATTTGGGCCTCGCGGAAGACCTTGTCGTCGACGCACTCCCGACGCTCATCTGCTTCTCAACATCTCCGTTGCTCCATCCACGTCCACCTGCCCGACTACCGTCGCCACGCCCCAAATACTGTGCGACATACCCGGGCATTGCCAATTCCTGTATAATACATTTGCATGTATGTATGTGTGTATATCATATACCTAATACCTAATTCCTACTTTGCAATATACCCGGGCAATGCCAACCAGTGTCAACAGCTTCTGTGAGCCCAAAAAAAAAACGCTTAACCTCGCAAGTCTCGCAAAGCTTACTTGCATCACGGCTCTTTACATGCACACGTGCACACAAGCCCATGCACACACACCCACACACACACACACACACACACATACATATATATACATATTTATATATCTACGCACCTCACTCCGTGGCGACACTCCATCATAGCGAGGGGTCACATCATCCCCGGCTTCATATCGCGGTGTCACATCATCTCCTAGATCGTCGCCGCCCCCGAAGAGCGCAGAAGGTCCTGTGTAAAGAAATCGTGAGAGAATGCTGTGTCTGTGTGTGTATATATACATATATACGTATATGCATACATATGAATACATATGTATAAATTTAGGTAAAGATTTCGTGAGAAAGTGCTATGCAGTGAGGGGCATACACACACACAAATGCATACACACGAGACGGCAATGTATATGGGGCCAAAACACACATACCA
>Ga0315899_10008188_pt1:7500-10000 | contig 11204 bp, 15 predicted proteins | sample LakEriMetagenome_2_FD_203518 | JGI IMG/M metagenome (GOLD analysis project Ga0315899, IMG submission 203518) | Freshwater fungal communities from buoy surface, Lake Erie, Ohio, United States - Buoy 4 MA112 | ecosystem: Environmental > Aquatic > Freshwater > Lake | place: USA: Lake...
ACACACACACACACACACACACACACACACACACACACACACACCAAGTGCCGGTTCATGCTGGTCGACACAAGGCGCGTCTGCGAATGCGAGGGTGCAGGGCTCCCTGAACCAAATTCTGAAAAGTCAGCGCCCTAGTATATTTCTACATATTACTATGTAGAGTCACTGCATAATTACTATTTTTTTTAAGTCGCCTGCGGGGCTCGCGTCTTGCGCGGAACAAGGTTGAGCGAGGTGGTGCTCGTGCAGCTTCTTGCTTGTCCATACTCCGGCTGCCTTGCTGCCGGCTGCTGCCGTTTGTGCGCGCTTTTCTTGAAGCTGCGCGTGTGTATATCATATTATATAGATAGATAGGTAGATAGATGTGGAGTGCAAGAGAGCCAGTGCTATGGTAGCAAATACTAAACGCACACACACACACACACACACACCTACATGCGGCGCAAGAGTGCAAGCGCCATAGAAACAATCACGAGCGGGTGACATCTAGAAACACAATCGAGCCGTACATTCTATAAGAGCAAACATTCTAAATGTGCCTGATATACGAGAACATAGTCTAATGTAGCAGCAAGCACGAGCGGGTGATATCTAGAAACACACTCGAGCCGTACTTTCTCGAGAACCTGTTGGTCGAGCTCAGCATTGTAGCGTTCTTGCACATTAGGGTTTACCTTGAGGGTTTAGGGAACCTGTTGGTTGAGCTCAGCATTGTAACGTTCTTGCACTTTAGGGTTTTGCTTGAGGGTTTAGGGAACCTGTTGGTCGAGCTCAGCTTTGTAGCGTTCTTGCGCTGCACGTTTCGAAGCAGAGTCCTGTCGATGTTTGTGGCATAAGGCGTGGGTGCAACGGCAGGTAAGAAGACGGAAAACCTCAACCCTAAACCCTCAACGGCAGGTAAGAAGATAGAAAACGCATGTATCAGCAGTGTGTGTGTGTGTGTGTATCAGTATATGTATATAACAGCAGTATATATTTGTACATGTATATACACACATATATATGTACATTTATTCACACACATACATATGCGAAAGCACGTGCCATTACAGGATTGCCCTTGGCATATGAAATATGTCGCAAGGGCAACTGCAGCGAGGAGACGATTTGCAGAAACAAAAAAGAATAAAACTGCGGCATTATGGCCTTTTCACTTTCATACATGGCGAGCATATACAATGTATCTATGAATGCGTATGTATGTAAACCTGCGGCATGATGGCCTTTGCATTTTCATACACGGCGAGCATGCCCTCGGGTTTTCGGGCGTCGACAATGGTGCCAAGCGAGGGGTTCTCAACATTCACCAACTTTTTCTCTACATGCACGAACTGGGCCGGCATTCCAAACTGCCCCTTTTCGACCTTTTTGGCAGAAACCTGCATATCAAGCTCTTCCCTGTACAGTTGCCGTTTCTCCGCGGCGGCAGCCTTCTGCTGATCCACATCTGGCCAATTGGCGGGGCCCGTGGGGCGCGTGTGGGAAGTGAGCAAGAGTCTCTCAGCGCCAGAGGAGGAAGATTCAGCGCTCGGGGACGAGGTCGCAAAGAGCTGGCGGGCTTTTGCCTCCTCCATGAGACGGGCGCGCGCAGTGGCAGTGGCCGTCGAGTATCGCCCCGCGCTGGGCGGCGACGGCGTCGGCGTTGCTGCGTATGAAGGTGTCTCGACTACTCCTCTGCCTCCACAGGTGTGGACGCCCCGGGGGCTGAGGGGGTCGCAATCAGAGCCGCCACCCTTTAGATACATTCCACGCTTGACAGTTGGAGGGGTCAGCATCTCCTGTTGCTGCTGGAGAGATGCCGGCGGGGACGGGGGTGAGAAGAAGATCTTCTTGGCAGAAAGAGAGTGGAGCTCCTGCACAAGCGCACTGTCGACGATTTCGCCGTGGACGTGTCCGGTCTCCACGCGCCGGCCGCCGGCAAGGGCCTCAGTGCGGGGCCGCAGGCTGCGCCCCAGGTCGCCTGCGCTGGCGACGGCCTGGAGGATCGAGTCGTTGGAGGGGGGCGCGGGGCGCTGGGGCTTGTGCGCGCCGGGCATGGTCTGGTAACAAAACGGGGGGACAGGGGGGGGGGGGGCACATTGGGGTCAACAACTCGCCGCACGCACGCTCGCCCAGCGGCACTGGTGCATCGACACGTCGCACCTTGCTCTTGTTTGTGCTTCCCGCCGTCTTGCCCCGCGCGAGCAAGCTGGCGGTGGCCGGGCGCGGCACGCTGGCGCCGGCGGAAGGCCGCGCAAAGTACATGCCGGTGCGCACGCTGCCCGCCGTAGATGGCCGCGACGGCCGCGACGGCCGCGCAGGCGCGATGCGCGCGCCCGCAATTGTTGACATTTTTGGCGACGGGGTAATGAGCGCGCCAATGTTCGGATGTTTGAAATTCAGAAATGAATTTTTCCATCGAATTTTTGGGACGTAGGTAATCTAGGGCAAAATGCCGCCTGCCCGCCCCTCCTGAGCGCAACGGCTGATGAGAGAGGGGCGGGTGCGGGTCCGGGAC
>Ga0315899_10008189_pt1 | contig 11204 bp, 9 predicted proteins | sample LakEriMetagenome_2_FD_203518 | JGI IMG/M metagenome (GOLD analysis project Ga0315899, IMG submission 203518) | Freshwater fungal communities from buoy surface, Lake Erie, Ohio, United States - Buoy 4 MA112 | ecosystem: Environmental > Aquatic > Freshwater > Lake | place: USA: Lake Erie, Ohio...
CGGCGATATCGGTTGTAACTTCATAAAAACGAGTACTTTTCGGTGTGGGACCGCCATCGGTTCCCGTAATTAAAAACTCGTGGCCATGAAGATGGATTGGATGATTAGTCATCGTTAGATTACCGACGCGAATCCGAACCTTTTCACGATAGCCTACTACTAAAGGATCGATTGCAGGATATACCCGACTGTTCCATGCCCAAATATTGAAATCGAGCATAGTCATAATCTTTGGCGTTAAGCTCCCTGGATCAATATCGAATGAGTTCAGTAAAAAACAGAAATCCCGATCAACCTCATCAATAAGAGGATGTGCTTGACGGGGATGCGTCACCCAAAACCCCATCATCCCCATCGCCATCTGCACCATTTCGTCAGCGTGTGGGTGATACATGAACGTCCCGGGTCGGCGCGCCGTGAATTCGTAGACGAAGGTTTTTCCAGGCGGAATCCCTGGTTGGTTGAGCCCAGTCACACCATCCATACCGTTTGGTAGTCGCTGCCCGTGCCAATGAATGCTGGTGGCCTCAGGGAGACGGTTCGTAACAAAAATCCGAACCCTGTCGCCCTCGACCACCTCAATGGTCGGCCCTGGACTTTGTCCATTATAGCCCCAGAGATTCCCTTTGAAACCGGGTGCAAACTCCCGAACGACTGGCTCTGCAACAAGGTGAAACTCTTTGACGCCATTTTTCATCCGAAAGGGCAGCGTCCAGCCATTGAGCGTCACCACAGGTTTATAGGATCGACCGCGGTTCGGGTGTAGCGGCGGTCTCGTCATTGCTTCCGTCTCGATCACGGGCTCCGGCAAAGTGGCGAGCGCCACTCGATTTACCGCCGTTGCCGCCATTCCACTCGCGAATCCGACGAGACCCAAAAACTTTCGACGTGATTTCATTTTTTATTCCAAGGTCCTTTATCGAAGCCTAGTGATCGGCGCCTGCTGAGACTGCACCGCTGCTCGGTGTCCATAGAGTCGTCGCCGACGGTTGGCCGACTAGAGCCGATTGGAGTGCTGCATCCGCAAGCCAAAACTGTTGTTGTGAATCGATCGCAGACTTCACGGCGCCAATCTGCTCGCGCGCATCCGTGAGCAACTCAAAAACTCCGATAAGCATGCCGTTGTAACGCAACAGATTCTCTTCTGAAATTTTTCGCCGCAAGGGCACTACCTCATCGAGATAACTGCGGGCGACAGCGTGAGCTGCGAGATAAGTCGAGTAACTCTCGCGTAGATGCGATCCTGCTGCCCGAAGAGTGGCTTCAAGCTCATGTGCCGCAGATAGAGTTCGGCCCTTCAATGCTTTACGCTCAAGATCGCCCCAATCGAATACAGGCAAGCGCACCTCGACTTCATAGCCCCGTGCAGCGCCGTCACGCAACACGCTGAGCTCAAGGTCAGTCCTCGTAGTCACCTCCCCTAGCCCAGCACGACGAGCAGCGGCGCGATAACTCGCATCGGCAAGCGCCACATCAAGCCGCTCACGATTCGCTCGTTCAGACAGACTCAACGAGTCAATTGCTGTCTTCGGAATTTCAGGCAATCGATCAGGTAGCTTTAACCGTTGCACCTCGTCATCGGCGAGCCCTAAAAGCCTCACGAGTGCCTCACGTTCAACCATAGCCTGCTGACGAGCAACTTGAGCTTGCACGCGTGCATCGGCCTCAAACGACTGCTGACGCGCTCGCTCAATACGATTGAAATTTCCAACCGCTTCCATACGTCGCGCAAGCTCAGCGCTGAGCGATCCACTCTTAAATATTTGCTCGGCATATCGCTGGCGCTGCTCGGCCGCTACGGCACGAACCCACGCCTGGCGTATCCGAGTAACTTCATCGACGATAACGACTGCAAGACGCAGCTCTTCTACTCGAATATCTGCAGCAGCGATTTTTTTCTGCTGTGGCAGCGTTAAAAGTTCAAGCAAGCCAACGCTCAAGACTCGTGCAACCTCGATCTCGCCATGATCACGCAGTCGCTCGTAGGTCAATGACGGATTGCCGATACGCCCTGCTCGCTGCGCATCGATAAGATCAGCGTGCTTTCTCGCCAGTAGCATCTGCAGCGCCGGACTTCCAATGAGCGCAAGGCGGACCGCCGACTCTTGATTGATCGGCGCTGCAAGAATTGCCTCACGCGCCTCACGGCGAATCTGTGTCAAAACCCCTGTATCGTGGAGCTTAAGTTCTCCCTGAGTAAAAGGTACGAGTGTCCGATTCGCTCGATCTATCGCGTCATCAGCATCGAGCGAGGCGCAGCCTGAAAAAATAACAATTGAAAACAGACTAATTAAAGTCCCTACGCTTTTATTCATTGACAGCAACGCCGCCCCTTTTTAACCAAGCTGAATTTTAGCGAGAATCAAGCATTTCGTGGTGCCAAAATTTTTCTCGATCTACCCCCTAGATTGCACCATATCCGGCTCTCACCCCAGAAAGCTTTCGCCGTGTAGATTCGAAATCTGCTCAGAGGTTCATTCTTTTTTGTAGCGTCCGGAAGCTCGGCTCCCGTCGAGTCAGCCAGAAACCCAGAAAAAAATCCCGAATACTTTTCCACACCCATCCGAGTTCACGATCATCGCTTGGCAGCAACAAATCGTAGTTACGTGTATAGCCCGTCCTTGACGGAGAGAGGGATTGCGAGTGCGGGATCCATCGGAAGTGAATTTTTCCTTGTGGACCTTTCCCACGCCAGGGGGATAGGCTTCGCATCTGTCTTCGGTGAAAGACTGGGCACGCTTGAATTCGAATCAAGGACTACGAGATTATGAAATGTCTTGACAGTCGCGAACAGCGACAGGATTTCATGCCTCTGTAGATTTGCAAGACCAGTGTAATTAGATTCCCACCTCGGCGTAGATGCACCCTAAGAACGACCTCCTACTGGTCTGTGAAGGCGACTCAAAATCAGTCAGTTCAGGTTTACCGATGTTAAAAAACTGATCTTGTCGTAGTCGGTAAGATAAGCGTCGATCGTCAATGCCCAGTCGCCGGGAATCAGAGTTTCACCGATCATGACGTGCCACATCCCGTTGCCAACGGCTTCGGCTTTGAGTCTTACCTCGCTGATTCCGGCTGACTCCAAAGCGACCGTAACTTCGAGAGCGGTAGCGCTTTGCACAATGACGCCGGCAGGATCCTTTACGGTGACCATCAACATGTTCTCACCGACTTTGGCAGGTGAGAGTTCGATCTCGGCGCTATAGCCTGCGTCGTTTTCAAGCGTTCTTTTCACGAGACCGCCAGACATCATCGCCATATTCGCCTCAGCGGCGCCTGCTTCACCGGTCGCGACCAAAGCGCGCGGCGGAGTGGTTACGGTCAATGCAGAGGCAGCAGCAAGTACGATCAAGTACAGCATGAGCTCGAGCGTGATAGTTCGTTTGATCTTCGAGACGCCTGCGGCGTCGTTCGCAATAAGCTTCGGCGTCAAATTGATCTTATTGTAAGCCGCAATGCCGATGATCACGAACACGAGGATGATCTTGGTGAGCAAGACCGTTCCGTAATCGTTGTTGAACAAATTGGCAGGCGAACCCAGTTGTTTGAGCGAGATGGCGCTTCCACTGATCAGAGCGACGATGACGGCAGGCACCGCAAAATTCGAAAATCGCTGCATCAGCGCACCCGAATCGGCAGCGGAGAGCTGTCTAGTGCTCAGCAGCAACGGTCGAAATGCGCCGATCCAGAAGGCGGTCGCTAGGAGATGCGCCCCGACGACAGGTGCCATCAGCCACGCAGGGGGTGCAGTCGCAGCATGCCCGGTCACCAGAAAGGATCCTATCGCCAGCGCCACCCCAGCGATGAGAACTCCATGCCGACGCCGCTCGCCTGCCATACAGCCTGCGTATAGCAGTGCCATGGAAATGACTCCGAACACCGCGCTGGGAGCGAGTGTGCTGTCGAGACCGGATCGCCAAGTCGCCGCCTTCCATAGCGCATCGACCCCGCCCAACTGCATATCCGCGCCGCCGAAGCCGACGGCAAGAACGTACGATAGCGCCGTCACCAAGCTTGCCCATCGCGCTTTTTGTCGCGCGTCCTCTCGCAATGAACCCTCTATCCCAAGCAGCAGCAGGAATAAGGCCGTGCCTGCCACCCACAACATTCCGGCGTAGAGCACCCAGCGATTGACGGCGACCGCCAGCGACCAGATGGAGCGGCTACCGGCGTCCGCCGTCGCGTCGACGGTCTTCATCGGTTCGCCTATCGAAAAACCGAAGGTCGCGCCTACCGGATGTGTATCGGCGGAAATGACCCGATAGGTCAAAACGTACGTGCCGTTCGGAATCGTGGCGCGCAGCGGCAGAATCATTTTGGTTCCGTCGAGACGGATCTCTCCAGGATCACCGACTGGCTGGCCCTTGACGTCGAGCACTTTGAAAAAGATGGGGCCGACCCCCTCGTTGAAGTTCGCCACGACCTCGGATGGCGACTGCATCAACATCTCGCCGGGCTTCGGCGACGAGTCGAGCAGGACGGCATGGGCAAAACCCTGCGGGGAACTCGTCGCAAGCGTGCAAACGAGCAAAAGACCGAGCAGATAACGTGTCATTCGACTGTACATGAGAGCTCCCCGCAGGCTTTACTATTTCTTCGGACCCGGCGTGGGGAACGGATACTGCGCACGCGTCGGTTTCTCGATGATCATAAATGCAGACGGAGTGGCCGTTGCCGTCATGAATTTGAGAAGTTTGTCGGGCAAGCCTGGAGTTTTTGCTTCCAGCGTTTCACTCGGCAAATCGACGTAGCGCTCTTCGCCACTCTCGCAAACGTTGATCGACCGGAAGAAAATTATTTTTCCTACAGTTTCCGGAATCATGCCGCGAAAGCGGAAACCCTCGAATCGTCCTGATCCTGGCAAGTTGCTGCGCGGACTCTTCCAGATGATCTCGTCGACCGTCTCGGTGAGCATGTTTCCACCCTCGCCTGGCACGGGCTTTGGAAGTTTTCGCATTTTCATTTCGATGACCCAGTCGCGATTGTGCTCCGCAGAGACTCGCATCATCCCGTCCGGAATTTTCAGACGAACTTCCTTGACCGGGCTGCCCTTGCAGCCATGGGTCACGCGCAACTCCAGGTCTTGCATAAATCCGGCGGTCGCGTAGTAGGCGGTCATGGTGTTGTGCGCTTGAGCAACCGGAACTCCGGAAATCAGCGCAGCTCCAACGATCAACGGTATGTATTTTTTCATGTCATCCCTCCTGCATCGTTTTCAAATATTCATGTTCGAGATCTCGGTGGCCGATTTCGCCCGCAGCGAATTCCTTGCGCAAGGAACCGTCGCGCATGATACCTATTCGGGTGCCCGTTTCGCGCGCACGAAATAAATCATGCGTCGCCATCAAGATTGCCGAGCCACGCGCAGCCATGGCCAGTATCAATTGCGAAAATTCGTTACTTGCCTTGGGATCGAGACCGGAGGTCGGCTCGTCGAGCAGCAAGACTTTGGCGTCACGCGCGATGGCAATGGCGATCCCGACCTTCTGCCGCATGCCCTTCGAATAGCCTTGCAAAGGACGGTCGTGCGCATCGACGGCTAACCCCGCCTGTTCGAGAAATGCACGTAGCGCGTGTACCGAATGCCTGATTCCAGAAAGCTTGGAAAAATAGTCGAGGTTCTCGAGGCCGGACAGGGTACCGTACAACGTCACCGTCTCCGGGATATACGCGATCCGCTTGCGGGTCGCGGTCGGGTTCTGGCCCACGTCGATACCGTCGATCCTCGCGATGCCGGAAGTGGCCCTCACGAAACCGAGAAATATATTGAGCGTGGTCGTCTTTCCGGCGCCATTAGCCCCGAGCAGGCAATAAATTTCACCCGAATTCACACGCAGATCGAGACTGCGCAAGGCACGAACCTCGCCGTAGTTCTTGGTCAGGACAATGGCTTCCAACACTATCTGCTGCCTCCCGGAGAGTGTGCACCGATGATCACGTCGGCGCTGCGGAGCTGTCGCGACCCCACGAAACAAAGCAAACAAGTCAAGGCGAGCATCGACAACAACGGGATCGACGAGGATGCCAGGAGCTCACGCCTGTCGATCTGCGGGGCCACGAAGATCGGCAGTCGTTCATAGTCTTCTGCCGTCAGCAGTGTATCGCTCTCGATCCGCTTCACGAAAAACTCTTGCCATGCGCGGTGATAAACAACGACGGCATCGCGAAAGCTGGCGTGCAGTCGGCCGTCACTTCCGGAGAGCGCAGTCAGCGATCTGAAAGTCAGAGTCCCCGGCGACAGGTACTTCAGTACCTCGATGACGCGCTGTTGGTCGCGCGCATTCCGCGCAAACTCTTGGAGTAAAGGCGCCATGATCTTTTCGATACCCGCCTCGGAGCGGGCGACGCTTAGATAGTAGGCGCGGCGATCCATGTCCCCCTGCAGATCGGGGTGGTCGAAGAACCACCGATCACGCTCGGCAGCGATGGCTTTGTCGGCTTGTTCGGTGGCCTCGCGTAAGGTTGCCGTCAATTCGACTCGGGAGGGTGGCGGCACTATGCTACCGGCGATGAGGTTGGTGACGGCCGGAATCAGAACCACGAAAGTCAGCCATGCGCCGGCGAGACGAGTTGCAGCCGCTTCAGAACTGCCCGCGCCGGCGCTGACGACGAGGGCAAGGGCGCACCAGAAAGCAAGATAAACGAGGCTCGTGATTATCCATCCCGCCAAAATATAAGCTGCTGTAGCAGTCCAAGCAGGTTGCTGTATCAATCCTGCGAGCACGATGGCAACGGTCGTGACCGCTGCCAGAAGCAAGAATCTCGCCCACCATTTATGCCATACGAAACGACCCGCACTCGCGCCGGCTACTACCGCCAGCCACAGAACGCCTCGCTCGCGTTCGCCGGCGACGACATCGAATAAAAAACCTATCGCCAGCAAGGGTAGTACCCAAACGACAATAAACGCGACATCGAAATTACCCGAAAGGAGACGCAAGGAATTTTCGGGATCGGTGCGCCCAAGAAAAGTATGTGCCCCGCGTGCGGTGAGTCTGTACGTGTCTGGCAGCAGATCATCCTGACCGATCGCCAATCCCTCGAGCGGCGTTGCCGCCTTGGTCACAGGTTGTGACAAGACGCTGTAGGCGACGGCGCCGGGGGAGCGTGCGGTCTCAGCACCAACTTCGGCCTGCACTTTCAGCGAGTCGACAAGCGCACGCGCCTCTTCGCTCGCTTCGACAGCGACCATACGTTGTTCATTGACGATCATGCGGCCGCTTATTCCCGCGAAAACCATCGCGAGCAACAGACCTACGAGTACCCACGGGAGGATCTGCTCGCGCCGCAGTAGCGCGAACTCACTGACGAGAATGTCGACCGACCGCCTCATCCGACGGTTCCTAAACGACGCGCCACGCCCCAGCCGAGCCCGCAGATCAAGAGACTCCATAGGACGAGTACCGTCAGAGGCGCGCCGCAGCGCGCGATGCTTGCGCCAAGTTGCTCCGGCACGAAGCGATATTCGCCTGCTTCACGCCAGAGATCTGTACTCGAGCGATAAGCGTTGTCACCCGAACGCGAGTTGAGCGTGATATCACGGTTCAACGTCTTCATGAGTTCACGCCGAAACGCTTCGGCACCGTCCGCGAACTGACGCTGATGCCCGATGCTGGTTCCAGAAAGTTCCTGTGACACCAGCATCACTGCCATGCGTGGCGAGAGGATACTTGCGGCCTCGAAGATATCTATCTGTCGATCAACCGCCGCCTCGAGCGCTGAGAAGTGTCGGTCGTAAACCACATCCGAAATCTCGTCTTGGACGCCGAATATCACGCCTTGAATGTTGATCGGCAATTCCGCATCCGTAGATACCTTGTACAGAGCATGAAGTTGTCGTCGTCTCTTTTCGATCTTTGCCGAGGGTGTCTCGCCATCGATTCCTGCCGCCAGATCATTTTCGATGGCTCGCAACAATGCGTCGGCGGACGGTGTCGGCGACGCAAGTCGACCCATGTCGGCAGCGATTCTTGGTACCACGAAATTTCCGAACGCCCAGATGATCAGCAAAATCATCAGCGCCGTACGGGCCGTCGCGGCGACTGCCGAGACAAGCAAGGCAAGTCCCAGCATCAGCCCGACATACCAAAGATAGAGCGTGCACAGCAACAAGGCGTGTGCCAACCACATCGCTCCCGAAGACCAGGCAAGTGCCAGCAACGAGAATCCGACGATGGGCAGCATCAGTAGCAGCGCCGAAGCCGAAAGACCTATGAATTTGCCCACGAACAACTGACCGCCCGTGACGCCGCTCGCCATCAACTGACGCAGCGTTCCCGACTCGCGTTCCGCTGCAAACGACGGATAGACAATCAACAACAAAATCAGCGGCAAAAGGACTTGCAGCATGTACGCGAGCGAGATTTCGCCGAAACGCGCAAGCGGCGACATGTCGTCTGCGGGTCGCCCGGCAGCAAAGTTTCGCTTGTGCGCTTCGAGCCAGATCGATACCCCCTCAAAAGCCTGAACGCCGGAATCGAAGAACGCGAGGGGTAACGCGGGACGAAATGCGTATTGGCCGTAGTGGGCCGCCGAGTGCGGGTTTTTTTCACCCTGCTCCACCCATTGCAGGGCGACTTCCTGTTGCGCACGCATCCGCTCCGCGGAAAGCGATTGATAACGCTGCGAGGCAGTAAAAAATGCTATCGCCGCCAGCATGATGAAAAGTGTGGCCGCCAGTCGAAAACGACCGTCGCGAAAGGTCTGTCGAAATTCTTTGGTGGCGATGTCCAGGATCACCGTCTAGTCGTCTCGAACACTTCAATCAGGAATCCGTTCGGGGCAAGCAGGCTCGCCGCCGTCACCCGACCGAAACGCGGGTCGTCCATGATCATCGGACCAGCCAGCACGGTCGCTCTGTGAGTCTCTGCACGACGTAGAATCGCGGACAGCGAACGGACCGGAAACGCCCAGCCCGCCAGTCCGCGGTTTGGGGGCCGCGGTGATACACCCGTGCCCGCTCGCCGGTCTTCAGTGGCATACTCAACGAGGCCGAGATTTCCCGTGCGAGCGCCACGCGCATGCAAGGTCACGTATCTGAAGCGCGGCGAAAAGTTGCTCCACTCGCGACTGGTACGTCGTTCGAAATCGAGAACCTGGGTGAAGAACGACTCCATGACTGCCGAGTTTTCGACGATCAAACTTGAGTACGCCGGACCACCCATCCCAGTGACGGGATCCAGGGTTCCATTTTGGGGCAAACCGTTACCACGCGAAAGAACGACGAGGCGTGTGTTGTCTGCAACCTCGTAGCTAGCCTCGGTGATGGGATACGGCGTACCGTCACGAAGCTGCAGCGAGTAACGGTTGACGGTCGGAAGTGTGCGCTTGAATCCTCGGTCAATCATTCTTTGATCGATCACGTCTACGTCGCGAGTCGGAAAGCCGAGCGCATAAGGGCCGGTCTCCTCTCGGTCAAAACTGCGGCGTATCACCGGAGTTTCGCGATCGGGTATCACCGCAATGATCTTGATCGCGTCGGCGACACCCTCTCGCTCCAGTACGTACACCTCCCACAACATGTTCGGAGGCATTCCCCACAACCGTCGTTGCGCGGTCACGGTCTCTGCAGATTGGCGCAACGGACCCCGCATCGCGAGGCCGAGCCCATCGACATAGGCCTTTCTCAGTAACGCCACGTCGCGGGTAATGAGCATGGCGCCTGATAGCGGTCCCGCGATGGCATCACGCGCATCGGCAATGGGTTCCATGGGGTCATTAGGTAGCGGCGCTTGCGCGCCAGCCGTGCCGATGGGCACGATCGTCATGAGCAACGACGACCAGCCGACCCGCCAGTGAAAAATTTTTAGTGACACGAGTCCCCCGTAAGGATGACGATAACCATTCATCGACATCCGGGCCGGCCTTTTGCATTCGGGAGAACCACGTGGCGGACAATTCCAAACGAAGACTCGTCGCGGCGCTGGTGGCGGCGTTTTTTTCTTCGCACGGACCAGGCGTGACGGCCACGGAAGTCAGCTCGACGATCTCCACCTCCGACACGCCGAAAACGGTCCTGGTACTAGGCGGCACCGGCCAGCTAGGCCGTGCGATCGTCGGCGAGCTGCGCAAAACGTCGGCGAGGATCATAATATTTACGCGGGAACGTTCGGATCGTACCGGTTTCGCGCCCATCTCGCCGACGCATCGGCCTATCGAGTGGGTGACGGGAGATCTGCTGAACACAGCCGATGTAGATCGCGTTTTCGCTGTAATGACTTTTGACGTCGTAATCAACGCCGTACGAGTAGAAGATGGTGATATCCATTTTTACGAAAAGATCATGGCGCCATTGGCGCGCAATGCGAGCAAGGGCGGGACCCGGCTTTTCATTCATCACGGGGCAGTTGGCGCAGGTAGCAATGTTGAAAAATTCCGAACTCTCGGCTGGGAGCGGATTCCCGGAATATTTGATCGGCTCAAAGATCAAGGTATTGGTGAGGAGTTGCTACGCACCAGCGGCGTACCCTACGTCATCATCCGCAATGCGCGTCTCTATCCATCGACGCATGCCGCTACTGGAAAGGCAGTGCTGACCGAGGATGACTCTGTACTGACGCCAATGACTCGAGCTGACCTCGCACGGCTCACGTTGGCATGCATCGACAATCCGACGTGCATCAACAAGACGTTTCATGTTAGCGATCCGTCTCTAGCATGGCCGCCGTCGAAAATAGCTCCCAGTGCTCGAATCGTCACGACAACCCCCAAAAGCACCACCTAAACTTAGATCAATAAGTAAAACTAATCACAACGGACTTGCGAAGCACAATGCCGATGACGAACTGTGAGGGTCCGTATAGAAACCTCGACACGGTAGGCGCATTCATGGCGTTTTTAGTCGCGCAGCAGATTACGATTAGAGAGTCACTCGAATCCACACCGGTCTTTCGCGGCTTTCGGTACAGTGGCGCTGCATGTCAGCCGCGGCTCCAATTTCCGCGCGCAGATACGGTACAAGCCATGTGCCTGAACTCGAGGCTTACTCCCCCCGAGACAAAGAAATACACAGAGATCAACACTCATGAAGATCGATTCCATTATCGTGGCCACCGCCTCGGCGGTGGTGATCGCCCTAAAGGTTTCAACATGAATTCCGGCGTCGGGCGGGCGCACCGGTGAAGCGCCTCATCCTCAAGACCCACTTGTGGGTCGGACTGATCGCCGGCCTGCACATCGTGCTTCTCGGCCTAAGCGGCAGCGCG
>Ga0315899_10008190_pt1 | contig 11204 bp, 8 predicted proteins | sample LakEriMetagenome_2_FD_203518 | JGI IMG/M metagenome (GOLD analysis project Ga0315899, IMG submission 203518) | Freshwater fungal communities from buoy surface, Lake Erie, Ohio, United States - Buoy 4 MA112 | ecosystem: Environmental > Aquatic > Freshwater > Lake | place: USA: Lake Erie, Ohio...
CCGCGCAGCGCGTCATCACGATGTCGCGCTCGCGCCCAAACGGCAGCGTGCAATCAAAGCCCGCCTTTGATCCAAGGCGACGGCCGTTCAGGGAGGGGTCCATCGGCCGCCCCATCATGCCCGAAATCAGGACAAGGTCCTGGTCCGCCTGGAAGCGTGTGCCAAGAGCCCACTCGACCTGCCGGTCGTTATCTGGGTCAATGTCCTCGTCGAACACGAAGACATGTTTGATCAGCGGCATCATGCCGAAAATTGTGTGGATGGCGTGGCGCGCTTCGCCATGGCGGTGCTGGCGCATGGAGACGCGCAGCGTCCCCGCGCCACCCGACAACGACCGTGAACTGACGGCGACGACCTCCTGACACGCTGTCTTGAGGTGGCGCATCGCCGTCGCCTCGATGCGCAGCTGCGTCATGCAGCCAGCGTCCGTCTCATCGAGCACGAAGGCCGATCCATGCTGCAGCGTCTGGTGCAGGACGTCCGTGCGCATGGTGATCGCCGTGCAGGTGAACACGGGATCCATGTGGATCGCGCCATAATAGCCCATGTATTCCCCGAACGGGCCCTCCGGCTCACAGTAGCCGCGCTCGTCGAGATAGCCTTCGATCACGATCTCCGCATCCGCAGGAACAAGAATGTTGTTGGTGAGGCAGCGCACAAACGGCGCCGCCTCGCCACGAAGGCGCGACACCATGTGATGTTCATCGCCCTGCAGACGCGTGGTCGCGGCGAGGAAGTCGAGCGGGTGCGAGCCGATGGTGAAGCTGATCGGGAGACGCTCGCGCCGCTTGGCGCAGCCTTCATAGATGCGCTTGAGATCCGATGGCGCGGTGATGTTGGTTCCCGCCTGGAAGCGATTTCGCAACGACAGACGGCGGCTGCCAACGTTCGTGCGCCCCGACACCGGGTCGATGACGTAATCGATGCCGGAGCTGATGTAGCTGCTGCCGTCGTACTCGTGCTGGGGATGAAACGGCAGCCTGAGAAGATCGACGTCCGCCCCGGTGAGCTTGACGGCGTGCACGGGCGCCTCATCGGAGGGAACTTCGACGGACGTTTGCGGCGTCGCGATGCGCGTCAGGAGCGTTTCATGAACATCCCCTGGACTGCAATCGAGGGCGGCGATGAGCCGGCTTCGGCCCGCGGCCGCCTTGGCGAGCAGCTCGAGTTTGTCAGGTCCCGCCTGCCGGAACAGGACCGCCCTAGACGTGCGCTCGATGATGGAGCTGAGCTGGATGAGCGGCACGGGCTCGTCATGGACCTCCAGTTCGCCGATATCGCCCAGACGCTGCATGAAGCGCCTCAGGCGATACTTTTCGAAATCAAACTCCTTCGCCAACATGCCCGTCCCAGCCATCCTGTGCGCTCCGTTGATGATGAGCGATGCCGCGCGCGGCAGCGAGCCCCACTCAGTTGGGCGCTATGATCGACCGGACCCGGTCGACAAGATCAGAGCGTGTGTTAAGCACCTCATTGACCATGTCCGCGACGGCGGCGCCGTTCATGGGATTGAGGTCGAGCTGCGCACGGCGCGCGTCGTCAAGGAACTCCGCGTCCGCCATGGTCGCGTCAAACGCTTCGCGAAGGATAGCGACGCGATCCGCGGGAACGCCGGGCGCCGTCAGAAACGGGCGCCCCAGGGCCACCGGCGATGAGACAAGCTTTAACAACGCCCGTTCATCTGCGGTGCGGCCCAACTCCTCCATGAGCGGCACGTCCGGCAACGACGCTTCGCGCTTCGCCCCGACCTGCGCAAGCACGATCACCTTCTTTTCGACGAACCAGTCAGACCGCTCCTGCATCATGCCCGCGATGCTGCCGCCGCTACGCGCGTTCACCTCTCCGCGCTCCATGGCGATGTCGATTTCCGGCGTGCTCTTGTAGCCCATCACGAGCTTGAACTTTGTTCCAAGCAACGCATTCATGACGGCTGGATAAAGGTACGTCCCCGAGCCTGTTCCCGTTACGCCGGTGACGAGTTCTGTGGTGCGGGCGTCATCGATGCTTTTGACGCCCGTGGTGTGCCACGCCACGGTGACAAGGTTGGAGATCCCGGTGGTGCCGATCCAGTTGAACTGCTTTGCGTCATAACGCACGCCCTTGGCGTCAATCAGCTGGTTCAGGGGTATGGAGTTCGCCACGGTGGCTATGACGGTTCCATCCTTGGCCGCATGGTTATAGAGAAAGTTTGTCGCGCGCACGTGGCCTGCGCCGGGCATGTTCTGCACGACCGCGGGAGGATTGCCAGGGATGTACTTGGTCATGTACTTGCCGACGATCCGGGCGACCATATCGTAGGGTCCGCCTGCGCCGGTGCTGGTGATGATCGTCAGGGACTTTCCCTTGTAGAAATCCTGTTGCGCGAACGCGCCAGTCCCAAGTCCACAGAAGACGGCGGCGGCGACAGTGATCGCAAGAACCCTTGGCATCAGCTTCCTCCCTCTGTTTTCTTGTTCAGCAGCGTTTCATTTGCGCCGCATTTCAGACGACGAATTGATGGTGGCGTGAAGATTGCGGGCGAAGTCGACCGCGCCTTGAACATCCATGTTCATAGCGGTTCGCAGATACTCCTTGACGCCTTCAAGGGCGGGCGAAGGCACAGCCAGCAGGGCGCGGCATGCGTCCTCAAGCGCTGCCTCGCCACGCTCATCCTCAACCACGTCGCCCACGACGCCGAAGGTCATTGCCCGCTCCGCGTCAATCGTCTGCGAGGTGTAGACCAGATGCGAGAGCGCCTTGCGCGGCAAACGGTCAATCAGCGACGACATCACCATGGTCGGCATGATGCCGTGCGACATTTCGGGGATCTGGAAGCGGGCCGACCTCGTGGCGATGGTGACGTCGGCCAAAGCCGCCACGGCGCACCCAAAGCCCAGCGCCCGGCCCTGGACGAGGCACACAATCGGAATGGCCGCCTTCCGGAACGCGCCGTAACAGTCAAAAATAACTTCCGTCGAGCGCCGCCGATGTAACGCTTCGGGCGACCCCAGTGGAGGCCTGCCCGACGCTCGCCCGGTGCAGAAATCTGCGCCCGCGCCGCGCAGGACAACAAGGCGGTGGTCCTGCGACGCGTTGAGGAGCAGACCCGCGAGCTCCCCCGCCATCTCGTCGCTCACGCCGTTGCCGTGCTCGGGCCGGTTGAGGGTGATCCTCAGGATGGGCCCGTCGGACGCCGTCAGAATAGTCTCGCTCATATCAGCCTCAATCGCTCGTCAGGGACCGCGACGCCGCAGCCCTCACCTCGTCGGAAATCACTGACGTCCGTCGCACAAGCTCTTCAAGGCTCGCCCCGTCGAGCGTGGCGAGATTGCTTTCGATCCGCTCCGCGTCTGTTTTGAACTCGCCGTCGCGCGTCATGGCGCTGAACGCGGCGCGAAGCACGTCCACACGATCCTGCGGCGTCTCCGGTGCCGCCATCAGCGCATAGCCGATGTCGCTGGCGTTCATGAAGACATCGAGAATGGCGCGCGCGGCGGGGTCGCTGACGATCTCGCCCGCAAGCTGAACGTTCGGCAGCTCCGAGTTCTTGGTGAGGCCATATTGCAGGATGATCTTGACGAACCCGGTCTCGAGCCACTGCGGCCTTGCGGTTTTCAGCGTGTTCCAGGCCGTCGTGCCGCCCATGACCTCGCCACGCTCAATCGCCAGAAGGCTCGCCGCAGCGTCCGGATAGCCGGTGATCAGCTGAAACTTTGTGCCCGCTACGTGATTGATGATGCGCGTTTGGAAGGACAGCGGCGAGGCTGGCGCCGTCGATCCTATCTTCACGACGTTCTTGCGGGCGTCCTCGATGGTCTGAACGCCGGCGTCGGCGCGCACAAACGTCACGTTTGTGTTTGAGTTGATGCGGCCAATCCAGCGAAACTGCGCCGCTTCGTAACGCGCGCCCGGAAACGTCTGGATGACCGTGGTGGAGGGGCTCATCAGACCCAGAGCGGTGCCGTCTTTCGGGCCGATATTATAAATATAGTTCGCCGTCTGGATGCTTCCCGCGCCGGGCATGTTCTGGACGACGAACGTCGGAGAGCCCGGAACAAAGCGCCCGAAATGCCGCGCCGCGAGCCGCCCGAAGTTATCATAGGAGCCCGCCGGCCCGGACCCGATGACGATCTTCACCGTCTTGCCGCGAAAGAAGTCGTCGGCGTGGGAGGTTTGCGCAAGGCCGCCCGCGGCCACCGCCGCGAGCGCGCCAATCCATGCGTTTCGCCATGTCGGGCACATGCTGGTCCCTCCCGGAGCCCGCAGCGTTTATTCACGCTGCGAATTAATTATTCACGAGACTAACACACTCCTGTTTCACTTTAAAGAGTCTCACCTCGCGAGCCTGACCGCAAGCGCCTAGCCCTGCTTGCCCAGGCCCTGCGAGAGGACATGCGCCAGATGCTTCATCGCGGGCGCGAGCGCGACCAGCGCATCGCGGGTGAAGATCGACGCTTGCCCGCCGCATGAAATCGACATCACCGTTTCTGCGTCAGGAGAGACGACCGGCAGCGCGAGGCTGTTGATTTCCTGATGCAGGACGCCGATCCCAAGAACGTAGCCAACCTTGCGGTAGCCGGCGAGGGCCTTGTGAATACGTCGCTCCCACGACGCCCAGTCAGCGCCCATAGCCTTCTTGCTCGCCCGCAGTACGTCATCAAGCGCCGACGGCGACAATCCCGCGAGGTAGCCCCATCCCGTCGCGGAGCGTGCGATGGGCACCCGGTCGCCGACATTCAGGTTCGTCAGCAACACAGAAGGGCCCTGACAGCGTTGCAGGTAAATGATGTCGAGATCGTCGCGCGCCCCAAGCGCAACCGCGCCCTTGCAGTCTTCGGCGAGCTTGCGCATGTGAGGCGTCGCCAGCTGCGCTATTGGATGACCCGCGAGCGCCGCAAATCCAAGCCCGAGAACCGGCACGCCGAGCCGCATGCGTTCGCTTGAGGGCACATGCACGAGGTAGCCAAGCTCCAACAGCGTATGGCACATGCGCCACACGGTGGGCTGTGGCAGGCCCGTGATCCGCGCCACCTCGGTCGCGCTCAAATCCCGCTTTTCACGGCCAAAACACGCGAGCACGGACAGCCCACGACTGAGCGACGTCACAAACTGACGATCCTGTTGCGACTTTGCGCTGTCGCCCGCCATATGAAACCCCCATGCGCCTTGACACCCTTACACGCACATCGATACCTTTTTCAAATAGATTATTCGCACTGCGAACAAACCTCGGGGATCCTTGCATGCAGACGCACCGGCAGAAGCCGCGACCGCCGGTGATCGGCGATGCGGCCCCACGCAAGGAAGACGCGCGGTTGCTAAAGGGGCTCGGGCGCTTCAGCGATGACGAGACCCATCCCGACGCCCTCTACGCCATTATCGTGCGCTCGCCCCATCCCCACGCACGCATCCTCCGCATCGACTGCAACGCGGCGCTGGCGATGCCCTGCGTGCGAGGGGTTCTCGTAGGCGCCGACGCGATGGCCGACGGCCTGAAGCCAGTGCCCCATAGCGCGATCTTGAGCGGGTCGTTCGACATCCGTCTCGAACATGACACCGGGAAGCCGTTTGTCTCTTCTCATTACGTCCTGCCGATGGACGTCGTTCGCTACGTCGGCGAGCCTGTCGCGATTGTAATTGCGCAGAGCGTCGCCGCGGCAAAGGACGCCGCGCAGGGCGTCTCGGTCGACTATGAGCCCCTGCCGTTTGTGCTGCGCGGCAGGGACGCCTGCGACAGCGAGGCCCTGCTTCACCCAGAGGCCGGATCAAACGTCGCGCTCAACGCGCAAGTCGGTGATGCGACAGAGGTCGAGGCCGCCTTCCAGCGCGCCGCACACGTCATTCAACTGAGCACATGGATCCAGCGCGTCACCGGTGCGCCGATGGAGCCGCGCGCGGCGCTGGCGAGCTACGACCAGGAAACAGCGACCTACACGCTGCGCGCCGGATCCGGCAACGTGGTGCGCCAGCGGCGTGAGCTTGCGACTGTGCTGGGCGTTGATGAAGCGCATGTGCGCGTGATCGCCGGAGACGTTGGGGGCAACTTCGGAACGCGCAACGCTTTTTATGTCGAATTTGCCTTGATCGCCTGGGCCGCGCGCCGCCATGGGCGCCCCGTCAAATGGACGAGCGATCGAAGCGAAGCCTTCCTGTCAGACTATGGGGGACGCGATCTTGACGTCGACGCCGAGCTGGCGTTCGACGCTGATGGAAAGTTCATCGCCATCCGAAGCCGAAACATCAGCAACGTGGGCGCATACTCGGTAAGCTATGGCCCGCTGACCAAGGGCGTTGAACTGCTGACCAGCGTCTACCGGGTTCCGCTGGCCTCAATCCACGCCCAGGCCGTCTTCACCAATACGCCCCCGACAAATTCCTATCGCAGCTCCGGCCGTCCCGAAGCGATGTTCGTCATGGAACGGCTGATTGACCTTGCCGCCGAGCGACTGAAGATGGACCGCGTCGAGATCCGTCGTCGCAACCTCGTCGCACGCAGTCCCGCGGGATATAAAAACGCGATGGGCCTGACGTACGACGAGGGCGCATATGCGGCCACAATGGATATGGCGCTGGCGCAGGCGGACTGGACGGGGCTTCCAGCCCGACGCGCAGAAGCAGCCGCACGCGGGCGCCTGCGCGGCGCGGGCGTTGCGAATTACATAGAGATCGCCAGTGGCATCCCGAGGGAACGCGCCGAGGTGACGATTTCAGCATCGGGCCACGTCGAAGTTGTTATCGGCACACTGTCGAGCGGGCAAGGCCATGAAACAAGTTTCGCGCAGGTCGTCACGACGTTGCTTGGCGTCGACTTCGACGATGTGAGGCTGGTGACAGGCGACACAGACCGCGTGACCGCCGGCGGCGGCTCCCATGCTGGGCGCTCCATGCGCCTTGCGGGAACGGTGATCAGCAAGGCCTGCAAAACGTTGCTGGACCGCGCTCAACGCATCGCGGCAGTCGTTCTTGAGGTTCATCCCTCAAACCTGATCTTTGCAGACGGCTGCTTTTCGCTGGAGGGATCGAACCAAACGCTGGATCTCTATGAGGTTGCCAGGCACGCCGAAGCGAACCCGGATCTGCCGCCAGACCTGCGCGGCGCCCTCACCGCCACATGCGATGAAGTCGCTACAACCGCCGGGTTTCCGTTCGGCTGTCATGTCTGTGAAGTCGAGATCGACCCGGCGACCGGCGTGCTGCAGGTCGTCAAGTACGTCGCCGTCGACGACGTCGGGCGCGCGGTGAACCCGCTCATTCTGCACGGCCAGACCTATGGCGGCGTCGCCCAGGGCCTTGGACAGGCGCTGGGAGAAATCTGCCACTACGATGAAGCCTCGGGGCAGCTGATGTCAGGTTCGTTTATGGACTACGTCATGCCGCGCGCAACGTCCATGCTGACGCTTGACGTGATCATCAGCGAGACACCTGCCGCCAGCAATCCGCTTGGCGTGCGCGCGGGCGGCGAAGGCGGAACGACGCCCGCGCTCGCTGTTCTCGTCAACGCTGCAGTCGACGCTTTGCGCGATTACGGGGTGACGCATCTGGAGATGCCGCTTACGCCTGAGCGGATCTGGCGCGCCATGCGCGACGCCCGACAACGGTCCACTGTTTAGGCCGCGTCTTTCACACGTGTGCGCAAACCTAGCCCGCAGCCAAAACCTCGCGATAAAACCCAAGCTGCTTCATCGTCGGCGCATCGGAAACGCTAAAGAGCACAGATGCTTCCTCCGCCTGATGATGGTGCTGCGACCACGACGGTATCGCAATAACGTCGCCCGTCCGCCAGCGAAACGTCTGACCACCCGCCACGGTGACGCCCTGCCCCTCAACCACAGCGAGGATCTGGTTCTGGGTGCTCCGCATCGCGCGCGTCGCGGTCCCGGCGGGCAGGCGTTCGTAGCTGAGCTCCATGGTCTTCAGGCCGCCTGCGGAAAGCACAACACGCTGCCGCCCATCGGCCGAGGGTGAAGCGCTGTTCAGCGCCGCCTTGGATGACGCGCGATCAAACACAAGGGACGCCGGCCGTCCAACGCTCGAGGGATCCTGAAAGCCGGCCGGCCAGTTTTCAAAGAACATCGGCTCAAGCTGCTGAACGAGGGGAACGTCGAGAAAGTCGATCCAATATGCGGGCCGGTCGCCCTCATTGGCGTGGCCGTGCCAGCAGTCGCCAGGCGTCAGCAGCACGTCGCCTGACTCCATATCCACCCTGACGCCATCAACAACGGTGTAGGCGCCGGGCGGAGCATCAAGCACCAGCCGCAACGCGTTGGGAGAATGGCGGTGCGAGCGCGCCCGCTCGCCGGGCAGGATCATCTGATAGGCGCACACAAGCGTGCGCAGCGTTGCGTAATGGTTGCCCTCGTGCGGGTTGACGAGGAACAGGTTACGGCGCTCCGCAAGCTCTGCGCTGATCAACTCCCCCGCCCGATCAAGCGATGGCCGCGCATCGCCCCAAACCCAGTGGAACGGGACGAATGCCGTTCTCGGTTCAGGCCACAGCGACGGCTCGTGCTTGTTCCATCCTGCCCGAAACGTCATGTGCGCGAGGACGTCGTTCAGATCTTCCAATTCGGATTGATTGCTCACGACAGCGCCTCCGCAGTGCGCGGCGCAAGGTTATGAGGGATGGCGACATTGGCGCCCCTCTTTCCTTGTGCGACCTTCAGAACCATCTCGCCGACGCGCGAAATCGAGATGCGCACGTGGTCGCCTGGCGCGACGGGGCCAACGCCCTCACTCGTGCCCGTGGCGATGATGTCTCCCGGCTCCAGCGTCGTTACGGCGGAGCACATCTCAATGATCTGCGCCACGCTCAGGAACATCTTTCGCGTGTTTGCATCCTGCCGAACCTGCTCATTCACCCAAAGGGTCACCTGAAGGTCCGTGGGTTCGCCAACCTCATCGGCGGTGGTGATGTAGGGGCCAACCGGCGTAAACGTATCGTAGGATTTGCGGATGGTGCGCTCCTGTTTGCCTCGTACCGTCATGTCCAGCAAACACGCGTAGCCAAAGACATGATCGAGAGCCTGCGACGCGTCGATGTGGCGCCCACCCTTGCCGATAATTACAGCGAGTTCGGCTTCATGATGGATCTCGCGGCCCGGCAGATCAGGCAGTACGATGGCGTCCGAGGCACCGGTCAGGCTCGCGCTGCTCTTCATGAAAAACCCCGCGTTGCGTGAGATAGCAGGCGAGGACATTTCAACCGCATGGGCCTCGTAGTTGACGGGAATGGCGATCAGCTTATGCGGCCAGGGGACTGGCGTTTCGAAGTGAACCTGCGACAGCGGAATGCGAGGGCCTGTGCGCGCCTGCACTTCCATGGCGGGGCGCCGTGCGGCGAAATCGCGGATCATGACGACCGGGCCCACCGGCGGCCACTGCGAGGGCTGTACGCCCGCAGCCGCTGTCACGTCGACAACGCCATCGGCAAGCACAACGCCAATACGACCGCCGTTGAAGCGCGCGATTTTCATGCCATCCCACTCCTCCCTTGATACGGCTCAGGTGATCGCCGCCGCCCGCCGCAGACCTTCAATCATGGACGATTTGAGGACAAAGCCCCGAAGCGCATCGGGATCCGACGCCATTTTCTGGAAGTTTTCGATGACCGATCGGCGCTTCTCCGGGTCGCGGGTCTGCATCCGGCGGCGGTTTTGATCCGCTTGCTGGATGATTTCCTCCAGAGCCACGGGCCTGCGCTGTCGCGTGTAGAGATCGAGAAGCCGGTCGTCCTCGCCTTTCAGGACACGTTTGAGTTTGTCCGTCAGATTGAAGGCGTCGTGGATGCCGCCGTTCATTCCCATACCGCCCGTGGGCGCATTCAGATGCGCAGCGTCTCCGGCAAGGACAATGCGCCCCACGCGATAGTCAGGCACGATGCGCTGGTGGATGCGATAGGGCCGCTTTTCGCGGATGGCGTAGTCGCCAGCGATGTCGCACAGTCCGTGCATGCGCTCCTGCACGGCTTCGTCCGACAACATCGTCTCGTCTGTCTCGCCCTCGCGCGGGTAGAACGTGGCCCGCCACTCCGAGGGCAGATGGAAGAGGCTGCCGGCGTCGGTTTTCGTCCAGAGATAATTTGCCGCCGCAACGCCTGGAAGATGGTCTTCAAACGCAAACGGCGTCGTGATCAGGATTGTGACTGAGGGATACGTTGCGCCTTCAAGCGGAAGCCCGAGTGAGCGGCGCACCACGCTATGCGCGCCATCTGCACCAATGACGTAGCGCGCCTTTTTGCGACGTGTTTCGCCGCGCTCTTCATAGACGACTTCCGCAAACTCAGCCGACTGCGTGACCTCGACGACCTTGGCGCCGAGCGTGAGGTCAACAAGCCGCGTCGCGCGCGCATGCTCAAACAGAAGCGGCGTGAGCTTGTACTGTTCGCATTGCAGTCGATAGGGGTGACTGGTGTCGGCCTTGATCGCCTGCATGTCGAAGCGCACGCGAAGATCAAGCTCCAGATCGAGGATCTGCCAGAATGGAGCTTGTTTGCCCAAGCGAATGAAGTCGCGGCCGACGCCGAGTTCGTCCAGCATGTCGAGCGTGGGTGGATGAAACGTCGAGGCACGCAGATCCTGCGGAAACGTGTCTTCAGCCTCGAGCACCTGAACTGGCACGCCCGCCTGCGCAAGACGCAAGGCGCACACAAGCCCGACTGGCCCCGCGCCAACGACAATCACCGGCTCCGGATTGTTCATGAACTGCTCTTGTATTCGCAATGCGAGTTGATAATTCAAAAAGGCTATCTCGGATCCTGACCCGCGTCAAACAGCTTGAGGCCGAGAACAATCGCCTTCGCCGAGCGGTATCAGATCTGACGATCGAGAAGCTGATTTTGAAAGAGGCTGCACGGGGGAACTTCTAAGCCCCGCGCGTCGCCGCGCCTGCGTGGAGCATGTGGTCGCCAAGCATGGCGTCTCCGAGCGGTTCGCTTGCCGGGTTCTGGGCCAGCACCGTTCCACGCAGCGCAAGAAGCCAGCCAGACCTGATGATGAGGCGGTACTGACCGCTGATATTACAGCAATTGCTATCCAATACGGTCGCTATGGATATCGCCGGATCACGGCGATGCTGCGACACAAGGGCTGGAGAGTGAATGCTAAGCGGGTAGCCCGGATCTGGCGACGCGAGGGGCTGAAGGTTCCCGCCAGACAACCCAAGCGGGGGCGTCTCTGGCTCAACGACGGCTCATGCATCCGTCTGCGGCCGGAGCACCCCAACCATGT
>Ga0315899_10008191_pt1 | contig 11202 bp, 16 predicted proteins | sample LakEriMetagenome_2_FD_203518 | JGI IMG/M metagenome (GOLD analysis project Ga0315899, IMG submission 203518) | Freshwater fungal communities from buoy surface, Lake Erie, Ohio, United States - Buoy 4 MA112 | ecosystem: Environmental > Aquatic > Freshwater > Lake | place: USA: Lake Erie, Ohio...
GCGGCGCCTTGCCCAGAGCGCTGTTCATCGCCTTCACCGGCACGCCCCTGATCGCCGGCGAAGAGCGCACCCGCGAGGTGTTCGGCGACTACGTGTCGATCTACGACTTCCAGCAGGCGGTGGAAGACGGCGCCACCGTTCCCCTCTACTACGACAACCGCACGCCGGAACTGCAGCTCGTCAATCCCAACCTCAACGCCGACCTCTACGACCTGATCGATGCCGCCGATCTCGACCCCGAGCAGGAGGCGCGGCTGCAGAAACGCCTCGGCAGCCAGTACGACATCCTCACCCGCGACGACCGGCTCGACACCGTGGCGGCCGACATCGTGCGCCATTTCCTCGGCCGGGGCTTCCTCGGCAAGGCGATCGTGGTGTCGATCGACAAGGCCACCGCCCTGCGCACATTCACCAAGGTGCGCCATTTCTGGGAGCTGGAAACCGAGCGGGTGCGGAAGCTGATCGCTGCCGGAGACACCAGCCCCGCGTTGCGCCAGCGGTTGGAACTGCTCACATCCACCGACATGGCCGTGGTGGTGTCCGCCGCCCAGAACGAGCAGGCCGAAATGGCCGCCCTCGGGCTCGACATCACCCCCCATCGCCGGCGGATGGTGGAGTCGAACCCCAGCCTCGAGGAGCGCTTCAAGAAGCCAGACGACCCGCTGCGGCTGGTGTTCGTGTGCGCCATGTGGCTCACCGGCTTCGACGCGCCGAGCTGCTCCACGCTCTACCTCGACAAGCCGATGCGCAACCACACCCTGATGCAGACCATCGCCCGGGCCAACCGCGTGTTCCCCGGCAAGCACAGCGGCCAGATCTTGGACTACGCCAACGTGTTCGCCTCCCTGGAGCGGGCCCTCTCTCTCTACGGCGTGGGCCGCTCCGGCCACTCGCCCGTGCAGGGCAACGCCGTGCTGATCGCCCAGCTGCGCCAGGCGATTGCCGATGCCCGCGCCTTCTGCCTCGGCCACCAGGTGGATCTGGAGCGGATCGAGGCTCTGGCAGCCGGCGGCATGGAGCGGATTGCGGCGATCGGCGACGCCGTGAATGCCCTGATCTCACCCGATGCCGTGCGCAACGACTTCCTCGCCGCCCAGCGCCTGGTGCACACGCTTTATACAGCGCTCAAGCCCGACCGGGCGGCCGCTGAGTTCACAGGGATCGAGGCCCTGCTGGCCCTGCTGGCGGCGGAGATTCGCCAGCAGCTCCATCCCGAGGGGCCCGCCGAGCTCAGTGCGGTGATGGCCGGGATCAGCCAGCTGCTCGATGCCTCGATCACCGGCGTGGCCATCCAGGAGAGCAACCTGCCGCCGATCGATCTCTCCCAGATCGACTTCCAGGCCCTGGCCGAAAAGTTCAAGAACTCCAAGCGCCAGAACATCGATCTGGAAACCCTCAAGGCCCAGATCGCCGCCCGGCTGAACCGGCTGGTGCAGCTCAATCCCACCCGCACCGATTTCCTGGAGAAGTTCGAGCAGCTCATCGCCGCCTACAACGCCGGCAGCCTCAACGTGGAGCAGCTGTTCAAGGCCCTGCTGGAGCTCTCCGCCAGCCTCAGCAGCGAACAGCAGCGACACATCCGCGAACACCTCAGCGAAGAAGAGCTCACCGTCTTCGACATCCTGCTCAAACCCGCACCCGAACTCACCGATGCCGAGCGCAGCAAGGTGAAGGCCGTGGCCCGCGAGCTGCTGGAGCAGGTGAAAGCCCTGCTGGTGCTCAACTGGCGCGCCAAGGCAGCCTCCCGCGCCCAGCTCAAACTGGCGATCGAAGACGCCCTCGACCTCGGCCTGCCGCGGGCCTACACACCCGAGCTGTATCAGCAGAAGTGCAACGCGCTCTTCGAGCACTTCTATGTGAGCGATCCGGAGCGGCGAAGCTAAGGTGGGCTCACACCAACGGTGTGCCCAGTTCGGCTGGAGAGGTGGTCGAGTGGTTGATGGCTCCGGTCTTGAAAACCGGCGACCCGCAAGGGTCCGTGGGTTCGAATCCCACCCTCTCCGTTTCATGAAAACCCAGTCTCCAAAACGGTTCTGAGGACCTATCCAAGCCTCTCGGCAGGCCCCGCCGGGAGGTCCAACTAGGCGAAGCGATGAGGCGAATCGTGCCCCTTAGGCCAGGATTAGGCAAGTCACTAGGCAGATCCGGGCCTGCCTACGACCCCTGGCTGCTCCGCCAAAACCAGGCCCTCAAGCTGCGCGGATTGGCCGTCACGTTGGAACTGGTTGGGGCCTAACTGAGATTGCGTGCATCAATGCCAACCAAGCCAGGGGAGCCTCCTGGTGAATGGATACAGCGAAGGATTTCGACTGGCTTGAACGATCCAGCACGGGCAAGTGAAGCCGTTGAGCTAGCCGAAAAACTGGGCAGAGCCCTCGAGCGCGATCGTACTGGGCTAGAGCCTTTTGACTGGACACCCTGGGAGCGCATGGGCGGTCGTCAACGGCGTTCTTCCCTTCAGGCGTCCGGCTCGGTTGGCGTCTCTGGAGCTGCCGCCCTGTCGGCAACTCGCAGGCTTTGGCAGAGCAAAGGATCCCGGGGTCGCTCCGCGGAAGAGTCCTGGGATGTTGACTACCGCCAGCCCCTTGCAGCACTCGTGGGGATTGCTGACCTCCAACCATCCCACCTTCTTGCCCTGGTGGATGCTTGTAAGCCCAGCAGCCGCTCGCGACTCAGGGCCGGCCGCGCTGCAGCCCTGACCGCCCATGCGCTCGGCTGGGACGATGACCTGGTCTCTGAGCTGCGGGAACGGGGAAGGGGTACTCAGCTCGCAATGCTGCACCCCGTGACTTACCCACTGATCGCGCCATAGAAGCGTTCATCGACCGCTTACCTGACCAGTGGCAGTGGCCCGTCGGACTTGTCGCGACCTATGGCTGCAGACCCCATGAGGCCTTGCTACACGCCGAGGTCCTGCCCTCCGGCCTGCTCAAGATCAGCGAGGGCAAGACTGGAGCACGGCAATCGCTTGCCATGCCAGGTGAGTGGCTCCAACGTTGGAATCTCAGCCAGAAGCGACTGCCCAGCAGCATGCAGGAAGACCGAGGCCATCGCGCAGTAGGTATGGCGATGGGCAGGCTCTTCCGGCGCGCCAATGCAGGCTTCGTACCCTATGACCTGAGGCACTCATGGGCAGTCAGAGCCATTCACACTCCCCAGATTTTACCGTCACTCGCTGCTAAGTCGATGGGCCACAGCCTCTCGGTTCACAGCAGCGTATACCAGCGCTGGCTTGATGCGCATGAGATGGAAGTTTTGCAATCAAGTCTCAACGCAGCGATTTGAGATAGCGCTCTACATTGACCAAGTAGGCATGGCGCTTCCCCTTTGGAGATGGCAGCTGCCTATAACGATCGGGCGGGAATGAACCCCGTACAATTCGATTGCGCAGTGTTCGTGATGATGCAAATCATAGAATCTTCGCGGCCTCGCATAAAGGCAGCCACGGAAAGCAAGCTGCGCAGCCTCAACCCGGTGCTCCAGCAGAGCCAGCCCTACGTCACCGGCGAGGGCGAGACCTTGAGCAGCGTGGCGGCCGAGCAGAGCCTCAGCCTCTCCCTGCTGCGCCAGTTCAACCCGGAGCTGAGCAGCTGGCCCAGCACTGAGCCGTTGCCCTCAGGCACCACCCTGCTGCTGCCCGTCTACCGCTCAACCACGCCCCTCCCGGCAGGGATACAGCTGCTGGTGCCGGGCTACCTGCCCTCCACGCCGCTGCCGGCGGGGGAGTGGATCGTCCTGCCGGTTCGGCGTTCGGCGCCTGCTGCTGAGGAGGGCGGGGAGCCCCTGGTCTGACGGCCGCAGGAGCTCCCCATCACTGCGGCTCATGCCGCCTCGAGGCCCAGGTGCTCCACGTAGGGCACAAAGTCCCGGTGGCTGAACAGCAGCGGCAGGTTCGCCTCAATGCAAGCGGTGGCGATGATCCCGTCGATCGTCTTCCGCACCGTGATGCCACGGCTACGCAGCTGCCTGTAGTTCTCGGCGGCCTTCCAGGCATTGCTGCCGCGCAGCATCGGCAGCAGGGCCAGGGAACGGAACAGCTGGCGGGCGGTGGCCACGTCGCGCTCGTTGCGGAAGCCCTGCATCACCTCCACCAGGATCAGATCACCGATCGCCAGTGGCGTCACCCCGAGCAACCCATCCAGCCGCTCCACCTCAGGGCTGCTCACCCCATTGAAGAAATCAATCCACACCGAGGTGTCAACAACGATCACGGCTGTTGTTCAGCCACCTCGGTCTGTTCATCGAGACGCTGGGCCTCCAGATCCCCTTCCCAGCGAAGGCGCCCCCGGAAGGCGCGAATCCCTGCCTGCTGCTGCAGCTTCACCAGGGTGCGCAGGCCCAGCTCGACCGCCTCCCGCTTGCTGCGGGCGCCACTGGCCTGCATCGCCTGCTGCATCAGGGCGTCGTCGATGACGATGTTGGTGCGCATGCCAGGCCCAGGCCAATGTGTAAAGGCTAGGCCGGGCATACACATCGGGACAGGTTGCTGATCCGCCACACCCGCCCCCGGGCCGGGGTGAACAGGAACGTCTCGGCATCGATGCGGTGGGTCTGGCCGTTGATCGCCTCCATGCCGCCGCAGGCGAAGTCAATCAGCCGCTGGGCCTCCCCGGCGTCGGCCCGGATCAGGTCCTGGGCGTCATCCAGCTGGCGGGGGTGGAACACCAGCAGCCGAGCGCCGCGGGGCGAGGTTGTGCTGTCCATGGCCGCTGCTCTGCCAGGGAAGGGGGCAAGAGCGTACCGGCTTTTCACGCTGGTGGTCCGCTCGCCAAGCCACTTCGCCAGCACGCCTTTGGGGTGGCGTTCAGCGGCGCACCGGCACCACCTGCATGCCGATCGGGGCCAGGGCGATCAGGGCCAGCTTGATGTGCTGGATGCCGAAGGGGATGCCGATGATCGAGATGAAGCAGGCCAGGGCCGAGCTGAGGTGGCCGATCGCCAGCCACCAGCCGGCCAGCAGGAACCAGATCACGTTCCCCACCAGCCCGAAGGGCCCGGTGCCGATGTCGCCCTGACCGGTGAGCTCCCGCCTGCTCACCGCCTCGTTCCCGAACGGCCAGAAGGAGAAGTTGCCGATCACAAAGCAGGCCCGGGCCCAGGGGATGCCGACGATCGTGACTGCGGCCACCAGCCCGGCCAGCCACCAGCCCAGGCCCATCACCACGCCCCCGAGCACGAACCAGAGCACGTTGAGCACAAAGCGCAGCATCGGACCCTTCGCGGTGCTCCCAGCCTGGCAAGGGGTAGGGCGAGCGCAGCCCGCACGGGGCGCCCGCAGCACCACAGCCGTCGAGGCCGAGGGCCGCATCGGCGGCGATGAGCGGGGCACCTTTTTTGACAGCTTCGTGAGGCTCTGCGGCGGCCACTTCCAGCTGGGAGACGTCGACGGCCGCGAGCGGCTGCTGCCGGTGGACGGCAAGGGCCAGCCCCTCACCGCCGATGGCGTTGCCCTCAGCGATGGCGACACCATGGAGGAGTTGCGCCGCCACCCGGTGTACAGCTTCCTGTTCCAGCAGCGCAGCGGCCTCTATTCGGCTGCTGTGCCTGAAACGGGCCATGAGCACGGGGGGGCCGTGAACCTGCAGACCCTGAGCACCGCCGAGCTCTACCTGGAGGCCGTCAAGGGCACCACGCCCCGGGCGGCTGCACCGCGGCGCTGATCAACCCGCCGGTAGAGCGAAGGCCTGGACTCTGGTGTTCTGGTGCAACCGCTCCACCGCCACGGTGGTGCCGGCCGCCAGCGCCAGCCAGGCCCGCTCCCGCGCCCAGCGCCGACACAAGAAGGGCTATGGGTCGGTCGTGGCCGCTCGCCGCGCCAACCCCCAGGACAGCCAGCTGATTCGCCGCCGCGACGGCTCCAGCCCCCAGTTCGGCAGTGCTCGCTCCAAAGCCAGGGCCCGCCGTCAGCGCGGCAGCTACCGCCATTGGCTGTGATCGAGCCTCACCGCCCGCGCTTGATGGCACGGACGGCCTGCAGCGCCTTCATCTCTTCTGCGGCTATGGTGGCGGCCCGCTTGAGCCGGCCGGGATCACGGCGGATCTCCTCGGCCTGCCGCAACGTGCGCAGATCGCTCTCAGCCCGCCAGCGGGCTTCCTCCTGGGCCAGCTTGCGACGCTCGGCCGCACTGATGCCAGGCAGCTGGGGGGCAGCGGGGGCGCCCGTGCTGCTGCCTCGTGATCTGCGCCGCGGCTTGCTGTTGGTCTTGCCGGTGCCGGTCTTGCGGGTGCGGGTGGCCATGGCCTCGATGGGCTGAAACCCACAATTGCCAGCCCAGTGCTCAAAGCCCGGCCACCAACCGGCAGCCGGGCCCGAGCCCGAGGGGCTCAGCAGACCGAGACGGTGCAGCCGGGAGTGCCCTGCAGCTTGCGGGCAAAGGCGAATGCCTTCTCGGCAGGCATCAGCCGCATCTTCATTGACGGGCTTGCCGCGGCGGCCAAAGAACTCGACCTGCCGAGGGGCGGTGCCGAGCTTCTGGACTCTTGGCGGATAGCGGTGAACCACAAGTAGGCGGACTTCACAGACGGGGCCCTGGGGAATGGCCATGGCTGGGATGGAGCGGAGAACACCGACCACACGCCCCACAGGTGAGCACTGGCCAGGGGCGAGCACCGCGAGCCTTGCGTCAGCCCTGGCCAGCGCGAGCCGCAGGGGCATGCTGCGAAGGGGTTTCGCGCCGTCCTGCCAGCCAGACGCAGTAGCCCTGCTGCTGATCCGTGCTGAGCACCCACCGCTCCCGAGGACAGAGTTGCTCCTTCAGCCCCATGGGATCGAGGGCTGTCTCTGCTGCTCCCGTCAGACCTGATGCGGCCTGCCGCCCAGCGGCTCCATGCCTGCCCGCTCTGCAGCACCCCAGCCATCGTTCGTCTGTGGCCTGACCACAGGTCCCGGCCTGGCTGGTGGCAGGGCTGTCCCTGGTGGCGGTCCCTTCCTGCGCCTGTCACAGCCTCTGGCCAGAGCCGCGCAGCCCGAGCAGGCGCGACAGGCGGAACGGCGCAGGCCGAAAGGGGGCCCAGGGCCCCCGCAGCATCCATCAGATGACCGGCAGGCACTCACTGCTTTGCAGCCCGCCACGGCGCAAGGCAGCTTCTGCCTCCACCTGCTGGCGGTAGCTCAGCTGGGCCTCTGCCTCCAGGGCACTATCGATCTCATCGACTCGCGCCAGGCACTGCTGGATCGCCGGCAGCACCTCTTCCTCCAGCCGGGAGATCTCCTCTTCTCCATAGGGCCGATCAATCCAGGTGCGGCGCAGCGGCCTGCCCGCATGGCCCCTGAGGATCGATTCGATCGCTTTGCCGCAGGACTCCAGCAGCAGGAACGGATCCTCCTCTGGCCTGCAGAACAGCGAGGCAGCGGTAGAAAGCGTGGCCATGGTGATCGGCGCCGAGAGCGGCGCAGCGACGGGACCGATCCCAGCGGAGGCCCGACGTCAGGAGGGCCTCAGACTGGAGAGGCCCGGAGAAAGCCTCATCGATGTCTTGTACCGCCCATCCGAGAGTTTGATCGAGGCGAGCACCAGCGTTCAGCGTTCATCGAACGCGATTTGCAACCAACTACTGGGAGATCGTGATGACCACCGGCAGTTGTTGAAATGGAGCACTAGCCGACGCTGTTGCCACCCTTTTGCAGTGTTGGTCGAATGGAGTCGGCAGCCGAGCAAGAGGGGCTCAGTCCTAGCTTCGAATCATTGCTGAAAGATGACAGGGCCGTGTGGGCAGATTAGACTCATTCGTGAGTCTATGAATATCACAACTGATTGTGGCGAACAAACGCTGCCAACCCCTCGTTCCACTGCTGGGGTTGTTGATAGCAACTCTACTTGCACTCGTCAGCCTGGCAACAGGCGTCGTCCATGCGACTGACGCCTCTTCATCCAGCTGGGTGATGCTCGATGGCCAGAGAGTCATTGAAATCAAAGTGGCCGCTGGAGCTCAGACGACTGCCGGGCTTGCTGGACGACTGAGTTCAAGCCTGAAACGCTTGGCAGATGACAACACACGCTTAGTCGATCAAATAATTGTGGTGGAGGAACCGCCTTACTGGATGGTTGCAGAGAAGAAAGCGGATGGTGAGATCGTGCCAGGGTTGGCTGTGGATGAACGGGCAGCTCAGAGCTTTGGTATCTCACAGCGGGCCCTGGCTGAGCAGTATCGGGACCAGCTGCGTGCTGCCGTTCAGCAATATCGCAGCAGACGAAATCCAGAAGCATGGCTGCGCGGCACCATGCTGGCCCTCCTGGTGCTCGGCAGCTATGTGCTCTGGCTGATTGCCCAGCGTCGCTTGATTCAGCGACTGCGCCAGCGATTGTACAATCACTCGCCTGGTCTGCAGGTCGGCAGCATCCGCCTAATGGAGCCGGACCAGCTGCGCCCAGTTCTGTTGTGGTGTGTCACTCTCCTGAACTGGACACTGCTCCTGTTGATCAGCTACTTGCTGATTCCGTTGTTGTTGGGATTCTTCCCGCCCACTCAGGTGCTGGCGGCGGGGCTGCGCGGTCAGATCCTGGCAGTTGTGCGGGGGCTGGGCTCGGCTGTGTTTGAGGCCATTCCCTCGCTGCTCGCAATCGCCGTGATCCTGGCTTTCACAGCGCTGTTGGTGCGTGCAAGCAACAGCTGGTTCCGGGCCCTTGATCATGGGCGCGTGCGGCTGCCAGGCTTCTACCCCGAGTGGGGGCGCCCCACGGGCCGGATCGCGGCTGTGTTGATCGTGATGGCGGGGCTGGTGGCTGCCTATCCCTATGTGCCTGGTGCAGGCAGTCGCACCTTCCAGGGTGCAGGCCTGTTCTTTGGCCTACTGGCGGCGCTCGGATCCAGTGCGGTGGCCACCAATGTGATCAGCGGTGTGATGCTCATCTATACCAGGGGCTTCCGCGAAGGCGACCGGGTTGAGATCAATGGTGTAGTGGGAACGGTGCAGGACCGAGCCATGCTCGTGACGCGGATTCGTACACCTCGAAACGAGGTGGTGAGCATTCCCAATGCCACTGTGATCGGAGCTTCAATTGTGAATTACAGCCTTGCTTCAAGGGAGATCAATCAACCCGTCGCGATCGCCACCACGATCACAATCGGCTATGACGTGCCTTGGCGACAGGTCCATACTCTGTTGTTGGATGCCGCCAAGGCAGTGAATGGTATCGCACCCGAACCTGAGCCCTTTGTTCTGCAGACGTCACTCAATGACTTTCACGTCAGCTATGAGCTAAATGCAGCGGTGCAAGACACAAGGTTCTACCGAGAGACTCTCTCCGATTTACTCGGTTCTATTCAAGATCAGTTTGCTGCTGCGGATGTCGAGATCCTTTCGCCTGGTTATCATGCAGTTCGCAACGGCAATCGCAGTACGGTTCCTCGGCCTCATCCTTGAACGATTGCTTGGACCGTCTGGCGTACTGATCACAGGGTTGTATCGATACCGATACCCCTGGAGAGAGATCGAAAAGGAACTCTCCCCTCCCGTTGAGATACTTGAGGCCATGGTGATCGGCGCCAGGTGCGGCGCAGCGATGGGACCGATCCCAGCGGAGGCCTGGCCGAAGGCCGGGCCTCAGACTGGAAAGGGCCGGAGCAAGCCCTCCTCCCGCTCCCAGGCGTTACCGGTCCATCCGCGTGAGCGCTGCTCCACCCAGCAAGGCCAGCAGCAGCTTGAGGGTGGAATCAAAGCCGCCTTGCAGCTGCTCCAGCGTGCCGGGGCAGATCTGCCCAATCGACCGCCCCTCCAGCGCCCGCTGACCGCAGACCCCAGCAGCGAGGGAATAGATCAGCAGCTGGGTGCCGATCACCACCGCCAGGATCTTGAAGACAAAGCGCTCACGGTCGAATGGCGGCTTGGGCGGCCGGGGCAGTGGGCCTGAGTCCATCGCTGCTCTTCCCTCGCGATCAGGCCCCAGCTGGCGGCACCAGAGCCGCCGTCACTTTTTTTCCTGGAACACCCCCACATAGACGGTGCCCTGTCGGTAGAGGGGCAGCACCTTGTCGCGCAGATCGGCGTTGTGCAGGCGAACGCAACCGAGGGTGGGGTGCAGGGGTTGCTGCGGTGCCCATGCCCCGGGCCAGCCGCAGGCCGAGCCACCGCCGTGGAGCATGATCCCGGCCCGGCCAACCTTCTTCTCCTGGCCCTCCAGCTCCTCCATGTCGAAGGAATACCAGCCGTAGGCCATGGCGGTGTCGCTGCAGGGCGGGTTGGGGTTCTGCTCGTAGTCCGCGTAGAGCTGGCCGAGCCGGTAGAGCCCAGGCGGCGTATCGGTGCTGGTCTGGGTCCAGTCGGTATCGGCGCCTTGGCCGCGGGCCAGGCAGGGGATCTTCCAGAGGAACTGGCCGCTGTGGTCGTAGGCCTCCATGTCCTGGTCGCGGTCATTCACCAGCAGGTAGGAATCCCCGGGCTGGACGGGAGCTGCCAGCTGCGGGCCAGCCATGCCGGCTTCCTCTGAGCCTCGCGGATCGAGGCCGCCGCTGGGGACTGCTGTCGCTGGGGGCGCAGCAGGTTTCTGGCTGAAGGTGAGCGCCCAGGGGGCCTGCTCATCGAGGACGACCTCGCTGCCGGGCAGTGACTGGATCGCGGCATGAAGGTTCCAGACGCCGGAGACCTGCTGGGGTTCACCGCGGAACGCTTCAAAGCGGTCCTGGAACCGCTCGGGGGTCATGGGGCTGGCCATGGGAGTGGTGCTGCTGAGCCCTGTTGCCAGTGGTCGCTTGGGGGGCGCCGGCTGCGGGCACAAAGAGAGCGCCCCAGCCGCAGCCGGGGCCGCCCCCTCAGAAGGGCAGCTCGCTCTCGGGGCACCAGACGGGCACCGAAGCTGGCGTGGCCACCTGGCGCGATAAGAGCAGATCAGCGCAGAGCTGCTCCAGCCGCTCCAGAGGAGCCGGGCGGTGGGCCGATGCCTCTTCCCAGAGCAGCTCCAGGGTGCGGGAGCTCAGGAGCTGGAAAGCGCGGATCCGGGATGCGGTGGCCATAGGAAGGCGTAGCGGAGACCCCGAAGCAGGCCGGGCGGGGTCAAGGGGCAGCCCCCTCTGCAAGGCGGAGCGCAGCGCAGCCAACGCACCAGTCCGGCTGACTCGCGCAGCCCTTGAGGCCGCCCGGACCATGAGGAGGGCTGCGCGTAGCCGATCCACCTGTCAAGCGACATCCGCTTTTGGTCCTCTGGCGACACGAAAACTGGTCCACCTGATCGCCTGCTGATGGGGGCCTGAGAACGGCCCTTGGAT
>Ga0315899_10008192_pt1 | contig 11200 bp, 8 predicted proteins | sample LakEriMetagenome_2_FD_203518 | JGI IMG/M metagenome (GOLD analysis project Ga0315899, IMG submission 203518) | Freshwater fungal communities from buoy surface, Lake Erie, Ohio, United States - Buoy 4 MA112 | ecosystem: Environmental > Aquatic > Freshwater > Lake | place: USA: Lake Erie, Ohio...
GGCGCCCCGCACTGCTCCACGGCGGCGTCCGACCCACGCTGTTCCACTGCGGCACCCGGGCAGCGCAGAGCGAAGCCGTATCCCACGTCACGGCTGGCCGCAGCGTTGCGCACGGAGTGAAAGCAGGCATTGACCCCGTCAAGGCCGCCGCCGGGTCCAGCTTCGGCACCGTGTGCGTGTGGATCGCGTAGGTGGGGAGCAAGCCAAGGAGCATCAACCCCACAAACTCTACCCTCTTGGCAAGTCGTGGCATCCTGCCTGCACTAGTTGCCCGTCCGATTCCCCCCGTGCGCCTTCCCTCGAGCTTGAATCCAAGAAGAAGAAACATGACAGATCACGGGGGAGGCGTACTGCAGGTTTGGAACACACCCACTGGTCGAGCCCGAGGGACGCTCTAGGTGTTTTTAAAAGAAGGGGTGTAGATGGAGAATGTCGCAAGGCCGCAGAAGGAGAACGAGAAGAAGAGCCTGAGGCCGCCACAACGGCGCGAGCCTACATTAGGCAGCCAGGGCGGTTATATGTTATGCGAGAGCAGGCCCTGCTACTGGGGCCAGGTGCGGCAGAGCCTGATAGGGCGCATGCTACCGCCTCGCTGGTCTTGGCACACCACTCCTTCTCCAGTCATTTCAGAGCTGGCCGGCGGGGCAACTCCTGGCGGCAGCGCATTATGGGGCCAGCTCCGACACTTGCTTAGCAGCCCAAACTTGTTGATGATCTCCAGCCCTTCTGGCCTCCGCAAAACGCGGCGTCGCGCACGTTCGTGTAGGCCGGGTGATGGCACGGATTTGACGCCGCATCAAATGAAACCGTGCCTGCGTCGCCAAGGACAACAGTGCTTCCTACATACGCTCAGGACCCATCAGGCGCGGGATGCCGCAGCCTCGGATTGGCTCGACCGGCCAGCCTCGGATCGGCTCGAACTGCTGTCACAATATGCTCTCAAAATATCCTCTCACTCCCTACCCTGTCTCAGGCACTGGCAGGCATGAGAGCGGAGAGGTCAGGAGACATCTACGCCGCTCCGATTTAGGTTTCCACTGCTTCCGTAGCGCGCTGGGACGCGCGCAAACCAAGGGCGCGGGGACAACCGAGGGTGTGGGATATGTTGAAGACTCGCGCGAAGAGCCATTGGGGCACTACTTGGGGTTTTAACGGACTTTCGCGGAGCTAAAAAGCAGCTACGCTGCGTTTGTGCCCTTTTGGGCCGCCGCTGCGCGGCGGTATCCACCGGGCGGCTATCCGCCACTGCTTCAAGACGTCCACCTAAATCGTGCTCCGCCGCGTGGACGGTCGGGTGTGGGGCCGTGCTGAGCCACGCAAATTCCTCGGCCGCCATTTCGGCGCGCCAGTGTCGTGGCCCAGTCTCGGAACCGTGCCAGTGACAGCCTAACTCGGCGGGCTCCGGCCCCGGCCGAGTAAAGACAGGTGTTGGGTCTACTCTAAGCGCCCAATCCAAAACCGCAAAGGGGGTCAGCGTGTGCGCTCTCGCCAGCGGCGCATTTTCAGTGAAATACAACCGCGCAGCAGTCCGTGTGCGACAATTCGAGGGCACCGCATCCACAGCACACCATGGCGACGTCAACAACAAAGAAATGTGGACACGCGATGACCATCTTATTTTTCTTATATAATCAAAGTTAAATGAGAATAGAACGATTGAATTTGAACAGGTTGGGGTTCTCAATGCGTCTGAGCGAGAGCAGAGTCTTGAGACCTTAAGGACGAGTTGCTACGCCGCACAAGGAGAAGACACCAGATAAGCTAAGCTGGTCTGGGGGGCAAGAGCGTTGCTGGTCTGGGGGGCAAGAGCGTTACGAGCAGCCGGGCTCATGGGTGGGAGGCTCAGTATCGCCTCCGGCCAAAGGCATCGAACTGCTGCTTGCGTGCACCGCTTGGGGCCGGCGCCTCCCCGAACCCACCCCCCAGGACAGGCAGCGCCCCTCCCCGCGCTCCAGGCTCCCCGAACCCACCCCCCAGCACACGAGCGCCCGCAGCACTGGGAGCGTTTGAGCCCAGGGGCGGAAAGTTCAACCCTCGGCCCATGGGCTTGGGCTGTATTTGCTGCCCGACCGCCTGTCCCATTCCGCCGTTGGCGAACAGGCCTGCCACGCCGCGCATTCCAACTCCCGGGTTGCCACCACCCCCTTGTCCTCCTCCCCGCATCACGCCGACCCCGACCTCGCCAAAGCCCGCTCCCCCTCCTGCTCCCTTCGGCTCCCCGAAACCTTCTGCCAATGGTCGGCGTGCACCACCCCCTGGAGGCGCGGCTCCAAAATCGTCGTCAGGGCCGCGATTGTTGAGGGGATTGACACCTGGCACGTAGCGCGCCTGCCTCAGAATGTTGATGCTGTTGGCCGCTCCCTTTGCGGCCCCAGACACCGCAGGCAGATCTGCCACCCCAACGCCCGTAGCGTTCTTTTTGTGGCTGACGGCTGGCGCTCCAAGGGCGCCGACGGCAGCCGACGGCACCTCCGGTCCGCTCGGAATATCAAGGTCCATGCCAGACTTGTCGTGATCCCTGTTCGACGACCTGGACGCCCCTAGGCTCGCTGACGACGTGTCTGCCTTGGTCGGCTGCTGCTGCTCGCCGTTGGATGCTGAGGGCGCGGGTACATCCAGCCCAACGCGGAAGAAAGGGTACTGGATGGTTGCTGCGCAGGTTGGCCGGTGCTTCGGGTCCCAGAGCATCATGTCCTGCATAACCTTCACGGCCTCAGTGCTCGCATGCGGCATGAGGCGCTGCAGTGGGCACGGAGGGAGCTTGGGGAAGCGGTAGTTGATGGACGCCGCTTGCCGCAGTCCATCCTGCCAGGTCTCCGGCGTCGGCGTGCCCAACACCGCGGTAATGCGGTGCAGCTCGTCTGACTCTGAGGCTCCAGGGAACAGCGGCCGGAGCATGACCAGCTCCGCCATCATGCAGCCGACCGCCCAGATGTCGATGGGCGCGTTGTAGTTGGGGCTGCGCAGGAGCACCTCGGGCGCGCGGTACCAGCGTGTCGAGACGTAGTCCGTGTGCGGCGGGCGCGCTTTGACGGCCTTGGCGAGCCCAAAGTCTGCAACCTTCGCGATGTCGCCGCTCACGAGGATGTTCTCGGGCTTGATGTCGCGGTGAAAGTAGCCGTGCTTATGCATGTAGCCCAGCCCCTGCAGAACCTGGAAGATGTAGTTGCGCACTGTGTTCTCGGGGAAGAACTTCTGCCGCCCCTTGCTCACCTCGTAGAGGTTCTGGTCGAGAAATTCAAACACAAAGTAGAGGATGTCCTGCTCGCGGATCACCTCCTTGAGCTTGACAATGTTGGGGTGCTTCATCTTGCGCAGCGACTTGACCTCCTGCAGCGCCATGCACTCGTCCCACGAGTAGTACTTGCGCTTCATACGCTTGATGGCCACGACCTCGCCAGTCTGGCGGTTGCTGGCCTTGAGCACCTCGCCATACGTGCCGTCTCCCAGCTGCTTCACCACCTTGTAGCGGTCCATCCCGCCCTCAGTACTGCAAGCCGTTTGAAGTGTGGAAATTGGTTCGTGGGCGCCCACCAAAAGCGCAAGGTGCTCCTGGCCTCACGCGCCCAGAGGGGCGGGAAAGGGTGCTGGGGGCGATGAGGGCGTTCCCAGGCGCGAATTTTCCGCTTGCGGATGACCCGGCCTTTGACGCGCTCGACTTTGGCGTTGCGGGGCGCCTGCTCGCCTGCGGCGGCGCCTTTGCGCTGCAAAACGCCGAAGGACTCGCGCTCGATCTCGCGCCCGCGGGCCCACTCACGCGGGTGCGGGGCCCGGTCGCAAGCGACGCGGTTCCACCGCCGCCTGTCGCCGCCGCCGCCGCCGCCGCCTCGCGAGGCGAGCGCGGTGCCACAACAACGGCGGGGGCCGGCGGCGGCGCCAAGCGCAGGCGGCGCGAGAGGGCAGGCGGCTCCCGCGCGCAGAACGACGCGGCGGCCGCGGAGGATGACGGGCAGTTTGGAGACGACGAAAAGGATGCGCTGGACGAAGGCGCGCTGGTGCCCGAACACCTCAGGGAGGGCTCGCGCGGCAGCATTGCCTGCTCCGTCCTCGACGACGCCGGCCGCGCGCTCGTCCTGCACGCAGGCGGCCGCTCGCTCGACGAGCTTGTCGCGTCGCGCCTCGAGCCGTGCCGACGCGGGCAGTCGTGGCGGCTTGCGCGCCTGGCAACTAGTCCCGTCAGCGTGGCGGGGCTTGCGTGCAGCGACGTGGAGTGCGAGGATGGCGTGGGCCGTCCGAGCTCCGCTGCGCAGCACCAAGGCCGCGTGCTGCAGGTTACCGCCGAGTCGCACGGAGACTCAGCAGAGCTTGCTTGGGTCGCTGCGCGCTCCCACACAGGTGTCGCTTTCTATCGGCTGCGCTACGTGCACCCCGCAGCTGTTTCAGGCGCGGGCGGATCTGCACGCTTGCCGGAATCAATGGCGCTCGCGTGTGTCGGAGGAGTGCGCGCCAGCGCTGGAGCAGAAGCCATAGACGTTGTGCTGAACCCCTACTGGGGTGGCGAGGCTGCGATGCTGGACAGGGCCGGGCAAGTAAAGCTATGGAGCGCGGGCAGCGAAACAGTCGAGCAGGTCGCTGGGGCGGGCCCCGATCTGATTGCGCAGGCAATGCTCACGCGCGCGCCGCCCTTCGCCGAAGCGCTGTCTACACTAAGGCGCGCCGCGCTGCAGTATGGGCAGCTCGCGTGGGGTATGCATCCACGAACGTTGCTGTGCGCACAGGCATATCGCCTCTCGCTCATTGACCTGCGCTGCCCTGCGAGGCAGGAGCTGCTGCGCATGCCGTGCGCGGCGCTCGCGCAAGCGGGTCGCTTCTACTCTATCGGTGGTGCCTCTGCCGCCGGGGCGCCGCAAGAGTTTGCGGCGGTGACGTCGTCGCTCGTGTGCATTTTCGACATTCGGCAGCCCTGGATGCCGATGATTCGGTGGCTGCATCACCAAGAGTATGACCCTCCTCGACATCTTTCTCACTCCCGGATCCTGCTGGGAGCTGCCGTGGGCGATGCTAGTTGTGGCGATCATGTCGGGGCACGCTTGCTTGTGACGGGGAATGAGAGGTGGGGCGAAGTGATCTGCTACCAGTACGGCCCCGCGGGTGCGGATGCAGCTTTGATGGCGCTCGAGCAGCCGCGCAAGCTCTTGTCTCTCGGAGACTGCAACCCTTGGCCCGGCGATGGCAATTCCTTGCATAAGGCAGACCGTGGTGCTAACGGCTTCTCTCAATCGAAAGGGCAGGCAGGGGGCCAAGTTCGTCGTCTTTGTGGGTTGAGCGTGGCCATTTTCCCCCACTTGGAGCGCTGCTGTCACGGTAGCTCTGCCGGAACTGGGCCGGGCAAAGAGAAGGACCATGACAATGACGAGGATAGCACGTGCGTCGCAAGCAACGTTGTGGGAGTGGTGATGCAGATGTCAGAGACGGGAGAGGTGTTTGCACATGGGCTTGAGAGAGGCTCGAATGGGTCGCTTGAGAGAGGCTCCAATGCATCGCGCCGCTCCAATCCATCTTGCCGCGAGAGTCGCTTGCACCCTCACATGAGTCAGGCGCCGACGCGTTTCGGGGAGGATGGCTTCTGCGGTTGGGTCGACGGTGACTGGCTCCAAGAAGAAGAGGCAGCTGCAGCAGCAGGAGACGCGTGCGGGATGCGCAAGGATGGGCAAGCAGGGGCGGTCAACAGCAAAGGAGGCCATGACAAGGAGGACGCTGTGCTTGATGACAACGAGGAAGCTGTGCCTCCGCATGCGCGCACACACCCTGTCGATTGGATGCAGATGGATGCAAGGGGCATGGATGCGGGTTGCGGTGATGTCCACGCGCGTGCGCATGCGGCAGAGCAAAGTGCTGCTGGAAGAGGCTACGGTAGTAATTCAAAAGAGGGGAGTGGGCGGGTGCGGGTGGCAGGATGGGGTCGGAGCAGACAGGAGCTCGAGCTCGAGCAACTGGCGGCGACTCGAAAAAGGCTGCCACGACCAGTCAAGATGTCCGTGGCAGGGAATCGTGTCGGGATGCGCAAGGAGGCGCGTGACTTGAGCAGGGTCTTCGAATTTGCGGCGGGCCTGCGGGGGTTCGATGGCAAGGTGGCCGAGGGGGCACGCCTCCCAGACCCACCCTGTCGCATGCGCCGCTGGGTGTGCGAGATTTGTGGCTTTCGCGTCTTGTACAAACGCACCTTGTCAGCAGTAGAGAAACGTACCAACGTGACGCAACACGGCGCTGGCAGCAACCGCATGCACGTGTGTGCCAACTGCAACAGTGCGTGGCATGCACGCTGCATAGAGCAGCTCTACATTGTGCGCAAAGAGGCATCGCTCAAGGAGAGCCGCAGGGTGCCCAAGATAGGGACCCCTCACTGGATTTGCCCGCAATGCACCTTTTACGCCGAATACCGCGCACGGCTCAAGGAGCAGCACCTTACTGGTGCGCAGTGGCGAGGCAAACTCAAACACAAGAAAGTGCGCGTGACAATCAACCGCCACCAGCCCGGGGGGGGTGCATGGGGCGCGGCCGACGCCTTGATGCACAATGTTGAAAGGTCTTTTCAAGGCCTCGGTGTCGCAGAGCCCAAGGGTGGCTCGGACTCCGGCTACTTAGATCTCAATGGCGTCACTGGTAATGTCGGCACTCGTCTCACTGGTAATATTGGAAGGGGGCGCCCACCCGCCTCTCGACGTTGCTTGTCCACCCTGGTCGTGCCTCCGCTCCGTGAGGCTCAACTCGACGCAGGGGGTGAGAGGAAGGGGGCCTCGATGAGGAGAGAGCATGGTAGTAGAGAGCATGGTAGTAGAGAGCATGGTAGTGGTGCTGCTGGCAGCACGCGTCAGTTTTCCGACAATTTGCTTTTTCGTCCTTGGTCGTCGGGCCAGATGACAGAGAGAGGCGGGGCAGGGCAGTCGAGGAACAGGGACTCGGTTGCGGTGTTACATGAAACTCTGGCTGCCAGCCTAGTGGAGTTCGTCAAGTGGCCTCCCAAGACCATGCTAGAGATACTAGTGTATGTACGCCGCGACTTGGGCGTGCACACGTTGTCGCTTTCGGCCCTCGCCCTCTGTCTGCGCAAGCTCAGTGCCTGTCCCTCGCAGTTGGCAAGCGGGGAGGAAGGGAGCTGGGGCGATAAGGACGCGCCCATCGTGGCAATGCAGGGACATGGGGCGGCTATTGAAACGGCTTCAAGTTTGCTCGCCCAATTGCCAGACTCGGAGAGCGTGGAGAGCGTGTCGTGGGACAAGTCTGTGGCGCCTTCTGAGGGTCTTGGAGCCAATAGCTCCCGCTGCCCCGCCGCCGCTGCTGTTGCTTGTGGTGAAATACAAGAGAGAGGTGTAGTCCTAGAACAGGGCTCCCTTCTCCGCGACGTCTGCTCCTTGGTCTACGTGGCGCGGACTGGCGTGGAGTGGACCACGCACCAATGGCGAGGTGTGGCGGCCATGGAGAATGCGGGGCTCGCAAGGGACGCCATTGCTTCAGGACTCCAAGGGCAAACGCATGTAAATAATCTCAGTGACGAGGCAGTCTGTGACATCTTTTTGCAACGGCCTAACGACCAGTATGAGGACGTGGCGGGGAGCGACGGGGAGATGACGACGAGGCAGGTCTTTGACCGCTTCAACCGACGGAAACCCTTTGCCAGGCGCCGCCCCGGGCACCCAAACAAAAAGATTGATGGGCCGGACTCCACCTTGAAGATCGTCGCCAGGAAATACAGCGTCGATCCGGGCGTGGTCTACTCCATCTGGATGCGCAAGACGCGCAAGTCCGTCACACGCGCCCTCAGCGCCGCCCGCAAAGGCGCTCCCGCGGTCAAGACGCCTCTCGTTTCCCGCCCTCTCGCCACCTTGCTGCCGCACTCCTCCATTCCTCCACATGCGCATTCTGCTCCGAGCATCTTTGGTCCCCAACAAATGGGAAGCCCGCTAGGGGAGCTGGACGGCATGAGAGGCGATGGGTTGTTGGCGCGTGGAGGCCATGGGTTGTCGCCTGTCGGAGCCAATGAGTTGTTGCCGGGTCTCGGTTCTGTGACCCCCATTCCCAGGCGCGCCGGCCCCGATGTCGACGATGATGGTGTTGGTGAGTGCGTTGCTGGGTCGAGCTGTGTATGGTGGCAGGCAATTCCCTCCTCAGCAGTCAATTCCCTCCTCAGCAATGACCTTCTCATCTTTTCTTGGCCTCCTCTCTTTTCTTGGCCTCGGCACTCTCTTCCTCTGGCCCCTTGCTTGTGCCCTCCTTGCAAACATGCGAGCTCAGAGACGCACACGCGCGCATACACACGCAAACAGAGCTCAAGGTAGAAATGACGAGCAGCGAAAAGGGGTGGCTAAAGAGGAGAGACGAGACACTCAATGCGTCTGTTTTCTCTCCTTCTCCAAGCACTCCAGGGCACGCCTTGGCGACACGCAGCAATGGCCACATGACGGCAACTGGAGAGGCACCTCGAGAGACACCTGGAAAGACTGCCGCGTGCGGCGCCAGGCAGGGAAAGAAGGGCGAGGAAGATGAATCAAAGAAGTCCCAGGACGATGATGCCCTCGGTGCATTGCTCCGCCGCCTCCAGGTCGAGTGGGACAATGCGTCAGTGGCCGTTGGGTTCGGCAGGCTTGCCGCCCCCGTGCATGGCGTGTGGTCTGCTTCAGCCCATGCTTCCTCCTCCTCCTCCTCCTCCAGGCTCCAGCAATCCTCGAGGTGTGTGTTGCCTCGATGCCAGGCATCTTATCTCGCGTTGATGGTCTTGATGTCTACGTGCGCAAGCTCTTTCTTGCTTCTTATCTTCACTCTCCCGCGCGCTCCCTGCCTGGTTCTCTAGGTCCCTGACACGTGGCGTGCTTGTTTCTGCGAGTACAGTGGCGCTCAAGGGGATTCGTGGCGCAGGGCAGGCTTGGACAGGCTGTCGTCGCGCGGCATCATCAAAACTCCTGCCTTGGCCCTCTCGAAACACAAGGTGATTACTGAGTGGTTTGCCACGCATACTCACTCTGGCCTTCTGCGCGCGGCATTGCTCGGATTCTGAGTTGTTGCTGGTTTCTCAAGATTCGCGTCTGATTGTGGTTGGATTGAGCCGCGCGTGTGCGCACGTCGCATGACTATGTGTGTATACGTGCGTGTGTATGGCGAGGAGCAGCAGAAAAAGCGCGTGTCGATGATGTCGGATCAAATGTCGATGATGTGGGATCACTCGCCGTTCCGCACGCCTCAAATCCGCCATGCAGGTTTTAGTGGAGGTGGGGGCAGCGCAGGAAGTGGAGGTGGGGGCAGCGGAGGAAGTGGAGGTAACAATGCCATGCGCATGCAGCGACCAGGGAGTGGCGGCCAAGGCGGTAGCGCGAGGCGAGACGGTAGCAGCTCGGGGCGAAAAGGAAGCTCTATGCATTCTTCTTCGCTGCATTCTCCTGCCGCTGCTGAATCTCGCCGGAGTGCAGGACAAGGGCCTATTGTGAGCGCGTTGGCCGGGCGGGGGTGGCCACAATCTGCGAGCCCCGCCACCAAGGAGCAGCTCAAGATGATTGCTAAACGGAGGCTAGGTGCTATGGGCAGTGGTAGTGGCTTCTAGCATGCCTTCTAGCATGCCTGCTTGCAGGTGCCACCGTGCCACTCCTCCAAGTACCGGTGCGCTTGGTTATCAGATCGAGGTCACTCCGTTGGGCGTCTTTATAAAAGGGAGGGATTTTCGCCCCTGCTTCTAGCCAGGAGGAGGCGGCGGAGGACATTATGGATTTGTGGCTTCTAGCCAGTTTTCAAGCACCCCTGATGCTCGACAGTCAACAGATCAAGTGCCATCTTGTCCTTTGGGCAAAGGAGGAATGGGTTTCTTGTGTCATCCTAGTGCCTGCGCTGAGGCTCTCTGTTTTCATGGGTGTGATAGGCGGTGTGGCACTGCCGGTGGAGGAAACCTTGCAGTCAATATTTTCTCGACGGCGCATATTGAGCTCTATTGTCCTCGACTTGCCTAAGCGAACACCTGCTGCAACTGGCCCCGTCCCGAGGACGCCCACGCCGCCGCCCGCCCGCCACCGCACCCCCACGCATCGCCGAGCAGGTCGTCAAGGAACGAGGGCCCATTGAGGGGACGGAAGAGTGTGCGTGACGAAGGCGTTTTCGTGCATCCTGAAAACGGCCTCTTGGAACGACGGCGCCCGTCTGCGCGGCTTTGAACACCGGCACAGAAAAGACTAACGTCAAAGTGCGACAATTTGATCTGGCTCACCCGGGTTCAATTGGTGTGCACCTCCAGTCAAAAAACAGTTCGCAAGCACCATCTAGGAAAAAACAATCATGCGCAACGATTCATTGAGACCGAAACGCACACGCAACGCCCAAAGCCTTTTCAAATTTTTGCGTTTTCAACATCTTCCTATGTGCAGGACCAGACGGACGATGCTCTATCCTCTCCTTGGTCTCATCTTTCTCCGTGGTCTCGTCTGTCTCCCTCCTCACGCCCCTCCCACAGCACACTCAAACCAACCACGCGGTATCTGCACCACCCACCAGCACACTGCTCAATGACTCGAAAGAAATGGAGAGAGAGAGAGAGAGAGAGAGAAAGAAAGAAAGACCCACTGTGGGTCAAGAGGACGTTGCGGCTGCTCATGATTAAGAGATCGTGACAAAGAGAGGATCGGCTTCCTCGTCAACCGAGTGAGAGGGTCGGGTTCCATGTAATCGCGTCTATAAACACTTTTCGCACGTCATCGAGTCTAAACACTTCAGAGGCTTGGCGGCACACGTTGTTTACGTGCGCGCCGTGTACAAGCGCACATCGGAGCCGGGCTGCCTGACTAGGCGCGTGTGCTTCAAAAGCAACTGGTCTGCTGTGCACTGTATAGCAACACGTTAGCAGCACGTTAGCAACACGTTAGCAACACATCTTCAAAAGCAACTGGCCTGCTGTGCACTGCATATTACGTGTGCGTGAGTGTCTGAGGGTCGCATTGTGAGCTCGCCCGTGTGCATGTGCATATGGGGTATGCGATGCGGCATGCGATGCGGTATGTGTATACACACGCCTGTGCGCTCTTCCACCCTCCCTCGCTCTCGCTCGAACCGTCTCTCATTAGGTGGCTGCGCTCTGGATACCAGAGCCTAACCCACTGCGCTACCTCCCACCATATCACTGCACTACCTCACCCACTTCCTCACACACACCATCTCATGCAACCGCACACATCGTGCCACTTACCCAAACGCTTCCCTACACCCACTCACCCATCCACCCCCCCCA
>Ga0315899_10008195_pt1 | contig 11198 bp, 12 predicted proteins | sample LakEriMetagenome_2_FD_203518 | JGI IMG/M metagenome (GOLD analysis project Ga0315899, IMG submission 203518) | Freshwater fungal communities from buoy surface, Lake Erie, Ohio, United States - Buoy 4 MA112 | ecosystem: Environmental > Aquatic > Freshwater > Lake | place: USA: Lake Erie, Ohio...
GTCCTCCACTCTCCTCCTCCCCCCCCGCGAACAGCTTTGTAATAGGTCCTGCAGTAATAAACACACACACACCTCTTTGCCCACGTAGACGGCGCAGTCGAGAGGAGTCAAGCCGGAATGGAAATCGGCTTGGGATAGCAGATCGATGCCCCCGCGCTCCATTATCGCCCCCGCCACTTTGATGCATTGCTCTTCCGCTTGCTCCGTCTCGGATGGCGCCACTGCTGCATAGTGGAGGCACGAGGCCTTCGTGGTTGCATGCCCGTACTTGGTGTCCCAGTGGCCGTTTTCGAGGGCCACCATCACGGGAGTGTCGCCATTCTTGTTGGCAGTGATGGCGTCGGCGCCGCAATCCTTCACCAGCGCCAACACCGTCGCCGTGTGCCCTTTCCCAGCTGTGATGAAGACTGGAGTGGTATCATCTTTTATGTGATACGGCAGAATGGGCCAGAGTGACCGGATGCTCCCGCTGGACGAGCAGGTGCGGGCGATCCTCGAGGCGGAGGGGGACAACGCGGGCGTTGGCACGGCGTGCTTGAACATGGCGGCATGCTGCGGCAGCATGGCCTGGAATCCGGCCTCAAATGGACCCACGGAGACGGTGCGGGCGCTGGTGAAGGAGTGAGGCGCCGACGACCCGCTCGGTCTGCGGGGGACCGAGCGGGGGTTGGTACGTCGAGCTGGAACATCGCGACAGCAGTGCTGGCGTCGGCGCCGCACTCTTGCATAAGTGTCCGCACAGTCTCCGTGCGGCCATTCTGGGCCGAACTGTAGACGGGAGTGGCGCCATCCTTCTCGGCAGTGCACTCGTCGACGCCAAAGACTGGAGATCGTGGACAGTCCTGCATATAGCTGCCAATAAGCTGAGTGGGTTCCTCGCTAACTCGGCGCGCCTGCTCGTACAGCGGGATCGCCCGGTCATGCTCCCCCTCTCGCTCGAAGGTAGTGCCGCAAGACGAGATACACGATGTCCGCCGTGCCGTGGCACTGCCGGTTTATCATCGGAAGCATCACGTACGTGTTGCCCGTCTGCACGGCACGCGGCATTTCTTCAAAGATTCTCCCCGGACACGAACCAGGACCACGGCCAACCTTGAAGGCAAACTTGAAAGTCCGGGGGCCCCGGGCCGGGCCACTAGTCGAGACGGTGGAAATGCCACAGAAAGTGTCCAAGTCGATGTCCCGTGCGTGGTAAATGGCGGCTTCAAGTTCGACGTCTGCGGCATCTCCGGTAACAGTCCTTGTTGTTGGTGAGTGCCGTGTGGTGTTGCTCATGTGCAGGAGAAAAGTGTTGGAAAATGGGCGTTTCGCGAGTGGTCTGACCTGCGCTCATCTTCCTGATGGTGGCTAGTAGAGCTGTGCCGCTGAGCTGCACGACACGGAGTCTGCACGACACGGAGGCGTCATGGGAGGCTCGCCCAACAGTCCCTTTTCGTCAGCGAGCCCCGGCGGAAGCGGAATGAGGTGGGCAGGGTGTAAAGAGTGCTCGAACACACGGACTGTGCTTTGGCAACTTCGACAATATCTGCTCCAGGGCAGCGACGCATCACCTCTGGTACACTTTGTCTGCGAAAACGCTTGCAAAGTCCCAGATACCCGACAATGACCAGCAAGGCTCTGAACACAGGAGATCCTGGATGTACTGTGCCAACGGCTGGGTATTGATCTGTCAGGTCCTCTCTTGTCATCTACTCCCGCGCGTGTCATCTCTTTGCATCTCCGTGCACATTTTTTCAGCACGTGTGTGCAAGTGCGCCCACATCAACACATGCTCATTCACTTTTGTCCGTGTGTGCGTGTTTGTGCACGTTTGTATGACTCCTGTTTCTTTCGTGCGCCTTGGTCCATACTTTGGGAAACATATGTTTCGTGCGTCTTGGTCCATCGATATATTGGGAAACAGAAAGATTTCTTTATGACGATCCAGCCGGCCCTAAGAATGAAGGCCACATGGACTTGACAGAAGGAAAGGCAAAAGTGGGCTTTGAGCTTGGGCGCACTCCCTTTCAATCCCCACGCGCTTTTTGCCCGGGTGGAGGAACAAAAAAGGGGATTTTTTCATCATCACACAGGCTGCGTCACGGTGAGTGAGCGAGTAATGTAGGATGCCGTAGGGGTTGAGGGATGGTGCCTGCGGAGTGTTTGATTGAGTGAAAACTTGTGGTTTTTGCGTATGTGTGTTTATATCTCTTGTGCCTGCATGTTCCTTCTGTTCCTCTCCTTCTTCTGCCTGTCTGCGATCTTCCTCCGTTTCTCCCTCCCATCCTGCTCTTCCCTGCTGTATAGACCCGGGATTCACATATCATGGGGAAAGGTTGGTCGAAACTCTCGAGACTTGGTGTCCCGAGTTAGACGGGTGCGCCCCCGACTGCCGCCACGTCTCTACGCAGGTGACAATTGTGGAGCATGCTCGCACATGCCTACTTGTATCCTTCTCATCAGGGACCCGCCAGGCCTCCGGCGGTCGCAAACCGCTCTCTAGCCCCAGGCTCCTTAAACACCTGGCGCTGTTCTCTCGCCCAGGTGGATTTGAGAGATATAGAAGAATCCGTGGTCTATTTCGGCGACCCGCTGGAGCTTGTAGTGGATACCCACCGTTCATGCGACATTGATGCAACGCCACCGCAGGCAAAAGGGACCCTGATGCTCTCTAACACAAAGAAAGTTCATGTTCCAGACCTTTTGATCGACCCACTTCCGCTCCAAACGCCTCGGCAGGTGGAAGCCATGTCATGGTTGCAAGCAAGTGACGATTTCGCGGGAAAATTTGACAGCGAGCTTCGCAAGGCGCTGGAGGGCGCCAAGCTGATAGGCGAGTGGAGCGCGTCGCTCTTTGGAGGCGGGGGCATAGTTGTGCCTGGGCCTGTCCAACAGGTCACAGAACAGTATTTACGCAGCACTGAGTGCACGCCAGCAGCAACTCCGCGGGACCGGGAGACTATTGATGCACCTCCTCAGCAACAAGGCCCGATTGGAAAGGGATGCGCCCACCCTGGGGGCTTAGCAGGACGAAGTGGTGATGGTAAGATGGTCGTTGCCAGAGAAGGCGATGAAGTTGTTTCAAAAGGAAGAGGAAAGAGCAGGGAAGCCCGGCGTGATCGGACATTGGTTGGAGGAAAGGGGTGCAGTGAAGAAGAGGAGGCCAAGCCTGCGTGGCACGCATCTTGGATCTCGACACTGTTTGGATCAGGGGCAGGGGGCGTGCAACATGAAGACGAGTTGTCGCCGAACGAGGATGCTCGGAATCAAGGTGTTGTGTTTTGTGTGTTTGCTTTTATACGCATATAAAAATATGCGTCAATATAGCACAATGTTAATCTAGCACAAAATAATATAGCACAAATAAATGATATGTTAAATAGTAAAAATCAATACTTGTTGATATAGCACCGTTGGCACCCTGCCGTATTGACTTGAGACGCCACTTCTCTATTTCAACACACTAGTCCCGTCACCGGAGCAAGGAAAAGTCGACATCACTCAGAAAGTAGCTGCCATGGTCAATCGTGGGTGCAGTGATCAGGAGATAATTACGCGCTTGCGCTTTGTTCCTGGTAGGAATAAGACTCATGCAAGCAACAGAAACTGTGTTCTTTTGTACTGCGTTCTTTTGCTTGTGCTTCTTGCACGCATGTGCTTTTTGCATGTGTGCGCGCCCGTGTGCAATTGCGCGGGATGCTGCAATGCAGATACACACACGCACGCACGCGCGCGCGCGCACACACACACACACACCACTCCACGCGCATGCCGAATTCTGATACCGCAGAAATACTCCATTTCATATACACACATGATGTCCTTGGTTCTGCCCCCTGCGCTCGCTTTCTGTCTTCTGATGCAAACTCAGGCGGCAACAAGCTTTCGATCTTCCGCATCCGCTCAATGCGCCGTGCGCTTCTCAGGTGAGCACACAGAGACCTGCAGCGGTGCCTTATCTACATTGTAGGCCAGTCCTCAAGATTTGCGACGGGTCTCCGCCTAGTACGCTACGCTGCCTTGTTTGTATCTGAAGCGATATCTGAAGAGCTCGTTTGACATCTGAAGTATCTCACGTCGTGCCTCAGAGAAGGGCAGGCCTCCTCTTCGCAGAAGCCTGCAGACATAGAAGGCACCAGCATGAAGAGGGATGAGCTGATTGACAAGTCAAAAGGTGCGTGAGGAAAGGGAGGGGAGTGATGTAGGGAGGAAGGGGAGACTAGTGATGGAACCGGGGTCGAGGGCGTAGGGGATACCCCCGGGAGTGAGAGGATCACGTATGTTGCAATGTAATGCAAAGAAATCGAATCCTATTGTGCAGGTGGGCTGCGAGCGGACCTGGTAGGAAAGGTGCAAGCTCTGATTGCCAAGGGCAAGTCAAACCTACAGGCAAATACATCACACAATATGCAAACACAAACGCATGTCGGATTATAAATGCATGCGGTGCGATGTTATGAATCGAGCTGAACGAACGAACGAATCGAATGTGACAGGTGGTACGGCATTATTCATTGGCACATTGTAACTTGACCGAGGATGTCGTTGATAGAATCCGGAAAGTTGCTTGACCGTGAGAAGGAGAAAAAGGGATTCCTGGGAGTTATGATTGGCGAGGCAATTTCACTTCTACTAACAGACGCCTCTTGTCAATCCTCCAGAAGATCTTTAATCTTTTTGAGGATTTGGATAGAGTAATCAGCTGTATTCATACTGCAATGCAAGTGGGAGATTTAAGTTGCTGTATGTGCCCTGAAATCAAGGCCAAAACATGGGGCTTGGAAGGACAAGAAGGCCAGGAGCCCTGAGGTCCATCAACATCGACCTTTCCGACGCATAAACCAACAGTATACGATAAACAAGAAAGTTGCGTAGCCTGTCGCATCCGCATGAACTATTCTCATCGAAATGATGAAATCTGTGTTTAAAGACTAAACATTACGAGAACCAACGGCCCCCGGGAGGACGGTCACTTTTTGTCCATAGTGGAACGTTCGAGGAATTCGAAGCAGCTAACTGAAAGACACGAACTGTTGTTTGCAAACGGCAAAGCTCTGAATCCGTGGTCCAAGGGGGAGGGGGGAGGAGCACAACTCTTTCTAAAAGGGGTTCGATCTGATTGGAATTTCGAACAATCTCGTGTGGAATTAGAATTCCAATTCCACACGAGATTGTTCGAAAAGAACCGATTTCACGGGACCCGTGCCGAAATCTCGCGGTATCTGATGGTCCGAGCTGAAGACTCTTCAGCTCGGGGACAGGAATCCACTCCACAGTGTCTTCAGCTCGAGGAACCCAATTTAGAAAGGGGTATGTTCCTCCCCCCTCCCAGAAGGGGAGGGCGTGACATGAATATAAAAGAATGTTTACACCTTGGGTTTGGGCCATTGTCTCTCGAGTTCAACCATGACGCGATCTGAAAGACGAAGCTCTCACAAATCAGCCGATCATCTTTCGTTTTCAAGGCACCAACATGCAAACCCGCGCACGAGGACGAACAGAACGCACACCGCGCACATGCACAAACAAACACGCACACCTGTCTTATTCCGCATCATGCCCAGCACGACCTTACTTCCCGGGGGGCCCAATAGACTCTTTGCAAGCTCGCCTGCGACATGGAGGGGATGTTGGCAGTCAGCAGCAGGGGGCCAGTTAAATTCGGAGCAGGCCGTCAATGCCCACGGGTGTGTGCAAGAAGAGGACAAAAGTACGATATGGCGTGCGCCGCGGAAAACAGGGAGGGGATGGGGCGTACGATCGGTCATGCTGGCAACAGGCGAACCGTCGATACTTAGGAGCACGTCTCCCATCTTCAGCTTCCCGCAGTCCTCTGCAGGCCCGCCCTGCGTGAGCGCTTCCACAACCTGCTTGCCAGCGCGAGTGAGGCAGCGGTTTCCGTAACGTCGAGCGAAGGAAAGCACGCCTAGCCTCTCATCTCTGGTTGCGGTCAATCAGCCGCCACTCCAGCACGGGAATGGCGGCTGTGCGTCTGCAGCAGGTTCTCAGCCACTTAAAGCCGGGCATTCGGCCGCAAAGGGAGGGCCAGGAGAGGAAAGCTTCTTACCAGACCCTCGCCAGGTATTCCGTGGAAAACAATGCCCACGCCAGCAAGCTTCGACCGTGTGCTTGCACCTGCACCCGGGTTTCCATTCCGCGGTGTGCCCTGGCACCAGGAGGGCTGGTTAGTCTGCGACCGGGTCGCTGTGCACGCACTTGCATAACCGCGTCTTGGGTCGATCCGCGAGCCTCCTCTTCATCCTCAGTTCTCGTCATAACCGCTTGTGCCCGCTTCTCTTTTCACACGATCGCCGTCCCTCATCCAGCGGCTGGACGTCGCTTTGAGGAGTTCCCGTACGTACCTGATACGGTTCCGTTGAAATGCCTGGCGTGGAATTCTGCTTGCGCACGTTGCAGCATATAAACATATCCATCCTCCGCCGAACGCGATTCGCGGTCCTGGTTCCACACCCACCAGTTGCTCCGAGGCTTAAAAACAAAAACAAAAATTGGCCTTAGAAAACTTGGGCCTTAAAAAGCCCAGGTTGCACAAGACGTAAACACGCGTACAGGTAGGTGTAGAAGGCGCCCAACAGTCGCCCATGTCTACACAGGATGAAGCAGCAACAATCTCACTGGTGCCCCCTCTCACCGCGGGTGCCGGCGACGAGCGCTAAGCGTCTGCAGAGCCGGCGGCTCTGCATGGGCAAGCGACGGAGAGTCGGAGAGGCCGACACAGCGGGAGGTGCCGCGCAAAAGAAGCCGCGCAGTGTCTGTCCGCACCAGCGCCAAAGGAGCACATGCAAGGAGTGCCGGGGGGCGAGCATCTGCCCAGCTGCCGTCGCCCCGTCGTCGCCCATGTCCGATGCAGCTGCACATGCAAGGAGTGCCGGGGGGCGAGCATCTGCCAGCACCAGCGCAGAAGAAGCGAATGGAAGGAGTGCGGGGGGGCGAGCCTCTGCCAGCACCAGCGCATCAGGAGCCGATGCAAGGAGTGCGGGGGGGCCAGCATCTGCCAGCACCAGCGCCAAAGGCGCCAATGCAAGGAGTGCGGGGGGGCGAGCATCTGCCAGCACCAGCGCCGAAGGAGCCGATGCAAGGAGTGCGGGGGGGCGAGCCTCTGCCAGCACCAGCGCGAAAGGAGCAAATGCAAGGAGTGCGGGGGGGCGAGCATCTGCCAGCACCAGCGCATCAGGAGCCAATGCAAGGAGTGCGGGGGGGCGGCATCTGCCAGCACCAGCGCCAAAGGAGCAAATACAAGGAGTGCAGGGGGGCTTAGGAGCTAGGACTTAGCGTCTCCTGGATACGTGGGCATCCGGAAGGCCCTGATCTGAAAGCTCAGCCGAGGTGCTCGCTGTCCACGGCGGAGGTCATCATCGGGGTTCCCCCCGCTCACTCCTACAATGCAGGCAGGGCAGGGCTCGTGGATGGGGTTGTGTACGCTGCGTGCAGTGATTGACTGATTGTATGGTGTTTTTGTTTTTGGTGGTTTTTGTTTTTGGTGTTAGAGACATTTGGTAAGACGATCCTCAATACAAGATGATAATGTGGCTCGTATTCGAGACCATCTCAGCAATTTATTACCACGATTACAAAGTTTGGGGTTTCAGGATAATCTACTGTTTAATGCTTCTACATTGATACATGGACCCCAGCTTATTGTTTGGAGGTAGGATTGATGTTGTCCAATACACTATGAGAAATAAAGGGTCAGAGGTACGGGCGAGCATCTGCCAACACCATCGCCAAAGGAGCAAATGCAAGGAGTGCCGCGCGGAGGCCGACGGCTTGATGCCCGCCGGGGGGGGGCAAGATCGACGGATCGACTCGGAGAGCCGGCTTCGGCCCCCGGGCGGCGTGCCACTCAGGCTGCGAGTCTGAGAGAGAGCATTGGCGTGTGTGGTAAAGGCAGCTCAAGAGAATGAGAAGGGATGTGGCGAGCCCTCGCTGTAGGCAGCAGGGGGTATGTTGAAGAAGGTTTCTTTTAAGCGGTTGTTCGATCCGCTTCAAGCCGCGTGAAACTAAACACCCAAAACCCATGTGTCCCATGTCCACTAGGAAGGACGTGGCACATTTGCACCCACCGCCATGCCCGCAGACGATGCTCAGGATCCACCGGTTGAACTATAGAGGCCTTGGATTGCTGATCCGAAAGGATGGCTATGCGCATCCTTTCGGATCAGCAATCCAAGGACCGTCAAGGTCCGACAAAACGTCGGATGCTCAGCCAAAACTCTTCCACCAGCGAGACGCATTGCACTAGCTGTCAGACGCTCATATTTGATTATGGCCGACGGGCATCCCTGCGCATATTGCTGCTGCGTCCGTTGACGTCCCTCAAAGCCTGAAGACGCAGCTCGAGATGCCCACCCGCCTGCTCACATGTTGGCAGGAAAGATTTCCACATAGCGAGAGCCCAAGTGCTGTCGGTTCTTCTCGATGATAGCACGCTGTGCCTCTTCTGGGCTGCCGAAGGTAACCCAGCCTTCACCGCTCGATCGGCCGTCCTGCGTCATTCCAATCTGCACTGAATGAGGAAGCAAATCAAACCCGCGGAAGAAGTCCATGATATCATGATTGGATATCCGGAATGGCAGACCACGAATCTTTACGGTTGACCGACCCCCACCGCCCCCACCGCCCCCACCGCCTCCACCGCCCCCATAACCGCCGCCGTATCCACCACCCCCATACCCCCCCCCTCCACCGCCGTATCCACCGCCCCCATAACCCCCCCCGCCCCCGCGCATGGGTCCACCCATCATCGGGGGGGGTGGAGCGTACCCTGGGACGCCAAGCGCTTGCATAGCTTCGGCTCTCGTGGATCGGAAGAGCTCCACGTACCGAGGGCCCATGTTATCGCGATTCAGCCCTAGTCCTCTGCAATCAGAAATGCGCGCAAGCAGTTAGCTTCGTGCACGCACCTGTCTTGTGTGCACACAAACATGCATGCACGCGTATGGTTCACCTTTGCAGATCAACTTCGTTGGAAAATTCAACAAAGGCCTCTCCCGTAGCCTGGTCCCGCTGGTTGTAGACGACGCTCACGCCCATGGGCATCACGCTGCCCTCCCCCCAATGCCATACACGTTAGACGTGTAAAAACGTGTTGGAGCGGGCACATTCCCAACGCGCGCAGCACAAAGAGTTCTCTAGCAGGCAGGACCCACAGTCGAGCCAAGGTGAAAAGCTGACTCCAAGCATCTTCAAGGATAGAAAATTCGGGCAGAACGCGAAACAGACCACTTACTTGGCACGTTGATAAAATTCGATGATGTCGGGCTCCCGCGCTGTGAAGGGGATTCCTCTCATGCGGATGAAGTACTCTCCAGGCGCAAATGAACCCTGAGCCCCACCAAGTCCCCCGCCCCCCCCAATGTAGCCACCCCCTCCTCCTCTCCCCATATCGCGACCGTAGCCGCCGCCTCCACCTCCACCTCCGCCGCCTCCGCCACCGCGGTTGAAAAACTGTCAGCAGTTTGATGTAGTGAGCTCATACAACGCCTGTACTCAAAGAACATCGGGGAAAACACCCATAGATACACACACACGGACCACGCACCTGCGTCATTTCAAAACGGTTGGACTTGAAGACCTCAACGTATCGCGAGTCCATGTTCATCCGGTGAAACTGCAGAGCATCGCTGGCATACACCTCCTTGGTAAATTCCACAAATGCCTGCACAAGGTGTTTGTCTCCGTGTCATCTCCACGAATGTATGTGTGCGCGCGTATACACATGACTGCTATGATCTGGTTTTGCACGACACATTTGGCCTCCAATGTCTTTTGCGACTCTTGGACGCGTGAGGGCAGGTCAAGTGGCAGGTGCACAAGCGTATGTACGTGTGTACGTGGTCTTGCTACAGGTCTCTTTTGACACTAACTGATAACAAGTCTCTTTTGACACTGTAATAGGTCTCTTTTGACACTGGCCAGACCACGTACACAAGAAAAACAAAAGTCAACAGAAGACGTCCAAGGGGAGAGTGAGACCACTCGGACACAGGTGCATACTGGGCGTACTGGTGCGTGAGCATTTGGGTGAGGGGTTTATGCACGCGTGAGCGCAGGAAGCACCACCTCGCCGTTGGGGCGGCCATCCCGGCCGTTACACATGTGCACCCCGCCCTCCTTGATTTTCAGGTCGCGGAAAAACGCCTGGATGTCTGATTGAGATGCGCGATATGGCAAGCCTCGCATTCGCACCACGCCCTGACCATATGTGTGTGTGTGTGTGTGCGTGTGTGTGTGTGTGTGCTGTGTGTGTGTGTGTGTGTGTGTGTGTGTGTGTGTGTGTGTGTGTGTGTGTGTGTGTGTGTGTTGAAATGTGTCCAATGGCATTCCTGTGTGTGTGTGTGTGTGTGTGTGTGCGTGCCGGCCGTCATACGTGCTGGGAGTCTGTGGGTGGATTGATTGATACTGTGTAATTGCGTGCACGCATGTTTGCAGTGGCATCGAGACGCGCGCACACGCACACAAACGCAAGAGCCATCCCTTATTGAAAGATAAAAAGCAACACACCTGATAATGTGGATCATCTTCGTTCATAACCTGACTAAACCTTCCTAAACCCTAAACCTACCTAAACCTACCTAAACCCTCAACCTACCTAAACCTAAGAACACACCTGATAATGTGGATCATCTTCGTTCATGCGCTGCACATTTGAGTCCCCCGTCCGCTTTGAAGCCTCGAGATCAGCCTCTGTACTGGCAAACACTTCGATGTACCTGACCACTCATCGCATTAAGTCCGCCCGCAACGCCAATCCCGTATACAGAGACTTTTTTTATTTTACTTTACTTTTATCTATATACAGGGAGCTGTTTTGTGTGCTCCCTTGAAAATCCTTCTCCCACAGCGGCCCCACAGCAGAATAACATAAATACGCACGGTGCATGCGTATGTTCGTGGGTTTAGAGTTTAGGGTTTAGGGTCTAGGGCAGGGTTGAGGGTTGAGAGTTTAGAGCACGTGCGCTCTGCGTGCGTGTCTGTTATGCAGTGCGTGTATTTGTTGGGCAGGAGGAGGAAAAAAGAATGATACCGGCGCTGCATTGTGGCCCGGTCCTTCTTCAGTCCCTTTTCCATATCCACCGACTCGCGGAAACGCACGAAGCAATCGCCACTCGGCCGTCCGTCGCGCCCCATGCAAATCACCACTCCTTTTCTCAATCAAAAAAAAAGAGAAAGAATGAGTTCGTGGAAGAAAGAGACAC
>Ga0315899_10008196_pt1 | contig 11198 bp, 9 predicted proteins | sample LakEriMetagenome_2_FD_203518 | JGI IMG/M metagenome (GOLD analysis project Ga0315899, IMG submission 203518) | Freshwater fungal communities from buoy surface, Lake Erie, Ohio, United States - Buoy 4 MA112 | ecosystem: Environmental > Aquatic > Freshwater > Lake | place: USA: Lake Erie, Ohio...
TTGCATTTTGACGCCGCCTGCGTAGGAGGGGCGAATTCTTACTATAACGTGTCAGATTGAAAACCGGGAGGCCCGCAATTGACCAGCGACATCGCCAACCCGAATAGCATTGATCCTGAAATCGTCGAAACGCTGGACGAAGACAATCGCCTCACGCGCGACTATGTCGACCGCGTTCTCGATGCGGTCGACGACGGCAATCTCGACGAAGTCTACCGGCTTGTTGAGCCCCTGCACGAAGCCGACATTGCCGACCTTCTCGAACTAACGCCATCCGAACGGCGCGGCGTACTCGCCATTAGCCTTGGCGACCTGATGAGCGCAGAGGTGCTGGCTGAGGTCAACGACTATGTCCGTGAAGACATTATCGATGCCCTACCTGCGTCCCAAGTCGCAGGGCTTGCCGGACAATTGGATACCGATGACGCGGTTGCGATTATCGAGGATATGGAGGAAGAGGACCAGCAAGCCGTTTTGGCCGAGCTGGACCCCGAAGACCGCGCCGTCATTGAAGATGCGTTGTCTTATCCCGACGAATCCGCTGGTCGTATCATGCAGCGCGAGCTGGTCGCGGTGCCGGAACATATGACCGTCGGGCAACTGATCGATTATCTGCGCGATAATCAGGACCTGACCACGGAATTCTGGGAAATTTTCGTCGTCGATCCGCAGCATAAGCCCGTTGGCACATGCAAATTGAGCTGGATCATGCGCAGCCAGCGCAAGGTGCCGGTCAGCGAAATCATGATGCATGAACAAACGCTCATCCCGGTCGATATGGATCAGGAAGAGGTCGCGTTACGCTTCCAGAAATACGCGCTCATTTCCGCGGCGGTTGTCGATGGTTCGGGCCGGTTGGTGGGCGTCATCACCGCCGATGACATCGTCCACATTGTGCAGGAAGAAGCCGACGAAGATATCCTGCGGCTGTCGGGTGCCGGCGAAGGCGACATTAACGAGCCGATTTCGGACAGCTATAAGGCGCGCGTGCGCTGGCTAATTGCCAATTTGGGCACGGCTATGGTCGCAAGCTTCATCATTGCCCAATTTGGCGCGGCGATTGAAACGATGGTCGCGCTCGCGGTGCTGATGCCCATCGTCGCTTCGATAGGCGGTAATGCAGGGACGCAGACATTGGCCGTGACGGTGCGCGCGCTGGCCACCAATCAGCTGACCCAATCCAACACCATGCGCTCGATTTGGCGCGAGATACGGGTCGCTTTGCTCATCGGCGCAACGATCGCGGTGATTGCGGGTTTCGGCGCGGGCCTGATTTTCGATAATTGGCGGCTCGCCAGTGTCATTGCGGTGGCGATATTGTGCAACATTTCGCTCGCGGGATTGTCCGGCGTTGCCATTCCGGTGCTGCTGGACCGCTTGGATCAGGACCCTGCAGTTTCCAGCTCGATCTTCGTGACCATGATCACCGATTCGATGGGTTTTCTTATCTTTCTGGGCCTCGCGGTCTTCAGCGGCCTTGCGGGTTAACCGCACCGTTCCCAAATACATTCCATGCCATTGAACATGACCAAAATCGCCTTTGGCGCAGAAAGCCCGCAGCATTTGCGTGAGCGGCTTGCAGCTTATGCCCAAGACGGCGAAGTCCGCTTAACGACACGTTATTTGCCCAAGCGCGTTGCAGAAATGGCGGGCGGTTCGCTTTATTGGATACACACGCACACGATCATCGGCAGAAGCCCGATCATCGGCTTTATGGAAAATGGCGCTGGCCGGCATTGGATCCGCATTCTACCCCAGTTCATCCCCGTCCGCTCCACGCCCAAGCGCGCTCATCAAGGCTGGCGCTATCTCGAAGAAGCCAATGCGCCTCCTGATCTCGACTCGGTCGAAACCGATGGCCGCGACGAAATGTCGCCGAAGATGCTCAATGAACTGATGAAAATGGGGTTGGTTTAAGCCGCCGCCCGCTTCGTCAGCACCTTGTTAATCACATCGGCAAAGGTCTCTGCACTTTGGGCGCCGGGGACCATATATTTTTGGTCGAAGATGATCGCGGGAACACCGGTGATATTCTGGTCGGTCCAATGCGCCATTTCTGCGCGCACGCTGTTCGTGAGCGCGGCATCGTTGATCCATGCCAAAGCAACGGTGCGCTCCATGCCTTGTGCCGCGGCAATATCGCATAGAACGTCAACATCGCTCACATCGCGGCGGTCTTGAAAATAGGCTGTGAACAAAGCCATTTTCAACGCCGTCTGCGCGCGCCATCCGCGTTCACTGCCAAAAATGGTCAGCAATTTATGCGCGTTGAACGTGTTATAAATGCGCATGCCCTCGCCATAATTGAACGCGAAGCCAACACTGTTGCCGATATCCGACAACCTGGTCCGGTTCGCGCGGCTTTGTTCGGGCGAGCTGCCATATTTGCGCGCGATATGCTCTGCGGTATCCTCGCCTTCGGGCGGCATATTCGGGTTGAGTTCGAACGGATGCCAATAGGTTTCGGCGGCAATGTCTTGGCCTACAAGCGTCAGCGCCTGCTCCACTTGCTTCAGGCCAATGATGCACCATGGGCACACCACGTCTGAGACGATGTCGATGCGCAATGGAATGGCGTCAGCCATTATCGCGACACCCAATGGCGCAGCAGGCTATGCGCGATAGCAAAGGGCGGAGGCGCGTTGAAGCGACGGTCGGTGTCACCCTTCAGAGCAGCGATGGCTTCATCCTTAGTTACCCAAATCGCATCTTCAATCTCGTCGGTGTCAAGCGTGAGTGCATCGTCCAAAGCATCGGCCGTGCAGGCAATCATCAGTTGCGATCCGCCAAAAGGCCAAGGCTGGCTGGTGACATAACGCACCGCGCCACAGGTTACGCCCGCTTCTTCATGGATTTCGCGGCGAACGGCTTCTTCAATGCATTCGCCGGGTTCCAAAAAGCCCGCCAGCGCCGAATAATTGCCCGGCGGAAAACGGGATTGCCGCCCCACTAGTGCCTTGCCTTCAAATTCGGCGAGCATGATGACCACAGGATCAGTGCGCGGGAAATGTTCTTTTTGGCAATTGCCGCATTTGCGGCCCCAGCCTGCGCGGAACAGCACCGTCGCCGCGCCGCAGCGCCCACAAAAACGATGCCCATTATGCCATTCGATCAGGCTACGCGCTGTGCCGTAAATCGCGGCATCCCCCGCAGGCAGCGTCGACAAGGCACGCCAGATATTAGGCGAGCGAAACGCATCGCCCGTTGCATCGACGACGGCCACGAAATGCGGCTTACCGTCGGACAGGCCAAGTAGGATCAGCTCTTCCGAGCCTTCAAGCTCCGCCAAAGAATGCCAGTGCAATTCGCCTGCGTCGGTGACGCGCGGATCAAGCCCGTGAAGGCCCAGCACCCGTGCGCGCCAGTCCCCCAGCAACAGGCCATAGGCCTCTGCATCATTACGAACGCGGTCAGCGCGGTCGAGCGGTGAACCCGTAAAACCTGGAGCCATCATCGGATCAAGCCGGCAGGCCCAAGTCCTTCAGGACCCATTTGGCGAAATCTGCGTGAATCGGATAGACATTGCTTGGCATATATTGCGCCATGCAGATGGCGCGCAATTTGCTTCTTGGATCGACAAAAGCCACCGTGCCCGCCGCACCGCCCCAGCCGAACACACCGTCATTCGCGCCCTTGCCGACCCGGCCACCGGCGCCAAAGCCAGCACCGTCGGCAAAAGTGCCAGCGGTGGAAACGCCGGAGGGCAGCAAGTCGGACATTGCGAGCTTTGCTGTCGCCGTTGTCATGATGCGGACGCCATCCAATTCACCATGATTGGCCAACATGTTTAGGAAACGGTCATAATCGCGCGCGGACGTCACCATGCCCGCGCCGCCAAAGGCAAAGGCCGGCTTGTTAAGGTAAATACTGGTCGACGCCGGGTCGATTGGAAACAACACGCCATTTACAGGAGCATAATTGGATACGAAGCGCTTGATTTCCGACTTGGGCACTTGGAAATAGCTGCTGGCCATTTTCAGCGGCTCAAAAATGCGCGTTTTCAAAAAGGCTTCAAAATCCATGCCGCTCGCGACTTCAATTACGCGGCCAAGCAAATCGAGCGAGATAGAATAGCTCCATTTGGTGCCTGGCTCGGCGATCAATGGCAGCTTTGCAAGCCGTTCGGAAAATGTCTTGAGATCAGGGATCGGCGCACTTGCGGCTTGGCCCGGAATGGGAAAACGGCTGACGATGCCGGGCGTAATGCCATTGTCCAGATAAGCCTGTAGCAAGGGCCCTTTGGTCACGATGGAATATCCAAGGCCAGCGGTATGGGTCAGCAAATGCCGCAATGTAATCTGCGTCTTGGCGGGCACCGCATCCAGGCTTTTGTCCGGGTCGGTCAACACGGTCATATTGGCAAATTCTGGCAAGAAATCGGCAATTGGTTGGTCCAGCTTCATCTTGCCTTCGTCGACCAAGATCATCGCGGCAATGCCGGTGACAGGCTTTGTCATCGAATAGATGCGCCACAATGTGTCGATATTCACAGGCGTCATTTCCCCCAACCCTTGGGTGCCAACGGCAACGACATCAGGCATACCCGCCGCGCGGCCAATCGTTGCGAGAAGGCCAGGAAGCTTGCCCGAAGAAACATAGCTTTCCAACTGCGCTCGGACGGTGGGGTATAGGTCAGTGGCACGTGCCCAAGCACCCGTAGGCGCAAATGCGCCAATTGCACCTGCAGCCGCTAATTGACCGCCCCATGTCAAAAACCCGCGCCGGCCAATCATTGGCTGTCCGCTATCTTGCGTGTTCATACTCTCTCTCCTGCGTTCATTACCGCTTCTGCTGCTTTTCTGAATAGGGTCGGCAGACCAGCCTTGTCGAGCGATTTTAGTGGCCACCATTCGCCTGCATTGGGGTCGTCTGCGCCTGCTGGCCATGACGTAACGGCAATGTCGAGCAGAAGTGAAAAATGGGTAAAAACATGGGACACGCGCGCCGACAGTTTTTGCCATTTGGCAGGCACGGGCGGCGTTGCATGACCATCCAATCGGGCACTCCATTGGTCGTCGGGCAATGCCCGCATGCCTGCCAAAAGACCTTTGTTGTCGCGGCGCACCAGCCAGACATGCCCATCCCGCTCGATCCAATAGACAGTACCTGTGCGCTGTGGTTTGGCGGCCTTGGGCGTTTTGGCGGGATAGGCTTCTGCATTGCCGAGACGCTTGGCATCGCAGGCAAAGGCAAGCGGGCACAATGGGCAAGAGGGCGCACGCACCGAACATATGCCCGCCCCTAAATCCATCATCGCCTGCGCAAAGTCGCCAGCGCGGCCGTCTGGTGTAATGCTGTCCATTGCATCCCGAATTAGCGGCTTTGACTGCGGCAAAGGCATGGAAATCGCAAACAAACGCGACACAACCCGCTCGACATTGGCATCAACGACAACAGCCCTTTGCCCGAATGCAATCGCGGATATGGCGGCGGCGGTATAGGGGCCAATACCCGGCAGCTTCAGCAACGCCGCTTCGGTTTCAGGTAACCGACCTGCATGCTCCAAAACGACCACCCGCGCGCATTTTAACAAATTGCGAGCGCGGGCATAATAGCCAAGGCCGGCCCATGCCGCCATGACGTCTGCATCATCCGCCGCCGCCAGTGCCGCAAAGTCGGGCCAGATTTGGGTAAATTTGTGAAAATAGGCCCCTACCGCCGCAACGGTCGTCTGCTGCAACATGATTTCCGACAGCCAGACATGATATGGATTGGCAAAGCCTTGCCCCGGTGGCGTGCGCCAAGGCAGCGTCCGCGCATGCAGGTCATAATGTGCAAGCAAGGCCTGCGCGATATCCCCAGATTTATCGATGGCATGTTGGACGACTGGCATGAAAAATGGCATGGAACAGGGGATGGACAAAGGCAAGTCACCAGCACCGCCAAAAGGCACCAAAAAGGCCCTGACGCCCAAAACATTTCAACGTCCACGCGGTGGGGAAGCGAAGTCTGTATCGGCGCTGATGCCCGATATCGGTCGTGCCGCTTTCCGGAAATTCGGCTTCGTGCAAAGCTCTGTCGTCAGCCGCTGGGACGAAATCGTCGGCGCGCGCTATGCCGCGGTGTCCGCGCCCGAGGCTATTCGCTTTCCGATTGGCAAGAAATCCGACGGCACGCTTGAACTGACCGTGGAGGGCGCACACGCGACCATGATCCAGCATGTCCTTCCGGAAATCATGGAGCGCGTAAACCGTTTCTTTGGTTATGGGGCCGTCGCGCGGGTCAAAGTCCGCCAAGGCCCCGTCGCCAAACCAAAGCTGCGCCAACCAACCGCCGCGCCAATGTTAAAGCCCGTGCCGATGGAATTGGGCGAATCCTTGCGTGAAATTGGCGATCCAGAGCTTTTTGCTGTCCTTGAAAGCCTCGCAAAAAGCCTTGCCAAAGACGGCAAGTGATACCAGATGCGCAAGATGATATTCGAAGGATAAGGTCCAGCGGAATGGCACATATGAAAAAATATTTGGGTGTAATTTTTATCGGCGTTGCCGCACTCTCGACTGGGTTGGCTGCTGCGCCTGCACCCAGCAAATGGCTGACAACGGTGACAGTCACGGACAAGGGCGCGCATGTCCTCGGTAACCCCGCTGCGCGCAATAAGGTGGTCGAGTATCTCAGCTACACATGCGGACATTGCGCGGATTTTGAAATGAAAGAAGCGCCCAAGTTTAAGACGCAATTTGTCGCGACGGGCAAAGCCAGCCTCGAAATCCGTAACATGGTACTCAATCCCGTCGATCTGACCGCAGCCATGCTGGCACGTTGCGGCGGCAAGGCTAAGTTTTTCGGTAATCATCGGCATTTGCTTTCGACCCAAGCAACTTGGTTGGGCAAAACCAAAAATATCAGTGCGGCCACACAGGCAAAGCTAAAGGCGCAGGATTATACCGGCTTTATGATTGGTACCTTTGACGAAATCGGTCTGGGCGCAATCATGCAACAGCGCGGGATTACGCAGGCGCAGGCAAAGACCTGCTTGGCCGATAAGGCAGCGTTTAAGAATATCATTGGCATGACTGACACAGGCTCGGCGCTTGGCGTTCGCGGCACGCCGTCATTTTTGGTCAATGGCGTTTTGCAGGACCACGTCCATAATGTCGCCGAATTAAAAGCGGCAATGAAGTAAACCGAGATTCCAGACAGAAGGATATCCTATGCGTATCAAGACATTCATTTTGACAACTGCCGCCGCCATGGCGCTCGCCGCTTGCGGTGGTGCAGATAATGCTAGCGCACCAAAAGGCGAACCGCTGGCAAAGGTTGCCGCCCCTGCCGATAAGGCGTGGGTCGATGTTGTGACTAAGACCGAATTTGGCGGCTACCAAATGGGCAACCCCAATGCAAAATTGAAGCTGGTCGAATATGGCGCAATTACCTGCCCGGGCTGCGCACAATTTTCGATGCAGTCGACCGAGGAATTGCACAAGCTGGTTAATGACGGCACCGTTTCAATGGAGTTCCGTCCATTCCTCGTCCATGGCATACAAGACGTCCCCGGCTTCCTTTTGGCGCAATGCAGCGGTCCAGAAGCGTTCTTCCCACTGACGGATCAGCTCTATGCTGAGCAGGCTTCATGGCTTGGCAAAATTAGCACGGTGACTGAGGCGGACCAGCAAGCGATGCAGAAAATGTCGCCGGAACAGATCGCAACTTTGCTCGGTACGAAAATGGGCCTGATCGAATTTGTGAAATCACGCGGCATCAGCGAAGATCAAGCCAAAGCGTGCTTGTCGGACAAGGCAGCGATTGACGGGCTGATCAAAACAACCGAGCGCGGAACGAAGGAAGATGAAGTCGCTGGCACGCCATTCTTCTTGCTCAACGGCGCGAAGTTGGACGCCAGTTCGTGGGTGCAGGTGAAAAGCAAGCTGGTCGAGGCCGGCGCACGCTAAATATGGCTCGGGGGGGCCATAACATCGCTTTAACCGCAATGGGGCTCGCCCGTTGCGGATAAAGAAGCTGAAACTTGTCGGCTTCAAAAGCTTTGTCGAACCCGCGGAACTCCGGATCGAGAGCGGGCTTACCGGCATAGTTGGGCCCAATGGCTGCGGCAAATCCAACCTGTTGGAAGCCATCCGTTGGGTGATGGGGGAAAGCAGCGCCAAATCGATGCGCGGTGCAGGCATGGAAGATGTGATCTTCGCCGGAACCGCGTCGCGCCCGCCGCGCGATTTCGCTGAAGTCACGATATTGGCCGAACGCAGCGACGACAGTGCCGACAGTGATAGCGACGAAGAATTGGAAGTCACCCGCCGGATCGAACGGGGTGCTGGCTCTGCTTATCGGTCCAATGGCCGCGATGTGCGCGCGAAGGATGTGGCGCTGATTTTCGCCGACGCCGCAACAGGCGCGCATTCCCCTGCCTTGGTCAGCCAAGGCCGCATTGGCGCTATCATCTCCGCCAAGCCGCAGGAACGCCGTCAAATGCTGGAGGAAGCGGCAGGTATCTCTGGCTTGCACGTCCGGCGCAAAGATGCCGAACAGAAACTACGCGCGGCCGAAAGCAATTTGACACGGCTCGCGACCATCCTTGCCGATATGGAGGCGCGCGCAAGCCAGTTACGCCGCCAAGCCAAGCAAGCCGAACGCTATCGCACGCTGACCAAAGACATATTACAGGCAGAAGCCCGTTTGATCTTTGTCCGCTGGCGTGAGGCGAAGGCAGCGGCCGATGTCGCACGCGCCGAGGCTAACACAGCAGCGAAGGCCGTTGAGGACGCTTCCGTTGTCCAGCGCATACTGATGGAAAAGCAGCAGGAGGCTGTGCGACAGCTAGCCGATGCGCGGGCACTGGCCATGGCAGCGCGCGATGCGGCCAGTGACTTGTCGAACAAGCTTGTGCAACTAGCGGGCGAGCATGAACGGATAATCCAGCGCCAATCCGACCTTGCGGCGCAAGCGGCGCGTATGGCGGATGATGGCGCGCGCGAAGGCAAGCTAACGCATGATGCGGCAGATGCGCTCGCCCGGTTGCAGGCCGAAAGCGTCAAGCTGGCCGACCAGATTAAGGCGCAAGAGGAAGAGCGTCCTGCTTTGCTGCGCACCGCGGAAAATGCCGAACGGCAGGCACGTGAGAGCGAAATAGCCTTAGCCAATGCATCCGCAGAGCAAGCGCGCGCGGACGCCGAATTGCGTGTTGCGGACGCTGCGCTGGCGGCGGCGACAACGCGTGCAGGGCGCGCTGAACAGATCTGCACTCGCATTGCCAATGAACGGGACGCTTTGGGGGATGAGGCGGAATATGCCGCAGCCAAAAACCAAGCCGATGCCGACGTCCAAAAGCTGCAGACACAATTGCAAGCGGACAGCAACGCGCATGAAGCCGCCGAAGCGCAGCGCGCAGCGCTAATCTCCGCCCGCGACCTTGCCCAAGTCGCCATCGCCAGCGCGAAAGCCGAACTCGCTGCATTGTTGACCGAGCAGAGCGCGCTGCAGCGTTCCTTGACCAAGGGGCAGGGCAATAAGGCCATCGACCGTATTTCGGTGCAGCCAGGCTATGAACGCGCGTTGGCTGCTGCACTGGGCGACGATGCAGATGCGAGCATTGGCGGCGAAACGGGTCGCCGCTGGCTTGGCGGGACGGCGGCGCTTGGCAAGGCCGCCGACACGGCCCTCATTCATTTTGTCGACGCACCGGCAGAGCTTGCCGCGCGATTGTCGATGGTGCGTGTGGCCAAAACAGATGATGGCCAAGCCCTCACCCCCGGCGAACGTCTGGTGACGCTGGCGGGCAAGCTGCGTCGCTGGGATGGCTTCGCCACCGATGGCGACGGCGCAACGATTGCGGAGCAATTGGTCCGCGCCAACCGCTTGGCCGAATTGAATGCGCTCATCGCGCCTGCGCAAGCCGCGCTGGATACGCAGATGCAAAGCCTGTTGCAGATGACCGATAAGATTGAAGCGGCGCAAGATGCCGTCCGCACGGCGGCGACGGCGCGTGTCGCGACGGAAGGCCAGCTGCGCCAAGCCCTGCGCGCAGTCGATCAAGCCGAAGACGCATGGACGCGCCTAAAATCTGCAAAGGCCGCGCTGGGCGACCGCATGGCCACAGCCGCGCAGGATTTGGCCGAAGCGCAAGCGGAGCGGACAGCCGCCGAGACGGCTCGCGATGCCCTGCCTGACGGGTCGCATCATGCCGACCTCGTCCAAAATCTTGCGGCGGCACATGAGGCAACGCGCGACCTGTTGGCGCGCAATCAAGCGGACCTGTCCGCGCTCGAACAACGCATAGCGCAAAGCCGCGAGCGCCGCGCCGTGGCGATGGCCGAAATTCGCAGTTGGCAGGAACGCGCCGGCGAAGCCGAACGCCGGATCGCTGAAATGAACACACGCAGCGCCGACATCGCTACTGAGCAGGAAGCGATGTCGGGAAGGCCGGAAATACTGGCCCGCGAGATTGCTACTATGCAGGCAGACAAAGAGCAGTTGGCCGAGAAGCTTGCTGGCCTGCAAGCCGCCGAAACGGCGCATGAAACGACGTTGCGCGCACTGGAAAGCGAATTGTCGGCCGCGGCCGAGCAGCTATCTGTGGCCCGCGAAGCCCGCGCCGGCGCAGAGGCCCGCGCCGAAAATCAGGAACAACGTCGCGTTGAAATGGGCCGTATTTCGGGGGAACGGTTCGAATGTCCGCCCCCCGTATTGCCCGAAAAACTGAACTTTGACGAAGATGCGATGGACGATGCGGGGCTGGAATCCAGCCGCCTCGACCGCTTGCAGAACGAGCGCGAACGTATCGGCCCCGTCAACCTGATCGCGGCCGACGAACTGGCCGAACTGGAATTGCAGCAAGGCAGTGGCCTTGCCGAAAGCGAAGAGCTTACCCTTGCCGTCAACCGCTTGCGCGGTTCCATCGGTAGCCTGAACCGCGAGGGGCGCGCGCGGTTGCTCACGGCTTTTGAGGCGGTAGACGGCCATTTCCGTCGTCTGTTTTCAACCCTGTTCAATGGCGGACAAGCCCATCTGGCGTTGATCGACAGCGATGATCCGTTGGAGGCTGGCCTTGAAATTTTCGCACAGCCCCCGGGTAAGAAACTGCAGTCGCTGACCCTGCTGTCGGGCGGCGAACAGGCGTTGACGGCGGTAGCGCTGATTTTTGGATTGTTCCTAACGAACCCTGCGCCGATTTGTGTGCTCGACGAAGTCGACGCGCCATTGGATGACGCCAATATCGAACGTTTCTGCGACTTGCTTGACGCGATGAC
>Ga0315899_10008197_pt1 | contig 11197 bp, 17 predicted proteins | sample LakEriMetagenome_2_FD_203518 | JGI IMG/M metagenome (GOLD analysis project Ga0315899, IMG submission 203518) | Freshwater fungal communities from buoy surface, Lake Erie, Ohio, United States - Buoy 4 MA112 | ecosystem: Environmental > Aquatic > Freshwater > Lake | place: USA: Lake Erie, Ohio...
GTGTGTATATTTCTTTCATGAGGAAGATGGGAGTTCTGGATGCCACCTTCCGGTCGCAAGCAAGGCTTCAGACGGCGCTCAGAGTTGTCCACCGGAACACGCGACGGATCTGAGGGGTGCTGAGGCCATGTCGCGAAAGCCCGCAACAACACAAGTTCCACGTCAGCCAACCACAGGGCCTCCGCCGAGCGCCAGGGGTTTGAGACGCGGCTGCTTCAGCCACTGCTTTGAAGTCGGCAGCGTCCAGCAGGGTGGCTTCTGGGATCACGATCAAGGTGGGCTCATCCTGCCTCTCTAGAACCGCGAGGCCCCCAATCAATGCCTCTTTGCTGATCGTTGAGGACCCAGCAGCCTTGCCGACGGAGACCACGTAGCATCGGCCGCCCCCATTGCGGAAGTAGAAATCAAGGCTGTACCAGAGCAGCCAGGAGGGCCGAATGCTCAGGGGAGCTAACTGATCGGTGGCAGGTGCCGGCCCTACAGCGTCCAAATAGAGTTTGGGATTTCCGTTGCTATCCAGCTTGACTTTGTAGGGTGTTTCAGGCGTTGTTCCGAACAGGCTTTCAAAGTCTCGCAGAGAACCGCTCTCTTAAACTCTCGGGCTGTTGCTACGAATTTGCTCGCATAGCCGATGAAGGCCGGGATGGCTGTGGCCACCTCGGCCACCGAGGATGGCAGGAGAGCCACTTCCTCAACATAAACACCGGGAGAGAGGTAACTGGCCATGGCTCAGAGTTGGGGTGGGGGATTACGGAGAGGAGTGATGCTTTAGAGAGCGTTCTGGGGCTGTTGTTACGGTAAGGAGAGAACCCTGCATGGATGGCCAGGGGGTGATCGCTTGGAGCGGAATCGGTACACCTTGATTTATGTGTTTTCAGCCACCAGCCTTGTGCTGCCCGCCCGCAATTCCGCCGCTGCGATGGCTTCTGCGGGATGGGCGCGCCTGCCGCCGCGACCTTTCCCACTGACAGGAACTTTTCATGGTGTGCCGTGATGCAGAGCGTGCAGTGATGGAATGCGTGCAAGAGCCATGGGCGGAACACAGGATTGGATGAGGGCGTCAAGCTCGATACGGGTGGCGAGGGTAAGAAGGATGGCGTGGCATATTTCTAAAAAGCTACTTGAAGGCGTTCCTTGTTCTGGCCGTCTTTGCAAAAGTCATTGTTCTCATGGTCACAAATTGGGGCCAGGTCTGGATCGGAAATTCTGCTTATCCGCATCAGGCTGCGGCGCTGGGAGGAGATCAGGCGATGCCAGGAGAGATTGCGCTGCTGGCCTGGCTGGTAGCCAGTGGGGGCAGAATGGTCGCAGCGTTTGCCTTGGCCATGGCTGGAGCCGCTGCCGCCCATGAGTCAGCTGCTGCTGCCCGTCAGGGCACCGGCCCAGAGAGAGCCCGTGCGACGCGCGCCAACGGTGATCCCCAGCGGGGCCTGCGCGGGCCCACCCTCGCCGCCGCTGATGCGCCCGCCGCACTGGACAGCCTGAGCCGCCTCCAACAGCTGGCCGATGCCAGTCCCCGGGTGGCGCAGTTGCGGCGGCTGCAGGCGCTGGCCGATGGCCAATTCGCCCCGGCGGCCCAGCTTGCGGGCGGCCCAGAGGAAGAGGAACTCGTCCAGGGCCAATTCGCTAGCGCAGAGCTTCAGCCCCCGCTCCAGCAGGCGCCCCGTGCCAACAACACCGGCCTGCCCAACCAGCTCAAGAGCGGTATTGAATCGCTGTCAGGCCTGTCGATGGATGACGTGCGGGTGCACTACAACTCCTCGCAGCCGGCCCAGCTCAACGCCCTGGCCTATGCGCAGGGCAGTGATATCCATCTGGCGCCCGGGCAGGAGCGGCATCTGCCGCATGAGGCGTGGCACGTCGTCCAGCAGGCACAGGGCAGGGTAAGGCCGACGACACAGATGAAGGATGGGGTGCCGGTGAATGACGATGTTGGGCTGGAGCGTGAAGCGGATGTGATGGGCTCTAAGGCTCTGGAAGGTAGACAACGTGTTGTCGATGCTCATCACTCTATCTCCGTGCCCATCGAGACAGCACAGTCAATTGATCGCGACGCAACGAATAGCCTCGGGGTGAACGTGGCCAACAACGACAGCGCCCCGTTAGCCAATGGCAGGGGCTCTGCCCAGCGGGGGGGGAACGAGATGCAGAGAATCGCCGATCAGTGCCCTGAGGCGGCGTTGCCGAGGCAGGTGCACCTGCCTCGGCGCGAGGCCGGCCACGGGCCCGTACGTCTAAGTCGTGGCAACACCATGATGCATCATAAGCCTGCCGCAGCGGGCCTCGTTGCACAGCTCAATATCACGGTCAACGAAGGCAAAGAAGGCAAAGAAGATCTCGACATGTACGGCTTCATCGCCGCCTTCCGCAACCAAGTCGATATTGTCCGCTATGCCAAAGATGGCTGCACAACGGCGGAGGCGCTGGTCAGTGCAGTCTTCAACAAGCTCGACAGCCAGACATTCGACAACCGGAGGCAGCTCCAGAACCGCGTCATCAAAGTGGCCAAGAGTCTGGTCCCCCCTAAGCCGGCGGCGGTGGCCGCCGTAACCGATGAGGCCAAACAGCAACCGGCGCCCAGCGCCAAACCTGCCGTCATCCGAGGGCCGCTGATCAACGAGGGCAAAAAGTACATAATCCACAACGACTTGGTTTATCTCGACTTCAAAAACACAGACCAGCTCTACTGCAAGCTGGGCCTGCTGGCCAACGCCGGGCAAGTCGAGCTGCTCAATACATTCGGGGCTCTGATTAACAAAGTCACCTCGCACGCCAGGCAGGGGAAAGTCGGCCCGGAGGGCTTGGCGAAGACGCTTTCTGCGCTGTTTTCGCCCTGGGGGCAAGGCGACGTGAATGCGGCCTTCGATGAGACGGCCGCCTTCGATGCGTCCGCATCGAAGGGCGGCCCGCTCGTGGGCATCAACGTGAGCGTCAAAGGTCTGATCGGCGAGCTGGACGCCTTGTTGCACGCTACGCAAAAGCCGCTGATGGACGGCGAAACCGTATTCAGCGGCTCGTCCTACAAGGACGAAGACGCCGATGTGGAGGAAGACGTCGACGTGTCCTACATCGACGCCCAGGGCGTGCTTCACCTGGTGGAGGCTGCCTATGACGACAACGTGCTGTGGAACAAGGTGCGCAGCGGCGGCCGGGACAGCCAGAAGGCGCGCTACAAGCACCTCGCGGGCAAGTCGACCTCGCTCTTGCAAACGCCGGTTGATCGCCTCACAGACAAGCAAGCCATGGAAAAGAAGATTACCGACGTCGTGTTCAGCTACAGCATCCCCGAGGCGGGCTTCGAACAACTTCTCACCTGGAAGGAAGCCGATCTGAATTCACTGCTGCGCTTGCTGGGCAAAAATATTTCGGTGCTCGTGAACGGCGAGCGGAAGAACGAGGAGATCATGGCCGCCGCGAATCCCAAGCTCGGGGTCACCCATTAGCCGCCCGGTTGCAAAAGCGCACAGTTGACCTTAGGTGCGCACCGCGCGCCCATCTTTTCTTCTGATCACACAAGCTCCGGGTCAGTTCTTGCCTTTTGCCCCCCCCTGCAACCCTTCGCCCATGTCCCGCCCCCTGCGCATTGAATTCCCCGGAGCCATCTACCACGTCACTTCACACGGAGACCGGCGCGAGCCGATCTTCGAGGACGACACCGACCGCGACGCCTTGCTTGGTGTGGTGGAGGAGGGCATGGGGCGCTATGACGCGCAGGCGCTGGCGTACTGCCTGATGGGCAATCACTATCACTTCGTGCTGCACAAGCGGCAGGCCAACCTGTCGCGGCTGATGCGCCATCTCAATGGCGTGTACACGCAGGCGTACAACCGCCGGCACGGCAAGGTGGGGCACCTGTTCCAGGGCCGCTTCAAGACCATTCTGGCGTGCAAAACCCGGGGTCAGGTCTTGCCTTTTGCCCCCCATCTGGCGCCCGGTCAGGGCTCGTACCTGCCCCATGAGGCCTGGCACGTGGTGCAGCTACCCCAGGGCCGGGTTCAACCCACCCTTGACGTGGGCGGCACGCTGGTCAACGACAACCCGGGCCTGGAGCACGAGGCGGATGTGATGGGTGCCAAGACCTTGCAGCGCGCCCGCGCGCCGCGCTGAGGAGCCTTGCGGTTTCTTCTTGCCCTTCCGGGGCTTTATTCCAGTCTGAGGTATTCGCCATGAACAGCCGTGCCGACAGATTTCGCCACAGCCACAGCGCCCCGTTGGCCAAAGGCAGGGGCTCGGCCCAGCGGGGCGGGAACGAGCTGCAGAGAATCGCCGATCAGCGCCCCGAGGCTGCGTTGCAGCGGCAGGTGCAGGCGTGGGGGGATGGAAGCGAGCGGGTAGGGCATTTGCGCGGAAACCCGGGGTCTTGCCTTTTCCCCCACCCCCGCAATCCTTCGCTCCATGTCACGCCCCCATGGGAATCGAGTTCCCTGGAGCGAACTACCACGTCACCTCCCGCGGCGACCGGCGCGAGCCGATTTTCGAGGTCGACAACGACCGTGCCGCCTTGCTCGGTGTGGTGGAGGAGGGCATGCGGCCCTATGACGCGCAGGCGCTGGCGTACTGCCTGATGGGCAATCACGATCACTTTGTGCTGGACACGCGGCAGGCCAACCTGTCGCGGCTGATCCGCCATCTCAATGGCGTGTACACGCAGGCGTACAACCGGCGGCACCGCAAGGTGGAGCACCTGTTCCAGGGACGCTTCAAGGCCAGTCTGGTGAACCGGGATGCCTACCTTCTGAAGGTTTGCCGTTATGTGGAACTGACCCCTGTGCGTGCGCACATGGTGACCGGGCCGGGGGGTGGCGCTGTGTGAGGACAGCTTGCGCCAGCAACTCCCACCTGGGCGACGATGCCTTCGCGAGCCGCGTGCAAGCCCTTGTAACAAGGGTAACCGCGAGTCGGCCTTTTCGCCGCCCGCCTACCTTTCACAAAATCTGTGCGCACATAGGCTGTGTTAACTTGATGAATTATTCATGAACATCACCCTTTTCGCTGACGAGAAAATCATCGAACGCGCCCGCAAGGCAGCGCAAGCCATGGGCAAGAGCCTCAATCAGGCGGTGCGCGACTACCTTGAGCATTTCGCCGCCGGCGAAGAGGGCCTGGACGCCGAAGTCGAAGCACTGAGCAGCCTGGCCGGGCGAGGCAACTCGGGCGAACAGCGCATCAGTCGCGATGAGATCTACGCCGACCGCCTGGAGCGTCAGCGTGGCGCGTAGCTTTATCGACACCAACATCCTCGTTGAAGCCGATGATGCTTTCGACCCGCGCAAGCAACAGCTCGCGCTCGACCTGCTGGTGGATTTGCGCGCCCGCCAGGAGGCCGTGCTATCGACGCAGGTGCTTCAGGACTACATCGTCACCGCAACGCGCAAGCTGGGTCTGAAGGCGCACGTTGCTCGCCAGCGCGTCACGCAATTCGGACGCTTTGAACTGATCCAGCCCACGCTGGCCATGCTGCTGGCTGCCATGGATCCGCAACAGAATCACAGCCTCTCATTCTGGGATGCGCTGATCGTGCAGACGGCGAGCGCAGCCCGTTGCACTGTGCTCTACAGCGAGGATCTGCAGGCAGGGGCAAGGATTGGCAACGTTCTCATTATCAATCCCTTCACGTGACTACCGCCGGCGTGCCAGGCATGCAGGCTTTTCCTGCGCTTTGCCGCCCCTCCCAGGACACCCAGAGCCAACAGCATCTTGGCGAAGGCTCCTGGCTCCGGGATGGGCGCGGCAGGAATCGCCTGGATGATGGCCGAGGTCACGTTGCCGACACGAAGCTGCTCGCCCCGCGCTGGCCCGAGCTGGTGCTGAACCTGGCCAGGACTCGGCTGGAGCGCGGCCTGCAGCAGCCTGAGCACTTCACCCATCCACTCTGGCATCACCACCACCCCAGCAACTCGCTCGATCTGCTGGAGCTGCCGCGAGGTCCGGCGCTGTTCACTGAGTGTCTCGAGTGGCGCTTACCCCTGCCCCTTCGCTCTCGCTCCTTTGGTGAGCCCTGCCCCGAAGAGGTGGCCCTGGCTGCGGAGGCCCAGCAGTTGGACAATCGCCTCCCTCCCGGCCATCCCGCCAGGCGGCTCTACGCCACCCTGCGCGATCGGGCGCATGCGGACATCGCCACCGCTGAGTAAGACGACAGAGCGCTGGTGGAGGGGTAGGGGAAGACCCCCTCCAGGGGCGTGGCGGCGGTAGGTGTGACTGGTGGTGGCATTGATCTCCTGGGGCCTGTCGTCGGGCTCCACCCGCCAACGCCGCACCCCCGGATGCCGTGTCGCCATCCACATCCCCAGCCCAGCCGCCACCCGACAATGCCCCGGAGCAGCCAGAACCGCCAGAATCGAAAGCATTACCACCGCGCTGGTTGGGCCTCGATCGCCTCGGCGTCCTGCAGGTGCTCGGCGGCCTTGCCCTCAGCCTGATCGCCCTCTTTTCCTCTTATGACCACATCACCGTCTTCGGCCGCAGCATCGTGCTCCAGCAGCAATGGGGAATCCCTTTCATCGCTGCCTCGCTGGCGACAGTTGTTGTCGATGCTCAACTGGCGACGGGATCCCGGCTACGAGCAGCGCAAGATGAAGCACGAGCTGAGGATGAAGCAGCTGAAGAGCGAGATCGAGCAGATCGAGAAAGAAACCGAACAGCTGAGGCGCGAGAACGCCAGACAGAGAGCTTTAAGCGCCTTGATCGAGCAGCACTGCTTTCCGGACGATTCCAACTCGACCCCACTCCCACCAACCGAGCCCGGTTCCAGCTCTTCCTGACCTTGATCGCTGACGTCAGTTCGCCCGATCTGGAGGGGTAGGGATGAGCCCATGCCGACGCCGACGGCTCAGCAGAGCAGGCGGCGGGGAAATCTTCGCCATCGGCAAGGGGGAGATGTCATGGGCCTGGCACCAGGGCATCCCAACCAGGCTTGTCGAGTGGGACTAAATTAAGACTTAGTTTATCAAAACGTTCGGTGGTTGCCCCAAAGGATTTCCAGGCCAGCCGACCCCCGTCCGACCTGCCCCTGGCTAGCCATCAGCTCGTGAACGTGCACCAGGCCAAGACCCATCTCTCCCAGCTGCTGCAGCAGGTGGAGCAGGGCCAGGAGGTGGTGATCGCCCGCTCAGGGGTGCCGATTGCGCGGCTGGTGGCCTGGCCCCGCCAGCCCAGGCGGTGGCAGCGCCCGGGGCGATGCGCGGCCAGATCAAGTTGGCTGATGATTTCGACGCCCCCCTGGATGGGTTGTTTGAGGCATTGCCTTGACGCGGTTGCTGCTCGATACCCATCTGCTTCTGTGGTGGCTGAGCGGCGATCCACGGCTGCCGCAGCAGGTGGTGGAGCGTGTGCAGGCGCCGGGGGCGGAGGTGTTCGTCAGCCAGGCGTCGCTGTGGGAGATGGCGATCAAGCTGCCGATCGGCAGGCTGCAGGTGGATCTGCCGGACCTGGAGCGCCAGGTGCCGCTGCGCATCCACGCCGTCAGCGCCACCTGCATGTGTGCACTGGTGGAGGGCACGCAGCACTTTGTCGAGCAAATCTACGGAAGGCACGGCTGCGGTGAAGTCGAACACCGCTGCATGCCGCCCGGGGCATCCGAGTCATCGTTTCACTCCGCAGCGACAACGAATCCACGTAACCATCGATCGAGGTGAGCGGTGCTCCACTTGTAGACGTCCAGGAACGGGTGGTTGATCGCCAGGCTCTCCCGCAGCGCAACCCCAGCAGAGGCTGTCGTCTTCATCAACGCTTGACCCGAAGGGTGCCATCCCATGGCGGCGAGGACGTGCCCTCTGCAGACGGTTGGTGGTGTCGCGCAGCGCCGCAAGCACCTCAGTGCTGCTTGAAAGGTCATGGCATGACGCGTGAGCAGTGTAGCGCTGGCCGTGTACACTGTTTCTTGCACGCCGATCCGCGTTCCCGCCCAGGAGAATGCTCATGAAGAACATCACTCTCAGCGCCGACGAAGCGCTGATCGAGGCGGCCCGGGCCCAGGCGAAGGCGGACAACACCACCCTCAACGAGCAGTTCCGCTTGTGGCTGGCCGCCTACGCGCGCAAGCGGCACATGCAGCGGTACGAGCAGGTGATGGCGGGGTTGCGCGGCAAGCTGGTGGTGGGTCGCAAGCTCACACGGGACGAGATGAATGAGCGCTGATCACTTCCTCGACACCAATGTGCTGATCTATCAACTCGACACGCGCGACGAGCGCAAGCATCACATCGCTGAGAACCTGATCAAACAGGCCCTCGCCACCGAGGGAGCTTGCATCAGTTTTCAGGTGGTCCAGGAGTGCCTCAACACTGTGCTTCGCAAGGCCGAGGTCCGGCTGGATGTCGTCGATGCCCGGGCTTGGCTGGACACCGTGCTGGTGCCCCTGGTTCGTGTGGTCCCCACCCCGGCTCTTTACCGGCGCGGCCTTGATCTGCAGGAGCGTTGGAAGTTCGGCTTCTACGATTCGCTGATCGTGGCGGCGGCGTTGGAAGTCGGCTGCAAACGGTTACTCAGCGAAGACCTGCAACACGGCCAACGCATCGAAGGGCTGCGCATCGAAAACCCATTCGGGCTCTGATCCGTCCGCCTCCGGCACCACCATCAGCGATTCCGACGCCGATCGATCACCAGAGCAGGCGGCAGTGGAGGGCTGCCAGCGCAGGGTCAAGGCTCACTCGGGGGGCAGAGGAGCGAGCAGTGCATCGAAGGTGGGAAGCTGCCGCTGCCCCAGCAGCACCCCTGGCTGGGGTTGATCACTTTCCAGTGGCACCAGCCGTGCCCAGGGCTTGCCGTCCTTCGCCACCAGGATTGTTTCGACGGCATGGGCGGCATCGATCAGCCTGGAGAAGTGGGTCTTTGCCTCGTGAATGTTGACGCTGCGCATCAAGGGCTGGAGGCCTGAACGGCGCTTGGGCCAGATGTGGACCCGACTGCTGGAACTTTGTCAGGCTGAGAAATGGGCAGCCCGGCCCTCGCTTCGCTCACAAGCTCTCCCCAAGACGATTCACGCCGATTGCGATGGTTGCAAACGCCAGATCTTGCACGACAGCAAGCGGTGTCATAACATACTGACAAAGTGAAGGGATGAGCCATGACCCTGACCACAGTTTCAGCGCGAGACTTTGCGCGCGACCTCGCTAGCGCCAAGAAGGCCGCCAACTCCGGGCCCGTGATCGTCACCGACCGGGGACAGCCGACCTACGCACTGCTCAAGATCGAGGACTACTACAAACTGGCCGGAACCCAGCGGCAGAGCCTGCTGGCCGTCATGGATGCCATCCCCGGGGGGCACTTCGCGTTTGAGCCGCCACGGCTGGCGGGAAACGATCTGAAACCGGTGGACCTCAGCTAACAAGGCATGTTTCTTCTTGACACCAACGTGATCTCAGAGTTGCGTCACGGCAAGCCGCATCAATCGACAGCCGTCCGCTCCTGGGCAGAAGAGCAACCCGTGCAACAACTTTACCTGTCCTCAATCACGGTCTTGGAATTGGAGATGGGTGTGTTGCGCATGGAGCGCAAAGATCGCTCCCAAGGCAAAGTCTTGCGCACCTGGGTCGAAGCGGTATTTCAGCAGTTCGATGGCCAGGTGCTCCCGTTTGCGGCGGAGACCACCCGGCGCTGCGCCGTGATGCACGGGCCGGATGCGAAGAGCATGCGCGATTCCATGATCGCAGCCACAGCCCTGCAACACGGCCTCGCCCTCGTAACGCGCAATGTGGCAAACTTCGAAGGAATCCAGATCAAGTTGATCAATCCCTGGGAGGCCCAGGTTTAACTCTTCCATGTTAAGTTACCCTGTATTTAATTCTCCCTGCAACGCATCCCACGTGATCTGCCTCGCGGATGTGCAGCCCGGACTGAAAGAACAATGACGCCCTGTACGACCCTGAACCCTACGAAGACTGTTTGCATGCTTCACTCGGCTCTAAGCCCGTAACTACGAACGTGGCCGCAACTTTTGACGCTCATCTCCCATTTGATACGTTGCCGTGGAAGAGCTTTGAGAACTTCTGCCACGACTTACTGTCATCCCTGTTTCCAGATGCAGCTATCCACCAGTACGGCGGCGAAGGGGATGATCAAAAAGGCATCGACCTTGAGATGCGTTGGGCAGATGGCAACAAATGGACGTTACAAGCCAAGAAAAATAAAGAGTTTGGGCCAGCCAAGATCAGAAAGGCAATTGAAGAACACGAGACAGCTTCACAGAAGAAGATTCTTCTTCTCTCCAGGATTGCTACTGCGACGGCGAGGGACGAAGTCAACAATCATCCGGACTGGGAGCTCTGGGATCAGCGGGATCTGTCCCTGAAGTTTCGATCCCTCGGCCCATGGGATCAACATCGCCTGATTGACATTTATTTCCCAGGACGACATTATGAACTGACAGGCAGAATACCATCGGCGACCTGGCTGAGCCCAGATGAATTCTTCTCCCATTTTCTGTCGGATCAAGCGCTCTTCCACCATTGCTGGGATATTGTTGGCCGCAGTACCGAGCGTCTACGACTTCACGAGGCCTTGGCAGATCAGTCCGTAAAGGTGATTGGCCTGATTGGCGGGCCTGGTGAAGGCAAGACTCGCTTGTTGCTCGATGGACTCAATCACATCACAAGCTGCAAGCCTGAGACCCGGATTGTGATCGCCACTGGCCAGAGAATTGACCCCGCGGATCTGGCACCCCTGGGGGGAAGAGAAACGCTAATGGTTGTGGATGATGCCCAGGATCTTGAGAGTCTGGATCCCCTCTGCCGCCACCTTCTTCAGAAAGCAAATGCGCGGCTGCTGTTCGCTTGCCACCCAGCCAAGGCTCCTGCGATTGAAACAAGCCTGGCCCAGTTCGGTCTGAATGGGGTCGCCTACCAAGCGATCACCTTGGAGCGGCCCAGCCAGGATGATGCCGAAGCGTTGGCCCGCCAGGTGCTGGCACACCAGAGTGGTGATCAGCGCCTGGCGCCACTCATTGCCGCCCGCTGCCAAGACAGCCCTCTGGCCTTGGTGATCGGGGCCCAGCTGGTGGCCCGGGAGGGGCTGGATCCCCGCAAGTTCGCCTCCTCCCAGGCGTTTCAAGCCACCGTCTGGTCTCGCTACATCGGGTCTCCTGAAAAAGGCTAGACCGCCTGCGGCACAATGGATTTGAGCAGTTTTCGGCGGTAGAATGCACCCGTATGGGCCCAAATGCGCCCAATAGCCGCTCAGAGTTTTCCACATGTACCGACGT
>Ga0315899_10008198_pt1 | contig 11197 bp, 10 predicted proteins | sample LakEriMetagenome_2_FD_203518 | JGI IMG/M metagenome (GOLD analysis project Ga0315899, IMG submission 203518) | Freshwater fungal communities from buoy surface, Lake Erie, Ohio, United States - Buoy 4 MA112 | ecosystem: Environmental > Aquatic > Freshwater > Lake | place: USA: Lake Erie, Ohio...
CCTACCATCTTAATGATCGCCTGCATACTTCGTTTACATTTTCCACCGCATGGAGGGCACCTCAAATGAATGAGCTGTTTAGCAATGGCTTGCATCATGGAGCAGCCAGGATTGAAAAGGGTGTTGCCACACTAGATCCTGAACGTGCATGGAGTTCAATGGCATCAGTGGTTTACAACGATAATCGCTGGGAAGCAGAAATCGGTTTCTATCAAAAATTCATCAGTGATTTCATTTATCTCAAGCCCACTTATCCTCCGTTGTTAACGATCAGAGGAGCGTTCCCATCATTTGAATTCTCTCAAACAGACGCTTCGCTTACCGGCTCAGATCTATCAGTATCCTATCGCTTCAACAATCATTTGAAGTCTGTTTTTAAATCTTCATTGTTGAGGGCATATGACAACCTTCAAAAAACCTGGCTGATTCAAATGCCGTCCGATCGCTACCAGGGCGAGTTGAATTATAGCTTTATTGATGGAAAAAAATTAAAGTCTCCCTATTTGTCGCTGGCTGTTCAACATGTCACAGAACAAAAGAGAGTTCCTCCTACCGGAAATATCAAGGTCACAGATGTCAATGGGCAAACAAAGATGTCATCAGATTATATGGCGCCGCCTTCTGCCTACACGCTGGTGAATTTTGATGCAGGAACCGGGATTGAATGGAAGAATCGCCGACTTGACTGGACATTCTCCGTTCAAAATCTTTTCAACACAGCCTATCGGGATTACATGAATGCTTTTCGCTATTTCAGCCTAGACAGAGGAAGAAATATTTCATTAAAACTTAAAATCATCATTTAAAACACACGAATATGAAAAGAGCAAGGTTATTTTCTTGGATGCTGATTGCTTCAATCGGTTTTATGGGTTGTAAAAAAGACAAAGCAGATCCCAATGAGGAAGAGTTGATCACCACTGTAAAAGTCAAGTTGACTGATAAGGCTGGTGGAGCCGTCACCAGTTTTGAATTCAAGGATCTTGATGGTGAAGGCGGTGCTGCTCCTTCCAAGTTTGATGAGATCGTTCTTGCCAAAGGAAAGATCTATGATTGCACACTTGAAATCTTAAATGAAAGTACGTCTCCGGCCGATAATATTACTGCAGAGATATTGGCTGAGGCCAATGATCACCAGTTTTATTATACAGCTACTGACGGATTGGTTGCTGTTTCAAACCTGAACAACGACGGGAAGGGATTGCCTTTGGGAACTACCTCCGTATGGACCGCATCAGGCACTGCAGGAGCGGGCACTATCACCATCACGCTCAAGCACAAACCTGGCATCAAGGCTGCCGGTGATGCAATCACTGTAGGAGAAACCGATATTGCACTTGGCTTCAAGCTAAAGATTCAATAAGCCTGTCGATTAGATCAGCTTTTTTCTTTCTCCGATCTGTTGTCGCCACATGGCGTAATACAATCCTTTTTCTTCAATCAATTTGGAATGGGTTCCGGTCTCTACGACGGAACCCTTTTCCAATACATAGATCCGATCGGCATGCATGATCGTACTCAAGCGATGTGCGATCAGCAAAGTGATCTGCTCTTTGCGGGAGGATATTTCACGAATGGTTTCAGTGATCTCTTCTTCAGTGATCGAATCAAGGGCTGAGGTGGCTTCATCAAACAACAATACCTTCGGATTGCGCAGCAACGCACGGGCAATGGAGAGCCTTTGTTTTTCTCCACCAGACAGTTTCAATCCCCCTTCACCAATGACAGTCAGCAGCCCATTGTCTGCACGCTGCAACAAAGTCTGGCAGGATGATTTCAGCAAGGCTGCATGAAGTTCTTCGTCTGTAGCACTGGGGTTCACGAATAGAAGGTTTTCTTTTATCGTGCCTGAGAACAATTGCGTATCCTGGGTAACAAATCCGATCTGCTTTCGCAGGTCTTCAAAATTTATCTCGTTTTCGTCCAGGCCGTTGTATAAAATTTTTCCTTCCTTGGGTCTGTAGAGTCCCACGAGCAATTTCATCAGGGTTGTTTTGCCGGATCCGGAGGGGCCCACAAACGCAATGGTCTCTCCTCTCTTCACATCAAAGCTGATGTTCTCAATGGCATTCTGTTGCGCAGTTAGGTGTTTGAAGGCAACTTGTTTGAACGAAAGAGTTTCCACTTCTCCCAGGGCAACGGGATGGTTGGGAACCATCTCCGGTTCTTTCTGCATCAGGTTGTGGTAATTGTTAATGGAAGCATCTGCTTCACGATAGGAGAGGATGATGTTGCCGATCTCCTGAAGAGGACCAAAAATGAAGAAAGAGAAAAACTGCATGGTCACCATTTCATGGGGTTGCATTTCATCCTTGAAGATGAGCCACATCAATAGGAAGAGAATGAATTGTCGCAAGGTATTGACCAATGTTCCCTGCAGAAAGCTGATACTGCGGATTCGCTTTACTTTGGTAAGTTCCAGTCCCAGTATTTTATAGGTGTCTGCATTCAACCGCTTCACTTCCTGTTCGGTAAGTCCCAAGCTTTTCACCAGTTCAATGTTTCGCAAGCTTTCTGTGGTAGTGCCTGCCAGTGAGGTGGTACTCTTGACAATCTTTTTCTGGATCTCTTTGATCTTCCTGCTCAGCACGTTGGTTCCCCATGAAAGCAGTGATACTCCTACGATGTAGGCGATAGGAACCGACCAATGAACATAGACAGAGGCATAGATGAAAACAAAGGTGATGCCCACCACAATTGCAAAAAGCGCATTGACAAAGTAGTTGATGAATTTCTCTGTATCGGTTCTTACCTTGGTGAGAATGCTCAGGGTTTCACCGGATCGCTGGTCCTCAAATTCCTGGTAGGGGAGTTTCATGGCATGCTGCAAACCGTCCGTGAAGATCTTGGCTCCGAACTTTTGGATCACCACATTTGCGAAATAGTCTTGTAGGTTTTTTGCGATGCGGCTGACCATGGCCGTGCCCATCGACATCAACAACAACAGAATGGTAGCGGAGAAAAATGCATCCCAACCAAAGGGGTTTCCATCTTCCTGACGGATATTGATATCCTGTGACAGTTTGATGATCTTACCAAAGATGATGGGATCGATCAAAGAAAAAATGGTGTTGATCGTTGCCAACAGCATGGTGAGAGCGATCAGCCATTTATAGGGCTTGAGGTAACCGTAGAGCAATTTCATCCGGCGAAATTACGCCAATTTAGCCGGACTGATGTTTAAACGTCAAAGGCCTAGCTTTTGCGAAATGACCATTTCAGCATTTCCTTCCAGGTTACTTTCTTTCCATAAAGCAGAATGCCGGTGCGGTAGATTTTACCGGCAAACCAAGTGGTGAAAATGAATCCTCCGATCAGGCTGAGCATAGAGGCAGCCAATTGCCAATACGGAACGGTATTGGGTACACCAAAGGGGATCCTTCCCATCATGATGATCGGCGATGTGAAGGGAATGATGCTGGTCCATACGGCGAGCGGCGTTCCGGGATTGGACAATACCGATTGCAGTATGATGAAGGAAAATATAATGGGCATGGAGATGGGCATCATCAATTGCTGTGCTTCCTGGGGATCTTCGTTGATCACGCTGCCGATGGCTGCGAACAAAGAGGCATAGAACAGGTATCCGCCCAGAAAATAAAAAATAAAGCATCCGATGATCAGCATCCAGTTGACTCCTTCAGTGATGGCTGCTTTTGCTTTGAGAATTTTCATTGCGGCAGGATTCGCTGCCGTTGCAGATAGGCTCATTTGTCCACCATCTTGCATTTGCTGGAATTGCTGCAGTGATTCTGCCGGGATGAAAGCAGTGAGAGAGCTGGAAATGAGTGCCATCAATCCAATCCATAGCAGCAGTTGTGTGAGCCCCACACCTGCGATGCCCACGATCTTGCCTAGCATCAGTTCGAAGGGTTTGCAGGAGGATACGATCACTTCTGCAATGCGGTTGGTTTTTTCTTCTGCCACCCCTCTCATGACCATGGCCCCAAAAATGAACATGGTAATGTAGATGAGAAAGCCACTGCCAAAGCCAATACCATAAGCCAGCCCTGTATTAGCTTCCTTGCTTTCCCCTTCCGCTTCTTCTACCATGTTTTTCAGTACCACATTCTCTTCTACACTGGAGCTGATCGAATCCAGCACCTTTTTCTCAATACCATTTTCAAGGAGTAACTTGTTTTCAAGTGCTTCATTGAGTTGACGCTCCACAAATCGGGTGGTTTCAAATCCCACTTGCTCCAGAGAATGCAATTCAGCATGGATGCCACCGTCTTTCAGTGCTGCGTAGAGCACCGCATCGTATTTTTTTTGCTGGTAGTTGGTGGAGTCGATATTGCCTGCAAAATCAAATACCACATTACCGGTATCGCTTTTGAGATTGGCTTTTAAGAAACCCAATTCGTCCACCACAGCTATGGTTGTCTCGTCCTTGGTGGTTGCTGCAAAATAGGCGGATCCGCCGATGAATAAAATGAAGACAACCGGCATTAGAAAGGTCATCAGCAGAAAACGCTTGTTGCTGACCCTGGTGATATATTCTCTTTTGATGATAAGGGATACCTTGTTCATGTGTTGCGCTTGGATGTTTAGGACTGGAATTGCCTTGCTTCGGGACTGCCCTGCACCAGTTTGATGAAAATATCATTCAATGAGGGAAGGACTTCATTAAAGGAACGGATGTTGAGTCCCTTTTGGATGAAGAATTGCACCACATCGTTGTTGCTGAATCCTTCGTTGATGCGGATCCTGACCTTTTTGTCTTTTACTTCCTTCACATCAAACAGGTGAATGGCGGTATGTTCGGCCAAAATATTTTCATCGAATCCAATTTCAAAAATATTTTCCTTGAAGTCCTGTTTGATGTTGCCAACAGTTCCATCGAGGATTTTGGTGCCTTTGTTTACCAGGATGATATGGTCACAGATCTCTTCTACCTGTTCCATGCGATGGGTACTGAAGATGATGGTAGCACCTTCTTTGGCCAGTCGGAATATTTCATCCTTGATCAGGTTGGCATTCACCGGATCCAACCCACTAAAGGGTTCATCGAGTATGATGAGCTTGGGCTTGTGCACCACGGTGGTTACAAACTGCAGTTTCTGGCTCATGCCTTTGGAGAGGTCTTCTACTTTTTTGTTCCACCAGCTTTCCATCTGGAATTTGACGAACCATTCTTTGATGTTCTCCATGGCCTCGGATTTGGAGAGGCCTTTGAGTTGTGCCAGGTAGAGTGCCTGTTCTCCGATCTTCATTTTTTTATAGAGTCCTCTTTCTTCGGGCATGTAGCCGATGAAGCTATTGTCCCGCAGGGGTTCGAAGGGTTGTCCATCTAAGGTGATGTTTCCTTCATCCGGAAAAAAAATGCCGGTGATCATGCGCAGCAGGGTTGTCTTGCCTGCACCATTGGGCCCCAATAATCCAAATACGGAGCCCTGTTCGATGGTAAAGCTGATGTCGTCCACCGCTTTTTGTCCCGAAAAATATTTTTTCAGGTGGGAGACGGTTAGAATTGGTTTCATGCCGTGAAGATAATGTCCCGCTGAAAACTACGGATGCTTTTTGGATGAGTGGTAGTAATAAATTTTCCTGCTAACGACCGACTGCAATCGCCATGGCTACTTTTTGTCCGTCCATCGCTGCACTCACGATACCGCCTGCATATCCTGCACCTTCCCCGCAAGGATATAGGTTGTTGATTTGAGGATGGTTCAATTGCTCCGCATCTCTTGGAATCCTAACGGGAGAAGAGGTTCTGCTTTCTGGTGCAATGAGGATGGCTTCTTCGGTGAAGTATCCTTTCATCTTTTTTCCAAAAGCCTTGAAGGCGCCCTGCAGGGTTTGGAAGACAAATTCGGGAAGCACCTCTTTCATGTTGACTGCATTCACGCCCCTGAGATATGAATTGTCAGGTAGGGAGGAGCTGGTCCTTCCTGCCACAAAATCCGTCATTCGCTGAGCAGGGGCAACATATTTTCCCCCTCCTGCTGCGTATGCCTTGCGCTCCACTTCTTCCTGAAAATGATGCAAGATCAGTTCTCCTGTTTTTCTCTTTTCATTTTTCATTACATCCTCTATCCCCACCTGCACCACCATGCCAGAATTGGCAAAGGGATTGTTGCGTTTGGAGGGGCTCCATCCATTCACCACGAGTTCTCCTTGGGTGGTGGAGGCAGTGGCAATGATACCACCCGGGCACATGCAGAAGGAGAAAGCACCACGGCCGTTCACCTGTTCCACCAGTGAATAGGCGGCTGGGGGTAGGAAGGGGTCGCGTCCCAAGCCAAGCGGACAATGATACTGGATGGAATCGATCAATGCCTGCGGATGTTCGATGCGCACGCCCATGGCAAAAGGTTTGGCTTCGATCAGGATCTTTTTTTGATCGAGCAGGAGGTAGATGTCCTTGGCAGAATGTCCGGTTGCGAGGATGATGTCATCTGCCTCAAAACGATTGTCAGATGCGCTAATGACGGAATGAATCTTGTTGTTGGTTACTTGCAGATCGATCAGCTTTTCCTGAAAATGCACTTCTCCTCCGGAGGCAATGATCTGTTCCCGGATGGCTTGGATGATGTGCGGCAGTTTGTTGGTGCCGATATGCGGATGGGCCGTATAGAGGATCGCCGGGTCAGCACCAAAATGCACCAGGAGCTGTAATACTTTTTCTACATTGCCTCTTTTGGTACTGCGGGTATAGAGTTTGCCATCACTGTAAGTGCCAGCGCCCCCTTCTCCAAAACAATAATTGCTTTCCTCATTCAGGATGCCTTCGCGGTTGAGGGTTGCGAGGTCGCGTCTTCTTTCACGAACATCTTTTCCTCTTTCCAGAACCACGGGTTTAATGCCTTGTTGTATCAGTTCCAATGCAGCAAACAACCCGGCTGGCCCGGCACCAATGATCACTGTTCTTTTTTTGGATTGGCTGACGTCAGGGAAATCAAACGTTGGCAAGGGGGTATCATGAAAAGGCTCATCAATGAAGGCTTTGACCTTCAGGTTGATGAGCACATTTCTTTTTCTTGCATCGATGGATCTTTTGAGGATCTCGAAGCCTGTTATTTTAGTGGGGTGGATTCCCCAGTGCAAGGCAATTCCTTCTGTGATGGCAGCAGCATTGGCTGCTTCTTTCGGAGAAAGCTGCAAAAGGGTTTCTTGCTGCATGCAGGGAAGCTGTTAGAATGGCAGGTCATCCGCTACGCCGTGCTGACTCTCAGGATCAGGTGAGAAGGCGGGAGGGGTTTCAACGGGACCACCAGCTGCGGCGCTTACCTGTTCAATTCTCCAGGCGTCCAGGTTGGTGATATAGTTGGTCTGTCCGTTCTTTTCCCAGCGGGAACCTTTGATGTTGAAATGAACTTTTACAGTATCACCGATGTTAAAACGATCGAGGATGCCTGTCCTGTCCTGCACAGTTTGAAACTTCACGAAATTCGTGATCGTGCGACCATTGATATCTTCATTGGTTTCTACAACGAATTCTCTTGTCTTGAAGGTGGCGCTGCGTTGGATGGTGTCGAATTTTGCCACAATTTTTCCAGTAAGATCAAATGCCATAATTAAAAACGATTTGGGCGAAGTTACCATAAAAATTCACTAATTTCCGCTTTAGTGCCAAACAGCTCATGAGACAATTATTTTTCCTCTTTTTCATTGCAACCGTTGCTTCCTGTCAGCCTCCCCGCCAGCTCAATACCATTCGCTTCAATGGATATTCCATACAGAAAAGCAGTGGCATTGACTCCTCCCTGTACAAGATGATCGGCCCCTATCGGGAGAATGTGGACCGCACCATGAACGAGGTATTGGCTGATTGCGAAGCGGATTTATTAAAGGAGGTCCCGGACAGCCGACTGGGCAATTTTCTGGCCGATGCCTATCTCTGGGCAGCGAAGGAGAAGTTGGACAAAAACGCAGAGATCGCCTTCATGAACCATGGAGGTGTCAGGATCAACAGGATCGGAAAAGGACCCGTAACCAGAAGGACCATCTTTGAGGTCATGCCCTTTGATAATTTGTTGGTGGTGGCGGAGATCAAGGGTTCTTTGCTGCAGACCTACCTTGACAGGATTGCAGCGGAAGGGGGCGGCGGCGGAGTAGCGGGACTCAGCCTGCGGATTGAAAACAAGAAAGCAGTGGAGGTGATGATCGGAGGCAAACCTTTGGATCAGGAAAAGACCTATACCATGGTCAACTCTGATTATACATTGGATAGTGGTAGCGGGATTCCGGCATTCAAAACATTGAAACAAAATAAATCCGGCTATCTCATGCGGGATGCGATCATTCAGTATTGTCAGCATTTGCAATCAACCGGAAAGAAGATCAGTCTTGAACCCCAAAAGAGGATCACAAAATGAACAGGAGAAATTTTATCATACAGGGAGGTCTGGCATCAGCCTCAATGGCAGTGGGATCCAGGGGATGGGCCCTTCCGTCAGAGGAAGTCAGGCTCACGATCCTGCATACCAATGATGTGCACAGCAGACTCGATCCCTTCCCGATGGATGGGTCCATGAATGCCGGCAAAGGTGGCGTGGCTGCAAGGGCTTCCATCATCACAAAGATTCGACATCAGGAGGAACATGTTTTGTTGCTGGATGCCGGAGATATTTTTCAGGGAACTCCCTATTTCAATCTCTACAAAGGAGAACCGGAAATGAAGGCCATGCGGATGATGGGATACGATGCCGGAATCATGGGCAATCATGATTTTGATGCCGGCATGGAAAACTTTGTGAAGCAGTTGGGTGATCATGGAAAATTTCCAATTCTCATGTGCAATTATGGTTTCGAAGGAACACCTATGGAGACCATGTATCAGCCTTATAAAATCTTCCAGAAAGGCCCCTTGAAAATTGGTGTAACTGGCGTGGGTATTGAGTTAGAGGGATTGGTTCCATCCGCCTTGTATGGCCATACTGAATACAAGGATCCGGTGGTTCATGCGAACAGGATAGCGGATGAATTAAAGAAAAAATACAAATGTGACATGGTCATTTGTTTGTCGCATTTGGGTGACCGTTATACGGAGGACAAAATCAGTGATGAAAGCTTTGCCAAAGCCAGTTCAAACATTGATCTGATCATTGGAGGACATACCCATCGTTTCTTTGAAAAACCCAGGGAATACAGCAATATTGAAGGGAAAAAGGTGTTGGTGAATCAAGTAGGTTGGGGCGGTTTGCAGCTGGGTCGTTTGGATTATATTTTTTCTACCGGAGGGGGTAAAAAATTGGAAAAAAATCAATCCATTTTGGTAGAGAAAAATATTGTGGAATAAAAAATTTTTTTATTTGGATTCTGAATTTATATTCGCCGTCTGACACGATTTGATCACCAGTTAGAAATGTGGAAAATGAATAGATCAAATCTGTCGATAAAACCAGACCTTAGGCTCTCAATATCATATTTGAACGGTCGGACATTGTGAAGAAGAAATGAAGGGGTGTCCACTTTCATGCTGACTGAAGAAAGGTCCTTATTTATCGAACCAAAAGAAAACTGCTTTAGGACTAATGGAGAAACCGTTTGAAAAAGTTTGGACAAATTGTTTGGCGATCATCAAGGATATCGTGGAATGGCAACATTTCAAGACTTGGTTTGAGCCGATCAAGCCAGTAGGATTGAAAGACAATGTCCTCACTATTCAAGTACCCAGCCAATTTTTTTACGAGTACATCGAAGAGCACTATATCAATCTTCTCGCAAAGACATTGAAGAGGGAGTTGGGCAAGGAAGCAAGATTGGAGTACCGTATCATGGTTGACAGTGGCAATGGCAAGTCCAAGCCCCTGACCATGGACATCAGCGGTCAGCATTTCAAAAGTTATTCAAACAACGAGATGGATTTCCCCCTGGTGATCAACAACCATGTCAGGAATCCATTTGTAATACCCGGTCTCAAAAAGATGCAGATCGATTCTCAATTGAATCCGATTTATACATTTGATTCTTTTGTGGAGGGAGATTGCAACCGTGTAGCGCGCAGGGCCGGTAAAACGGTTGCCGAAAAACCAGGAGCTACTTCCTTCAACCCATTGGTTGTTTATGGAGGGGTAGGTTTGGGCAAGACACATTTGGTGCAAGCCATCGGAAATGAAGTGAAGAGGTTGAATCCCAATAAAGTGGTCTTGTATGTAAGTTCTGAAAAGTTCATCAACCAGTTCCAGGACCATAGTCGCAACAATGCGATCAATGATTTCATTCATTTCTATCAGTTGATCGATGTGTTGATCGTAGACGATGTGCAGTTCTTCAACCGTGCGGAGAAAACACAGGATGCCTTTTTTGCGATCTTCAACCATCTGCATCAGTCTGGCAAGCAGTTGATCCTGAGTTCCGACAAGCCGCCAAAGGACCTGGAAGGCATGCAGGAGCGTTTGCTCAGCAGGTTCAGGTGGGGATTGAGTGCAGACTTACAGGTGCCAGATTATGAAACAAGAATCGAAATCCTGGAAAAGAAGATGAAGACCAATGGTCTGGATCTTCCCAAGGATGTGGTTAAATACATTGCTTATAATATCCAGAACAATGTGCGTGAGCTCGAGGGAGCCTTGATCTCCTTGCTGGCACAGTCTTCTTTGAACAAAAGGGAGATTGATCTGGACCTGGCCAAGAAGGTGTTGAGGAATTTCATCAAGACCTCATCCAAAGAGATCACCATCGATACCATTCAGAAGATGGTCTGTGAGTTTTTTGACCTGCCATACGATAGGCTGTTGCAAAAAACACGTAAACGCGAAATCGTGCAGGCCCGCCAGATCACCATGTATCTGTCCAAGATCTTCACCAAGAATTCTCTCAAGACCATTGGGGAACATTTTGGGGGCAGGGATCATACCACGGTGATTCACTCCTGTCAGACTGTGAAGGATCTGATGGATACGGACAACATGTTCCGTGAGAGTGTCATGGAGCTGCAGCAGAAGGTGCAGCTGGCCGCTATGTAATGCTTTATTTTTCGAAACGCATTCAGTTTTCTTTTGGGGATTGCTTAGTCTTTCTTAAATTTGCCGTCCCTGAATCGAAGGATTTAGACGGTGAGGTGGATGAGTGGCTGAAATCAGTAGTTTGCTAAACTGCCGTACGGGTAACTCTGTACCGCGGGTTCGAATCCCGCCCTCACCGCAGTTAAAAGATTCGGTTAAAAGCCGAAGTTCGGGAAGTAGCGCAGGCCGGTAGCGCACCTGGTTTGGGACCAGGGGGTCGCAGGTTCGAATCCTGTCTTCCCGACGAA
>Ga0315899_10008199_pt1 | contig 11197 bp, 9 predicted proteins | sample LakEriMetagenome_2_FD_203518 | JGI IMG/M metagenome (GOLD analysis project Ga0315899, IMG submission 203518) | Freshwater fungal communities from buoy surface, Lake Erie, Ohio, United States - Buoy 4 MA112 | ecosystem: Environmental > Aquatic > Freshwater > Lake | place: USA: Lake Erie, Ohio...
GCTTTGGAGTTTCCTTTGGGCTTGCATCTAAAAAAGCCGATGCGGGAATGAACCTTCAAGATTTATTCTATGAATAAAATTGCCTCTGTCGCATTTTTCTTGTTGAGTTTTTCATTTTCAATGAATGCTCAATCCGATACTCTCTTCATTCAAAATTGGGACAATGGACATGCGATTTATTTGTTGCCCCCAGGGAAATTTCAAAAGCCTCCCGTTTGGACTTCTTCGGATAGTATCATTTATCCTCCGGTTCCTGCCTTCCGGAAATTTAAATTCGATTTGAAAGAAACATACGTACCACTTTCGGTGTACACAGGAGAATTGGTTTATTACGACCCGTGTGATGGAATCTTTGAAAATGCATGGATATTCAACGATTCTGCTTTCGTTCATTTGTATTACGACGGTCCGGAAGGCATGCCCATTGCGGCAATTGAGCACGAAGATGAAAATGAAATTCAGTTTCGAATTCTTCAATTCAATTATGAAGACATTGAGAAATCGCTTGAATATTATTTATCGGTTAAAAGAATGAATAAAGAAAAAGGAATGTATCTCTTCACCTTTGAGAATCCGTATGATTCGGAAGACACTTATTCCTTCCCTGTGGTTGAGCAAAGCAAATTGCATTTGCTTCCTGTTTTAGTGAATGAATCGAAATACCAGAAGTACACGGAATTCGAATTTCCTGAGGAACCGTTTAATTTCGAAATGTTCAAATAGATTTTTGAACCATTCTATTTTCTTTGCGCTTTTTCTTTCGCTCTAATCTTACTATTCTTTTATTCTGAATGAATTGTTTGAAGGTTTTAGAGTTGTCTTTTGACTCTTCAATTTCTCTTACGTTTACTAAAGGTCCCGAAGAATTAACCATTACCGAATCTACATTTTGAATATCGGTCGAATCAACTTGGGATGAATCCACTCCTGAATCAAGAACAATTGGATAACCCAACGGATAACCGCCCCAGGAAGGAAAACCATAACCGGGATATCCCCACTGATTCATATAAATGACTCCGCCGCAACCGTTAAATGGATAATTATAAATCTGGATATTATACGAACAAAACCAATCACCTGTCAGCATATAAACAGTATCACGCTGCTCGATTTTCTTTTCAATTTTCTTTGCTGGTCTATGGTAGACATATTCAATCGGAGCGGGTTCATCGGGAATGACAATCATAGCGCGCAACAAGACCATACTTCCCCATGCTGCAGCGAGAAGAGCGATTTTAATGTAGGTACTTTTTAGACTGTTCAATTGCTCCATTGAACGATAGACTATCAAAGTCTTGAAATAGTTTCCTCAACCAGAAAATCTATTCCGAATAAAACCAAAAAAAAGGCTCGCCGTTGCGAGCCTCTTCGTTGTATACCTCTACTTAACCAAAACCAAACACTAGAAGTTCATTTTAAGTCCGAATGCATTTGCATAAATCTCAGGACCTTTTCCATCTGAAAACTGCGGAAGCAAACCCGATTCAATAAAAAAGGAAAGGCTGCTGGTGAATCCCGCTTCAACATATAAATTCAACAAATACTCATTTAATCCAAAATCACCCACTACTTTTTGCTTGCGTTTATCACCATTCTCCTTCCATCTATATAAAGCATTCGAACCAATCTGATAACCACCAATTACACCGAATGAAATATGAAAAATATTGCGCTCTTCATTCATCCAAAGATCACTTCTGTCCTTCTCAGTCACTTTTCCGTTGTACTGAAAAACCAAAGGGACCGTTAGGTATGTTGAGTTCAACGTCGCCACATCACTTATAGGGAAACTGCCTGTTTGAAATCCAAAAGTATCCGCTTCAGCTAAACGAAGATTTCTATTGATTGCAATCGTTTCCCAAGTAAATCCCATTCCAGTGCACAATCTCAATCGATCTTCAATCAATTCAAAAGACGTATTAATGACATTCATTCCTATGTAACCACTGGAATTCCGCTTACCCTGATTTTGCAGCCATTCCGGCTCGTATGATTTTTGATTCGCATCCATAAAGGTTAAAAATCCGAATCGAATTCCGCCGAATCCATACCATGGAAAATCTTCAATTGGAAGTGATTTACATTTGTTGTCCTTGGTAGAAAGTTTTGATGTTGAATCTGGATAAATATCAATTTTCATATCACCAAGTCGAATGTGAAGCGTATCATCTTGATTTCCTTTAATCGTAGTATCCTTCATCGATCCGTTTGCTACAACAACCTTCATTTCTTTCTTCACTTCCACTTCCGTTTGAGCAACAATACCAGTCACCGCAAACACCAATAAAATCAATAACAACTTCGTTTTCATTTCTATTACTATTTAGATTTACTTATTTCAAAATACCCTTTCTTACCTTCTCTTACCTTCTCTTACCTTTCCTAAAAATTCACCCTTCTCCCCTTCCACTCAATTACCAATCTGTCTTCATGCTCTTCTCTATTCCTCGACCTCGCGGCATTGAACAACTGCCTCACCTTTCGGATTTTCTGAAGACGTTCATCTATTTCTTGGGCAATGAATTCTCGGATGGTTAAATATTCTTTTGTTTTTTCTTTCTGCTTGAATTGTTGAAGACTCGAATCTATTTTGGCGACAAGCAGCGAGTCTTGATTGACTTCAATTGGAATACTGTCTAATGAATCTACTGCTGGTATATAAACAAGGGAACTCCAGGGCATTGTTCCATTAGGAAAACCGAAACCATAGGCGGGACTCCACATGTCAGGAAAATTCGTGCCTCCGCAATAATGTTGGAAATTAATTTCATTCCACGGAATTAGCCACTCTCCGCTTATTGTGTAGACCGTATCACGTTGATCTATTTTCTTTTCAATCTCTATTTCTGGACGCTGATAAACATACTCAATGGGGGCAGCCTCTTGAGGTATGACTATGAATGTTCGCAACACCAATGCAATTGCCCAACCGGCAGCCATCGCGCTTATCCAGAAATAGGTCGATCGATTTCTCTCACCTTTCTTCAAGTTAGATTTTCTTGCCGCACTGAATTGAACCGCCTTAATTTCATTTTGAAAATGAGCACGAATGTCTTCATCAGAAACAACGTAGTGCTTCAAACTTTCCTTCCTGTTGAATTCCACTTCCGTTCGTTCAACCTTCGGAAACTCATCCTCTATATGTTCATTCCATTCGCTCATGTTGTCCAATGAAGGGTTATAAATTCTTTTAACTGTTTTCTCGCACGATGCAAACTCACTTTCACCATGGATTCTGAAAGCCCAGTGATTTCGGCGATTTCCGCGTAAGAATAATCTTCGTAATCTCTCAACAGAATCAATTGTTTGTGTTGAAGTGACAATTGCTCCAATCCTTCATCGATCAACTTCTTTAATTCTTCGCTATGATCTTGCTCAACAGGAACTTCATCAACCACCAATTTCCGCTTTAACGTCTCTTTCCTCGACCAATCCACCACCGCATGATAGGCGGAAGTAAATAAATAGGACTTCGCCTTTTCATTCAGCACATCCTCCTTTCTATTCCACAACTTCTCGTATACATCCTGCACAATATCCTCTGCCAAAGCGGTGTCTCGAACCAACTTCAATACATAACCGAAAACCCGATCAGACCAAAGGTCAACAGCCTCATTGTATTCATTTGTATTCATTCGACAAAACCAAGACGCTTAACAACTCAAAAAGTTACAGAACATCAAAAATAAATCGTGAGTAAGGTCACAGAAATGCCCCTGTCTCAATATTACTTTCGTAAAATGAAAATCACAAGTGCTTTTTTCTTCTTACTATTTACATTCAATTCCTTCGCGCAGGAGTTTCCCTACACTGTTGTATTGAATCCTGTATATTCAAGTCAAGACATTGCCCTGCAGTCATTCGCCTACGGAACCTGGCAGAACAGGGTGTTGTTGATTGGTGGAAGAAAAGACGGATTGCACCAACGACAACCTTTCGCTTCTTTCGCTGCCGACGGAATGCCTTCAAACATTTCCATTCTTGATTTGAATAATTACAGCTCCACTCCTGTGGAGTTCGATATCCTAGATGCTGCGTTGAGTGAACAATTCTCTTCCACTAACATTCAATTCTATCAGACCGATAGCATTTTATGGTTGGTTGGCGGATACGGATACAGCAACACTTCGCAAGATCACATCACCCACCCCATGCTCACAGCCATTAACTTGAAGACTTTCTTTGAAGCGCAAGACAATGGGACCTTTGCTTTTGAAAGTTTCGATTTCATTACCGACGATCGCTTCGCAGTTACAGGTGGAAGTTTGAAGAAACTTGATGAGGTCTTTTACCTTGCAGGTGGACATAAATTCGAAGGACGCTACAATCCCATGAATGGGCCTTCGTTCACTCAGACCTATACTGACAAAATTTCTCGATTTATTCCAACGCTTACTTCAACTGGAATTCAAGTGGAATGGCTACCTGAATTCAGTGATTCCGCTTTGCTTCACCGCAGAGATTTAAATGTTTTGGAAGGAATTGATGCAAACGGGCAAATGAATTTCACTTTATTCAGCGGGGTATTCCAACAAGTTGCAGATTTACCTTTTATGAATTGCGTGGAAGTGAATTCATCTGGAATTGCTGAAGTTCCTGAATTCCAACATTTATTGAATCAATACCACTGCGGACATGTTTCGCTCTACGACGCACAGTCTCAAAAGCAGCATTATTTGTTTTTAGGTGGAATTTCTGAATACTATTACGAAGGAGATGTCCTCACTCAAAATGTCGATGTGCCCTTTACTAAGAACATTGCATGTGTCACTCGAAATGCAAACAACCAATGGGTGGAAGAACTCATCCCCTCGCTCATGCCTGATTTTTTAGGCTCAAGTGCGGAAATTATTTTGAATGAAAACCTTTCGTTGATTAATGGTGAAATCATCGATCTAAACAATGCATACAACGGTGGAGAAATTCTCTTGGGTCACTTGCTCGGTGGGATTCGAAGCACTGCGCAGAATATCTTTTGGGTAAATACAGGATCACAGAGCTTTCCGAACGATACGCTTTACGAAGTTTGGTTAGTACCTAACTCGATTGATGTTCCTTCCGGTCATTCGCTTCCTAAAAATGTATTCACGATTTATCCGAACCCAACGAGCGGGAAATTTAGAATCGATTTTTCATGTCAAAAGAACTGCGAAGTTGAATTAACAGCTTTTGATTCGAGTGGAAAACTGGTTTCGAAAGATAAACTCGGAGAATTCAATGCAGGTAAACACAGCGTCGAAAACCGTTGGAAATTATTTGAACATCCAGGGACTTATATTCTTCAACTTAAATTGGGTGAAGAAATTATTACCCAAAAACTTTTAGTAGAGCCCTAACCCAAAGAAACCCCTATAAGAGATCCGATTCCAAAGGTTATTGCAGCGGCGATAAGTCCGAACAAGACTTGTCGAAATCCACTGAACCAAACGTTTCTCCCGGTAAACAATGTAATTGCGGCACCAATTCCGAATAGGCCGAAAGCACTGCAAACGGTACTGAGAATAATGGCCGTGAATCCTGTTGTGAAGAAGAACGGAATGACGGGGATGATCGCTCCTGTCAAAAACAAGAAAAATGAAGAATAAGCCGCTTCCATGGCTGAACCTTTCAATTCCTCTGCGTTGATTCCTAACTCTTCTCGTACCAAAATATCCAATGCCTGTTCTTTGTTCTGCATAATCGAGGCTGCCATCTCACGCGCTTGCGCTTCAGGAATCCCTTTCGCCATATATATCAAAGCAATTTCTTGTTGTTCTCCTTCCGGATTAATTTCCAACTCCTCGGCTTCCAATTCCATTTGATTTTCAGAGAGCTCTTGCGAAGACTTCACACTAATCCACTCGCCCAGAGCCATTGAGAGCGCTCCGGCTAACATTCCCGCCAAACCTGTCATAAGCACAGGTCCACTTCCTGAGCTAGCACCTGCAACACCCATGACTAAACTGAAGTTGGAAACCAATCCATCATTTCCTCCAAGGACAGCTGCACGAATTGCGTTTCCACCAACATTGCGGTGACGTTTTTCAAAACGCGCCAACGAAGAGCCTGAAATGTTTTTATTGGTGTGCAGAATATTTCGAAGAATAGAAACGTGTGCCGTATCTGAAATTGAATTTTGCATATTTTGTTTTTTGCGTGCATTCAGCACACCTGCAGAGAGACCCTTTTCTGTATCTAACAAAACACCTAACACGTAATCATATCCGAATATCTTTCCTATTCTTTTCAAAGTTTTAGCTCTTCCTGAAGGGCCGGGCATATCGGACTCAGGAAGCCCTTTACTCTTCAAAAACGCTTTCGCATGTCCCATTTCAATTTCACTCATCTCTCGAAAAACATGCGCTACATTCGAATCGTCTTCATGCTCTGCTAATAAGGCATAAAGAAAAGAAGCGTCAACTTCAGTTTGAATACTCGATAGATTTTCCATTTAGATATGAATTGAATTAACTTTTACTTATTTCCTTTTGCAGAGGTAAATCTAAGGACACTTTAGAAATCTTATTTTCTTAAATCAATTTACAATTCATGTTCGACAAAATACATATCGATTTGCCCTTTGTTTTTCGCCTCTATCTTACCTCTGTGCGTGCATACAAATTTATCTTTCACATATTCGTAAGTACCACCACTAATGTTAATCTTACCCGCTTCTCCTGAAGACTCTAAACGCGAGGCTATGTTCACTGTGTCTCCCCAAATATCATAAGCAAATTTTCGAATCCCTACAATTCCAGCAACTACAGGTCCGGTATGAATTCCAATTCTGATTTCAAACACTTCTTGATTGGCTTGCTTTCTCTGAGCCAAGTGCTCTTGCATAAACTGTCGAATCTCTATCGCCGCTTTCACCACATCTACCGCGTGTGTTTTATTCGATACTGGAAGTCCCCCAGCACACATGTATGCGTCACCGATAGTTTTAATTTTTTCAATGTTATGCTTCGCGATAATTGCGTCGAACGCTTTAAAGCAAATATGAATTTCCTCGACCAATTGAGAGGGAGAAAGCTTTTCTGAAATCTGGGTAAATCCTTTAAAGTCGGTAAACATTACAGTTACCATCTCGAATTGCTTCGCGTCTGCGGTGCCTTTTTCCTTCAATTCATTTGCTACTTCTTCAGGAAGAATATTCAACAACAAATCATCTGACTTTTGTTTTTCTATTCGCAATTCTTTCGTTCGCTCTTGAACCTCTATATCCAATTCATCGCGCTGACGTGCGAGCAATAAATTATTTGTAACTGACTGACGAGCAAGAAAAATACTCAACGATACGGGCAGCGATAAATAAAACGAAATTCTGTGGCAGATGGTCACAACGAAGGGTTTTGTGGTTCCTAACGAATTGAATAACTGCTCAAGAACTGGACCTGCAATAATAAATACCAGTGACCCCGTTATGATTATCCAACCCCCACTGACTTTGTTTTTCAAAGACAACAAAGACAATCTTACTATTTCAAAACATGAAATCAATAAAACCAAAAAGTTAAAAACCGCTAAATCAGCACCGGTATAGAACGAATAATAACCTGGACCAACATATGCAATTACAACAGCTAAATACAGATAAGGTGTATACTTATTTGTTGCGTCAAATAAGGAACGCATAACATGGAGCAGAAAAAAAGTAGTTAACGCATAAACCAATTGATTGGCAAAATGAATTAAAACAACATTGTCTGTAGAAATTTGAAAAGCTCCTAATTCAATCAAATTAGTAACTGCTACACTTGCCGTAAAAAAAGTAAAACAGCTAAATAACAACAGCGTTTTGTTCTTGTATCTTTTGTTGACTTGAAAAATGGTTAGCAAGAGTATGATACAATTGATACCGAAGAAAAAACCATAATAGAGAATGGTATTACTGCGCGCCATATCTATCTGATCCGCTATTTCCGTCGTGTGAAGGCTATTAGACATCCACTTTGAATTAGACAGTGACCCCTCAATCTTCAGATTGCCAATATTGGAATGATGCGCGAATCGAAAAGCAAGAATATTATCAGTTTCCTCAAATTTTACAATTGCTTTTCTAAGCGGGAAGTGAAAGTCATCCTGTATAATCGTCTTTCCGTCTTCATTAAAAATAGAGCCAAAAGAGTAAATGAGCACGCCATTTAAATACACTTCCATAGCTCCTTGCCATTTCAAGTATAACGACATCGATTTATCTATCACGTCCGGAGTCACTCGAAATTTCATTCGACTCCAGTACACTTTGTCTAACTCAAAAGCATTGCCTTCCGTATTGGTTAGTTTCAACCAATTACGGTCGTTGTAATCCACAGCGGAAAATGTAGCACTATCTCTTTGAATGTATTTAGATGAAATAGCATCTAGGTTAATGCCCGGAAACTTCCGCTTAGTAATTGAAATAGGTATTTCTGAAGTAACAAGATCATGGAATGAAATTGTCGGCACTGAATCTTGAGGAAATTCTATTGCTAAAACTTCATTGGAGAAAAGACATGCCAGTGAAAGAACAAAAAACACAATTACGCAATATGGCCTCGTTCTCATTTAGCAAATATCTTATAAAAAAACACAACCTGAATAGAAATATAACCTGAACAAAGAACGGCTTTCTCTTCTCTTATTCTAATATGCAGCGCTGGTTTGAACGTAATCGCGCGTAATGCATAAACATTTATAGACCGAAACGGCCATTTTATGACGAATCGCAACCATCGGTGTTAAGTTATCGTTAAATTCACACATTAATTTTTTTTCAATGAAAAAAGTGTTGGTTTTGAGTGCCTTCTTTTCAATAGTATCTTTTATGCATGCGCAAGTTGATCATTGGGAGACTGTAATTTATGATACTCTTGAATGGCATTACATTGTGCCAGATGGAAATACACCAACCAATTGGATAAATCCAGCCTTCGACGATTCCGCTTGGTCTGTTGGAAACGGTGGATTCGGATTTGGTGACGGAGATGACGGAACAAATATTCCTACAGGGAACATTTCTGTTTACCACCGTATTCATTTCAACATAAATGATTGGAATGAAATTTCAAAGTTCATCCTCAATATGGATTACGATGATTCCTACGTTGCTTATTTGAATGGCGTGGAAATTTCTCGTTCGAATATCACAAGCAATGGCCAACCCGCCTGGGACTTAGGCGCAGACGGACAGCATGAAGCGAACATGTATCAAGGTGGGGCGCCTGATGAAGTTATTTTCCTCACCCAGGACTACCTTTCCATTTTAAACAACGGCGATAACATTCTCTGTGTTGAAGCTCACAACATTACCACAAATTCTGGTGACATTACCTCGAGGCCCTTCCTTCACGTAGGGCTTACAACGAGCAACACTTATTACGGGACCCCACCTTCATGGTTTGTTCAACCCTTTGAATTCAGCTCTTCTACTTTACCTATTTTACTTTTAAATACGTATGGCGTAGATATTCCCGACGAACCAAAGATTGATGCGGAAATGGGTATCATTTTCAATGGTGAAGGACAAATCAACCATGTTACTGATGTCTTCAACGAATTCAATGGACTTATTGCAATTGAAAAAAGAGGATCCTCGTCAAATGGATTTCCCGCCAAATCTTATGGACTCGAAACACGTGGTCCAGATAGCGTGAATTACAACGCATCCATTTTCAATTGGCCAGCCGATAACGATTGGATCTTGTATGCACCATACACCGACAAAACGATGATTCGAAATGTTTTGACCTATCATTTAGGAAATGAAATGGGACGTTGGACACCTCGAACGAAGTTATGTGAACTCGTATTAAATGGCGAGTATATGGGCGTTTACGTTTTCATGGAACGAATAAAACAGAATCCAGGACGCGTTAATATCAACGAATTACTTCCAACGGACACCCTTGATAACGAACTCACAGGAGGGTATATTCTAAAAGTAGACAAGACAACTGCAGGCGGCGTTATCGCATGGGATTCTCCATACCCCGCTCAGGCCCCCAGTAATGTGACCATTGGACTTCAATTGCACGATCCTGAGCTTTTTGAATTACATCCATCACAACTGAATTACATTCAAACCTATTTCACTGATTGGGAAGATGCCCTTGTTTCTAACGACTTCACTGACCCTGTTTTAGGATATCGTAAATTCATTGATGTTCCTTCTTTTATTGATTTCTTCCTCGTGAATGAAGTTTCGAAAAATGTTGATGGTTATCGTATCTCATCATACTTCTATAAAGAACGTTTTAGCGAAGGGAATAAATTATTCGCCGGACCACTTTGGGATTTCAACATCGCTTGGGGGAACTCGGATTATTGTCAAGGTGGGGAAACCTACGGATGGGAAATCAATTTCAATGAAGTATGTGGTGGTGGAAATAACCCATCTTGGTGGAACCGTTTGCTCGAGGATAGCCTATACGCGAACGAAGTTCATTGCAGATGGAATGAACTGCGCACTACTCTTCTCGACACAACGTATTTGTATAACTACATTGATAGCCTTGCACAAATTCTCGAAGTGCCTGCTACACGTCATTACCAGCGCTGGCCCATTTTGGGGAATTACGTTTGGCCAAACAACTTCGTAGGAGATACCTATCAAGAAGAGGTGGATTACTTAAAAATGTGGATCGGTGAACGCATAGCTTGGATGGATGCAAACATGTTCGGAGTATGCGATTCAACTGCACAAATAGAAAGCCTTCACAATTCTGACTTCAACATATATCCGAATCCGACCAAAGATGTGGTTTACATAGAATCGCCAAATGAACGAGGCTTCCAAATATCTGTTTTCACTGCTCAAGGAACGCTGATTAAGACTATTCAAAATTCAAATTCAACACGAACAAATATTTCATTAGAAAGTCTTCCCAAAGGAATTTACTTCATTCAAATTAAAACCAACAACCAAGTAACCACCACTCAAAAAATTATTGTACAATGAAATTGAAAGCTATACTCTTCGCTGCACTTGCAGCATTAACCCTTTCCTCATGCGAGAAAATTGCAGGACCAGGAGGAACATCTTCGATTACAGGAACTGTAACAGGAATCAATTCTAGCGCAGGAAAATATGAAGTCATTGAAATCACAGTAACACCAGGAAGTATCCTTGAGCATGGAGATTACTTCATCGTGAATCAACTTTCAGGCGAAAACTATTACTTCTACTTCAACAATCCTGTTTGGGTAACGAGCGCAGACCCAGCCTTGTTGGGAA
>Ga0315899_10008200_pt1 | contig 11197 bp, 11 predicted proteins | sample LakEriMetagenome_2_FD_203518 | JGI IMG/M metagenome (GOLD analysis project Ga0315899, IMG submission 203518) | Freshwater fungal communities from buoy surface, Lake Erie, Ohio, United States - Buoy 4 MA112 | ecosystem: Environmental > Aquatic > Freshwater > Lake | place: USA: Lake Erie, Ohio...
CCGGGCGCGGGACCCGACTCGCTCATCGGCGCTGCGGGCGCGACCGACGGAGGCATTGCAGCGGGGCTTGACCAGCCGTTCACTCCGCTCACGCCCGAGGCACTCGTCGCGGCTGCACCCGACATCCTCCTCGTCACGACCACCGGACTTGAGTCGGTGGGCGGCCTCGAGGGCATGCTCACCCTCGCGGGCGTGGCGCAGACCCCAGCGGGACAGGCTCGGCGTGTCATTGCAATAGAGGACGGACTGCTGTTCAGTTTTGGCCCTCGGACGCCGGGGCTGATCGCGTCGCTGCACGACGAGATGCTCCGACTGATGGGCGCGGCTGCATGAGCGGCTCGGGACCGGTGGACGCGCGCACGACCGCATCGATCGTCCGCAAACCGCTGCCGGTGGCGGTGGTGCTGACGGTGCTGCTGGTCGGGGCGATCCTCACGTCGGCATCGATCGGCGCCTATGCGGTGCCGATCGACGAGGTGATCGGTGCGGTGCTGCGCCGAATGAATCTGCTCTCGTCGGCCGCGGCCGACCCGGTGGCCGACGAAGTGATATGGGTGATCCGCTTGCCGCGCATCATGCTCGCGGTGGTGGTGGGCGCGGCACTCGGCTGCGCCGGCGCGGTGATGCAGGGTGCGTTCGGCAACCCACTCGCAGAGCCCGGCGTGGTGGGTGTGTCGTCGGGGGCGATGCTCGGCGCGGCGACGCAGATCGTGACGGGATTCGACCCACTCGGTGTTTGGACACTGCCGCTCGCGGCATTCCTCGGCGGTCTCGTCGCGGTTGCCTGGGTGTACCTGTCGTCACGGCACGAGGGGCGCACGGAGGTATTGACCCTGATCCTCATGGGCATTGCGCTCAATGCCCTCGCGTCGGCGGCCATCGGCTTCCTTGCCTTCGTCGCCGACGATGCGTCGCTGCGGTCGCTCACGTCGTGGACGCTCGGATCACTCGCCCAAGCGACGTGGGGGAAGCTGGGCGTCGTGGCGCCGGTCGCCGTGCTCGGCGCACTGGGGGCGATATCGCTCGCGAGAACTCTCGACCTGCTGTCACTGGGCGACCACCAGGCCCGTCACCTCGGGGTGTCCGTCGAGCGCGCCCGCATTCGTGTGCTGCTCGTGGTGGCGCTGCTCGCTGCGTCCGCGGTGGCGGTGTCGGGCGTGGTGCTCTTCGTCGGACTGATCGTGCCGCACGTGGTTCGCGCGATCGTGGGGCCAGCGCACCGCGCATTGTTGCCGCTGTCGGTCTTGCTGGGTGCCGTCGTGGTGACGGTGGCCGACACGGTGGCGCGCACGCTCGTCTCGCCAGCGGAACTACCACTCGGCGTGGTGACGGCGCTCGTCGGTGCGCCGGTGTTCATCTGGCAGATCCGTCGTCTTCGGCGGGTGCACGGAGCGTGGGCGTGACGGCGACCGCGGGCCGGATGACGTGCCCCGAGCTGCGCGCGCAGTCAGCCGTGCTGGTGCGCGGCGGCGCGACCGTGTGCGACGCCGTGACGCTGGAGCTGCGCGGCGGCGAGTTTGTCGCGTTGGTGGGGCCGAACGGCGCAGGAAAGTCGAGCATCCTCGCGATGCTTGCGGGCGACCTCGTCCCCGAGTCGGGATCGGTCACGCTCGCCGGAGAACAAGTCTCAGAGATGGATGCGCGTGCGCTTGCGCGGCTGCGCGCAGTGATGACGCAGGGCACCGATGTGACGTTTCCGTTCAGCGTGCGGGACGTGGTGCAGATGGGGCGTTACCCCTGGTCGGACACGCCGGATGCCGCAGGAGACGACGCGGCGGTCGCGCGTGCCATGGCGTTTGTCGATGTGTCGCACCTCGCCGACCGCACGGTGACATCGCTCTCCGGTGGAGAACGGGCGCGCGTTGCGCTCGCGCGAGTGCTGGCCCAGCACACCCCGGTGCTGCTGCTCGACGAGCCGACCGCCGCGCTTGACATCCGCCATCAGGAACTCGTGCTCGGACTGCTGCGACAGCGGGTCGCCGAGGGGTGCCTCGTCGTCGTCGTGCTGCACGATGTGCAGGCCGCTGCCGCGTTCGCCGACCGGGTGGTGCTGGTGGACGGCGGAACAGTGCGCGCCGTGGGGAGCCCGCGGGAGGTGTTGACGGCGGAGGCGTTGAGTGCGACCTACCAGTTCCCCGTGGCGGTCGATCACGACGCAGAAGGTGGCGCCTCGATCGTGCCCGTCCGGCGCGGCGGTGCTAGACCAACTAGATAAAGCATTCCGGTTCCCCCGACCAAGGAGCACGTCCATGATCCGTTCCTCGTCCCGTCTGTTTGTCGCGTCGCTCGCGGCGATGCTCGTCACCTCGGTGCCAGTCGTGGCCTCGGCACAGCCATCAGCACCTCAGGCCCCCGTCACGGGTCCGTCGGTGAAGGTCATCGGCAGCACGCGCATCAGCGACCTCGGCACTTCGCTCGTCACGGTGCGTGGGCGCGGTTTCACGGGCCTTGCGACCGGTGCCCGTCCGCCGCTTGCGGGCAGGGCGACAGGTGTCTACGTGGTGTTCGGGCGGTTTGATGAGGCGTGGAAGCCGTCGTCGGGAGCGCCGGCGTCGTCGCGTCGCACGGTGCTGGAGTCGCAGCGCTGGGCGCTCCCAGCTGAGTCGCGCCCGTTCGTTGACCCACCGGGCACCAACCCCGCGGTGACGACAATGTCGGCGGATGGGTCGTTCACCGTGCAGGTGCCGGTGAGTGTGATCGAGGGAACGGGAACGTACGCCATCGCGGTGTACCCGGCGAGCGGTGCGATCAACGCGGCGCACGAGTTCCTGATCCCACTGACCTTCGCCAGCCTGACGAACCCAGCCGTGGGCATCGATACGGGGATTGCGGCGCTGGCGACGTATGTGGGCATGGAGATTGCGGCCAACTCGAAGGTGATGGCCACGGTGCGTGCCGACTCACGCTCGCGCTGCCGAATCTCGGCAAACGGCAAGAACATCGAGGCAACCGCCGTCGGCCGCTGCACGGTGTTCATCAGCGTCGAAACAGGCGACACGACCATCATCAAGCGCATCCCGCTGCGGATCACGAAGAAGTAGCCGCGTCCCGACCCGCCGTCGGCACCGCTGGGTAGCGTCGCGGCATGTCGTCTGAGGTGTGGAAGTCGAGAGGTTCGCTCGCGGCGCTGATTGTGGGCTTCGCGGTGGTCGCCGTGTCGCTGGGGTGGGGTTTGCAGCGACTGGCGGTCGGACTCGAGCGGCGCGACGACGGGGTGGTCACTGTGCGCGGCACGGCCCAGCGCAACGTGAAGTCTGACCGTGCGGTGTGGAAACTGTCCGTGACGAACACCGGTGCAACGGCCGCCGATGCGCTCGCAGGCGTTGACGCAGGCGCCGAGATCGTGTCGGCATTTTTCACCGGCCGCGGGGTACCGGCAACGGCGGTCACGCTGGGTTCGGTGTCCACCTTCGCGAACAAGGAGTACATCAACGGCAATCCGACCGGCGTCGTGCTGTCGTACGAGGCGTCGCGTGAGGTGACCCTGCGGCTTAACGACGTTGACAAGGTCGCCGAACTGTCGAGCAGCCTCGGCGACGTGCTGTCGCAGGGGGTGCAGGTGTTCACCGCTGGCCCCGAGTACTACGTGTCGAGCCTCGCCACCCTGCGGCCCGAGCTGCTGTCGGAGGCGATGGTCGATGCGCAGAATCGCGCGGTCACGTTGCTCGAGGCGGTGGGCGGAACGGTTGGCGGCGTACGTGGCGTGAACAGTGGTCCGTTCCAGGTGACGGCGGTCGACGCGACCGACGTCGACTCCGGCGGCTTCTACGACACGTCGAGCGTCGAGAAGACCATCGTTGCGACGGTCTCCGTCGACTTCGCGAGCCAGTAGGCGCGGCGGCCCCTGCGCCAGCCGAGTGATACCCTCGGGGGTATGCAGACATCAATGATCTCGAGCAGGAGGGTGGCAGCCGCAGCACTCGCGCTCGTCCTGATTCCCATCGCCGCCGCATGCGGAGTTGGCTCCGCTGCGGGTCTGGATCCGACAGGTTCGATCGTCATCGACGTGCGATCGCCCGAGGAATTCGCGGCCGGACACCTCGAAGGCGCCGTCAACTTGAACGTCGAGGACGGAACGCTGCTCGCAGCGCTCCCGTCACTCGATCCGTCCGCTGCCTACATCGTCTACTGCCGGAGCGGACGGCGCTCGGCGATCGCGGTTGACCAGATGCGCATTGCCGGACTCGTCGACATCCTCGACCTTGGATCGGTGGAGGATGCGGCGTCGGTGACAGGCCTGCCGATCGTCCGCTGACCGTGGCAAATCCGATATTGAGGACGCTCGTCGGGTGGTCGCCGCGTCGGTGGACCGTCGCGGCTGGGGCAGCCGGTGCGTCGGTGGTGCTGCTGGGCGTGCCGACGGCCGTCGTACCAAACCCAGTGTTCGGGCGTTCGGTGCCGCCGACCGCGTGGGCACTTCCGGTGCTGCTGGTGACGTCGGTGCTGGCTGGACTTCTCGCGGCGACGTATGTGAACAACGAAGTCGAGACGGTAGGCGACGACGGACCGAATGCTGGCCGCACGGTCAGGACCGGAGGCGCTGGTGGTCTGCTCGCGTTCTTCGCAATCGGATGCCCCGTGTGCAACAAGGTGGTGCTGCTCGCGCTTGGAACAACTGGTGCGATGAACGTCTTTGCCCCGATCCAGCCGCTGCTCGCCGTGGCCGGACTCGTGCTACTCGCATGGGCGCTGCGCATTCGGCTCCGAAATGCGGATGCCTGCGCCGTATCCAGCGCTGGATAGCGCGCAAGTATCCTTCCGACGCGAGCCCCCGTAGCTCAGTGGATAGAGCGACGGTTTCCTAAACCGCAGGTCGCAGGTTCGATTCCTGCCGGGGGCGCCACTTCGCGCACGGTGACTTGGGATCGTTTGTGTTGTGCTGTCAATTCGTTCGTGGTCTTCGGAATGGAAGTGCCGATTGGGTCGAACGTGTGTACCTCGCGACCAGTTTGCGCACATTGTGGGAATTGCTCTCCGTGCGGCTGACGTTGAATCAATGAGTTCACCATCCCACAGGAGGGACCCGATGTCGATCACAGCAGGCAGAAACACAGGCCGTGAGAAGAGTGTTCGCAGGTCCTACCAGACGCAATTCGCGCCGGATTCAATTGTTGCAGGAGTTGTCGGACTGGGTCTGGTTGTCGTTGGGCTCATCGCGGTCCTACGTGCAGGGCTCTCGAGCCCAATCGACGAACCAATCGTCCAGATTCTTGGGTTCAACCACACTGCGCTACTCGGATTGATCGAGATCGGCATCGGCCTCCTCTTGCTCGCAAGCGCAGCGACGTCGTCGAGGAGCGGAGAGATCTTCTACGGGGTCGTGCTCGGCATCGCCGGGTTCGTCGGCGCGGTGCAGTCCGATTCATTCCGCGAGAGCCTTGCTCTTGAGCCGGCAATGGGCTGGATAGCTGGTGCTCTCGGCCTTCTGATTGTTGCGACGGCGTTGTTGGTGCCGCGATTCGGCAAGAGGTCAACCACACTCAGCCACAGCTGAATGTCAGAGCGGAGGTATCTCATGGAAGCAGCAACTGTCGTCGTGTCAGGGGGAGTCATTCTCTTGGTTCTGGTCGTTGTCGTCGTTCTGCTACTCCTACGACGCTGACGCACCTGCCGAAAGAGCCGGGTCGCTCAGGGCAGCTGGTGGATCGCGAGCGGCAGTACCGGCCCTCGCCCAGCCTCGCCGATGAGGCGTGCGACCACTGCGCTGGTCCACCTCGTCTGAATCACGGCCGAACACAGCAACACCGGACCGGTGGGCAGCGCAATTCCCTCGCGCCACCGGATCGACGCATCAAGGTGCTGCACGATTGGTCCACTCGCCGAATCCTGAGGGGCAGCATCGCCAACCCACTCGAACGGTTCGAGCAGCATGCGTCGGCCGACATGAGCGACGTGCTCAGCCACGACCCTGTTTGCCTCCGCGTGAACGCCGTGCGCTGGAGCCGGCATGACCCAGGTCGGCCGATCTGCCCAGTCCTTCGCCCAACGCCTGAGAGTCTCGATCGCCCCGTCCAGCAACTCTTGGGGGACGAGATGAAGGCCTGACGCGCGCATCTCGCGAAGACCGTCGCTCCAGGCCGGGTCGTCGGCGAACGCCACCGCACGGCCCTCGAGCAGTCCGGAAACCTGTCCTTTGTGCGTGCCCGTGGGCCACCGCTTGCGCGGCTCGATCACGGCGTCTTCCCCGCGCACGAAGTCCCGGGCCAGACGCAGCCACGTCGGTTCGGGCTCAACCCCGGGGCCGGGCGCGATGCCCGTGCACACCGAACACCGACCGCACGGGCCGGGATCGGGATCGTCGAGCGCCCGCTGCAGGAACTCCATCAAGCACCCGCGACCGCCCGCGAATTGTCGCATGAGGTCCGCCTCGGCTGCCCGCGCCGCGGCGAGCGCAGTCCACTTCGCGGTGTCGTGCACGTAGGGAGAACCGGTCGCGGCCCACTTGGTGCCGCGCTTCATCACCACGTCTTCCACTGCCAAGATTTTGAGCAGGGCTTCGAGGCGGCCACGCCGAATGCCGGTCTTGTCCTCGATCTCCACGAGGCCGAGATCGCCCTCCTGGAGCAGTGCGACGACCTTCGTGGCGTCCTCGTGTCGTGGAATCGAAGCGGTAGCGAAGAACTCCCAGATCCGCTCGTCAGCCTCCGAAGGCAGGAGGACGGCAATGGCGTGGTCGATGCCGCGGCCCGCGCGGCCGACCTGCTGGTAGTAGGCGACGGGTGACGAGGGCGAGCCGACGTGCAGACAGAAGCCAAGGTCGGGCTTGTCATAGCCCATGCCCAGCGCACTGGTGGCGACGACAGCCTTGATCTCGTTGCGCAGCAACTTTCCTTCAATCGACTCGCGCTCCTCGGACGACAACTTGCCGGTGTACGCGCGGCAGTCGTATCCCGCCGATGACAGGAAACCGGCCAACTTCTCGGCTTCGGCAACGGTGAGGACGTAGATGATCCCCGAACCCGGCATGTCGGCGAGTGCGCGACCGACCCACGCATACCGTTGCAGTGGTTCGAGGCCCGGAACGACGGCGAGGCTGAGCGACGTGCGCGCAAGTGTTCCTCGGAAGGTCACGGTGTCTCGACCCATCTGCTGCTCGACATCCTGAGTGACGCGCTGGTTCGCCGTTGCCGTTGTCGACAGGACCGACGCCTGTGGCGTCGACAGCAGCGTCCGTGCGAGACGCTGATAGTCGGGCCGGAAGTCGAACCCCCAGTCGCTGATGCAGTGCGCTTCGTCGATTACGACCAGTCCGATGCGGGAGAGGAGATCATCGAGTTGTGCGGCGAATCGTGGATTGCCGAGCCGCTCGGGGGAGATCAGGAGTACGTCGTACTCATCGCGCCTGAGCCCGGCATAGACCTCGTCCCAGTCATCAAGATTCGCGCTGTTGATCGTGGCGGCAGCGAGACCTGCCTTTGTGGCTGCCTCAACTTGGTTCCGCATCAGGGCAAGCAGAGGGGAGACGACCATGGTCGGGCCGCGCCCAAGGGAGCGTGCAGCAGAGGTGGCAGCCCAGTACACGGCCGACTTACCCCATCCGGTGGCCTGCACCACGAGGACCCGGGATCGATCCTGAATGACCGCTTCTACTGCGTCAATCTGATCGTCTCGTGGCTCTGCAGTAGGGCCGGCGAGCTGTGTGATGACCTTCTGAAGGTGGGTGGTTGCGAGTTCGCGGTTGTTTCCTGACATCTGTCTGCTCCACATCTCATTTCTCGGGGTAACCACCGTGTCGACGGCGGGCGTGCCATTCGTGTCGACCAGTCGAAATGAACCGTACTGAGGGGGTGGTGTGGGGAGTTCGGCGCACCGGTGGTTGCTCGAGTCTGGTCGTCCCGTGTGTGAGCCCCTAGGTTGACGCCGTGAACCTGACGTCGCGGCTGCGAAGTGTGCTGCTCGCCAACCCGTTCCGCCTCCTGCCCGTGTCGTTCGGCGCGATGATCGCAGTTGGGACCGGGCTCCTGCTCCTTCCACCCGCCACGGCAGAGGGCCGCAGCACCGGATTGCTCGATGCGCTCTTCACCGCCACGAGTGCCGTGTGCGTCACTGGGCTCGCGGTGGTCGACACCGCCACTCACTGGACGGGTTTGGGTCAGGGGGTCATTCTGCTCCTCATTCAGCTGGGCGGACTCGGCATCGTGACCGTCGTGAGCATCGGCATCCTTGTGGTGTCAGATCGCATCGGTCTGTCGCACACCAAGGTTCTCGCCGCCGACGTCCGGACCGACTCATACGTCGGCATTCGCCGGCTCGTGCGGAACATCGTGCTCACAACGCTCGCGTTCGAGGCGGTCTTCGCGCTGGTGTTGGCAGCACGGTTCTTCTTTCGGCACGGCTTCGACGCTGGCACCGCGTTGGTACACGGCGTGTTCCACAGCGTGTCTGCCTGGAACAACGCGGGTTTCGCCCTCTACACCGACAGCTTCGTCGGCTTTGCGGAGGACTGGTTTCTCGCCACGGCCGTGTGCTTCGCGGTCATCATCGGTGGCGCCGGATTTCCCGTGTTGCAGACGCTGGCCGTGCACAGGCGAAAGTGGCGGCTGTGGTCATTACACGCCAAGCTCACCGTGGGGGCAACGGCGGTGCTGCTCGTGCTCGGCACGGCGCTCTTCCTCGTCTTCGAGTGGTCAAATCCCGGCACGCTGGGTGCGCTCCCGGAGGGGTCGCGCCTGCACTCGGCGTTCTTCCTCTCCGCGCAGACCCGCACCGCAGGGTTCAACTCGGTCGACGTCGCCGCCCTGAGCGAGGAGTCACTTCTCGTGTCCACCATCCTCATGTTCGTGGGCGGCGGCAGTGCCTCGACGGCCGGCGGCATCAAGGTGACGACCTTCGCACTGCTGGCCTTCGCGATCGTGGCGGAGGTGCGAGGCGACCGCGACGTCAACGCATTCGGGCGACGCATCTCCGAGGGGGTGCAGCGGCAGGCGCTGACGGTGGCGCTGGTCGGAGTGGGCGTGCTCGCGGCGTCCACGCTGCTGCTCATGGCGCTAAGTGACGCCGGCCTTGCCGCCGCTGCATTTGAGGCGGTATCAGCGCTGTCGACGGTCGGACTCTCCACCGGGGTCACCGTCGAGGAGGGCACGGCGGTTCGGGTCCTGCTCGTGGTGCTCATGTTTGTGGGACGGCTCGGGCCGGTGGTACTCGCAGCGGCGATCATGCTCCGATCGCGTCCCAACTTGTTCCGCTTCCCAAGCGAGCGCCCGCTCATCGGCTGATGGCAAATGTCGGCCTAACATCCCACGACGAACGTCCCCGAATGGATCACACAGCCCCATGACGATCTCAAATCCTGCGAATCCTGCCGTCGGCTCGGGTAAAGGTCTCGACGATTTTGGGGGCGGCGTGCTCGTCGTCGGCCTCGGACGGTTCGGTGAGTCGCTGGTCAGGGGGCTGGTCGAGCAGCGGATCGAGGTGCTCGCGGTCGACCTCGACGATGAAATCGTCCAGCGGGTGTCGGGCGACATCCAGAACGTGGTGCAGTGTGACGGCACTTCGTCGCGTGCGCTGCGGCAGATCGGTGCCGAGCAGTTTCCGCGCGCGGTCGTGGCGATCGCCTCGAATATTGAAGCGTCGGTCCTGGCAGCGCTGGTGCTCATTGACGAACTGAAGATCCCATCCGTCTGGGCAAAGGCGATCTCCCGTGACCACGCGAAGATCCTTGAGCGGGTCGGTGTTACTCGAGTGATCCAACCTGAGTTCGACATGGGGTACCGAACGGCGCGCAGCATCGCCCGCCGCGTCACCGACTACTTCCACGTCGAGGACGACTTTGCGCTCGTCGAGATGGAAGCCCCACGGCGCTTCGTCGGCCGACCCCTCGGCGACCTCGGCATTCGCAAGAAGTACGGGGTGACAATCGTCAGCATCAAGCCCCCGGGCGGCGAGTTCCAGCACGCCGACCAGACGACGGTGTTGCTGCAAGGCGAGGTCATCCTGCTCGCGGGGAAACCGGCACACCTTGACAAGTTCGTCCTTGAGGCTCAGTAGAGGACGCGGCGCACGGGAGCGCACCCCGAGGGCCGTCCTGCGATGTGGCTCACCGTGATGATCGACGGTTGGCGAGAAATGCAATCAGTGCAGCGGCGATCGCCGCCGGTTGTTCCGGCAGCATCGCGTGACCGGCTCCGTCGATCTCGACCAACTGTGCGTGTGGCGCGAACTCGGCCTGGTATCGACGACCATTTTCCACCGGCGCAATCGCATCCCGCAGGGCCTGCACCACGAGCACTCGGGAAACGCTTGCCGGCCACCACTCCTCGCGCGGTGTCAACGCAACGGCCCGCCGCTGGTATCGCATGACGTTCGGGAGCCAGCCGTCGAGCCAACTGCTGGGGTCGTTTCCCTCTGCGAAGAACGCCGTACGGACAGCTGCACGGTGCTCGTCGTCGCTGAGCGTCGGGTCGTAGCAGGAAAAGAGCACCGCCCACATCTCGGCAGGTGGTTCGACGAGTCCCCCCGCCGCCAGCAGCGTCAGGGACAGGACGCGGTCGGGGAAGTCGGCCGCGATGCACCGGGAGAGTCGATTGCCAAATGCATGACCAACGAGGTGAAAGGCGCCGATGTTGAGCTCGTCGAGCCGGTGGATCGTGTCTAGGGCGAGGTCGTGGAGCGTCGGTCGACCCGGAACGTCGGGACGAGGCTCAACGGCGATCGGAAGGAAGCCTGCGTCGCCCAAGGCGCCTGCGAGGAGGTCGAAGTCCGAGGCAGGGCGACCGAGTGACGGAATGAGCACCACGCACTCCACGGGCGAACCGTACCCCTCGCGTCGACGAGGACGATCGGTTTGGGCACGGTTGGGGCGGTACGGTTCGCCGCAAGGGGGAAGCTATGAGTGGATCTGCGGTGCACGAACGATTGATCGACCACATGCGCGGGGTGCGATACGGCGAGGTGCTGCCGATTTTCCAGCGCAATGACGGCCTCGAGGCCGAGGTGTACGGCACGCAGATGCTGAACGACTGCCCGCAGGATCTCTGGGAGCAGCTGGACCCCAAGGCCATCGCGGCGGAGCTCGGTGCGTTGTTCGTCAAGATGAACGGCCCGCGCCAGTGGGTGCTGGATGGATTCGGACTGAAGGTTGCGCCCATGGAACCGGTCCTGCGCGAATTCGGCGGAATCATGTTCCGTCGCATCGCCACGCTGCCGCTGGGGGACAGGACGGTGGTCGGACCCTATTCCGAGATCATCGTGAACCGTG
>Ga0315899_10008202_pt1 | contig 11196 bp, 8 predicted proteins | sample LakEriMetagenome_2_FD_203518 | JGI IMG/M metagenome (GOLD analysis project Ga0315899, IMG submission 203518) | Freshwater fungal communities from buoy surface, Lake Erie, Ohio, United States - Buoy 4 MA112 | ecosystem: Environmental > Aquatic > Freshwater > Lake | place: USA: Lake Erie, Ohio...
ATTGACCAAACGAGCCAGTTGGGTGTCACTTGAAGATCACTTTGAAAAAATCCAGGGGCTCCATCTGCGAGATCTCTTTGCTCAAGATCCAGCGCGTGGGAAAACTTATAGCGTCGAGTCGGTAGGCATCTACTTGGACTATTCCAAAAACAGAATCACCAAAGAAACGCTCGATGCACTTTTCTCACTGGCCGACGAGTCGGGACTAAGGGCGTCCATCGAAGCGATGTTCCGAGGTGATGCGATCAATATCACCGAAAACCGTTCGGTGTTGCACACCGCGCTGCGCGCACCACGAGATGCAAGCATCGAGGTTGATGGCCGAAACGTCGTGCCGGATGTTCACGAGGTCCTCGATCGCATGTCGGACTTTTGCAACCGAGTTCGATCGGGTGCATGGAAGGGCCATACCGGCAAACCGATCCTCAATATCGTCAATATAGGAATCGGGGGTTCGGATCTAGGACCTGTGATGGCTTACGAAGCCCTCAAAAGCTACAGCGATCGGACTCGGCGATTCATCTTTGTCTCGAACGTCGATGGTACCGACTTTGCAGAAGCTGTCCAAGGACTAGATCCTTCAGAGACACTCTTCATTGTTGCATCCAAGACCTTTACGACCCAAGAGACAATGACCAATGCGCAAACGGCGCGAGATTGGTTGCTCAAGGGGCTTGGGGCTGGCCATGAGGCGGTTGCAAAACACTTCGTCGCCGTTTCCACCAACGGGGCAAAAGTTTCCGAATTCGGAATCGATACGGCCAATATGTTTGGTTTTTGGGATTGGGTCGGAGGTCGTTATTCGATGGACTCGGCCATCGGACTTTCGACGATGATCGCTATCGGCCCAGCGAATTTTCTCAAGATGCTATCGGGCTTCCGGGATATGGACCAGCACTTTCGCACTGCACCTTGGAAAGAAAACATCCCGGTGATCATGGCCCTACTTGGGATTTGGTACAACAACTTCTTTGGATCGTCTTCGATCGCCGTGTTGCCTTATGACCAGTACCTCAAGCGTTTTCCGGCGTATTTGCAGCAATTGACCATGGAGAGCAATGGCAAGCGAGTCACGCTGGCCGGGAACCTTGTCGATTACGATACCGGAGCGATTTACTGGGGGGAGCCGGGCACCAACGGTCAGCATTCCTTCTATCAATTGATCCATCAAGGAACGCGTTTGATCCCTTGCGACTTTATCGCGTTTTGCAACTCGCTCAATCCGCTCGGTCGCCATCACGATCTGCTCATGGCCAACGTATTTGCCCAAGCCGAAGCGTTGGCCTTTGGCAAGACCATCCAAGAGGTGCGGGCCGAGGGTACTGCCGATTGGTTAGCCCCCCACCGAGAGTTCGATGGCAATCGACCCAGCAATGTGCTACTGCTGGATAGCTTGACCCCAGAGGCCCTTGGGAAGATGGTTGCCCTCTATGAGCACATCGTCTTTACCCAAGGGGTGATATGGAATCTCGACTCGTTTGATCAATGGGGAGTCGAGCTCGGTAAAGTTCTCGCGCAGAGAATCGTTCCGGAATTGGAGTCCAAGTCTTCACCTGATCTCAAGCACGATAGCTCAACCAATACACTCATCGAGCGATACCGAGCAGCGAAGGCTGCCCGGTGAACCGTCACCGGTCGATTTGACGGTATTGGGCTAACGCCTTATCCCGCTTGGCCCCCCTTCTCCACCGGGGCTTTGGCCGGGGGAGTAAGTGGCGGGGGGGATGAGGGGGCTGACCGCGCGTAGGGCTGTTTTCATCAAACCTAAGGCACTACGACGATATCGTTTTCGACAGCGGTGACACCTGGTGCTGCCCAAGCTGCGCTTTGAGCTTGTTCCCGCTCGGACCAAGAGCGTACATTTCCATGCAGCACGACCTTGCCCTCTTGTGTCTGAACCTCGATCCGACGTGCATCGATGTCCGCGTTGCGGTGAAACGCTGCGATGATCTTGTTCTTGACATCCTTGGGCAACGTCCTTGCTTTGATCGATATCCTAGTGGTTACCGAGACGACACCGATTAAATCCCTGACGGCATTGAGGGCCGCGTCCCTTTGATATTGCCAATCGACTTCCCCTTCCAAGCTGACGATCCCATCCGAGACGACCACTTTGAGCTTCTCGTAAGGAACCAAAGAATGGTTCTTGAGCGCACTTAAGCAGGCTTGGGCAATCTGCTCGTCGGATCGCATCGCTCCGTTGTGCAGGCGAATATCGAGCTCATTGGCTACGGCTTTGACCCCGTAAACCCTTTTGGCTGATTTCTCGGCTGCGTATTTCTCAGCAAACGATAATACATGGCCAGCCAAGCTCACGACACCGCCGTTGGCCGTCACTCCGATATGGGCCTCATTGACCATCGGCTCCCACTTGAGTTCGTTCTCGACATCTTGCTTGAGTTCGCTGTCGGTCTTCATCTGAATTGCCTTTCCATAAAATGAATAGTGACTCGATGTTTCCTCGATCGCCATCTGCTGAATCCTCTTCGAGGTACACGTGCAGATTCTTGCCAACAAAGAAAGGCTGGGATATCAGAGCTCGTAGGATTGTTCGATGGTGGGAATCACTAGAGACTCGACGTATACTAGTGCCCTGAAAACTGAGTTCTATTCGTAGAGTACTCGAAGGGACGTGTTGCGGATGTCGTCGATATACGGGCGTTTCGAGTACGAGTACGAGCACGAGTACGAGCACGGAAAATCAAAATTATCCTATGTAGGTTAGGGCGGGCATGATTCCATCGATGTTCAATCTCAAAGACCGCGTTGCGGTTGTATCTGGAGCCGCTCAAGGTCTGGGCCAAGCCACCGCGCTGGCTTTAGCTCAGGCAGGCTGCCATTTGGTCTTGGTCGATCGCAATCTTGCGGGCACGCAGCGCACGGCAGCCCAAGCCATCGATTTTGGTGTGCGTTCGATCTGCCGTGACACGAATGTCTCGGATCCAGAGGCGATCAAGGAGCTATTTGAGCATGTCGATCGCGATTTTGGCCGCGTCGATTTTCTTGGAAACATCGCGGGCGATGGGATCCTAGCCAAACCTGAAGAACTTCAAGTCCAAGACTTGCAACAAGTCCTTAACAACCTGGTGATCGGGCGGTTTTGCATGTGCCAAGAGGCTGGCAAGCGGATGCTCCGTGCGGGTCGCGGGTCGATTATGAACATCGGTTCGCTTGCGAGTACCACCGCCTTAGGCAGAGGGCATATCGCTTATTCGATGGCCATGGGTGCGGTGGTTCAAATGACTCGTGAACTGAGCACCGAGTGGAGCCATCGGGGCGTGCGTGTCAACGCCGTGTTGCCGGCACAAGTCGTCAATCCAAGTCTTGAGGCTCGCATGGCCGACGACCCAACCCTCGAAGAGCGTTTCTTAAAGGGCATTCCCCTAGGGCGATTGGGTCAGCCGCGCGATATCATGGGGATCGCTCTACTACTTGCATCCGACGCTTCCGAGTGGATCACTGGAGCCATCATCCCGATGGATGGTGGAAACCTAGCGATGAATGCCGGTGGTACTCCGGGCCATCAAGGCACGAAAGTGCAAAGCTTCCACGCCGAACCGAAAAACAAATCTTAGAATCCCTACGATGACCGAAATCAATATTCAACGCATTCTCGATCTGTATCGTACGATGCAGATCATCCGGCAAACCGAAGAGGAGCTTGCCCGATGCCATCAGATGGGTTTGATCCACGGGGCATGCCACACCTATGTAGGCCAAGAGGCGATCGCCACGGGTGTGTGTGCTCATCTGACAGCCAACGATGCGGTCTTTAGCACCCACCGAGGACATGGCCATGCGCTTGCCAAGGGTCTCGCACCAGTATCGTTGATCGCCGAACTCTTCGGACGAGAGCTCGGGTGTTCCCGAGGCCGTGGTGGAAGCATGCACTTGTTTGCTCCCGAGATCGGACTCATGGGTACCAGTGGCATCGTAGGGCCGTGCATTTTGCAAGCATGCGGTGGGGGATACAGTTCCAAGATTCTGCAGAACGGTTCGGTAGCGGTCGCTTTTTTCGGAGATGGGGCCGTTAACAATGGAGCCTTTCATGAGGGCCTCAACATGGCAGCCATTTGGAAACTGCCCGTTCTATTCGTCTGCGAAAACAATCAGTTTGCGACCGAAGTTCCCTTCTCGTATGCCAGCAGCAACGACAGCGTCGCTTCGCGTGCAGCGAATTATTCGATGAGCGGATACCAACTCGACGGCAACGATGTGATCGAGGTTTATCGGGCCGCAAGCGAAGCTGTTGCGAGAGCTCGCAAAGGGGGAGGCCCGAGCTTGCTCGAATGCAAGACCTATCGCACGCGGGCTCATGCCGAAGGCATGGGGGACTTTACCTATCGGACGAAAGAAGAAGTCCAAGAATGGAAACAGCGATGTCCAATTGCAAGACTTCGAAGCCATCCACAAAGCGCTGATTTACTTCCTCCGGACGCTGCGGCGTTCGATCAGATCGACCAAGAGGTTAAAGAGGTTGTCAAGCAAGCCAGGGCTCAAGCCGAGGCGAGTCCGGAGCCCAGTGGAGAATCGGCCACACTGAACATTTACGCTCCGCCTCGCGTGATTCCTGCACAGCAGGGTGCTAAGGCCGATGCGAAGCGTGTGATCACCTTTGCGCAAGGGACCCTCGAAGCGTTGTCCGAGGAGATGGCTTGTAATCCCAAGATCTTCGTCATGGGAGAAGGGATCGGCGTTCGGGGCGGAAACTTTGTGACCACCAAAGGGCTTTACGATCTGTATGGACCGGAGCGATTATGCGATACACCGATTTGCGAGCGAGGCTTTGTGGGACTTGCCTGCGGTGCGGCGATGACCGGCACTCGACCGGTAATCGATTTTATGTTCGCCGATTTTGTCCTCGATGGTTTTGGTGAAATCATCAATCAGATCGCCAAGATGCAGTACATGTCCAGTGGTAGGCTGCGTATGCCTGTGCTGCTGCGAGGGTGCATAGGGATCGGTCACTCGGCAGCCACCCATCATTCTGGTAGCTACTATGGGATGCTCGCACAAGTCCCGGGCTTGAGGGTCGTGGTGCCTTCGATGGCAGCTGATGCCAAGGGGCTCTTTAAGCATGCGCTTCGTTGCGATGATCCAGTCCTATTTCTCGAACATCGCGAGCTATTGCAGACCAAGGAACCGGTGCCCGATGGGGATTTTGAGATCGAATTTGGCAAAGCTCGTATCGTTCGCGAAGGCAAATCGGTAACGGTGGTGGCTATCGCTCGCATGGTGCATTTGACGATGAGCATTTGCGAGTCGCTAGAGGCTCAAGGCATCTCGGTAGAGCTCATCGATCCTCGAACCGTAAACCCGCTCGATACTGAAACCATCTTAGGATCGTTGGCAAAAACAGGTCGGTTGCTGGTAGTTGACGAAGCACCGGCGCATTGCGGTTTTTCTGCCGAGATCGCTGCTCGGATGGCCGATATCGGGTTCGATGAACTCGATGCACCGATCAAACGCCATACGGGCCTAGCCTGTCCGACACCCTATAGCCCATCGCTTGAAAAAGTCGTTGTCCCCTCGGCAGATTCGATCGCTCGTGCGATCCGAGAACTGGTGGAGGAATAGCCATGGCTCAGGAAATTCGATTCCCTCGGTTGGGTTGGTCCATGGAGGATGGACGATTTGTAGGATGGCTCAAAGAGGATGGACAGAGCGTCAGCGAAGGCGATCCCCTTTTTGAGATGGAAGGAGAGAAAGCCGTCCAGGAGATCGAATCGATCGGTTCAGGGATTCTTTACCGAGCACCCCAGGGTCCCGAGCCCGATACGGTCGTCCAAGTCGGTCAATTGCTTGGCTATTTGCTCGCTCCGGGGGAAGTGCCTCCTACCCAAACCGATAAGCCCCTTGAATCATCGACTGGCCAGGCGCCTGACGCTGGTGCTCAGCAAGAGGCTCACTCAGCCGGCGGTGCTGCTTCACCATCGGTTCGAAGATTTGCGCGCGAGCTCGGGGTCGATGTGCATAAGGTGCAAGGTACAGGGCGCTCTGGCAGGGTAACTAAGCTGGATATTGCGCGGGTTGAGCAGCAGTCCAAACCACGCAAAGTCAGGGCTACACCGCGAGCTCGCAGATTAGCCAAGCAGCTCGGTGTCGACTGGCATGCGTTGAGCGGTTCGGGCCGCTTGGGTCGGATTCGAGAGCGTGATATAAAGCTTGCTGCGGGCTCTGGTACAGGTGCTGGCAAGCTCTTTACGCAAAGGCGAAAAGCGATCGCCGAGAGGTTGCGTTTAAGCCGAGATCGAACCATTCCCGTCACACTGCATACCCGTTGCGATGCGACTCTTTTAGTGAATTATCGCAAGACATTAAAACAGAGTGGTTCGGCGATTTGTCCTTCTTTTAACGACATCCTCGCCAAGCAAATTGTGGGAGTCTTGGAAGGACATCCAGCGATGCGTGTTCGTTGGAACGCCGACCATAGCGATCTATTGGCACTCGACCCAGAGGATTGTCATGTTGGTTTAGCCGTCGATACTCCCGACGGGCTGCTGGTTCCTGTGATTCAGGGGGTCGGTGGTTTGGATTTGGATCAAGTTGCCTCTGAGTCCCAGCGACTCATTGGACTAGCGCGATTGGGGCGGCTTACTCGCGGTCAAATGGAGGGTGGGGTCATCACCATCACGAACTTGGGGGCCTATGGGATCGATGCATTCACGCCGATCATCAACTACCCGGAGATTGCTATTTTGGGGGTTGGAGCGATTCGACTCGAACCGGTTTTCGTAGACGGGCATGAGGTTGTGGCTCGACATATCATGACTCTAAGCTTGACGTTTGATCATGCGGCCATCGATGGAGCACCGGCTTCGGCGTTCTTAAAAAGTCTTGTCGACAACTTAGAAAGCTACGGCAAGTGATCAATCTTCCTCATCGGGCGAATGAGTGTCTTCCTCTTCTTCGTCGATGTTGCTGTAGTTCAATGGCGAAATGGCCCTGCGAAGGGCTTTGGTCATCGCCTCGATAGGTGGTTCCAGACCGGTAAATAGGCGGTACTGATATGCTGCTTGGCGAACGAACATGCTCAGTCCGGTGATGACAGGGCAGCCTGCGGCTTTGGCTTGCCGAATCAGGAGCGTTTGCTCTGGGTTATAAACCGTATCGAAGACGAGTGTACGTTGATCGAGGTTGTCTTTGCGAAACGGAGTCTCGTCCATCTCTGGGAACATACCGATCGGAGTCCCGTTGATGAGAATATTCGGCTGGACGCTATGTCGTTCGTCCCAGGCAACGGCGCGACCGCCGAGTTCCTTTGCGAGCCGATCGGCTGATTCAAAATTACGGCTTGAGACGGCCACACGTACACGGCGTTGTGCCAATCCCCAGCCGATGGCCCTGGCTACACCGCCTGAGCCTAGAAGCAGAGCCGAGCGACCTTCGAAGGGATTTGGCTCTTCGAACATCTTAGCCAGCCCATAACCGATACACTCCATAGCGGCGCGATAGTCGGTGTTGTATCCGATCCGATCTTCGCCGTTAAAGACGATGGTGTTGCAAGCACCGATACCTTGCGCGGCCGCTTCGCCTTGGGTCAGCAGAGGCAGCACCGATTGCTTGTGGGGGATCGTGACGCTCAGCCCTCCGATACCTTCGCGCTGAGCCCACCGCACAAACACTTCGATGTCTTGGGCTGCCACACGGAAAGGCAAATACCGATAGTCCAAATCGTTCGCTTGGAAGGCGCTGTTATGGAGCATAGGACTGTAGGAATGAGCCACTGGGTCAGCGACCACACCGAAGATCTTCGTTTTGGCCGTGATGGTGTCGACACGGTAGATGTTCTTCATGTCGTTGTAAGACAACTGTCCGGGTGCGACACGTCGATCGAGGTTAAAGACGCAGTAGGTAAATGGGGCGCCATAACGGGTGGCCAAGATTCTGGTCATTGAACCATAATCACCCATAGCGATTCCGATGGTCGGAACCTTGGCTTTGCGCATCAATTCGATGACGCGAAGCGTATCTGCAAACGATTGAGCTTGTACGGCGACTTTGACGATATCTGCATCGAGTTTGGCCAGCCTAGCATGGATCTCTTCGAGGTTCTCTGGGACACCCTCAAAGTTATGGTAGCTGATGATCCGCTTGGTCTTGCCATAACGTGGAATTTTGGCGGCAGTATCCTCTTCCAAGTCAACGTACTCGACCCCGGTAGCGATCGATTGGCGAAGCAGCAGCAATCGATCTTCTTCGGATTTTTCCCAGCGGCCACCATCCTCCTTGCGACGGCAGGTGACGACTACCGGTGTAGGGCGGTTCTTTAAGATTCGAGCGAGTTCAACACTGCGGGCAATATAGTCCATTCGCAGTTCGACCAGCTTGGCCCCTTGGGCCGCTACATCGAGATGTTCTTGGATCGTGTGCTTGTGGCGAGTTCGAGCGATAGTAACGCAAAGCATGCTGGCGGAAACAGAAGCGAGATAGGTTTTACTTGTTGGGAGGACCGGACCAAGTTAAAAATCTCTTTAACAGAGTCGGTCCGGGTTCGGTTAAAAAACTCTCAGGATGGAACTGCCATCCCTCGACGGCATAGTGCCGATGGCGAACCCCCATGATAATTCGATTTCCTTGGGAGTCTTCCACCCACGAAGAAACCTGCAAGCAGCTAGGTAAACTTTCCGGAAGAATCACCAAGGAATGGTAACGTGTGGCGATAAATGGGTTGGCTAGTCCAGCAAACATTCCTTGATCGTCGTGGTAGATGCGATCGGTTTTCCCGTGCATGAGCTCCGGTGCCCGGACTATTTTTCCACCAAAGGCCTGGCCGATCGATTGATGTCCGAGGCAAACCCCAAGGATCGGAAATTCTTGATGAAGTTTCTCGATCAGCGGTACACAGATCCCCGCTTCGTTGGGTGTGCAGGGACCTGGCGAGAGCAAGATTCGCTCGGGCCGCATCGCTCGGACTTGCTCGACGGTCAGTTCATCGTTTCGAACCGTGCGAACATCGAGACTTGGATCGATTTCTCCAAGCCTTTGAACGAGGTTGTAGGTGAACGAGTCGTAATTGTCGATCAACAGGATCATTGATCTGGTAATTTCCTGACGAAACAGTTACTCTACTCGACCCGGAAACAGGACGAATAATCCAAGTTGGGCCACATTCGGCCTCAATAGGGTAACGACAACCGGGAAAAAAAGGTACTGCTTTGGCCGAAAACGTGCTGAAGTTGCACCAAGGAATCGACGATAACGACAGTGCCGACTTTTCATTAAGCTCAAGCAATCCCGGACAGCTTTTATGGTACGCACCCCGTCTGTTGGATCCCACTCAGGGACTTTCCTAGGATCCGGTCTTTTTGACGCTTTCGGGAACTCTTCGATCCTCAGCACCCAAACGAGCCAATCGGGCATCGTCAGTAAGCTGGATCAGTCGGAGCCGAAGACCTCTACGTCGCGCTCAGGTCTGTGGGGTTCGAGCTCGAACCAATCCACGAGCGGAGCTCAGTGGCCTATGGGTTCCGGAGCGAGCGATTCGACCAGCAAGTCCAGTCGTTAGTGGACGTTCGAGTACGCCCAACCTCGAGCCCAGAGCAATTGCATCTGAGCTCGGTTGTAGTCTGAAATCGCCTTGAGATAAGCCCTTTCACAAGCTTCGAGAGCTTGTGCGGATTGAAGGCATTCGATCGGCAAACCTTGCCCTTGGCGGATCCTTTCGAGGTTCTTTTCGTAGGAATCGTTTGCAGACTCAACCGCTTGTTCGCACGTGTCGATCTGCTCGCGACGAACCGACACCTGCGCTCTAGCCTCGGTGACTTGCTGGACGATTTGGTCGTATAAAACTTGCATCGACAACATCGCTTGCCTGACTTGCGATTTTCGTTCATCACGCGCGGCTTGTTCCCCAACCCCTAGGTTTCGAAGTTCCCAGGTCATCAGGGCATCGATATCGTAGCGACCTCCCCAATTTCCAAAGCTTGATCCTAAACCACCTCCGAAACGACCTGTACTGTAACCGACTTGAAGGTTCGGGACATAGGGAGCCGATTTCTCCCGTTCAAGTAGCGCTTCAACGCTGGCTAGCTGCTCCTTGGCTTCGCCATACTCAGGTCTTTGGCAAAGAGCCAGTTGAATGTCCTCTTGTTCGGTCATGGACATATCGACCAGATCCAAAGGAAGCGCCCGTTCATCCTCTGGAACAAGAACCTGCACGCTCGAGAGGCTCATGAACCTAGCGAGCCTTGCGGATGCAGATAGCTTTTTTTCTTTGATGCCTAAAGCTCGAGTCTCAGCAAGGGACATTTCGGTGCTCATACGCTGAGCGTCCGATACAAGCCCTTTACCTACCTGCGCATAGTCCTGTGTGATTTTGGAGAGCTCTTGAAGCCTATCGACAGAGGCGAGTATTAAGCTCTCGTCTTGGTAGGCATCTAGCAGGTCGAGATAAGCGATCGCGACGTTCAAGAGAGCTTGGTTCTTGACGATCCACTCTCCGTGCTGTCGGGCAGCAACCATTCGATCGGCTGCCTTGGGCAGAAAGATTGCATCGGCCAAATGGAATTGAGCGACTAGTCCTGGACGGGTTGTCGTGCCGGCTGCAATTGCCCCAGCACCTAAACCCGCTTGCAATGAATTGTTGCTGATATCAACAATCGATCCATCGATCGCTTGATAGTTTCCGTCGTGCCGGTGGTAGTTCATACCCGCTTGGATCGAAGGTAACCACATGGCGGCAGCCCGCTGCTGTTTGGCTTGCGCTTCGTAAACACGCCACATGGCGTGCTGGACCATCGGGTGAGCGGTGTCGACTTTCGAGAGGGCTGTCGGCAAATCGATTCCGATCGTGTCCGATCCGTCTGATCCGTCCGATCTGTCCGATCTGTCTGATCCGTCCGATCTGTCCGATCTGTCCGATCTGTCTGATCTGTCTGATCCGTCTGATCTGTCTGATCCGTCTGATCTGTCTGATCTGTCTGATCTGTCTGATCCGACGGATCTCGATTGGATGAGGGTTGTGCAACCGCTGAGGATCGGGATGGTAATCCACAGAAGGATCGCAGCACATTTGACGTATCGCATGCAAAAATCGATCCTGTGACCAATGGACTCTCTTAAACGCTTGGCAACTGCGGCCTTTGGGGTTTATAGGGAATATTCCGATAAGACTGCAATCCTGACTGGATCCTGAGAGCAAGAATAGGCTCTGATTTGGCTTGCTTCTGTTAAACTGGGAGTTCTCGGCGATCT
>Ga0315899_10008203_pt1 | contig 11196 bp, 3 predicted proteins | sample LakEriMetagenome_2_FD_203518 | JGI IMG/M metagenome (GOLD analysis project Ga0315899, IMG submission 203518) | Freshwater fungal communities from buoy surface, Lake Erie, Ohio, United States - Buoy 4 MA112 | ecosystem: Environmental > Aquatic > Freshwater > Lake | place: USA: Lake Erie, Ohio...
TTCTGATGGCAACACCTCCATGAACTTGGCTCTGAAAGAGGTGCGAAATTGCCTTTCTCGTCTCCTTCTGTCGCTGAGTCCTTGCCTCTGTTTCCATGATCAAATGTATGCGCTGCAAGACAATGTGCGGCACGCAAATTGAGGCAGCTGCAAGGCGCATTGCGCACCAGGCGCTGTCCTCCTCTCGTGTGTGGACAGGGGCCAAATCGGAGAGAAAAGTGAGCACGTCCTCAAAAAATCCTTCTACACGAGTGCTGATTTGATTCAGCGCTTCGGCGGCAAGAATTGTCGCTTCACAGTTTGCAGGCATGACAGACTCTCCCGGAGATTCATAAGCAATCTCAAGGTAAGTGAGGATGAACGCAGCAGCTACGCTGCCGCTCCCCCGTCGACACGCGCAGCTCGCGAGCAGCGCGAAACCGCGACCTTTCAGACCCAAATTTGTGACAGCACGTGCTATGGATTTGTTCGGGAGCTGCTCAAGTGCATCGCAATCGTCGAGCACTGAGAGTGTCATGATCATGTCCCTTGAACTACGTGGGCCGGAAAAAAGATGGCCAGCCTTTTCCCCGTCAGTGAGCACACTGTTTGCTACCTCAAGATGCTGCAGGATCGTGCCCTTCGATGCTTTGTGGAATGTGTCGAGAAGACGCCATATTTTGATGACCTGTCGGATTTGCAGGACCGCGGCCGGCAATGGCCGGCCTTGCATCTCTGATCTTGCGATTGCGTCCTCTACCCTCTTGGCATACCTGTGGAACATTTTTGCGTCGTTAATCCAAAGATCTTCGAGATGAGTGTCTGCATGTCTTAGGCTCTCAAGCACCACGGTGCACACGTGCGGCAGGACCTCATGGGCATTCGACAAGTGTGTCCAAACATCAGCAGATAACCGAAGCTTCATGTGCGTCAAAACTAAAATCCAGTCCTCGTACACGATGAACTTGCTGAGCGTGTCGTGGAAAGATCCATCCGACACAGCACGCAACAGTTGCGAGGCATACACCCCTGCAGTTGCCTTTTTGTTGACATCTCCGCGCCGTACTCGAAGATTTGAAATGAGAGAATTTCTCAGCTTCGAAGAAAGCAAGCTGGAATCACACCATTGCATCATGCAGTCTCTCAAAGTGGGGAAAGCCTCAGACAGGGTCTTCTGAATTTCTTCGCCATCGCAAGAGCTCCATACAGGGGGACCCAGGACTTGTTGCTTACCACGCAGGACTCGCAGGATGTCGGGCAGGAAGGGAAACTCATCATTTCTTTCTAGCGTCCGGAGGGGCTCTTCGGATTGCTGCCAGGAAAATGTTCGAGAAGCTAGAATGCCCTTCAAAAATGCCAGCCACTCTGCTGTGGGAGAGAGCAGGAGAGACGCAGGCAAGCACTGCACCATCATGGCTGCTACTCTTGTCGCTGTTTTGCGGCATCCTTGGATGAACGCCATTCGCAGGGAGGATGAGACTCCGCCCTCTTCCAACACCTTCCTCAGCAATGCTTCGAAATGATGCACTCGCGTGCTGTGCAATTCTGCACTTTGCACGTCGTCGCCGAAATCAATGCGGACATTAGGACAGAGCAGCTGTGTTTTACAAATTCTTTCAGGCAAAAAATATTTCAAAGCGAGGGCGGCCAAATCTCTCTGGCCTCCGTTTGCTGCTGGCGACGCCAGCTCCTGTTGCCTCAGCTTTTCTTCACCATCTCCATCTCCACGAACTGCATCAGCTTGAAGGAAAAAAGCGATTTCGTCTAGCACAACGTCGATTGATCGCTCCCACGCTAAGCTAGGGTCTTTTGCAAATTCACTCAGCCGGGGCCAATCTGGATACGAGCGAGACATTTCGCGAATCTCTCGGTACGAGATCAGGGTGCTCATTCTCGGAGCTTTCGGTTCTCCGGGTTTCGGCTTCCACGCATGAAAATGCCCGGAAATGCAACTAGAGGCATTGAAAACATCGACAATAATGCATACGCGCCTGTCTTGCCGGGCCGCTAGTCGCAAAAGACGCGGCCCCAAGTCCAGATTGCACACAGCGGACTTGAAATTTAGTCCCGAAAATCCAAGGAGTGTGAGGATCTCAACTGTCCCCACGGACGAGGCGGACGTCAAGTCCAGAAGGATGGTGCGTCGCTCGATATCTGACGCTGTCTCCAGCCTGTCCAACACCGTCGTTACCTCAGAAAGAAACGAGGCTGGAGTAGAGTGCTTAATTGCTTCCACGAAGAAAATTTTATTTTCTTTTCGCTGTAGGCTCAGCGGCAGCTTGCCTGAGACGCCAATAATTGCAAGACGACCAGTGGATTCGCTTTTTGAGACGGGCTCGGCGGGGCTCGGGAGGAGGCTGGTTATGAACTCGTCAAGCGGGCTTTCCATATCGTCAAGCAGCTGCACTTCGCGCGCCAACCATGGGTCTGTCAAAACAAAGGGCCGTCCCTTGTAGTGTTGAGCCAACAGCACATGATGGCCAGTGTGCTTACCAACACGCGAATGATTGGTCTTTTCACCCCAATCGAGAAATCCTGTATTCATGACTGCGACACGGGACAGAAGGGCTCGATGCAAACTCAGACACGACCGCTTTTCTACCATCAAGACGAGTTGAGAGGAGGGATCGACGTTTACATTTTCGTAAGCGCCACGAAGCTGGACAGTAGAATGGTCTTCTGCGCAATCATTCAACAATGCGTGGATTCCTTCAATAACCGGCTCGGGATTGAGTATGAATATTACTCCTCCCCTTTCAACCTTGCTTTTGATCTGCAACATTGTGTGCAGCGACTCGCCAGACTGCTCTGTGCGGGTCGACGCTGTATTCCTATAACTACCGTGCACAAGAGAATGCACGCTCGGACACAGCTTCAAGTTCTCCTTATCGTGTAACTTCACGAGCTCGGCCTCCTGCTCAGGGCTCTGCTTAATCAAAGTCTTCACGGTGTCCTTATACGTTTCAAGCACAATCTTGACGATTTCGTGAATTTGCAATGGGCTTTCGTATAAAAACAGAAGTGGCCTTCGTGTTCGGCAGGCTCCAAAAGAATCCCGAATCAAATCCTTGATGCTAGGCAGGGTCAACCCTGGCTCTCTTCGGAAGTGCCGAGAGACTTGCCCAGGCTCACTCAAATCTGATCCCCAGAAAGAACTGCCGAGAGATTCCAGCACGTTGCGGCAAAGATCCATCTTCAGGGGCTGCAGATGGGCAGCAAAGGCAGCAACTTGAGTTGAAGCTAGTGTTGTCTGGTGGCAAGCATCCTGCCCAGAGAGCACTGTCGCTTCGTATCGCAGCGCTAAAAATTGAGAATAGAATAGAAGCGAGCGAATCGAAATGACATCTGGGACTAACGAAGGCGGAAACACGAGATTTCGCTGGCATACCGTTCTCACGGATTCTGTGAGAGCAGACTGCACATCGGCAACATGCGAACCCGAGAGCTTGTTCAATCCAAACTTTACAGCCAGATCTACAAGGGTCTCTGGACGAAGTGGCTCATGAGCGAGAACCAGAAAGCGATTGCCAAGGGCCCTACCTATGGGCAAATCGTTGCTGCCTGCCTTGTAATTACTGGTTGCGACAAAGGCAAAAGTGTTCGTGCCAGTTCCAACTCGCCTTCCAGAAGCGTCGTCCTGTCCCTGATGAGGGGAATCTTGATGGGCATCGAGGAGGTCGTGCAAGGCTCGCAGGGGCCCTGTTGGGCCAGCTTCCGCCATTGACATTTCCTCCATGAATATGCAAGGAATCGAACTCGCCATTTTATCGCTCTTCCAGTGCACAACAGTCTTCTTCAAGTCGGTAACATTCTTTGCGACGCTGCGCTCGGAGAGTTGCAGGTGGAACGTCTGCACGCGTGCAAGCCCTTGCAACAGATGCGAACCTGAAAGTTTGCCCTGCATTTGCGACAGCAGAAGGTTGAGCGACAGAGTCTTTGAAGTTCCATCGCACCCGAGACACAGCAGCGGAAGTCTTGCCGCGATTGCAATCACTCCAGCGAAAAGGTTGTCCTCGAGCGCAGATGTCCGCACCACAGACGAGGGAAGCGAAATGCTGTCCACGATTGCTGTCCGTACTTGATTCACAAATCGCTCCACGGGGTGACCACATTGCTGCTCTATGGCCTGGAAGAAACACCACCTTTCGACAATTCGCATACCAAAGCACAGATAGCAGGCGAGGCACAGTGACCGAAGCTCCCCACGTACTGCCCAGCCATCTTCAGCCTCAAGTCGGCCTCGCACCTTCTCATTTTTCTCGAGGGCACCAAAGATCGAGCAATCATCTCCGTTGTCGTGACAGAACTCTTTCTCCAAAAATCTCGAGAGCGATGCGCAGCGCACAGCATCGCGGAGAGACGTTGTGCCAATCCGAGGTGTAGAAGATTCGAAACACTTTTTGCTTGTCTGCAGCATCTCGACTGCGTCTTTAAGAATCTGGCCCTGGAATCCTGGGCCGCGTTTGTCATCCTCCAGCTGACATTGAATGAATCGGTGGGACTCATCAACCGACAGCGGGTCCATAGAAATCTTAATCTTATCAGCCTCGAGCATCAAGGGAAACACAGAGTCTCTGATAGGATCCGGGTTGCATGTAGCGAACACCAAGGCCTGGCGCGGCAAACGCACGAGCTTGACTTGCCCGTTTTTTATTTCTCGGTGACATAACAGACGTGCCAGGACTTCCTGAGCCGGGCTTGATGTCACTTCGTCAAGAATGAAGGTCAATAAAGTCCTTGGTTCGTCTTGTGACAACCGTCCGTGCGCTTCGCGAATGGTGTCCCTCATCTTCTCACCAAGATTCTCAACATTAGATCTCAGAAATTTTGCTGACAGGGTAAAGATCGAAACGTCATTGCTCAGGCGCTTAAGAGCCCCTGAACTGCGCAATAATTCTAGATATTTGAACAGCAGGTATGTTTTGCCAGTTCCTGTATCTCCAGACAGCAAAATAGGAGACAAAGCCTGGACTCGATGGGTGTTCTCTGTCTCTGAGCCGACCTGTCGTAATGTATGCTCGCGCGCAATACGTCCCATGATGTGCAAGCTTTGACGGGTATGAATAAAAGGCATGCGACTCGGAGCTTGCATAGCATCAGCTTCGTCAGCCTTGAATAGTTTTCTCAAGACCTTGTGAACATCCTCATCTTTGACATCTCCTTTTTCCTCGGCACGCGTGGCAAGGCCATCGAACATGCCGGTGGCATCAGCATCAACTTCCGTACCTTGGGGACGCTCCGTGGGATCACCACACAAAAAGGTCTTGTCATCGAGCATAGACAGGATGGGGAATTGCTGTATCAAGTCTGCTTTTGAACTTGCACCAAATTCGAAATAAATATTACTGGAAATTACCTCCGAGGCGTGTTGCGATTGTCCGATCACGCCTGTGAGCAGCAGCGACACCAGTGCCGGCGCCAGGGGCGATTGAGCAATTGCGCGTGCGTCCCCGCCAAAATCAAAGGAAATGCAGTCGTATGAATCTTGATCGCGCAGCGAACAGACCAGATCCGCAATGCTGCTGTCGATGCCAAGACGGATTCTAAACGCATTCTCAGGGACGCAGACGGGTCGAATCCCTCGAGACATATTGAACAGGTCTAGAAAAACGATTTTGACACGGCTCCGGACCTTTTGCCCTTTGTGCCTGGAACCCTCTAAATGATTGCCAATACCCATCATGTCGTGCGTGATCTGTCTAACTTCGTTCATGGATTGCATCAAGTCGGAGAATCTATTGCGCGTATTTGGCAGCAAGACCGCAACTATCGGACATGAATGCACACTGCGACCTGCTGACTTTGAGTACTGCTCTAGGCCAGCTAGCAGGGTATCCTGCTGACGCGCATCCAAAGTGTCGGGACGCGTCACAACAATAATTCCTGAGCACAGAAAAATAGACTCCAGGCGGCGAGCAACGTCGTGCTCTCCTTCGTCGAGGATAGACGATGCTCTCTTCAAGCGCCATGTCATCCCTGAAATTGCTGTTGATGTTGTGGAGGCGTCGCAAGGAAAGATCGAAGTGGGAGACGGCACCGACGGTGCAAACTTGCTGAGCAAACCCAGCATCTGGAGAGGGATTGTGTCTTCGCCATTGCCCTCTAATCGACACGAAATTTCCCATACCTTCTCGCACCATCGTTCTCCCGGGGGAAGATTTCTTGCGTCAATATTGCGCTGCACAGTGGCCGGAGATCTGGGCAGCACAACCTTTTCGGAAATAAGGGCTCCAAAATATGCGTGGAGTTTGTAGTCCATGGAAGAAGTTGGTGAGCTAGCTTGAAACGAAGGCTCCGGTTGTCCAGTTTCGTCGAGATTTCCCTTAACGTGTTTTGCAGCAATGGCTCCAAGCATCTTAATCCAGCGGGTATCCTTCCGCTTTATGATGTCGAGGGGACACGCGAAGGACGTAAATGGAAAGCGAGTCTTCAAAGTACTTAATTTTTCTGACAAGGTGCTAGGGCTTTCAATCTTGTGCCAGAAGGGCTTGATGTCGTGGAGATGATCAATCTCGTGGCTATCTGTGGCATCCTCGTATAGGCTGCGCGACTTTTCAGGCGTCTGGGAAGGAAAATCAATCACGGACTGTTCTCCAATTAGGTCCCCACCGAAAGATAATGCCGTGAAAATGTGTTCGGCCAGGTCAAACACCTTCTGTACACGCTTATGTATTTCATCAATTACTCTGATGAGATCCGCAATCTCCGTGGGCTCGGAATTTGAGTCTTGGCTTTGCTGTTTTTGTGCTAAAATGGCCGACAACTGGATTCGCACTTCGACAAAAAGCGACTCAATATCAGACACACCAATTACCTTGAAACACGTGTGCCCTCCAGCCAATCTGAATTTAGGACCATTCTGTTGTCCCGTCTCTACTCGCACAGTGTCTGAAGCTTTCTTCTGCGAGAATGTATCTTCTGCATATCTGCGCAATCGCTGCACATCAATAACGATCCTCGCCGATCTTAGCAGCTCAGCATTGCGCTTCGCAATGTCGTCCCCACCATCAGCAAACGAGAAGAGACCACATAGCTGAGACAATGATATGTTTCCGGCCGCAGCTTGATTGATCACGCCAGAATTGAGAAGCGCGCACAAAGAGGTGACGACAGTTTCATGGCGCTTGCTGGTCGCTATAACAAACACGCTGGGTTGGAGATCATCAAGAATGTTGACGGCCTTTGTCATTGAGCGATTCGTGACGCACATCATGCGGAGCACGTTCATCTTTCGCTCAAGCGCCGCTTTGTTCTGGATCTTTTCGCGAAAAGTAACAACCAAGGACGAAAGATCGGCGAGCGAGCCTATTTGTGGCCATGCCGCCGGCTTGACGTCCTTAAAAATGCCCTGGAATGTAGCTAGCATGTGATGAATGGATGGGGCAACCGCACGTTCTGAGTCGGTTCGCATGTCAGCTGAGTCCGTTCGCATGTCAGAACCAAAGACCTTTAGTTTCTTGATGTCTGCACTTCGATAGGTATCCAGGTATTCTGCAAGTCCTGGGGGCAACTCGGTAAGCTGCAAATGATCGCTTAAAAACTCGAAAAGCTTCTGTGCCCAACCTAAGAGTCGAGAAGGATCCAACTGCACAAGTCTCAGAAAGAGGTCGAGCGTGGCTCGAGAAAATGCTTCTTTATCCAGGAGGGCGATGAGAGCTTGGTGTTCACGCTTGGCACCATCACTATCCAGAACTTGCAATCTCACCTCATCGAGAGAAGCCCTTCCTTGTAATGCCTTGAGGATTGCTTGTTTAGCTTTTTCTTGCGCTAAAACTGGTACCTTTAACGGATCCTCAGTGTCCGAGTGGTCCCGCAGTAATTGTCGAGCGTGATGATCAATGAAGTCGGACCCTGAGTTGCCGATCGTCGGATGTGCATTGTCCATAAACACCAACACCGCATCCTGCAGAGCCGAGTCCTTATTGATATCTTCTCCTCCAAGACACTCTGGGAACGAAGGGTGCTTCGCTTTCCTGATGCTTTCCTGGAGCTTCAGTATCTTATCTTTCGCGGAATCAGAAACACCATTGCGGATAGTTTGCTCAAGCCATAAACTCAATCGTTGAGCCGCTGCAGATTTTCTTTCGGCATCCTCGGTCGCTGGGAGGAAAATTTTGAACTTGCTCGCGTCGGTTCCACCTAGGAGAATCTTTCTATATACTTGCGCAACACCTTCATTGTGCACTTCCTGTGCCTCGACGATTTCAGCAGTCACAAACCTAATGAATACAAGCGGTATAGAGTCTTTGCTGTCACAGAGCTGCTTTTCGAGGTGCCTCACTTGCCTTTCGCAAGAACCCACCTCGAATCGCACCGCCTTGCTCATTTTCTGCGTCCACGCCGCATGTCTCCGGAAGCGGTCAAGGATAATATTATTCTCAAATTTCTGTTCAACCAGGCTCGTCAGGGCGAAGTAATTTGTCTGCTCCGCTTTTCTCCGAGCAGATAGAGCAAAGTTCAGAATCGACTCCAAAATAACTAGGTCAGCCTTGGGATACGAAAGACTGTAATCATGATAAGTCTCACCGACATCAATGGCTATGTGAAGCAGTTCCTTTGCATAGGACTCCAGCCAGCAGCCGGCAAGTGTCAGAGCAATGAGCGCAGGCAGGCCCGTTTGAGCGCAGTTTTTCCAATCAACATTGTGGATCATTTCTCGTGAATTCTTGGCAGCATGAGTCCAGACGTTTTCAGCAAGTTCATGGGCCAGCCCAGTATCCGTAACAGCATTGAGGAGCCGCAATGCCACAATCTGCAGGCACGCATACATAATCATCACTGACTCTGCTCACTAGATCCACCAACCTAATGCATGCTTGTGAGCACGGGTATGAAAACACATTCAAAAGGAGGTTATACCTCCTCTGCATCTTGCCTTGAAGGGCCGCCTAGACATATCGCGCTGATGCATCTCAGCGCATCTGGTTTCTCGAGGCGATATGTCTTCCTCAGGACCATGTGTGCTAGGGAAGGCCCTTCCTCAGGACCATGTGTGCAAGGGAATGACCTTGCGGCCATTTTGCACAGGTGCAGGAGGGTCTGGTTTTTTGAGAACTCGTGATCGATGACAAGAAGTCGGATCTCTTCAGTACTCAGCACGCCCTGCAAAGCTTGTTCTGCCCCAGGACCCAAGCGACAAATCACTCCAGGAGCCGATCTTGTAAGCCCATCCATGAAAGTTGACTTACTCCGTGTTAACGCGTCTGTGTTGTCGAGACAAGTATTTTGTACGACCTCGCAAAGGCAATCAAATGCCAGCTTCGCAGCACACGCCACCTTGCTTGCCTCGTTGTCTGGCCATACATGGAATATGGGCTGAGTCCTGTCAACACCAATGGCCGCGATCACACTGTACACTGCGAGGCTGAAAGGGCCTACAACGTTTACATGAAACAGGTCGTGTCGTTTCACGCGAATCCTGGAAATCTGGATGGACAGCTGCATGGAATTTCTCACTTTTTCATGCACGTATGCTGCGAGCGCATGATCGCCAGATTGCTCCCAGCCGTCAACGAGAGCGTCATTCCGATCCCCGGACTTCAAGTTTTTTATATGGGGACGCAGGGCATGTACAATAGCGAGGCGCTCGTGCTGAGGAAGGCGATCCCAATCACCGGGTGTAAGCAGCCCATAGTATTTCTTGTCGCAGTTGAATTGCCCCTGTTGCAACAACCAGAGAACATCATGAACCGCCGATCCTGCGATGTCAGAGCGAACTCTGCTGCTGACTGCAGCATCATGGCCGAGCAGAGACATGACTGGCTGAGATTCGCAAAGGCATATTTTCGCAAGTGGCGAAAGTTTCCCTGACAGAGCCTGCCGTAGGACTTTATTTGTCTGTTGAGACGTAATGGGGTCTTTGCAGTGTTTATTGCCCATGAAAATGGACTTCGACTTGAGGCATTGCAGTATTTTCTCCATGAGGGATTGATTTCCGGTGTCGAGACATTTCCGGAGTATCGGCGAAACAAGATCTGCAATGTCCCCCCCCGCTTGCATCCAGAACGAATGCTCATCCTCCAACCGCCATGTGACAGTAATCGGAGTGTTTTCTTTCTCCGCATCTGTGGCTGATAATGGGAGCAGAGGAGAGGGGCAGAAGGAACGGGGCAGAGGATGTTGCTCACTTTTGTTAGCACATTCGAATAGAGTCACCAGAAACATGCGCAGTACTTGAAATCTCAGTCACTTGAGCTACAGCATAGACCCGCGCAATATTGACAGCTCAAACGCTGTATCCTAGCTGTCAGCGCGTTGCAGGCACTAGAACGTGGCCTAAGCCTCATGTGTCTACGCGAGCTGAATTCACCTTCAGGAATGACCAACTCAACGTTGCCCAGTTTCGCATCAGTCCCCCAAATGGAGTAAACAGATGACTTTGCTTTGGCCACGAGAGACATCTTCGGCTTTTCAATCGTGATCTCTGCGACGCGTCGGTCATCCTCATCCACGTGCACCTCAGTCACACCGGCCGTGGTCGAGCTCACATTGCCCGGAGGCAGCGGCTCTCGGAACAGGCACATGACGGTTGTTGTTGCCATTAGAGATGAGGCGCGTCCCCGGCTCGCCGCTGCTCAGTCCCTGCCCAGCGCTAGCGAGATGCGCAAGGCTGGTGGCGCAGCACCCGGGTGCAGCTGAAGATGATGCCCCCTATCAGCCCTGGGCCACAGCATCGACACGGAGTCAGCGTCAATCTTGCAACCTAGCCTATCCGCTCCTGCGCGCCGGCCGGGCAGCCGATGCAAGCGCGCCACGCGAGCGCGCACGCAACGGCCTAGTGCACGCCTGCCCGCGCAGGCACGCGAGAGCGCATACGTGGAGACGCCCCCGCCCCGAGCCGGCGACTGCCCACGGGCAATGACATGCACGCCTTGTCTGCGCGCCTCATGCACGCCTGCCCGCGCAGGAAGCGAGTGCAAACGTGTCGACGCTCGCGCCTGCCCTCGGGCAATGACCATGCACGCACCGCGGGCCCTTGAACTTCCGCCTGTCGGGCAGACGCCGCTAGGTGCAGAATCTCCACATATGTATACTCGCTTCTTGCGACAACTTGCAAACTCTCATGTCTCAGTGAAGATTTTGGTTTAGATCGTCAAGAGACAGGGTGTTCATCAGAAATTTGTACAAAAAAACACATTCTATTCGAAACTAAAGAGCACAAACACAAAACACAGAGGATCCTGCCGCGAACCTAAAAAGAAACTTACCCCTATCATC
>Ga0315899_10008204_pt1:0-10000 | contig 11195 bp, 10 predicted proteins | sample LakEriMetagenome_2_FD_203518 | JGI IMG/M metagenome (GOLD analysis project Ga0315899, IMG submission 203518) | Freshwater fungal communities from buoy surface, Lake Erie, Ohio, United States - Buoy 4 MA112 | ecosystem: Environmental > Aquatic > Freshwater > Lake | place: USA: Lake Erie...
AGGTAAAGAGAACACATTAATAAGAGGAGGCGTAGAGAACATATTAGTACACGAAGCGGCTTGAGCGACTTGAAGAGCGCCTCAACAGGTAAAGAGAACACATTAATAAGAGGAGGCGTAGAGAACACATTAGTACACGAAGCGGCTTGAGCGACTTGAAGAGCGCCTCAACAGGTAAAGAGAACACATTAATAAGAGGAGGCGTAGAGAACATATTAGTACACGAAGCGGCTTGAGCGACTTGAAGAGCGCCTCAACAGGTAAGCAACGGATGCCACCGCGAAATAGTAAGGTCTCTTTTGACACTAACAACAGTAGTAGGTCTCTTTTGACACTAACAACAGGTAGGCAACGAATGCCACCGCTAAATCTGATACCTCAAACAAGTATTGAGCTGGACACTCTTGTCACTGCTTGAGGATGCCAGCATTGTTGCTGTGTGCTCATTGCACACTCAACCTGTTTATCTGCAGGCCCAGGTCTCTTTTGACACTGTAATAGGTCTCTTTTGACACTGTAGTAGGTCTCACACTCAACCTGTTTATCTGCAGGCCCTTTGTGAAATTGGGCATTACGCACGTGGACTGGTTTTCACTAGAGCCCGAGCATTGCGCAAAGAACGTCGAGTGTCTTTTTGTGTCGTACTGTCGTCCAAGCAACTCAAAAATGCCGCCGTGGGTGCATGATGATCGCCGCGCAACAATGCTGAAGTACTATATTTGTTTCTGTTTTCTTCATTCTTCCACCCCCCCAGTTACTACTGCTCTCCTCCAGTATTGTATGAACAGCTGTGTTATGAACTGATGTTCTATGCCGAGCATCATCATCTTCACACGACATATAAGTCATCACGGCATTAGGGAGAATAGGGAGACTTTGTGCACCTCTTTTCGCAGTCACAAGGCGAAACAGTTGACTGAGATGTCACCCTCTTTGGCTCTTTTGCCCCACGCATCAGCGCATGTCGACTGAGCTCACGGCGTTTTGCCAAGTTTGTTTTGGAGTTTGAGTTGAACAAGAAATTGCCGCTCGAAACATGCCGTCAGGCTTTTCGGTACAATAATATCTAACACCTATCATTTTTACACGTGCGAGGGTGTGTGGGCAAGGAATCATGTTGTATCCTGTGCATTTTTTCGTTTTATCGTTTACGTATGTGACACACGCCCAAGATTGATTCAAAAGCGTAATCGCAACAGGTCATCGGGGAGCGGCAAACCAGTCACAGACCTATCCTTTGTGGAATTTTCGAACTGCTTCGTGAGGCTTGCCATTCTGAGTTTGCAAGACAAGCACAATACCCATGAGGATATCCGCGGCCTCTTGCGAAAATTTACGAAGCATCTCGGCTTTGACGACGTGGATACATTCACTGCTAAGTTGGTAACTCTCGAACGCCTGCGCTATGGGGACGCCGCCGATCTCACTGCGAAAAACGTTGAAGACAAGCTGCAAGGTGTGTTCATGGAGGGGGGGGATGAAGTTGCAGAGGAGCCGCTGTCTGCCGAAGCAGAAATGCTGCGCTTGTTGCGCGCCAAGCACTTAGAGATCATGGAGGCGGCAGCTCTGGGATACTACCGCTCGGCCGAATATGCGGCCTGGCTGGCTGCGAACCCCAGTCCTCGAATTGGATTGTCCAATGGCAAGCTGTACACTCGCAAAAATATCAAGGGCGGCCAATGGTCGGACAAAGAAAGAGGTTCCATCTTCGACCCACCACGTAAAGCTGAGGGGCCTATCGACTATGATTTCGACCTTAGGTGTGGCAAGTCGCCCACAGCCATACAACACCTTGATAGGGTCTACGGAAAGCACCCATAGGTATCAGCGGAAAGAGTATTTCAATTAAAAAACAAAACGGTTGGAAGGCGTCTGTGATTGTCCCTGTCACTCACAAGAATAGCCAAAAGTTTCAACGCCGCTGCCATCAACCACAAGTTTCAACGCCGCTGCCGCGGCCTCTCCTACTCACTCTTCTCTTCTTCAAGTTCTAGGAGTGCTGCAACCACCTACCAATAGTACTCGGAGGCTTGCAGCCTGAGCCGTGGCGAACCAGCCACATATGTATACGGGCGGCGGGCGTGGAGCCGCCAGTGGCCGCTCGGCACCCGTGGCACACACCTGGAGCCGTGTGCAGCTCGTGCGCCGGCAGTCGGACTCGCGCTGACGCAGCGCTGGTAGGCCTTTGGGAGGGCTCTCCTCCGCACCTGCAGTGCTAAGTGTGTGGGTCGGCCGCCGATCAAGCAGCCTTGCCCTTGCCGTTTTTCTTTGCAGTGGGCGCCGGGAGGGCCGCTGACGCAGCAGGCGGCCAAGGATTGGCCTCAGCAGCAGCTAGCAATTTGGTAAATCCCCTTTGCAGTGGGAGAGTCTTGCCCTTGCCCTCAGCTCCCTTTTTCGCGGACGCAACAGGAGGGTCAACGTCCACAGGCGGATTGGCTGCAGCAGCTGCTAATAATACAGTAAATCCCCTTCTCAGTGGCGGGGGAGTCTTGCCCTTGCCCTTTTTCGCAGCTGATGCTTGCTTCTTGGTCGGCGCAGTCTTTTTCACGGCGGTGGCCGCCTTCTTGGCCGATTTCCGCGACGCCCGGGCGGGTCCGCGCGCACGTACCGCCGGAGCTTCGATGTGGACCGAGCCCTTGGGTGGAAGGTGGCTACCGGAGACCGTGCGCGCAGGCGCGCGTGCTCTCGTCATAAATTTGCGCTTTCAGCAAATTTTTTTTCCCAAGAAGTTTTTTTTTTATGAATTTAGCCCTTTCGAGCAGGAGGGAACCTGGAAGGTGTGTGTCGAGGCGGGGTGGGTGGAGGATGCTGCGGTGCGCGGCTGCCGAGGTGCGCGGCCGGCGTGCGCGGGAAGGCCCGCGCCGTGGCGGCGGGCTGAATGTGCGGCACTAAACCGGTCGCTCTGGATCCCGGGTGCCCCTTGCAACAAAGTGTTGCAGTGGAGGCCGGTGACCGGAGCATGCCGACGCGGGGCGCGGGGCGGTTCGGGGAACCGGCAAGCCGGTGTGGGCGCCTGGCATCCTGGCCGCACGCCGCACGCCAGACGCGCCGGGTGCTCTATAGCTGCTCCTGCACACCTGGAATCCCTCGGCGCGCCTGGCGTTCAAGCGCGTTTGTGCTGGTCCATCGCTTGCGCCGCCCCAGCGCCGCGCGGGCCCGCCCGGGCGGGAGAGCTGTTGGTAGAAGCACCGCGTTGTCGGCTGGTGCCCCGCGTGTGGTTCGTGTCTGCGTGCTCCAGTTTCAGAAAATTCAGCCGCACCGAGTGGTTGCTGACGGTGCACATCGTGTTGTGTGTGTGCAGAAACGAGTGACAGGATGGTCAAGGCGCACAAGTCCAAGTTCAGGGAGGAGTTCCCCCTCGGTAAGCGCACTGCCCGTCTTGCTCTCTTTATTTTGTGTTAGCCCGCCGTGCGCGTCCATTGCATTAAACGCCAGCGAACTGCTGGTCATGTGCAGAGCGGAGAAAGGCCGAGGCAGCACGCATGAGGGAAAAATACCCCGATAGAATTCCAGTGATTGTAGAGAAGGCGGCGGGCGGCGACCTGCCGGACATCGACAAAAAGAAATACCTGGTGCCTACCGACTTGACTGTCGGCCAATTCGTCCACGTCATCCGCAAGCGCATCAAGCTCGCGCCCGAGAAGGCCATCTTCATCTTCGTCAACAACGTCTTGCCGCCCACTGCAGGCCTTATGTCGCAGATCTACGAGGAGCAGAAGGACGAGGACGGGTTCCTGTACATCACGTACAACGGCGAGTCCGTGTTCGGCGCTTAGGCGAAAGGGCTGTCGGGGTTCTTTCCCTGGCATGAGCGAGTGGGGGAAAGGCGAGCGGAAGGGCAAGGGAGAGAGGGCGGGGATGAAGTAGGATGGGGTGAGGGGCGGCAGAGGAGACCCCGGAGGCCCGCAGCGCGCTGCACGCAGGCGCAGTACATGAGGTACGAGATGGAAAACGCAGCCGCTCAGAAGAAGCCAGGGCGACAGGGCAGGGGGCCCACTACAGTTCTGTTCAACCACTGCTTTACATAGCCCAGGTGAGAGGGAGAGGTGTGGCGCCTAACGTCCAAAGTTTGGGGGCGCAGGCTGTGTATATACGGGGATGTACACCAGCCTTCGAGGCATGAGCTAAGCTACAACTAGGTTGTTTGCAACGGTGACTCGAATAAATGTGTTTTAATTGCTACAGCATCGTTAGAAGCAGATTGAATTGAGAAGGAGGTTGTTCATTTCTTGGTACACATACGGCCGCCTGCACAGAGGAGACGCTGGTCAGTCTGCGAAAGGTGTAGCTTCTCTCACACCTGTCACTCGTTGACACGCGTTGTGCATTCGCGCAAGCCAGGCACGAGGGGAAAGTTACGGATGAATGCCGTCAGCGAACGAGTCTTGTTGGAGCAGCGCTGTCGGTCTGGCCACGTCACTCACCGCCCATCCATACCGGCGAGCAGCATCCACGGGCACTGCATCGCTGACCTCTTCAGACACCCAATTCGTTCGGTGGCAACGTCGACCTTGCGTGCACTTGAAACGCTTGGTTGTGCGCTTCCATAGGCATCTTCCGCCAGTTCGCGCCATGCCCGCCGCAGCCGCAGCAAAAATGGCGTCAACCATGTCGGGGTCTGTTAGCTCTCCCCACAAGCCACTGTTTAGGACCAGCGTGTCCACCTGCAAGTTCGGAACGACGTGTTCAAGCACTGTCGCTAGATCGCCGTGCCAGTCGAAGAATTCATGCGTGTCCAGAAAGGGGTTGTTGTCATACTCCTTGCTCGTCAGCACGTGCGCGGCCGCTGCAAGAGCTGCCTTAGTCATGTTTGCCACCGAACACTGGAGTGGGCCACCAGCAACACCTCGGCACTGGCCGGGAAAGTGACCGTGCATCGGGAAGCCTCCGAACACCTGAAGATAGCTGACAGACAGGTTGAGGTCGGGTTCCGAGAAGAAGCGATTCTCCTCTGTGCGCATTTCAAAGTCAGGGTTCCAAGGGCCTTCAGGTCGGAAACAGTCACAGAGCTCTCGCCCTTCGAAACTCGCTGAACTGTGCAGGTAAAAGGTCTTCCAGCTGCCCCACACCAGCCCTGGCATAACGATATTACGATGACCGTTGACATCGCCGCGGCGCTCGGGGTAAGCGCGGTGAAGGAGCGATGTCAACGACAAGTATTGATACCTGTATTTGTATTTAATATAATGTCAGTTAATTAAACTGACTATTCATTTATTTGGAGCGATGTCAACGACAAGTATTGATACCTGTATTTGTATTTAATATAATGTCAGTTAATTAAACTGACTACTCATTTATTTGGAGCGATGTCAACGACAAGTATTGATACCTCGACACGGAGTCGCCTACAATTAGCAGGTGCCGGTTTCTCAGACATTGGCGGGCATCCTCGTGCGAAAACCGTCGAAGCACACACGCTTGTAGATGCCACGTATAGGTGCTGTTCTCTTCCGCGCGCCAATACCCCTCCTCATCTCCCCTGACCTCACCACAGGGTGCCACCACATACGCCTTACACCTCATCCCCCCCCCTCCCCATACTTCCCATTCCCCTCTGGCCCCCCCTCCCCCAACCCCTTGCTCCTGTGGACTATGTCCAAACTCTCCATCACCTCCTCCTCCTCCACCACCACTAGAGCAATTCCAACGGACACCATCATCCTCACCCACTCGCCATGCCCGCTCATGGCGCAGCGGCACCTCGCTGCGCGGATGCGGCGGTATCTGCCGCAGGCGCGCAAGCTCAAGACGCTTAGCCTCCACGGTCCATTCTCATAAGTCAGTGCCCTCGCATATTTCTTACATGAAGTCACTATATAGACGACTTTGCAGCACAGATCTTAGGACCTCCACCATAGCTCGTCGCAGTTGCTTCATTCTCTCGCCAACACTAACAACACTCGCAGGTTGTGCGGCACTCTTCTGCAGACGCACATGTCGCCCTATCCTCGCGCCCACAGACAGCAGAAGTCGCACGCGCGGGCGCTGGGCAAGACCAGCCCAGTGTGCGCCGTCGGCGCTGCAGCCGCTCCTGCCGACCATTAGAGCATGTGAATCAAGCACGGGGATTCGTGCGCGCCTCAGAAGAAGGCGAGTGTCTGCGTTGACCAGCGCAACCTGCCGATTGAGCTCGGCATGATGCGCGGGAATCAGCGAAAAGGGCTCCAGCGTGCTGTAGATGAGGGCTGTGGCCCGCTGCGTGGCAGCTGCCTGCCAATTGCCATTGTCAGCGGATGGCCCCCTGGTAGCGAGGCGAGCGCCCATAGTTGCTATTTCCTCAGCAAACCGCAGAGAGTCGTCGACGAAGGTGGCAGGTAGGGTCACGGGCTCGAGTTGTCTGAAGTCCGCACTTGCAAGTGTTGGGATGGGCGTCGACACTAGGAGTACCGTCGCTTCGTAGCATGCCTGCCCCCCCTCACGTGGGGGCGTGAAGTGCTCGCACATGGCCCGTCCTTGCAGGATGCTCTCCAAGCTCGCAGACAAGATGGGTGCATCAGACGCCTCTACAAGGCGCAACACTGCCCGATCGCCACATACACCCAACTCCCAGCTGCTTGACTCCGGCGTGGTCGAGGATGAGAACGGGGAGGAGGAGGCGGAGGAGGAGCGGGGTCTGAATTGCCAAGGGGATGCCCCTGCACAGGGGAGTTCCATCTCAAAGGGAACATAGGCTACGCCGCATGCGCCCTCAGCTTCCGCCTCCGACTTCTCCCCTGACGAGGCCCCCGCGGCTTGGTTTAACCCTTCTGCATCTGCATCTGCGCCGTGGCATTGGGCGCTACTGCCACAGGAGCGGCGCACAGCTGCGCTAAAGACTCCGTGGCGAGAGGCGACGTGCCTATTGACGTAGCCGCGCAAGGACCCAGCCGGGCGAAAGAAGGCTGCGGTGGCCAAAAAGGCGTGGCGCATTCGTGCGTCTCCAACAAAGACCAGCTCAAGGCCCGAAATGTCTTGGCACACAGACTCTACATCTCGCCACTCTTCGTCGTCCTCGGAAATCACTCCCTCTGTCGAGTCTAGTGGCAAAGGCACATGCTCTTTCGCCCGGAGGGAGTGCCACCGTGAAGAAGGGGCACAGGAACTGAAAGCGGGGATCGTCCTGTCGGGGTGGAACCAGGAGCCTCTATTGAAGGGCGTCAAGAGCGACTGCAACTCCATGCCCTCTATCATCTCTTCGCCACCTTCGTCGCGTGCATAATCTTGGCGCACGCCGCTGGTAGAAACATCAAACGGCGCGCTCTCATCTGCAGCATCACGGCACAGTGAAAGGACCTGGAACTCGGCAATTGATGCATCTGTGTAGTCGCCAAGGTGAGTCTTATCCGGTTTGTCGCGATGCTCCTCGTTGATAGCTCCGTCTATCTTTATCAGCATTGCAGAAGCCGACACAGGATCAAAGCACACCTGCACATCAGACTCGCCTCCCAAAAACACCCGGCCGTTGTAGATTGTCGCTTGTTTCGCAGCTCCTCGTTGCTGGCTCTGCAGACGCGCTGTGCTGGAGAAGATCTGGCGCCAGCCGTGGTGCTCGGGAATGCGAGTGAGTGGGTCGTCGTACCACGCGGACGGCAGCGACGGTGACGGGGCGTCAGTTGCCCACAGCCGCATCGCAGCAACTCGAGCGTCATTCCGTCCCTTTACTCCCGTCACCATCCTCACAGAACGGACAACAGAGCCATTGCCTCCCAGAGCAAAGAGCGCCCAGGCATCGTCTAACCTTCCCGCAAACGACCATGCCCTGTCCGGTCCATCAAGTGCCTCGTCCCCATCGATCGCACAGTGTATGCCCGCGCTGTTGGCAATGGCCTCTGCCCTGCCGCCCAAGATGCCTGCCGCCAGGTTGTTCTCATCTCTCGGTGCAGTCGTCACTGTCATGGCGAGGGCCAACACTGCAACGATCATCCGCGTTGGACAGGAACAGTGATCACAAACGGCACTGGTGTGTTGTTTCTGACGCAACACACGTAGCAGCGTCGTAGCTGGTGAATGTCGATGTCGACCAAAATTGAGAGTTAAAAAATTGAGGTGTTTTCGTGCAGATGGAAGGCGCGACGCGCAAGCGCGCCTGCCTCGACGCGGACGCGGCGAAAAGCAGAGCGAGCGAGGACGATCTGGCGCAGCTGCGAGCTCGCTGTGCCGCGCAGGAGCAGGCGCTCGAGGAGATGCGCCATCGTGTGCTCCAGCACGAGTGGCGTGAGGAGCTCTGGCGGGACGTGGCGGGGCGCGCAGTCTCGGCGCGCGAGACTGCGCGCATGGCCCCGTACGTGCGTCTGGACTTTGAGATCAACTGCATGGCTGTGGCACGCGACGGCTCGCAGTATATCTGCACACAGACTGCTCTGTGGCGCAAGCCTCCGGGCGGTGCTGCCGCTCTGGTCGCGGGCCACCGAACAATGAGGGGCTTCGCCGACGGCGTCGGTGCTGGAGCGCGCTTCAACGACCCAAACGGCATTGCGCTCGACGAGGACGGTGGCAGAGTCTTCATCGCAGACACGAATAACCACGCCATCCGGACTGTGGACACGCAGAAACTCACCGTCACGACACTGACCGGGAACGGCAACCCTGGGTTCCAGGACGGCGAGTCGGGGGACGCGAGATTGAAAGAGCCGTGGGGCATAGTCTTGGACCCGCATCGGGGGGTCTTTGTGACCGACAGCGACAACCATGCAATTCGCAGAGTGGATCCAACGACTGGAACCGTCACGACGCTTGCAGGGAAAGCCGAAGAGGGCTTGATTGACGGTCCGGGCAGAGAAGCGCGCTTCTCCTCTCCAAGTGGCCTGGCGCTGTACGCACCGGGCTGCTTGGTAGTGTCCGACTCTGAGAACCACTGTGTGCGCATGCTGACGCTGGACGAAGGTGGGGGCTGCCGTGTGCTGACCATCGACACGCACGGACGGAAGAACTTCAATACTTTTTGGAACGATCACAACCGCCCCTTCCTCGCAAGACCGCAGGGCCTCACGGTAGATGGTCAAAACAACATTGTTGTCGCATCATCATCGTGCCTCCAACTAATCCGCCTTGCAAAACCCCTTCCTCAACAGCAAGTACTGTTCGACAGAGCAGGCGGGAGAGGAATAATGCGTCAGCCCTCGAGAGACGGAGGGCAGGCTGGAGGCTATGCGAAATCGAAAAAATTCGATCCTGCCTACACGCGGGGGTCAGATACGCTTCGCACTGAGACGGAAACGACGTTGCTCGCGAAAGCTTCCCTGCAGGGTATACGGCCGTGCGCTCTGGCCCTCGACGAGCGGGGGCGCATTCTTGTCGCGGGGGGCGACAACAGGGGCCAGTTGCATCGCGTGTGCACGGACTTGCCCTGGGCCTTGGCACGTGTCCTCTACATTGGGGCCCTCAAGGGCGACGGGGGGGTGTCGGCTGCCACGAGTCGCGGTCGCCTGAAGATTCGCTGCGTGTTTTCGCTCCTGCCGCAGGCGGGGCGTGTGGGATGCCCTCTCCTAGCACACATCATCAGGATGATCCAGGTCGTGTTGCCAGTAAAACGGCAAAGAGTCCGCCCTTCTACTCCGCCCCTCTCCGAGACGCAGCCGCTACTCCGCCCTCTGCGAGACTCCGCCGCTATGCCGCTTTTCACTCAGGTCACTCCGAGACCTGAAAAGCCAAAAAAGGCTAAGTTCGATGTCGGTGACAATGTGTTTGTCAGGTACATCTGGTCCCAAGACCCCTGGGAGCTGGGCGTAGTGTTGGGCTTTGACTACGAGCACGCAGAGTGGAAGAATCATGGTGGCAAAGGCAAAGATGGGTGGCGATACCAAGTCGAACTCACCAACACCAAGGAAATTGCCATTCTCCAACCCCGGGAGGTTAAGAAGGCTAATTATCAATCTGTCTAATCAGACCAAGAAGATGAAGAAGCCTAAAGTTAAGACACAGACTTTCTCCCGGCACGGGCACAAACAAGACTGAAAACAGTGGCACAGGCACGAACAAGACTGAAAACAGTGGCACAGGCACGAACAAGACTGTTCGA
>Ga0315899_10008207_pt1 | contig 11192 bp, 6 predicted proteins | sample LakEriMetagenome_2_FD_203518 | JGI IMG/M metagenome (GOLD analysis project Ga0315899, IMG submission 203518) | Freshwater fungal communities from buoy surface, Lake Erie, Ohio, United States - Buoy 4 MA112 | ecosystem: Environmental > Aquatic > Freshwater > Lake | place: USA: Lake Erie, Ohio...
ACGACCCCATCATGGAAAAATTCGGCGATTATGCGCGCGAGGCTGTGTTTGGGATGCTCTGGTCCCGCCCGGGGCTCGATCTCAAGACAAAGGCGCTGATTTGCGTGATTTCCGATACCGCCATCCATGCCTGGCCGGAACTCACCATTCATCTGCGGATGGCGCGGCGCATGGGCTGGACGGAGGATGAACTGGCCGAAGCGCTGATGCATCTTTGCGGCTATATCGGCCTGCCTGCGGTGCGGGAAGCGATGATCGTGGCCAAGGGCGTCTTTGCCGAAATGCGCGCCGAACCCGATGGCGGCCTGGCCGAGGCCTGATCTTTGTCTTTCTGACCATTTAGCCTAGAAACGGCCCGGGCGGTTCAGAACCCCGCCCGGCCGAGAAACGGAACAAAAGCGCCCATGTCCCAAACCACCCTTGCCTTAATCGGCTTTCCGGCAAAGGAAGGGGCGCGCGGCTTCACTACGCGGCCTGAAATCATCGGCACCTTCGGGGCGGTGGCTTCCACCCATTGGATCGCTTCCCAAGTGGGGATGGCGGTGTTGGAACGTGGCGGCAATGCTTTTGATGCTGCGGCTGCCGCCGGCTTCACGCTGCAAATCGTGGAACCGCATTTGAACGGGCCGGGCGGCGATTGCCCCATTCTGCTCCATAGCGCCCGCACCGGGCAGCAGCAGGCCATTTGCGGCCAAGGCCCCGCCCCTGCCGGCTTGAATGTCGCGCTCATGAAAAGCCTCGGCCATGAAATCATGCCCGGCACCGGCATGCTGGCCGCGCCCATCCCTGGCGCCTTTGACGCCTGGATGCTGATGCTGCGTGATCACGGCACCTGGAAGCCGCGCGATATCCTTTCCTATGCCATAGCCTATGCACGGCATGGCGCGCCCATGGTGCCGCGCGTGCGCGCCACGATTGATTCGGTGCGTCCCTTGTTTGAGGCGGAATGGAAAACCTCCGCAGCACTGTGGCTGCGGAATGGCGGGCCGGCACCGGGCGGGCTTTATGCCAACCCGACACTCGCGGATACTTATGAACGCGTGGTGCGCGAGGCGGAGGCCGCAGGCGGGGATCGCGTCGCGCAAATTGAAGCGGCGCGCCGCGCCTGGTATCGCGGTTTTGTGGCGGAAGCCATTGATCGCTTTTGCCGCACGACAGAAGCCATGGATACATCAGGTCGGCGCCATCGCGCCGTGCTGAATGGGCAGGATTTGGCGGGCTGGTCCGCGACCATCGAAGAACCACTTGGCTTGGATTACCACGGCCATCGCGTGCTGAAATGCGGCCCCTGGAGCCAAGGGCCGGCCATGCTGCAAACCCTGGCCTTGATCGCGGGCGATGACATCGCGGCGTTGGACCCGATGGGACCGGATTTCATCCATCTGGTGGCAGAAGCGATGAAGCTTGCCTTCGCGGATCGTGAAGCCTTCTACGGCGACCCGAATTTCGTTGATGTACCGATGGAGACACTGCTTTCACCCGCCTATAACGCCGCGCGCCGTGCGCTAATCGGCGCCGCCGCCAGCATGGAATTCCGCCCCGGTTCGCCCGATGGCCGCGCCCCGCGCACGGATTACGCCGCCGCCATCCGCCGCGCGCAGGAAATGGCCGCGGCTGCCGGCAGTGGCGAGCCCACCGTCTCTCGCCTTGGCGCCGCGGGGGGCGATACCTGCCATGTGGATGTGATTGACGCTGCCGGGAATATGGTGAGTGCCACACCATCGGCTGGCTGGCTGCAATCCTCCCCCGCCATTCCGGAGCTTGGCTTCTGCCTTGGCACGCGCTGCCAGATGTTCTGGCTGGATGAAACCCTGCCCAATGGCCTGCAGCCAGGCAAACGCCCGCGCACCACGCTTTCCCCCGCACTGGTACTGCGCGATGGCAAGGCTTGGATGAGCTTCGGCACACCGGGAGGTGAGCAGCAGGATCAATGGCAGTCCATCATGCTGCTGCGGATGCTGCATCACGGCATGAATATCCAGGAAGCGATTGATGCGCCTTCCTTCCATTCGGAGCATTGGATCAGCAGCTTCTGGCCGCGTGGTGCCAAGCCCGGCAAGCTGGTAATTGAGGGCCGCTATGCGCCGGAAGTGCTGGCGGCGCTGAAGGCGCGCGGCCACCAGGCAGAAGCCGGCGGCGATTGGTCCGAAGGGCGGCTGACGGGGGCGCGGCTTGAAGCCGATGGCACCATCCGCGCCGGCGCCAATCCGCGCGGCATGCAAGGTTACGCGGTGGGGCGGTGATGGAAAATTCCGGCGAGGCCAAACGGGAATACCACGCGCGCAAGCGCATCCTGGTCACGGGGGGTGCCGGCTTTGTTGGCAGCCATCTATGCGATGCGTTATTGGCCGCAGGGCATGAGGTTCTCTGCGCCGATAACTTCTTCACAGGCAACAAGGCCAATATCGAAAGCCTGCTGGATCACCCGTATTTTGAATTGCTACGCCATGACGTGACCTTCCCGCTTTATGTTGAGGTTGATAAGATCTACAACCTCGCCTGCCCGGCATCGCCCATCCATTACCAGCATGACCCGGTGCAGACGCTGAAGACCAGCGTGCATGGCGCGATCAATATGCTGGGGCTCGCCAAGCGCTTGAAGGCGCGCATCCTGCAAGCTTCCACAAGTGAAGTTTACGGCGACCCCAATGTGCATCCGCAGCCCGAGGAATATTGGGGCAATGTGAACCCGATCGGGCCCCGTTCCTGTTATGATGAGGGCAAGCGCTGCGCGGAGACGCTGTTCTTCGATTACCATCGGCAATATGGGCTGAACATCAAGGTCGCGCGCATCTTCAACACCTATGGCCCACGCATGCACCCGAATGATGGGCGCGTTGTGTCCAACTTCATTGTCCAAGCGCTGCGCGGTGATCCCATCACCATCTATGGCGATGGCAAGCAGACGCGTTCCTTCTGCTTTGTCTCAGATCTGGTCGAAGGTTTGCGCCGGCTGATGGATTCACCTGAGGAGGTTACGGGTCCGATCAACCTCGGCAATCCTGGCGAATTCACCATGATCGAATTGGCCGAAGCGGTGGTCCGGCTGACCGGTTCCGCTTCCCGCATGGTGTTCCGCCCCGCCCCGGTGGATGACCCGCGCCAGCGCCAGCCTGATATCACCAAGGCGCGCAGCAAGCTTGGCTGGGAACCGACCATCCCGCTGGAACAGGGCTTGGTGCATACCATCGCTTATTTCGACAAGCTGCTATCCAAGGGAGCTGCCTGAGCATGCGCATCCTTCTCACCATCGCGCATTTCTTTCGCGCCGAAGAAGGATCAAACCACAGTTCCACCGATGCGCATCGGCGCGATCAGCGGGCGGCGGCGATCCGCAGCGTGATTGATGCCTGGCGCGGGCATTACGGCCCGGTTTCGGCCATCAATGTCTGGCAGAAGAGGTTCGAGCCCATGATAGGGGTGGCGGATCAGCTTGACATCATCGTACTGGTGAATGGCGACAATCATTTGCTGGATGCGGATTATTGTCGTTCGCGCGGTGTGCGGCTTTATGATGCGAAGCTGGAAAATCCGCGCATGCTGGGCTTCACCGCGCATAAGCTGTTTGCCGATGCCCGTAACATCTATGATGTTTTCGCTTTCTCAGAAGATGATCTGCGCCCAACCGGCGGTGATTTTCTACCGCGCATCCTGGCGTTTCAGGATGATTACGGCTGGCGGCGCGTGCTGTTTCCCAATCGATTTGAATGGAACCCGCGTGGGCCGGCGCTGAAGACCTATATTGATGGCATGCTGCGCCCGGGCTTGCTCGCCCCCTTCGAAGCCGCGCTACCGGATGAGCGTTTCCTGAAAGGCCGCCAAGGGGCAAAGCCGCTCACCTTTCAGCGCGCGACCAATCCGCATTGCGGCTTTTTCGCCATTACCGCCGAGCAATTGACGCATTGGATGGCGCAGCCGCAATTCGGCGATCAGGATTGCAGTTTCATCTCACCCCTTGAAAGTGCGGCAACGCTCGGCATTCTGAAAACCTTCCCGATCTACAAGCCATTCGGCCGCGATATGGGTTGGCTTGAAATCGAGCATCTGGATACGCGTTTTTCCGGCATGAATCTGCCGGGGCGCCCTTCGCCGACACCCCGGCCAAGCTGATCAGCGCGGGCGCGGGCCGCTCCGCCGCGGGGCCGGGCCGCGCTTGGCGGCGGCCGGAAGTGCGGCGGCAGGTGCAGCCTTGCCGGATTGCGCGCGCAAATCGGCAATGGTGGCGCGGTTGGTCACCTGTTCCGGGTTCATGCGGATTTCCACCAGGGCCGGCTTGCCGGAAGCGAGTGCCCGCTGGACTGCCGGCACCAACTCCTCGGTCTTTTCAACAACCTCGCCATGGCCACCAAAGGCTTCAATGAAGCGCGCGAAATCCGGATTGGTGAGCGCGGTGCCAGAGACACGATGCGGATAGGTGCGTTCCTGATACATCCGGATAGTGCCATACATCTGGTTGTTGAACACCAGAATGACTGGATTGACGGAATGATGGAACGCGGTCGCGATTTCCTGCCCCGTCATCAGAAAGCCGCCATCGCCTACAAAGCCAATCACCGTCCGTTCCGGGTGCACAATTTTCGCACCAATCGCTGATGGCACCGCATAGCCCATGGCGCCATTGGTGGGACCAAGGAAATCCTGCCCTGCCCCAACATGCATGAAGCGCGTGGGCCAGGTCGCGAAATTACCGGCATCGGTGGTGTAGATTGTATTGGCCGGCAAAGCCTTTTCCAAATCCTGCAAGGCCTGCGCGAGATTGAGCGGCCCTTCGTAGTTCGGCGCTGCCGCCTGCTTCATGCGTGTGGCGCGCAAATCCCGCGTCCAGCCGCCCCAGGCGGGCTTCTTGATGGGCACTGCCGCCTTGGCCGCCGCCGCAAAGGCATTGAGGTCCGCGGTGATGCCAAGTGCGGGGCGATAGACGCGCCCGATTTCCGATTGCTCGGGATAGACATGCACAATCGGCGTCGCCCCTGCCATGTCCAACAGCGTATAACCCTGGCTGAAAGTCTCCCCAAGGCGCGACCCAATCGCGATGATCAAATCTGCATCCTTGGCGTGTGCCACCAGGCCAGGATCGGCGCCGACGCCAAGATCACCGACATAGTTTTCCGAATTGCCATCGAAAATCCCCTGACGGCGGAAGCCAACCGCCACCGGCAGATCATTCGCCAGCAGGAAATCTCGGATATCGGCCTTGCCCTGATCGGACCAGCGTGAGCCACCCAGCACCGCCAGCGGGCGCTTCGCCTTGCCCAGCATCGCCATCATGCGCGAAACCGCATCGGGCGCGGGGTGGGGCGGCAGCACATCGGCGGGGCCGATATCCGGCACGTTTGCCATCCGCTTTTGCATTTCCTCACTGATCGCGATCACTACCGGGCCGGGGCGGCCAGAAACGGCGACATCAAAGGCATGCGCCATCAATTCGGGGATGCGCTTTTCATCATCAATCTGCGTCACCCATTTCGCGATGGGGCTGAACATGCGGCGATAATCAACTTCCTGGAAGGTTTCCCGGTCTGTCTCGTCCACCGGGATTTGGCCGACCAACAGCACAAGCGGCGTTGAATCCTGCTGCGCCACATGCACGCCAATGGCCGCATGGCAGGCGCCCGGGCCGCGCGTGACAATCGCAACGCCAGGCTTGCCGGTGAGCTTGCCATAGGCTTCGGCCATATGGATGGCGCCGGCTTCAAAGCGGCAGGTCACCAATTGCAGCCGATTGCGCACGGAATAAAGGCCATCGAGCAGATCAAGATAGCTCTCACCCGGCACGCAAAACGCATGCGTGACACCCTGGGCCACCAGCGCATCGGCCAAGAGCTTACCGCCCGTCCGTCCTGTTTTCGCTTCAGTCATGAAAGCTTCCCCAATGATTCGAATTCAGGAGGGAAGCTAGCGCAGAAAATCCGGGTGTGAAATCACCCCTTCGCAAGCGGCGGCGCGTTATTCCGCCGCCTGATGCCCATGGCCCGTGACGGGCTTTGATTGCAGATCGGCCAGCTTGGCCGCGATGGCGCCGATCGGCTTGGTGTAGGGTGCCAGCAGCAAATAAAGCGCCGGCACCGCGTAAAGCGTGACAATGGTGGAAAGCGTGATGCCCCCCACAATCACCACCCCCAAGGCCTGCCGGCTTTCCGCCCCCGCCCCGGTTGCCATGGCAAGCGGCACCGCGCCCAGCACCGTCGCGATGGAGGTCATCAGGATCGGGCGCAACCGCACGACGGAGGCTTCCAGCACCGCATCCCGCACGCTCATGCCTCGGTCGCGGAGCTGATTGGCAAATTCCACCACCAGAATGCCGTTCTTCGCCATCAGGCCAATCAGCAAGACCATGCCGATCTGGCTGAACACGTTCAAGGTCTGCCCCGTCACCCACAGCGCCAGCAGCCCACCCGTCACCGCAAGCGGTGTAGAAAGCAGAATAACAAAGGGGTGGATGAAGCTTTCAAACTGCGCAGCCAGCACCAGGAACACCACCAGCAGCGCCAGCGCGAAGGTCACGTAAAGCGCGCCGGAGCTTTCGCGGAATTCCAGGCTCTGCCCCAGATAGGAAATACGCGCTTCCTGCGGCAGCACTTCCTTGGCGGTGCGATCAAGGAAATCCAGGGCCTCACCGAGCGAATAACCCGGCGCGAGAGAAGCTGTGATGGTAATGGCGCGCACGCGATCCTGCCGCGAGAGGGTTTGCGCGCGGGCACGTTCGGACAGCGTCACCACATTGGAAAGCGGCACCAGCCCGCCGCTGCCCGTGCGCACAAAGACATTTTGCAAATCATAAGGCGAAAGCCGCGCGGAATCCGGCGCCTGCAACAGCACCTTATATTCCTGCCCACCGACGACATAGGTGGTGACTTCGCGTGATCCCATCAGGGTTTCAATAGTCCGCCCCACGGCGGCGATGGAAATGCCAAGATCGGCGGCCTTGCGCCTATCAATATCCACCCGCACTTCCGGCTTGGTTTCCTTGAAGTTGTGGTCAAGGTTCAGCAAGCGCGGATTGGTGCGCGCCTTTTCCAGAAACACATCGCGCCAGGCAATCAGGGTATCGTAGTCCGGCCCACCGATCACAAATTGCAACGGCGGTTGGAAGCCGCGCTGACCAAGGGATGGCGGGTTCAGCGCGAAGCCACGAATGCCCGGAATGCCCGCCACCAGGGGGAAGATTTCGGCGGCAATCGCCTGTTGCTTGCGATCCCGCTCGTTCCAGGGTGCCAAGCGCACAAAGACATTCGCGATATTGCCAACGGCTGGGCGCTGAAAGCCGCCTACAGTTGCGAAAACCGCATAGGCCTCGCCATTATCAATGTATTTCTGCAACAGGCTTTCCAGGCGGATCACATGTTCAGTCGTATAGGGAAAGGAAGCGCCCTCAGGCCCCGTGGTCGGGATGATGACTACGCCGCGGTCTTCAGTCGGCGCAAATTCCTTGGGCAATGCGTTGAACAGCACCACAGCGAATAGCGACATGGCCGCCGATACACCCATCACCAGTACCGGGGCGCGGAGCGCCTTATCCAAGGTCCAGCGCAACCCATCATTCATCGCGACGAAGAATGGTTCTGTCATGCGCACCAGCAGGCTTTCGCCTTCATGCGCGCGCAGCAGCTTGGAACACATCATGGGCGTCAGCGTGAGTGCTATCAGCCCTGAAAATAAGACCGATGCCGCAAGCGCAATGCCAAATTCCGTAAACAGCCGCCCGGTATTGCCGCCCATGAAGGATAGCGGCAAGAAAACCGAAACCAGCACCAGGGTTGTCGCAATAACGGCGAAAGCAATTTCGCGTGATCCGAGTAAGGAAGCAAGCAAGGGGTCTTCGCCCAATTCGATGCGGCGATGGATGTTTTCCAACACCACAATGGCGTCATCCACCACCAGGCCGATGGCCAGCACCAGGCCAAGCAGCGTCAGCACATTCACCGAAAACCCGAATACCGCCATGGGCAGGAAGGACGCCACGATGGAAACGGGAATGGCAACCGCGGGAATAATGGTGGCGCGCACCGAACGCAGGAACAGGAAGATCACGCCCACCACCAGGGCCAGCGCAATCATCAGCGCGTGTTCAACCTCATAGATGGATTGCGCGATGAATAGGCTTTCATCATAGCCAATGATGGCATCCACACCGGGCGGTAAGGTGGGCTTGATGCGTTCCATCTCAGCCTTCACACCATCGGCGACCGCCAAGGTATTGGCCGTGGATTGGCGGAGAATGCCAAGGCCGATGGAAGGCCGGCCATTGATGCGATAGCCGCCGCGCGTATCTTCCGCGCCAACCTCAACCCGCGCCACTTCACCCAGCAATACCTGCGCGCCGCCCGTTCCCCGCGCCACCACCACCTGACGGAACTGGTCGGGCGTGCTCATCCGTGAATCGGTTCGCACCGTCAATTCGCGCGCGGTGCTTTCAATGCGCCCGCCGGGCAATTCCACATTCTCACGCCGGATCGCGTCTTCCACATCCTGCACGGTCAGGCCACGCGCGGCGAGTGCTTGCCGATCCAGCCAAATACGCATGGAAAAGCGCCGTTCGCCCAGCACCAGCACTTGTGCGACACCTTCAACAATCGCGAGGCGATCCACGATGCGCCGGCGCGCGATATCGGTCAGATCAAGCGGTGACAGAGTTTCCGAATTCAGCGCAATCCACAAAATGGGCCGGCTATCGCCATCCACTTTTTGCACAATGGGCGTATCGGCCTGTTCCGGCAGACGCGCCAGCGCACGTGCCACACGGTCACGCACATCATTGGCCGCACTATCCACATCGCGCGTCAGGCGAAATTCCAGCGTGATCTGGCTGCGTTCATCGCGCGATTGGGATTGGATGGATTTGATCCCCTCAATCCCCGCAACGGCGCCTTCCAGGATTTCCGTGATCTGATTATCCACAACCGGCGCCGAGGCACCACGATAGGTGGTGACAATCTGGATGATCGGCGGGTCAATCTTCGGGTATTCCCGGATTGGCATTTTATACAGGGAGGCGATGCCAAGCACGATCAGCATCAGGCTGATTACGGTCGCGAAAACCGGCCGCTTGATCGAGATATCGGAAAGGACCATGGGTTCAGCCCTACTCAGCTTGTCGGACGCGTGATGGTTTCAATGATGCGCACCGGCGCATCAGGGCGCAAGCGTTGGATGCCGCGCACCACCACAGGCTCACCCGCCGCAACACCTTCGCGGATTTCAACTTCGCTCGGCAGGCGGAGCCCCAGCTTCACTTCCTGGCGCTTCGCGCGGCCATCGCGGATCACATAGACAAAGGCGCGGTCGCCCACCGGGTCTATCGCTTCTTCCGGGATCAGCAGCGCGGTTGGCCGTTCTTCCAGTACCATTTCCACATTCAGGAACAGGCCCGGGCGCAGCGCTTCATCGGCATTGTCGAATTCGCTGATCACGCGAATGCTGCGCGTCGCGGGATCAATGCGCGTATCAATAATCGCGACTTGCCCCCTGAAGCGGCGCTCACCATAGGCGGTGCTGCGCGCGGTGACCTGACGCCCCAACTGCACCCGCGCCAGATAAACTTCAGGCACGGAAAACTCCACGCGCACACGCGACACATCATCAAGGGTGGTGATCGCAGTGCCGGGTTGGATCAACGCGCCCAGGCTCACTTGCCGCAACCCCACACGCCCGCTGAAGGGGGCGGTCACGCGTAATTCTTCAAGCTTTGCTTCGGATTGGCGCACACGGCCTTCTGCCTGGCGCGCCACCGCTTCCAGCGTATCCAGCCGCTGCGCCGCAATGGTCTGGCCAGCCTGCAAGCCGCGGGCGCGCCCTAACTGATTGCGCGCGTCATCCAAAAGCGCGCGCGCCTGATCAAGCTCCGCCGAAACGGCGCCGGAATCGAGTTCCACCAGGGTTTCACCCGCCTGCACCTTCTGGCCTTCGGTGAAGCGGATATGGGTGACAATGCCGACGATCTTGCCGGTGATGGTAACAGCTTCGCGCGCGCGCACCGTGCCGATGCTTTCAACCTTATCTACCACCATGCCGCTACGTACCGGCTGCACCACAACGCCGATGGGGCCAGATGGCCCACCGCGCGCAGGCGCCTGGCTGGCGCCGGATTGCAGCCCAACCAATTCCAAAGGCTTGGGCAGCCCCCATTCTTCTGCCTTGAAGTGCCAAGCCGCGCCGGCGCCGGCGATCAGGGCCAAAAGGCCTAGCTGCGTAATCGTGCGCATATCATTCCAACCCAAGCCGCCCCGCAGGACCGGCACCATGGCAGAGCGAAACCGCAAAACCGGCCCCGGACCGCGGGAAAGAGCCGGACGAGATCGCCAAGCTCGGAAAGGCTTCTGCCGCGCCCGAAAGGCTGCGGCAAGTTTAACTTTTTTTAGATATGGGGCTGCCCCTCGCCCGGCGCTACCCTGATGCAGCGCGCTTGCCGCCCTGGGACAATCTGGCGCAGTGGCGGGACGCCGGTATGGCAGCCTTCCATCACTTCCGCACAGCGGGGCGCGAAGGCGCAGCCTGTGGGCACCTTATCAAGCATCGGCGGCGCGCCGGGGATGGTGGTCAGGCGCTTGCCGCGCATGCCGGCATGCACGGTCGCCCCCAGCAAGCCCTTGGCATAGGGGTGCAAGGGGCCGGCCATCAGCGCGCCGACAGGGCCTTCTTCCACCACTTTGCCGGCATACATCACCGCCACGCGATCAGCGATTTCGCCCGCAACGCCAAGGTCATGGGTCACGAACACCACCCCCATGCCCAGCTTTTCCTGCAAGGACCGCAGCAGCAGCAGCACCTGGATTTGCACCGTGGCATCCAAGGCCGTGGTCGGTTCATCCGCCAGCAGCAGCTTGGGCCGGCAGGCGAGCGCCACCGCAATCATGGCGCGTTGCCTCAAGCCCCCGGATAATTCATGCGGGTAAGCCGAAAGCCGCCGCTTGGCCGAGGGGATTTGCACCAATTCCAGCAATTCCAAGGCCCTGGCATCGGCGGCGCTGCGGCTGGCGCCTTCATGGCGCTGCACGGTTTCCGCGATTTGCCGCCCGATGGTAAAAACCGGGTCAAGCGCCGTCATGGGTTCCTGGAAGATCATGGCCACATCGCCGCCGCGGAAATCGGCAAGTTGGCTTTCATTCATGGCCTGCACATCGCGCCCGGCCACCTGAATCTCGCCCGTGACCTTCGCGGTTTTGGGCAAAAGCTTCATGAGCGCGCGCAGCGTA
>Ga0315899_10008210_pt1 | contig 11191 bp, 6 predicted proteins | sample LakEriMetagenome_2_FD_203518 | JGI IMG/M metagenome (GOLD analysis project Ga0315899, IMG submission 203518) | Freshwater fungal communities from buoy surface, Lake Erie, Ohio, United States - Buoy 4 MA112 | ecosystem: Environmental > Aquatic > Freshwater > Lake | place: USA: Lake Erie, Ohio...
TTGAAATACTTGGGAGAATGAATCACGCCGAGATTAGAGGATGTAATTTACTTTTTTCAGAATCCTAGGCAACCATTTAATTTCTTCAACGTCTTGAATAAAGAAGTATCTAACTTCTTATCCGAATTGAAATGTGTTGGGCAGGACAATTTGGTGATATGATTTCCTAAACAAAATAAGCAGGGGGTTCCAAAGGGGACCCCTGCTTATTTTATTGACATTTCAATAGGAAATAATTCTTCTTTCCGCGTTGAAGAATGATCAATTCACCATGAATCAAATGACTTATGTCTACTTTCGTTTCTAGTGTAACTTTTTGTTTATTTACTGCAATGCTGTTCTCTTGCAATGCTCTTCTAGCTTCACCTTTTGAAGGAAGGAAGCCTGAATTTACGAGTACATCAATAATATCTGCGCCCGCTTCTATTTCAGATTTGCTTAATGTTCCTTGGGGAACGCCTTCGAAAATATCTAACAACATTTCTTTCGGAAGTGAATCGAAAGCACTGTCTTTCGAAAACAAAATTCCAGAAGCTTGAATGGCCTGTGATGTATCTGCTGCGCTGTGCACACGTGTAGTAATATCTTCAGCCAATGCCTTTTGAAGTGCACGCATTCCTGGATCCAGCGCATGTGCTGCTTCCAAAGCCTCTATTTCTTCTTTTCCTTTCAAGGTGAAAATGCGAATGAAATTCTTCACGTCTTCATCACTTGCATTCAACCAGAATTGATAGAACTTGTATGGAGAAGTGCGTGCAGCATCTAACCACACATTTCCACTTTCCGTTTTCCCGAACTTGGTGCCATCTGCCTTTTTAATAAGTGGTGTGGTCAGCGCGAAAGCACTCCCTCCGTCTATTCTACGAATCAATTCAGTTCCAGTAGTAATGTTTCCCCATTGGTCTGAGCCGCCCATTTGAAGGGTGATTCCGTGGTTCTTCCACAAATAGTAAAAATCGTATCCTTGTATCAATTGATAAGTAAATTCAGTGAAGCTCATTCCCTCACGGTCTTCACCACTGATTCGGTTTTTCACCGAATCCTTTGCCATCATGTAATTAACTGTCAATCGTTTTCCAACGTCGCGAATAAACTCTAAGAAACCCATCTCTTTGAACCAATCGTAGTTGTTGACGATCTCTGCTGATCGATCTCCGCAATTGAAATCTAAAAAGCGCTCCAATTGCTTTTGCTGACATTCTTGGTTATAGCGGAGCTCTTCTTCACCCAATAAATTACGTTCTGCTGATTTACCGCTGGGATCACCTACCATTCCCGTTGCGCCACCAATAAGGGCTACAGGCTTATGTCCACTTTGCTGAAAATGAAGTAGGGTCATAATTTGAACCATATTCCCCACACCTAGCGAGCTTGCTGTTGGATCGAATCCAATGTATGCCTTACGCATTTGCGCATTCAAATGTGCCTCTGTCTCAGGGATACTGTTGTGCAACATACCTCTCCATTGCAACTCCTCTACAAAATTCATCGTTCTAATTTTTTACGAAAATACAACCATTAAATCACTTCCTTCAATTGTTCCAAGCGCATTCCGCGCGAACCTTTCAACAAAACTATTTTTCCAGTCACTTCATTCAATCGCAAATATTCAAAGGCTTGCGGAGCATCAATGAAATTTGTGGCACCAACTGCTTGAAAATGCTTTCCAATAAAAACTCCTGTTAGATTCAGTTCTTTTGTGAGCGCCACAATTTTGTTGTGCTCCAAGTCTGCATATTCACCCAATTCAAACATATCACCTATGATGAAAAAGGTATTTTCCATTTTTGAAAGGTTTATCAACGCTGCCTCCATACTGCTGGGATTTGCATTGTAAGCATCAAGAATTACCTTATTCTTTCCAGAATCCCACCACTGACTCCGGTTGTTCTCTGGGATATATGACCCAATTGCTTCACACATTAATTGAGACGGCACAGCGAACTCCTCGCCTATCGCAATTGCTGTGGCCATGTTATAGAGGTTGTATGTTCCAGCCATTTGCGTATTGCAAGCATGAAGCGTACTGTCGGAAGGTGTGCTGAATTCGAAGGAAAGGTTCGGATGTTCTGTTACAATCTGCAAGTGAAATCCGCCCGATTTAAATCCATATTTTTTATGTTGAATAGGCTCTGCCATCGCATCGAGATGTGCCAATTCTGTATTCACTAAACACATTCCACCATTGGAAGAAACAAAGTCGAATAGTTCACCTTTTCCCTTGATAATTCCCTCAACTCCTCCAAAACCCTCCATATGAGCCTTACCTATGTTCGTAATGATCCCGAAATCAGGCATGGCGTATTCACAATAGGAAGCAATTTCTTTTTGATGATTGGCCCCCATTTCAATAATGGCCATCTCACAATCTGCAGGAACAGCTAAAAGCGAGAGTGGAACACCAATGTGATTGTTCAGGTTACCTTGAGTCGCGAAAGTCTTGTACTTCATGCTTAGCACTTCGCGCATGAGTTCCTTGGTTGTTGTTTTTCCATTGCTTCCAGTTATTCCTATCACTGGAAAACTGAAGGTTTCGCGGTATTTCTTTGCCAATGTCTGCAAAGCTTTTAGGCTGTCTTCAACTCTAACTACCCGTTCTGAATCGAAACCCACTTCATCGTCAACAACGACCATCGAAGCGCCTGCATCCAAGGCCTGCTTGGCAAAATGATTCCCATTGAAATTATCTCCCTTCAAGGCGAAGAAAATATCATTGGGCCGGACATTGCGGGTATCTGTAGTGACGCGACGCACCTCTAAATATTTTTGAAATATTAATTCAATCATGGCGCTAAAATAAAACACCCCGCTGATGCGGGGTGTTTATGTTATCATTTTCTTGAAGATTATTCTCCTCCTTTGGCACCAATTCCGTTTGGTGATCCAACACGATCCATAGCGCAACGGAATCCAAGTGAACGACTTGATCTTCTCTCGTCTAAGAATCTTCTTGTGCTTGGAATGTTGTAATACACACGATCTTCCCAGCTTCCACCTTTGTACACCCGTGAACGATTGTTGATCAAAGTGGTTTTTCCATAATCGTACATTCTATCTGAACGATCTTCCCAAGCTGCGTCACCGTATTTAGTGCTGCTTAGATAATCACCATCATTGTAATCGATGTTGTCTGCTTTACGGTAGTTCGTTCTGTTGATGTTCTCTTCAAGAGTTACATCTCTCATTTTTGCTCTACCTGGGCTAGCTACGATGTAATTCTCTAGGTTATCTAGAACTGTAACAGCAATATCAGCGTCAGAGCTTTTAGCAAACTCCAATACGTTGTTAGCCATGATTTCCATTGCACCAGCTTCGTCTCTGTTATCCATCTTAACGATAGCAGCGTCTACTTGAGTTAAACATTGTTGAATTAAAGCAACATCCTTTGTTCCGAATTTAGCTCTTGTCACCAAGGTTTGGTTTTGCAAGCTCTCGAAATATTTCTTCACTTCAGGAATATCAAATACGTCATATTCCAACTTGCTTACAGCTACTCCGTCAGTTCCAATTACTTTCGTCTTGTATACATTACCACGGAAAGGTCTGAATTCAGAACGATCTTCCTCAGTAAGTGGACGATAAACATCCGCCACCCATTCTGAAACGTTACCCGCCATGTTGTACAAACCGAAGTCGTTTGGTGGGTATTGGTAGACCGGTGCTGTGATATCCGCGTTATCGTTCAAATAACCAGCAACACCCATCGCATCACCTGCTCCTCTCATGAAGTTTGCACGCATAGATCCAACGTAATCGTCTTCCCCGTTACGCACATAGTGACCATTCCAAGGGTAAGTTCTACGATCGGCAATCAATTCTTGGTATGAATTTCCTATTAAAGCCATTGCAGCATATTCCCATTCTGCCTCTGTTGGGAGTCTGTAGCGTGGTAACAAAATACCATCTTCCATTCTTACTCTGCGCAAACTAGCACTGCTCTGTTTAGCGATTTTCCCGCCATCATCAACAATGTTCGTTACCCCTTCCACACGCTTTTCAACTTCATATTGACCGTTGTAATAAGTCTCTGTCGTAAAATGCTCAATACCTTGTTGTGAAGCGATGTTGTGATAAATAATTCCTTCACGAACCAAAATCTGCTCGTTTACACGGTCTGTTCTCCAAGCACAATAGTCAGAGGCTTGCAACCAACTTACACCAACAACAGGATAATCTTGGTAAGCTGGGTGACGCAAGTACAACTCAACATACTTCTCCATGTCTTGGTCTTTCTGTCTCCAACAGTTGGTATCAGGTAAAGCTCTACCTACCATTTCTGGGTATTCATCATTGTAGACGATGGTCAACCAATGCATGTAGTCCAACCAGTGTTGGTTTGTAACTTCAGTCTCATCCATATAGAATGAACTCACTGTAACTGGAGTTTGCAAATTATCCCATGAATAATTCACATCGTCCTCTGAACGTCCCATTGAAAAGCGACCACCTTCAATGAAAACAAGACCTGGGCCGGTTTCTTGACCGGGATATTCTGCTCTCTCAAATCCTCCGTTGCTAGATTTGTTGTAATCCCAGCCCGTTGCGGTAGATTTATTCTCCTCGCACGAATTGAGCACAACCATAGCTGCAAGGGCTAGAGATGCTAATGTTAATTTGAAGTTTTTCATGATTTCCTATTTTATGAATAACTGTTGGGTTTCTTATATAACTAAAAAGACGGGCAAGCTATTGTCCGAATTTTAACTTTTCTTGGTCTGCAGTCGAAATTAATACCTAAAGACACTTCATGTGAACCGCCAGTTGCAGGTGTTAAAGCGCTTACAGTGATATCATAACTGTAACCTACACGAATGTTATCGTTCTGTAATCCCAATGTAGCAATGAAGCTATCACTGTAACGTTGTCCGAAAAGTAATCCACGGAACCAAACTCCGGCTACGATAGGACCTTTCGTAATGTACATTCCCAAATTCAATTGTTGGAATTCACCTTGACGACGGTATAAAATATTTGGAGAAAGGGTACTAGAGTCTTTATACTTCTGCTTGATAGGAATAACCGCTCCAGCGTGAACAGTGTACTTCATAGGAAGACGCGACGTTCCAACGATTAAACTTTCGTTTGGTTCGTTCAAGTGGTGAACCGCAAAACCTCCGTAGAAGGTTTGACTGAAACCAAGAACACCCGCAGAAAAGTCAATGTTTTTAACGCTTCCACCGCGTGGAATATCGTTGGTCTCGTAGATGAATCCTTTACGCGGATCAATCATATCGCCGAAAGTAAGCTTGCTCCAATCCAGAGATTTTTGGAAGTAAGAAGCTTGAAATCCAGCTTTAATGCTGAATTTACGATTAATTGCTTGCTGATAGGAATAAATTCCACTAACAACAGTCGTGTTTAGCGTGTTTTGAGCGGCACGGTCGTTCATAACCATAATGCCTAAACCACCAGAAACTGTCTCAACGTGCTGGTCATAACTGGCACACGTTGTAACGTAAGCTCCGGTTAATGATGGCCATTGGTTTCTGTAATTCATTACAAAACGTGGACACTTTGAAGTCCCTGCAAATGCGGGATTCAAGTAAAGTGGGTTTGAGTAAAACTGTGTGAACTCGGGATCTTGGGCCATAACATTTGTTACACCCATTACACAGATCATGAACCCTAAGAATTTTAATTTCATCGCAATCTTCATTCGAAAGTTTGTAAAAAATATTCGATTCGAATAGCAATTATACAACATTTTTGCTTTCAAATTACATGAGGCCTAAACAATAAATCGGAATATCTTTGGTTATTGGCAGGCCTCAAAGCAAAACCTTAGAAGATTAAATGCGAACGATTAAGATACTACTCATCTGTTTATCAGCTATTTGCGCTATAAATATCTCGGCTCAAGTAATTCTTGTACCCGAACAAAAAATAGAATGGCTCGATCTTCAGCAAAACAGAATGAATATCTCCGTTGTCGGAGATCTTTGTCCTTCTCTCGTTTTTTTGAATAATTCTTCACTTCCCTGCTTTGCTTTTCGAACATCTTCACCCAAAGAAGAAAAATATGTTCAAGCGAATCTTGCTGAAGTAAAAACGGCAGAGATAAGTTCAAGTTATTTTGACAAGGAACAACTTCAATCTATTACAGAAGATTTCCAATTAACCATCGAGTCTGTTCAAACCGACGAGAAGCACAAGCAAGTCGTTTCTGTAGTTCCCTTCCGAAAAAGAAATGGAAAAATTGAACGCTTGCTCTCATTTGAAGTAGAGGGAACAACTTCATTCAATGAAACGAAAAAGAATTATTACAGCTATGCCGCTCATAGTGTTTTAGCAGACGGCGATGTTTATAAGATTGCCATCGCGAAAGACGGCGTTTACAAAATCGATCGCAGTTTTCTTGAATCGTTGGGCATTTCAGTTTCCGGACTAGATCCGAATACTATTAATATTTACGGTAATGGAGGAGCACTTCTTCCGGAGAAAAACTTCGTTTACAAAGCAGATGATTTGGTAAAAAACGCCATTCACATTCAAGGTGAATCGGATGGTGTTTTCAATGCGAATGATTACATACTTTTTTACGGTAAAGGTCCAGACACTTGGACCCTTGCGCAAGACAATGGAATTGGAAGAAAACGTTGGTTTCACACCAAGCATTATTACAGTGACTCTGCGTATTATTTTATTAAAGTAAATGACACTGCGCCGCTTCGTATTTCAAACGAAAACAATGGCTCAACTGCTAACCGAATTTCAGATTCTTTCCAAGACTTTTTGTATGTTGAAACGGACCAATACAGTCCTGCTAAATCGGGAAGAGAATTTTATGGTGACTTGTACGATGCTGTTCTTGCGGGATCTTATACGTTCAGTTTTCCAAATGTGAAAACTACTGTGCCGGCAAGCATGGACTTCAACGCCATTGCTCGAACAATCGGGGGTAGTTCAATCTTCACCGCAACTGTGCAAGGAAACGTAAATACGATTTCAATTGGAAACGTTACCGACTCGCCCACTTCGCAAGTTGCACGCACCGGAAGGATTAACACTTCATTCCAGCCCACCAATGGAAATTTCAATGTTTCTGTAAGTTTTTCAAAGGGAAATTCCGACGCAAAAGGATGGCTCGATTATATCTGCATGAATGCCACTCAGCAACTTAAAATGCAGGGGACTCAAATGCGCTTTCGCGACACCACATCTGTGGGAATTGGAAACGTAACTGAGTTCCAAATATCTGAGCAATCTTATGCAGTAAATGAAATCTGGGACATTACGAATTTCACTTCTCCAACGCGTATGACCTTGACTAGCAGCGGCACTTTAACAACATGGACAACCCCTACCGAAGAATTAAAAGAATTTGTTGCGTTCGCATCGAGTTTCTTCACTCCAACTGCTATTGGCAAAGTCGAAAATCAAGACATTCATGGCTGGGCAAGTTCAGAACTTATTATCATAAGTTCACCCGTGCTTATGCCGGTTGCTGAAGAAATTGCTGCCATTCATAAAGCTCAGGGACAATCGGTGCAAATTGCAACACCGATTCAAATATTCAATGAATTTTCAAGTGGAAATCCTGATGTGATGGCCTTTCGACAATTGGTTAAAATGCAATACGACCGAGCAAATGGTGGTCTGCGTGCACCAAAGAATTTGCTAATCTTAGGAGATGGAGATTATTCTCGAAACAAGGGTTTGGCGAATCACGAAGGCACTAACGTTCTTGTTTTCGAATCGAACAACTCATTATCTCCAACCAGCAGTTATGTCAGCGATGACTACTTCGTAATGGTCTCTCCGCTTGAAGATGGAAACTCTATTGGACTGTTGGATTGTGGCGTTGGAAGAATTCCAGCTGGTTCTTTAAATGAAGCCTACGGCTACCTTGGAAAAATAAAAGCATATTTAGCAGAGAACACTTCAAGCAATGGCGGGGCTTCATGCATTGGCGATGTGCAAGACTCTCCCTACGGTAACTGGAGAAACGTTATCACGTTCGTGGCAGATGATCAGGATGGCAGCGGTGGAGCGTATGAACAGGTGCATTTGAACTCTGCAAACAGCCTCGCAAATATTGTTTCAACCAATCATCCGAATTACGATATTTCGAAATTGTATATGGATGCTTTTACACAAGTTTCAACGCCGGGCGGTGAGCGATATGTAGACGGTGAAAAGGCTATTCAACAGCGCGTTCAAAGTGGTTCTTTGTTGCTTACTTATATTGGTCACGGTGGTGAAAAAGGATGGGCACATGAACGCATATTAGACCTTCCAACTATTGAAGGATTCACGAATAAATATAGACTTCCCGTATTCTTAACTGCAACTTGCGAACTAGCACGTTACGATGACCCTGAATTCAAATCGGCAGGAGAACTCTTAGTGATGAACGCCAATGGAGGAGCAATAGCAATGTTGACCACAACACGTATCGTATTCAGTGGAGAAAACTATGAAATGGATTTAGCATTTTTTGAACATGCTTTGTACAGTGAAAATGGAAGTTTGAAGACCCTTGGTGAATTAAACATGCTCACCAAAAACGGTGTGTCTATTGGAAACGATAGTAAACCAAATTTTAGCCTACTAGGCGATCCAGCAATCACTATGGCTTACCCAAAATTAAATGTAGAAACCACTCACATCAATAGCACGGAATTGGCTGCTTTCACAGACACTCTAAAAGCTTTGGATGAAGTCGAATTCAGAGGAAAAGTTACAGACAGCAACGGAAATTTTCTTTCCAATTACAATGGGTTTATATACCCAACGGTCTTCGACAAAGAATCGAAAGTTATTACACAGAATAACGATCAGAACGGTGAAGAAGGACAGTTTCAAGAATTCTCTTCTTTCAATAAAATTATTTACCGAGGAAAAGCAAGTGTAACGAATGGCGAATTTTCATTCAAATTCATTGTTCCCTTCGATATTAACTACTCCGTTGACAGCGCGCGCGTTAGTTATTACACAGTTTCGGGAAATAATGATGGTCATGGTTTTTGTGAAGCATTTAAGATTGGAAGTTTGAATCCGAATGCACAACTCAACACAGTGGGCCCGGCTATCTCTTTGTATTTGAACGATTCGACTTTTGTTAGTGGTGGCTCCACGAATACTACTCCGATTATTTTAGCCAAACTCCAAGATGAGAATGGTATCAATACCGTTGGAAATGGCGTCGGGCATAACCTCACTGCTATTATCGATGGGAACTCTGCAAAACCAATTGTCTTGAATGATTTCTACGAGTCTGATTTAGACACATACACCAGCGGTGAGATTCGCTATCCACTGAGCACGCTTTCTCTCGGTGAGCACACCCTTACCGTGAAAGCGTGGGATGTCTTCAACAATAGCAACGAAGAGACGATTCAATTCCGAGTGGAAGAAGATTCTAAAGTTGCACTCAGTCACTTGCTGAATTACCCTAATCCATTTACCACCAACACAAGCTTTATATACGAGCACAATCAAGCGTGTCAGCAACTCGACGCTCGCGTTCAAATATTCACTGTAAGTGGAAAATTGGTAAAGACCATTGAATCTTCATTCTATGCTACTGGATTCCGTGGACAAGACATTCCATGGGACGGTAAAGATGATTTTGGAAACGCAATTGGAAAAGGAACTTATATCTACAAGTTAGAACTTCGAAATGAAAAAGGCCAACGCGCCGAATCGTTTCAAAAATTGGTAATTTTAAAATAATGTGTTGAAGGGTATATGTATGTTAAATTTGCACCACGCATGAAAAGTATTTTCAAAATAAATGTCCTCGTTGCCGCCTTGGTTTTGACAACCTCTGCTGCCTTCGCGCAACTGACAAATCCGAATGAGTTGAATGGTCGACAAGCTACCATTAACACAATTACTACAGCAGTTCCATTCTTAACCATTGCTCCAGACTCTCGGTGCGGTGCGCTTGGTGATGCAGGTGTGGCGCTTGATCCAGACGCTAGCAGTATTCATTGGAATCCATCCAAAATGGCTTTCTCTGAAAACGATTTAGATGTTTCTGTTTCTTACTCACCTTGGCTGCGTGCCTTGGTGAACGACATGAGCTTAACTTATTTGAGTGCAATTAAAAAGCTAAGTAAAACTCAAGCTATCGGAGGTTCTCTTCGCTATTTCACTCTAGGAAATATCACTTTCACCGACGAAGTTGGAACAAACATTATGGACTTCCGTCCTGCAGAATTCGCACTTGACCTGGCATACTCTCAAAAGCTTTCTAAAAAATTCTCCGGAGGTATAGCGCTTCGTTATATTAATTCAAACCTAACGGGTAGAACAAACTTACAAGGCGCTGAAAGCCGTCCTGGACAGTCGGTTGCAGTAGATGTCTCTACTTTTTACACCAACGATAAAATTAAAATAGCTGGTCGTAAAGCAAAATTAAATTGGGGATTAAACATCTCGAATATTGGAGCGAAGATGAGCTATACCAATTCAGACAATCGCGATTTCATTCCAACCAACTTGCGATTGGGAACTGCAATATCTTCAAACCTTGACGATTACAATAAGTTAACTTTCTTATTTGATCTAAACAAGCTTTTGGTTCCCTCACCCCCAATCTACAACAACGGTGGAGACACTATTATTTCCGGGTACAACCCAGTCGTGGGAACAGCAACTGGAATGATTCAATCTTTCTATGACGCTCCAGGTATTTACGATCCAGAAACAATGTCTATTGTTCCGGGAAGTAAATTCCGTGAGGAGCTTCGCGAGTATAATATCGCAACTGGATTTGAATACGACTTCGCTCAACAATTCGCCATTCGTTTAGGTTATTTCCATGAGCATTACACCAAAGGAAATCGTCAATTCATTACGTTTGGTGCAGGCTTGCACTATCAAGTGCTCACGATTGACATGAGTTACTTGGTGAGTACCACACAGCAAAATCCGTTGGCAAATACGTTGCGTTTCAGTCTTCGCTTCAGTGTTGGTGCTAACTCGAAAGTTTCTGATCCTGTCGAATAATGAAAATTCGCGTAGGCTTTGGATACGACGTCCATCAATTAACTGAGAACCGCGAATTGTGGTTGGGCGGTATCCAAATCCCTCATGATAGAGGTGCGTTAGGACACAGCGATGCTGATGTTCTTTTGCATGCCATCTGCGATGCGTTATTAGGTGCGGCGGGGAAACGTGATATCGGATTTTACTTTCCAGATACTTCTTCGGAATTCAAAAACATTGACTCGAAAATACTTCT
>Ga0315899_10008211_pt1 | contig 11190 bp, 12 predicted proteins | sample LakEriMetagenome_2_FD_203518 | JGI IMG/M metagenome (GOLD analysis project Ga0315899, IMG submission 203518) | Freshwater fungal communities from buoy surface, Lake Erie, Ohio, United States - Buoy 4 MA112 | ecosystem: Environmental > Aquatic > Freshwater > Lake | place: USA: Lake Erie, Ohio...
GACATTCGGCGACGCGTGACGAAGCGATTGATGCGCTTTGGCCAGAGGCTGACGCGCAGGCAGGCTTGAACTCGTTAAACCAGGCGATCTATCACTTGAGACGAGCGATCGACCCAGACTACGACGCGTCGCCAGAAGGGGGAGCGACGCCGTATGTGCGCCATGAAGCGGAGATCGTCTCCATGCACCCAGAACTGGTCTGCTTTGATTCGGCCTCCCTTACCGCACGCCTCAACCGAATCCGCATCCGACCTCGCACCGAGGAGATTGAGGGGTTACTTGATGACTACCGCGGCGCGTTTGGCTCGGAGCTCCCCTTTGAGCCGTGGGTGCAGCGCTATCGCGGGACGATTGAGGTCAGCCTCATGACCATGGTGGAGCGAGCAATCCAATCCGCGCATGCGGCAGGAGATTACGATCGCGCGATCAACCTTGCAGCACGCGCCACTCGCATTGATCCAGAGAGTGGCGAACTACTAGAGAGCCTCGCCCTGATGCTCGCTGAGGATGGCGCGCTCGCAGGGGCGCGGCGTGCGGCACGGCGTGCGATTGCGCTCTTTGAGGAGATGGAGATTGCTCCTCCGCGTGACCTAGTGCAGCTCAGCGCGGGGGGCGAGTTAGATCGCGGGATTCGCGCGCGTACGAACGAACCACACTGATCACGGTAGTGGATTCGACGAGCGCTGCGCGTCGCATTGGCTCCGGATGCGTAGTGTATCGCTGGGGCCACGCTCGCTCGCCTTAGCATTATTGATACTCGGTATCATATGTGCTAGGCTCTGGCCATGGCAGAAGAGATGCTCGACGCACTGGATCGCGCAGGGGTGCGCCTAACCGGCCCACGCCGGAAGCTCGCCGCGCTCATTGAGCGCCGCGAGGGGCACTTCACCGCCGCGGACCTTCTGAAGGATGCGGGTCGGCGGAGGATGGGGATCGGACGCGCAACCGTCTTTCGACTCCTAGAGCTCCTCAGCGAGCAGGGGCTGGTAGAGCGGATTGACCTCCCAGACGGAACGCACGCCTACATCCCATGCGAGCCAACCCACCATCATCATCTTGTCTGCCTCAACTGTGGCGCTACAACCGATGTGGACGACTGCGGGATTGAAGCGGTCACGCGCGAAGCGGCGCGCCGCTCTGGTTTCAAGATTGAACAGCACCGGCTTGAACTCTTCGGCCGCTGTCCCGACTGCCGCTCCGCCAACTAGGCGGAGCAGTTTTTTAACCGCCTAGCAACGCTAGGCATACAAAGGAGGAACCATGAGACTAGGTATCAAGAGATCTGTATGGACGGCAGTTGGCGCAGCGATTGCGTCGCTCGTCCTGGTTGCTGGATGCAACGGGAGCGCGGCCTCGCCGTCCCCTAGCGAGAGTGCCGGAACAACTGCTGACTACACCGTTATTGCAACAACCAGCGTGTTTGCTGATCTTGCGCAACTTGCGCTTGGTGACAACGTGACGATTGAAACGATCATCCCGGCTGGTGTTGATGTCCATACGTTTGAGCCATCACCGGCCGACGCACAGAAGCTTGCTGGCGCGGACCTCATCGTCATGAACGGACTCGGCCTTGATGAGTGGGCGCTCTCGCTGCTCGAAGCGGCTGGAAAGAGCGAAGAGGATGTGCTTGAGCTTGCAGAGGGAATCGACGAGAGCAACGCGTGGGTCTACCTCGAGGGAGAGGAGCACGATGAAGAAGAGGGTGAAGAGCACAGCGAAGAAGAGGGTGAAGAGCACGGGCATGGTGGGACTGATCCACACATCTGGCTCGACCCAAAGGGCGCGGCAATCTACGTGAATCGCATTGCCGCGCGAGTGGCAGCGGAACTGCCGGAGCGTGCGGCGGAGATTGAGTCAGCACGTGATGCAGGACTCGCTGAGATCGCAGCCCTGGACGAAGAGTTGCGAGTCGGATTTGCAGCGGTAGAGGCTTCCGCGCGCAAGATCGTCACATTCCACGACGCATTCGGCTACTTCGCTCGCGCCTATGAGATTGAGATCGTTGGCGTTGCGGTGGAAGCACCGGGACAAGAGCCGAGCGCGAAGGAGATTGCAGCGTTGATTGACGCAATCAAGGCGGCTGGAGTGACGTCGGTCTTCAGTGAAGCGCAGTTTCCGTCAAAGGTCCTTGATCAGGTTGCGGCAGAAACTGGCGCGACCGTCCTTGAGAACCTCTACTCGGATGCGCTCGGTGACGCACCTGCGAACAGCTATCTTGGCGCGATGCGTGCAAATGCATCAGCGATCTTGGCTTCGTTCAAGTAGTGCGATGATGGTGCAATGAACGAACGCGTTGCACCATCAGTTCTCGAAGGCCGCACGCCCTCCTCGCATCCTGGGGGGCGTGCGGTCACTATCTCCAACATCACTGCAGGCTACGGCGAACGCGCCGCCATCAGCGACATCACCCTTGAGCTTGCTCAAGGCTCTCTCACCGCTATCTTCGGCCCGAACGGTGGTGGGAAGTCCACGCTCCTAAAGTGCATCGCTGGGCTGATGAAGCCGTGGTCGGGAACCATTGAGGTGTTGGGTGCCGCTGTTGGGGTGCATGCGGCGCGTGTCGCCTATGTCCCCCAGGCGGAGCAGGTTGACTGGAGCTTTCCGATCGCCGTTGATGAGGTGGTGGCGATGGGTCGCACGCCGCGCATTGGACCGCTAGGCCGTGCCGGCGCCGCAGATCGCGCCGCCGTTGCAGAGGCGCTCGAGCGCGTAGACATGGCTAGCCTCGCCAATCGTCAGATCGGAGAGCTCTCCGGTGGACAGCGACGACGGGTCTTTATTGCGCGCGCGATCGCCGCAGATGCTGAGATCTACCTCTTGGATGAGCCGGTGACTGGGGTTGACCCGGTCACGCAGGAGAAGATCATGAACATCCTGGATGCCGAGGCGGCGCGAGGGAAGACTGTGGTGGCGACGACCCATGATCTTGCCTGTGCCGCGCAGCGCTTCCACGATGTGGTCGCACTCTCAGGGCGTGTGGTTGCCCACGGCCCAGCGCAGCTCGTCCTTGACCGCGAGGTGCTCGAGAAGACGTACGGCGGCCACCTTGTCCCACTCGCGGATGGCGGCGTGGTGCTCCTTGATGACCCACACCACTCCCACGGCGCGCACGAGGGCCACGAGTGAGTCCGGCTGACTTCCTCCTTGAGCCACTCGCCTACGACTTCTTCGTTCGTGCGCTCGTTGCTAGCGCGCTTGTTGGCGTGGCATGTGCAGTGGTGGGCTCATTCGTTGTGCTGAAGGGGATGAGCTTTATTGGTGACGCGGTGAGTCACGCCGCATTCCCTGGAATCGTGATCGCCTACATGCTCGGCCTCCCTATCATCCTTGGCGGCGCCGTTGCTGCGATCGGCACCGCCCTCGGTATTGGCGCTCTGACGCGTCGATCTGGACTTCGCGCGGACTCCATCATCGGCGTTCTCTTTGCGGGAATGTTCGCGCTAGGTGTTGCACTCTTCTCATCAATTCCTAACTACGTTGGCGATCTTTTTCACTTCCTCTTTGGAGATGTGCTTGGTATCAGCGTCACCGACATGGCCTCACTCAGCATCCTCGTGCTTGCGCTGCTCCTTGTTGTGCGCGCACTCTGGAAGGAACTCCTCTTTGCAACGTTTGATCCGCTCGGCGCGGGTGCCGCGGGGCTCCCTGTGCGCAGACTTGACAATCTTCTACTCATTCTTATCGCCGTCACGATTGTGATCAGCCTGCAGGCGGTAGGGATTGTATTAGTTGTTGCGATGATCACTACGCCTGCAGCAACAGCGCAGATGCTCGTCAAGCGATTCGGTCAGATGATTCTGGTTGCTGCGCTTATTGGTGTCACCGCTGCAGTCGCCGGACTCTACCTTAGCTATGCGTTAGACCTTGCGTCTGGCGCTGCAATTGTCTTGTTTGAAACCGCGCTCTTCTTGCTGGTGCTGCTTCTCACGTCGCTGCGCGGACGCCGCGCGGCGTAGCTAGCGGAGTCCGGCGAAGAGATCCTCTTCTGGAAGTGTTAGCTCGCTGCTGAGCCGATGCGCAAGAAGTCGATACTGTTCACGCGCTCCGAGTGCGATCTGATCCTCTTCGCTCAACAGTAAGAGCGGGCCATCTGACTTGATCTGTGTCGCGTGCGCTTCGATCGCGCGGCGCTTTGCGGCAAGTTGATCGCGAATGCTGATGCGCGTTGTAATGATCTCATCTGGGCAGGCCATCATGGCGCGCCAGGCACGCCACTTCTCTAGCTCTTCTGGTGTGACGTCTTTCGGTTCACTCCACCAGGATTCAATCCCCCTTGACTCAAGAAGTGCGAGCACTGCGTCACGTTGTGAATCGGGAATACGTACCTCATAGAGCTTCTTCGGCAACCAGACCGGTCCAGCCGCGGGACGCCATGTTGGGTCGCCGGAAACCTCCCATGCGCGGCGCGCGATCTTTGCGGCGGCGATGTGATCCGGGTGGCCGTAGCCGCCGAAGTCGTCATACGTTGCAATCACATCAGGGCGGGTGTTGCGAATGAGACGAACGAGCGGCTCGGTTGCTGCGTCAAGATCGGTGGTGATGTGTTGGTGGAACGAGCGTGGATCGGCGTTCCCTTCACTCCCGTCCATCCCAGAGTCGCGGTAGCCAAGATTTTCCCAGCGCGCCACGCCGAGTGCGCGCATCGCCGCTGCGATCTCACCCATGCGTGTCTCCCCTAGTCGCTCGTGCTCATCTGGTGTGTCGCGCTCTGGGATGACGATCTCGCCGAGCTCGCCTCGCGTCCCTGTCACCACGATCACATCTGTCGACTCGCCTCGGGTGGCGGAGTTCGTGGCGGCGTAGTGCGCCAGGGTGCCGCCCATGCTGATCGTCTCGTCGTCTGGGTGGGCGTGTACCGCCATCAATAGGAGCCTGCCTGAGTTGTCCATCCCTGCATCGTACGCGGGTGCCGCGCCAAGGCGTTGGCGCGCAGGCGGGTGGGCTGTTGGGTCGGCTACCCTAGGGAGAGGAAACCACAGAGAGCGCAGGGGGTTAGATGGCAGAGAAGAGTGTGCAGCGATGGGCCCTCGTGCTCGGCGCCTCCAGTGGCATTGGTGAAGCCTCAGCGCGGCACGCGGCGGAGGCTGGCTACAACATCTGTGGCGTCTATCTCGGGCGCTCCCGCGGCGAGAAGCTCGACGCCGCGATTGAGGCCGTGAAGTCGACCGGGGTTGAGGCGCTCTATATCCGGGGGAATGCGGCAGACGACGAGAAGCGCGCCGAAGTGATCGCGCAGCTCTCTGAACGCTTCGCCGCCGCACGCGCCGCTGGCGCCGAACCACAACTTGGCATCGTGCTGCACTCCCTCGCCTTCGGGAGCCTGCAGCCGTTCTTGCCGTCTGGCGACGTTCCTACGATCACTCGGAAGCAGATGGACATGACGTCAGACGTGATGGCGCACTCGCTCGTCTACTGGGTGCAGGATCTCTATACCGCAGGGCTCATCGGCGGGACCACGCGCATCTTTGCCACATCGTCCGAGGGCGCGTCAAAGGCGGTACCGATGTATGGCGCCGTCTCCGCTGCAAAGGCTGCGGTGGAGGCGCACTGCCGTCAACTTGCGATTGAGCTCGCAACGCTCGTTCCTGGCGCCACGGTGACTGCGCTGCGGCCGGGTGTGGTGGACACCCCTGCGCTACGAAAGATCCCTGGAAGTCAGGACTGGATTGACGTGGTGATGAAGAAGCACCCAGGGAAGCGACTCACCACACCAGATGATGTTGGTCGCGCAATTGTGGCGCTCTCAGCGCCAGGAATGAACTGGGTGACGGGGAATACGATTACGATCGACGGCGGGGAGCAGATCGCCGGCGGCTGAACAGCAGTTGATATATCCGCATCCGAGGAATCAGCCATCTCCGCAAGAACCATGATGCTGCCTTCGGGTTTTTCCTTATCCCATGGGCAGTATGTCCATTTTTATACTTGTACTTTTCTTCAAGTAGAAGGAATGCGAGCAGTATTCTCGTCCCCACGTATGTTGAGAGAAAAAATCGCAATCCGATGAACTTCCATCCTGCATCTCGTAATATTCTTCTTGCGCCGATCCACTTTGTTAAGAATTTTCTGTTTCTTTTTCTACGACGTCTCAGGTCCTTGATCTGGTTTTTGCCTTTACTAATTCCTGCAGCACCAATTCCTGCAAGATTGGAAGAATGGATGTTGTAGTCAAAAAGAGGTTCTGGAAAAAACGTGATCCCTCCGTTGAGCGATGCAACAACGGAAATGTGTCCGTCGTGATAGGTTTGCCCGCTCGCAGTGAAAGAGTGAAGCGGCACAAGTTGCGCGTCAAACATCATGGCGTTACCCCATGCCCCCCAGCTGAAGATCATACGCCGGGTACTATACGAGTATCTTCGGTTTGCGTACCCCATGCCGCTTGCGTCGTGGGCGATGTGACTCCTCGGGCGCGACTGCAGCTCACCATTGATTCGAACCTGTGCATCACAACAGGTGGCGGAGAGTGGGGGTTGTTGGTTTAGCACCAGGAGCGAGCGGGAAACCTTGTTTGGGTGCCAGTAATCGTCTTGGTCGGAGAAGGCGATCGCTTCTGCGCCGAGATCTAGAGCGATGTGTGAACCACGTTCAAAGTTCTTTAACACTCCAAGCTTGGTGTCATTCTGATAGAAGTGAAATCTCTTGTCTTCGTAATAGCGGCGTATCCAGGGAGCCTCGTCAACGGTCAGCATTGGGGAATCCATCGTAACGACGCAGAACCAGTCGGGATGGTCTTGAGCGCGAATGCTCTCGAGTTGTCCCTCAAAGAGTTGCTGGTCAGGCTGGTATGCAGCGAGGACAACGCCGACCCTCTGCAGCGACCGCTGACGGCGTGATGTGGAGGGCTTCACTCGCTATCCGTTAGCCCTGACGCGGGGATGCAGCTTGTCACGATCTGAGAGGAGTGGCTCCTTTGTGGGCCATTGGATGGCCAGGGTTGGGTCATCCCAGGAGACGCCAGCCTCACTCCCTGGGCTATAGCGAGAATCAACGTAGTAGATCACCGTCGCAGGCTCATCCCCAAGGACCGCCAGGCCGTGCGCATACCCTGGTGGAATCCATAAGAGTTGGCGTTTGACTGCATCAAGCTCAATCGCAATGTGGCGACCAAACGTCGGCGAGTTCACATCAATATCTGCCACCACGTCAAAGATTCTTCCTGCTGCGCACGTCACCAGTTTTCCTTGCGGCGGATCAAGTTGATAGTGCAGGCCCCGGATGACTCCTGGGCTTGACTGGCTCACATTTGCTTGGGCGAACTGATGCGGGATTCCTTCACGCTCAAGCTCATCTGCGGTAAACAGCTCAGCGAAATGACCTCGCACATCGTTGTAGATGGTTGGTGAGAGCAACTTCACGCCAGCGAGTGCAAGCTCAACGACGGTCATAGCGAAAAGCCCTGGAGTGATCGGCCAAGCGCGTCGTCCCAGGTAGGGAGGGTGACGCCAAACTCCGACGCAGCCTTTGTGCAATCGAGTCGTGAGTTGAGTGGACGCTCAGCTGCTGAGGTAAGGCTGGATGTGCTTACCTCAACAACGTGAGTGGGGCTGGAGAGCACACCGACCCGGGCTGCTTCAGCGATTGCAGCCGCGGCAAATCCTGCCCTGCTGACCCAGCCAAGGTTTGTGAGGTGTAGGACTCCTGAGGTAAGGGCGCCTCTCTGCTCTCGGTGCTTCATGATCTCCGTTATCCCTTGCGCAAGATCTTCGACAAAAGTTGGAGATCCGATCTGATCGGAGACAACCTTTATCTCGCTCCCCTGCGACGCCGCGGCGAGAATGCTGCGCAAGAAACTCTTGCCGTGACGTCCAAATAGCCAAGAGGTCCTGATGACTAGATGTTCGCCTCCAGCCTCACGCACTCCGTTCTCACCACGCAACTTGGTGACACCGTAGTGGTTGATCGGTTCGGGCTCAGCTTGCTCACTCCACGGCAAGGTGCCGCTCCCGGAAAAAACAAAGTCGGTTGAGATGTGAATGATCGGCACATTTCTACTAGCTGACCATGCGGCGAGGGCTTGCGGTGCATCGCTGTTGATCCGCATGGCGGCATCGCGCTCTGTCTCAGCACGATCAACATCGGTATACGCCGCCGCGTTAATCACCGCGTCGGGTAGTAGGCGATCAAGAGCTTCTGGAATACGCTTTGCGTCGTTGAGGTCAAGCTCTTGGCGGCTTGGCGCGATAACTTCATAAGGTAGTGACGCCACAATGGCGGAGCCAAGGCGCCCGCTCGCCCCAGAAACTAGCACCCTCATCGAGTGGCGCAGAGTGCGTTGAGATAATCAACATACTCGCTTTTGCCTAGGGTTGCCGTGTACGCGAGTAGATCCCCAGTGGTAATGAACCCTTGGCGCAGTGCCACCTCTTCAACACATCCAATCTTTGTTCCGCTGCGGCTCTGCATGCGAGAGATATGATTCCCCGCCTCAAGCAACGCGTCTGGTGTTCCCATATCCATCCAGGTAGAGGAACGACTCATCTTCACCACCGACAACTGGCCGTCAACCAGGTACGAGCGATTAAGGTCGGTGATCTCAAGTTCACCACGAGGAGACGGCGTAAGTGCTCGGGCACGCTTGCTGGCGCTGCCATCATAAAAGTAGAGACCCGTAACGGCCCAGTCAGAGAGCGGGCTCTTTGGCTTCTCTACGAGCTCAATCGCCTTTTCATGTTGATCAAATGTCACCACGCCAAAACGCTCAGGGTCTTGAACCTGATGCGCAAAGAGCGTTGCGCCATGCTGCACACTCGCCGCTCCGCTCAATATCTCTTGTGCTCGGTCTAAGATGTGCAGATTGTCACCAAGTACGAGTGCGCATGGCTCGCTCTGAAGAAACGATTCGCCAATGATAAATGCTTCTGCAATGCCATTCGGGCTCGGCTGCACTGCATATGAGAGGCGCAGCCCTAGTTGATCACCATCTCCAAGCAGAGACTTAATCGCAGGAAGATCCTGTTCGGTGCTAATCACCATAATTTCTCTAATGCCTGAAAGCATCAGGGTTGTCAGCGGGTAATAGATCATGGGCTTGTCATAGACTGGGAGCACCTGCTTGCTCAGCATTTTGGTTGCCGGATACAAACGCGATCCGCGTCCCCCAGCCAACAGAATCCCTTTCATGACGCGCCCTCCACGTACGAGCGCACAACTTCAACGATGGATGCCTCAAACGTGTGCTTCGGCGTGAAGCCAAGCTCCCTCTTTGCCTTCGTTGCGTCAAGGGCGTATCGACGGTCATGCCCGAGGCGATCCTCTACAAATGCGGCGAGCTCCCTGTACTTTTTCCCGCCCTGGCTCGGGCGGATCGCCTCTAGCGCTGCGCAGACAAGATCGAGCACTTCAAGATTTGTGAGCTCGTTCTGTGAGCCGAGGCAATACTGTGAACCGGGTACTCCGCGATCAAGCGCCGCGATCAAGCCGGCAGCGTGGTCTTCAACATGGACCCAGTCACGGATGTTCTTCCCATCGCCATACACAGGGATTAGCTCTCCCGCGAGCGCCTTCTTAATCGTGAGCGGAATGAGCTTTTCTGGATACTGTCGAGGGCCGTAATTGTTGCCACAGTATGTGGTGACCACAGGGAGTCCGTACGTGTGAAAGGCTGCGTTGCCAAGATGATCTGCCGCCGCCTTAGAGGCCGCATAGGGTGATCGCGGCGCGTATGGGCTCTGCTCAGAGAAGTAGCCTTCGGGCCCTAGGGAGCCGAACACCTCATCAGTTGAGACCTGAACAAATCGGAATTTGTCTTTAGCTTCGCCGCTCAAGGACTGCCAGTACTGCCGCGCCTCGGTTAGGAGTTGCTGAGTGCCCAGCACGTTTGTGGTGATAAAGGGGCTTGCATCGCTGATTGAGCGATCAACATGGGTTTCAGCGGCAAGATTCATCACTGCGGTGAACTGATGGCTGCTAAAGACTGCTTGCACCAGATTGGCATCGGCAATATCTCCGACCACAATCTCTAGATTTGGGTCTGCCGTAAGTGCACCAAGGTTCTCAACCTTCCCTGAGTAGGTCAACGCGTCGAGAACGGTTACCTTGTCGCCACGTGCAATGAGCAGCCGCACGAGCGTGCTACCAATGAACCCGCATCCGCCAGTGACAAGGATATGACGGCTACTCATTACTTTGGCTCCTTGCATCGGGGAAGCATAGCGGCTTTTGCGCTACCGGACACGGGTAAGTACCTTCGTCGCACCGCGAAGTAACCAGAGGAGGAGCAGCGGGGCGACTACTGTTGCTGAAGCAACCATAAGCGTCACCTCTTGCACAGCGCCCGTGATGCGCAAAAGGGCAAGGATCAGTGCCGAAGCACCGACCACAACGCCAGACTCAGATGGGCGTGCGCCAACCGCGAGACGCAGTGTGTTTGCAAGAAGCAGTATGAGCGAAACTACAAACCACGCCGTTCCTGATGACGACGCGGTTTCAGCGCCTGCAGCGTACGAGTAGCTGATGACAAGTGCTATGAGCGCGAGTAGCGCTGCCTGGTCAATCCTTTTAGCAGTTAGTCGAATCTTCATTAGATCTTCTTTCCGATCATCTGCTCTAGGGCCTGCGATGGCATCGCAATCACTGGCGTGTCGCTATCAGGGATCAGTTTGATGAAGCGCGACTCCAGCTCCAATACGCCAGCCCAGATCTTCTCACCCGCGTCTTCCTCGTTGTCGTGCACGCCACCATCGCGAATCTTTCCAGTTGCCTCGCTGATCTTCATGCCGAGCATCGTGGTTGCCTTCAACTCTTGGTCATGTGAGGCGCGCAGTTCCTTTGAACGTCCAGGGACTAGTTTTTCTACAAATACGTCAAGTTGTGCCACCTTCTCCACGCCAGTGATCTCTTCGCAAATTCCAAAGAGTGTTGCGGAGCGATAGTTCATGGAGCTATCAAAGCCGCTGCGCGCAAGGACAATTCCGTCTGTCAAGTGAATGGAGACGCAGACCTCAGTACCAACGACGCGCTTGAGAAACCGGCTCGCTGCGGAGCCGTGCCAGTAGAGGTGATCCCCGTCACGCCAGTGGGCCGTTGGGGTGGCCATTGGACGCCCATCGAGGAGGTAGGCCACGGTGCAGGTGAGTGCCGCGTCAACCACCGGATAGATCTCGTTCCGTTCGTAAAGGCCGCGCTCGGGAAGGCGACGGACGCGCGTGCGCTCGCTTGGAGGGAAGCCGTCGCTGACAGGGATCTCTCGTG
>Ga0315899_10008215_pt1 | contig 11188 bp, 22 predicted proteins | sample LakEriMetagenome_2_FD_203518 | JGI IMG/M metagenome (GOLD analysis project Ga0315899, IMG submission 203518) | Freshwater fungal communities from buoy surface, Lake Erie, Ohio, United States - Buoy 4 MA112 | ecosystem: Environmental > Aquatic > Freshwater > Lake | place: USA: Lake Erie, Ohio...
ACACAAAAGAAGAACTATTGGAAGCTGTTCCAACAGCACGAACAGTTCCGCAGATTTTTATCGGCGAAGAACTGATTGGTGGATTTACAGAACTTAAAGCACATTTAGAAAAGGTATAAAATGTTAATTAACAAAGGCGTAAGCGTAGGCGAAGTTATTACACTTAAACTCACAAGTGGAGAAGAACTAGTTGCTAAACTAGTAGAAGAAACAGATAGCTATTATAAGCTATCAAGAATACAGGTTATTGGTATGGGTCCAAAAGGTCCTGGACTAATGCCTTACCTGTTTACAGTTAGCCCTGACAGAGATGTTAAGCTACTTAAAACAACAGTAACGGTAGCTGAAGCAAGCGATGAACAATTTGCTAAACAGTTCCTTGAAACAACAACTGGCATTGCGCTAGCTTGATACCATGCCAGCCGTAGCTAGAAAAGACAGTGTTGATACAATTACAACCGGGCATGGTTGTGATACCACTACCACTACATTAACTGGATCTGGTGATGTATTTGCTAACAGTATCGGTGTTGTACGTAAAGGCGACTTGAGTCAAGTTCACAACTATGAAGTCATTGTAGCAGTAGAAGTTGAAGATCCTCCACCTCCCGAACCACCTCCCGAATATGTTCCTACGTATTCTACAGTATATGTTAGTACGTGCGAACCCCATCAAGTTTCCTTGACAAGCTACAGCGGAGATGTTTTTGCTAATAATTTAAACATTGGTCGTCTGGGTGATAGTTACAGTGGTCATACACTATCGTCAGGATCACCAAATGTCTTTGCTAATTCTTAAATAGATAGTATCATGTACGCATGAACATTTATTTAGACATGGACGACGTAGTCGCCGACTGGATGGGCTATGCCCGCAATTACCTTAAACAACCTGCTTGGCAAGAGGGAGAAATGCTTCCTCAGCCAGTGTGGAATAGTCTCAAAGACGATCAACGTATGTACAGTAAACTTCCGTTAAAAGAAGGTGCTGTTGATCTAGTCAATTGGGTCACAGAGTATACTGACAAACATAAAGATGTTGGTTTATACTTTTTAACTGCTGTTCCCCATAACAATGATATGCCTTGGGCGTTTGTTGATAAAGTATGGTGGGCAAGATTGCATTTTCCTCATATTCCTGTATTTTTTGGACCATATAGTCACGATAAATGGGTTAGATGCGAAAGTGCAGAAGATATCTTAATTGATGATCGACGCAGTAACAATGAAGAATGGATTAGAGCCGGCGGCCGCGCTCATTTATATCGTAATTGGACAGACTGTAAAGAATGGTTAGAAAAAGAATTGGGCCCATTGTAAAAATCCATTTCACTATTGCAAGTACAATTCTGTAGCTAGCAATAACTAATATAACACAAAGGAGACCATAACATGGCAACAAACAAATATTCAGAATTCACAAAAATCGTAGAGGCTATGGAGGCAGACTTCGAAAAATTCTATGACAAGGAAGTTGGCGCTGCCGGCACTCGTGTACGTAAGGCTTGCCAAGATTTGGCTAAGTTGTGCAAAGAAACTCGTAACGATGTTACCGCAGTTAAGAACGCTCGAAAAGAAGCAGCTTAATGTCAACGAAACCCCTGGTAAATACGTTATATACTTACAAGGGGTATAATATGAAAAAACTTTTAACTGTTCTTTTACTAACTGTCAGTGCTACTGTATTTGCAGGTCCGCACCATGGACATGGTTTTAGGCATCATGGATATTGGCAAGGCTCTCACAATAATTGGATAGCTCCTGCCATTGTAGGCGGCGTAGTAACTTATGTATTGACCCGTCCTCAACCGGCGCCTGTTATTATAGAACAACAGCCTGTGCAGACATGTACTGAATGGCGAGAAATACAAACTCCTGAAGGTAAAACTTATAAGGAGAGAACTTGCTATGGCATACAGCGATAAAGTTGTTGATCACTATGAAAATCCCAGGAATGTCGGATCTTTTGATAAGAGTGATCCTGATGTTGGTACTGGTATGGTTGGCGCACCTGCTTGCGGCGATGTAATGAAATTACAGATAAAGGTGGATCATGATACAGGTATTATTACAGATGCAAAATTTAAAACGTATGGCTGCGGATCGGCTATTGCGAGCTCGAGCCTCATTACAGAATGGGTCAAAGGAATGCACATCGACGAAGCAGGATCAATTAAAAACTCCGAAATCGCCGAAGAACTAGCCCTACCGCCAGTTAAAATACATTGTAGCATATTGGCAGAAGATGCTATCAAGGCGGCAGTAAATGATTACCGTAACAGACACAGCGGCTAAAAAGATCAAACAACAGTTAACCAAACGAGGCCGCGGTATAGGTATCAGGCTAGGTGTAAAAACTACAGGATGCAGTGGGTTAGCCTATGTGTTAGAATTTGTGGATAGCTACGAAGCTGAAGTAGGTGTAACCAACTACGCTCATCCAGATTTTGCCTTATTAGTTGATGCTAAATCAGAAGTCTATTTAAAAGGCCTAATAGTTGATTGGATTCGCAATGGCCTCAATGAAGGATTTGAATTTCGAAATCCAAATGAACGTGACAAATGTGGATGTGGTGAAAGTTTTAGGGTATGAAAAAAGTGTGGGATAGAAAAGCAACTAGAGATTGGATTGCTCAATTAGAGCATAGAATTGAAGACATTCGATACTACATGGAACGTACTATTCAATGGTGTGAAGCCAACGAAGTGTATAGTGACAGAACTGTATTTGCCTGCATCATTATGACATCAGTTTGGGTTAGCCATATGCGTAACGAACCTATAACCAAAAAAGAATTATTTGAAATGCTGGGTGTAAAAGGTTGGGAAGGTATCGATGATGCTATATATGAGTTCAACGAGGAATATGAATCGTATGAACATGAAGAACTACTAGAAATGGTAGCGGGCTCATTTTAATTGACTGCTAGTCAATTAAACAGTACTAGCAGTTATAGTAAATATTAGAAAGGAGACCCATAATGAAAATGAACATAGATCAAAAAGTGATTTGTGATATTCCTATTTCAATGGTGGATGATATATTAAGTACTATTGAAGAAAAAGATTGGTTTGAGGATGAGTACAGGGCTGGCATTCCGACAATGGCTGGCACAAATTCAATTCCTATATTTCACACTTGCTTATGTGCAACTGCTTTCGATGATGATACATCCATTATGGATATTTCAAAACGAAAATTATACGATAAGTATTTTCCTGTTATAGAGCCAGTATTAGCTTTATTAAAGAATCACTACGAATTTAAACAATATGCTGCTCTTTTAACTAGATGTCATCCTAAAGGTTTTGTTGGTGGTCATGTTGACAGAGGCAACTTTTTAACACTCTGCCATAGGATCCATGTGCCTATTCAAACAAATGACAAGGCAATATATAGAATAGATAATAATTCTTACCATTGGGAAAAAGGTAAGATTTATGAATTTGATAGCACGAGAATGCATGGTGTGTATAACGGTGGCGATGATCACAGAATTCATATGATTATCAATCTCTATAATCTAGATCGTTTGGCTACTACTATATAGATACTGTCCAAAAGACTAGACATATTCCTAAAAAGAAGTTACAATACAGATTGTGTTTAACTTTTAGGAGTATGAATTGTCAATGCATTTAGAAGGCCCGTGGTTATCTACTACAGGTAAACGAAAAGGCAAACAAAAGTTTGCTTCATCAGAAGCTAAACGTCGAGCAGAGCAGTTGGACCAAGATTGGAAAGACATCCAAAAAAAGTGGGGTGTTGAGGCAGAAGAAAAGAAACGTAAACGAGCAATGGCCGCTGAGCCGTTGCAGTATTCTTTAAACAGCCCAAATCAACGTACTACTGCACATATTCCCAGTCGTGGCGACAGTACAGGAAATGCTGTACTCAAACCCAATCCAGTCTACACTGGCACTAAAGTTAAAGGTATTGGCACTATGCATAAAAGCAATGCTGTTCCGATCTTTAGCGACGAAGAAGCCATTGCAATATCTACAATGCGTAGATAAGTAATTAACTATCATAAAAAGGAGAAGTAAATGATTAAACTCATTAAAATCTTACTTGTATTGATCGGTCTAGCACTTGTTGGATTTATTGGATACAAAGCGGTCATGTATAAACTTGACCCAAACAAGCAGTTGGTTATGAATAACACCTCAGTCACTGCTGAAGTTAGAAACAAACAGTTAGAATGTTTGGCTCGTAACATCTATTACGAAGCAGGCAACCAACCATTTGAAGGTAAGGTTGCTGTGGCACAGGTTACTATCAATCGTGCCGAAAGCGGACAGTTCCCCAAAGACATCTGTCAAGTTGTTTATCAAAAGAACATAGTCTATGAGAAAGTTCTATGCCAATTTAGTTGGTATTGCGAAACTGCCACTATGACTAGGCCTAGAAATATGGCTGCGTTCAAAGAAAGTGAAATGGTTGCACGTCAGGTCTTATTAGAAGGATTCCGTTTACCCAGCCTTCAGAAGGCACTTTACTTCCACGCTACTCATATCAATCCAAAATGGAACAGAGAACGAGTAGCAACCATTGCCGGTCATGTATTTTACAAATAAGGATTTATCATGCAAGTTAGTTTGAGAGAGTTGGTTAACGTTCGCAGAGTTATGGACAATATTAAAGAAAACATCGGGCACATGTCAGCAGAGACATTAGGTTGGGTTGCCGTAATTCTAGTGCATTTAGCCACTATTCCAACTTTGGTTGCTGTGCTCACTGGACTAACTGAAAAGTTGCCACCAGTTGACATGGTTGCCCTAATGTGGTTGGGCCTGTTTACATTCTTTGTGCGATCAGTAATTGCCAAAGACTTGTTAAACATTATCACAATTGGTTTTGGCTTCTTTGTCCAAGCCATGTTGATGGCACTAATAATCTTTAAGTAATTATATGGGTATAATACCTATAAAAATTACAATAAATACATTCTATGAAGATAACATTAGCCGATAAGTCTATAGCATGGTTTGCGCTCCTAAGCGGATTAACTATATCTGCCGTTGCCATTTGGTATAGTGTTGCAGGATTGGTTAGTATCTTTGCGGCTGCTGTAGTGCCTATTATTGTCATGGGCGTGGTACTAGAGGTTAGTAAACTAATTGCCACTGTCTGGTTAAAGTTAAATTGGCATCGAGCACCTGTATTCATTAAAGGTTATCTGCTCGCTGCCATTGCTATATTAATGCTTATTACTAGTATGGGTATCTTTGGATTCCTAAGTAAAGCACATAGTGATGCTGGCCTAGTGTCAGGTGATGTACAGGCTAAGATTTCAGTCTATGATGAAAAGATTAAGACAGCAAAGGACAATATAGATGCAAACCGCAAAGCTCTTAAACAAATGGATGAAGCTGTCGACCAGGTTATGGGTCGCAGTACTACGGAAACAGGTGCCGACAAAGCAGTGGCAATCCGCCGAGCACAACAAAAAGAACGCAGTCGTCTTCAATCCGAGATTGCAGCCGAACAGAAAACAATTACTCAGCTTAATGAAGAGCGAGCACCCATTGCCGCAGAAGTACGCAAAGTGGAGGCAGAAGTTGGTCCGATAAAATATATTGCTAACTTTATCTACGGTGACAATCCCGATGCTAATGTATTAGAAAAAGCTGTTACATGGGTAATCATTATTATTGTTGTAGTGTTTGACCCGCTAGCTGTTATCCTATTGTTAGCAAGCCAATACTCATTCCAGTGGTTTAGACAAGCTAAAGAAGAAGATGAGTTTGATTATATGGAAGCGCACCTCCGGGAAGTAGCTGACGAGTTAAATCAGGCATTTGCAGATGAGAAGCCCAAAGAAGAAACTGTGTCGAATGATCCGCACCCGCCAGGTTGGATGTTTGACAAACCTGTAGAAGAAAAATCTATATTAGAACAACACCCGTACTTGAATCAACCTTTCTCGCATTTTAAAAATCTAGAACCGATAGTTCACAAAGCAGAGGGTGACAGCCTGACTACGGAGAGTGGAAATGGCATAGCCAACGAAACTACTGTCACAGAACAAGTAGATCCTTTAGATCAGTGGAACAAAATGATTGAAGCCGCTGAAGAAGAAGTTTCTAAAGAAAAATCTGCTGAAGAAATTGTTGACGAAGGAATCAAAGCACTGTTTCCTTATCCAGAAAATCCAATGAAGGGTGATCGTACAACTAGAGAGATTGACGGTGTAATGCGTAATCTTATTTTTAATGGTAGTATGTGGATCAATGCTGACTCGTCTGATCAAGAAGCAGTTAAAGAGTTAGACGAATCAAAAAAAAAGAGCAGCTACATGATGAGGAAAGAGGGAGAGTTAGTCGTGAAGACCAAGGACTAAGCTATGTTCAAAATAGCGAACAGACTCCTAACTCTCTTTGGAATCGTATTAAACACAGAGACAGCTAATTAATAATATGAACCTTGGAAAAATAAACCTAATTACCCCTCCGGATAAGTTGTTTAATCTTAATCCTGGATACCTATTAATCAAACCTAGTACTAAAGTTAAAATGCAGTTCCAGCAACTGCTAAGCCAAAGTATAGATGACTTAAATGTCTACATGTATGACACAGACGAAGTTGATATTGAATGGATGTTAAGTGTTAGCCAACAAGCTGACTTTATCATTATTGACATCGATAATTGTGATTCAATTACTAAACAATTTGTTAGTTTCTTACTAGCACAACCCAATACCCATTATTTGACTACAGATGAAATCACACCTTGGCACCTGATTAGTCGTAATAGGATATATAACTTAGACTGGATTTTAGATGCCTTAAAAGAGGCCAACGATGATAACGAAGAGGAACCCGATGAGGAATAATGTTAGAGGCACTGCCGTAGTGTTAAAAGACGGTGAAGATATTAATCGTGCAATTCGCCGATTTAAAAATAAAATTGAGGAAGTAGGTACACTAAAAACTCTACAAAAGAATGAGTTTTATGAAAAGCCAACTACTGAACGTAAACGCAAGAAATCAGCGGCAAGAGCTCGTTGGATTAAAAAACTGGAAAAAGACTCATTACCTAAGAAAATGTATTGACCTAATAGTCTGTATGTGTTATAATAAGTTTCTTAAAGAAAGATACTTATATGGCAAATACAGATATTATGATCGATTTAGAAACATTGGCAACATCTCCGGATGCTGCCATTCTTACGATTGGTGCAGTAAAGTTTGATCCGTTCGGCGACGATGTAAAAGATCCAAAGTGTGAAAAGTTCTACGTTCGTGTAGACTTAGACAGTTGTGATCGTATTGGGTTAGTTACCAATGATGACACTATCGCTTGGTGGGCTAATCAAAGCAAAGAAGCACAGGACGAAGCGTTCAGTGAAAACAATAGGATTGATGTAGTTGATGCGTTTAATCAACTGTACAAATTTTGTTGGGGTGCTAAACGTGTTTGGAGTCACGGTGCTGCCTTTGACATTGTGATCTGCGAACATGTGTTTAAAAAGATTGGCAAGGCAGTTCCTTGGAGTTTCTGGGAAGCTCGATGTACACGTACACTATTTGACATTGGCATCAATCCACAACGTCCTCCTGTGCTTAAACACCATGCCTTAGAAGATGCATGGAATCAAGCAGTAGGCGTACAGAATGTTTTCAAAACTCTCAAGACAAGTACTACCAGTGCTGGACAATATATCCAACCATTTGCACGTGAAAGATAAATCATGAAAATTAAAGTATTTGCTGTACTCAGTCTACTTGTATCATTAGTTGGTTGTGCAACACCCGTTGACACACCCTTTAAATCTAATAGTGGATCGTCATTGCCAGTTCAAATTGAACTTTTTTTGTCGACATCTAATCAGCCGACGCCTACAGTTGTAATTGCACATGGGTCAGGCGGTGTTAAACCGTCTCAACGAGTTTGGGCATCACTAGCGCAGTCTTGGGGATATAACGCAGTAGTCATTGATCATTATACCCTACGAGGTATTGGCGACCATACTGGTAGAATTGCTCCCGGTGCCGGAGCATGGGATCGGGCTCAAGATATGAATGCTGTTGCTAACTGGATTAAACAACAATCTTGGCATCAAGGTAAACTAGCAGTGGTTGGATTTAGTCAAGGTGGTGCTGGTGTATTTTCATTAATTTCTAGCAAAACTCCTTATGCCGCAGCAATTACATTTTATCCAGCATGTGCAATTAATGCACCTCCTAGCTCACCACAGATACCGACTCAGGTACACCTTGCTGAAAAAGATGATTTAGCCTACATTAGATATTGTACATCTGAATTAACTGATGCCCGGTACCAATCTTACATTTATAAGAATGCAACACACGTATTCGATGTTAATATGACAACTACAACACCATTTACACATCGATATGATCCGGCTGCGGCAAGAGAGTCGCAACAGCGAAGCCGTGAATTTTTAGATCAGAATTTGAGATAATATGAATAATATGCATGATAAACTTAGAGAATTTGAAAGAGCTTCAGGGCTCGAAATTTATGGACTCGGAGCAAAACGAATCCCGTGGGAACATACTATAGAAAAGTTTGCTGAGTTAATTGTCAACGATATTTGCGATGATATGTTATCTCTTGAGCCGATGTATCCGGCAAATGTTGTTGCCTCAAAGATTCGACAAAAGTATAATATTGGAAATAAAGAATGAACGAACAAACTTACGAAGTTATGGCTATCCTACAAGAAGAAGCCGCAGAAGTTATTCAAGCTGTTAGCAAATGCTACAGATTTGGCTTAGATAATTATAAGCCAGGAAAACCGCAAACTAACCGTCAACATTTAGAAGAAGAAATTGGCGATATGCTAGCTATGATCGATATTCTACAGGCAATGGACGAAGTTAGTTTTAACAATATCGAGGCTGCTAGAGAAGCTAAAATTGAAAAGCTAAAACAGTGGTCCACAATTGAAATAGTTCACGAAATGTAATGAAACATAATCAACAATTAATTACAGAATATTTTTCTAAACACTGGAAATCTGGATACGGACGTGGACTTACTAGCCATGCAGTACTTGCAGAAAAAATTAAAGATAACGAATGGATCTTAGATGCAGGATGTGGTGCTAATCCATTTAAAGCATTAGGCAAACAGGTAGTAGGTGTAGATCCTGCGTTTGATGAAGCTGATGTAAAATGTACAATTGAAGAATATGTACCAGATAGACAGTTCGATGTTGCTACATGTTTGGGCAGTATTAACTTTGGAACTGAAGAAGTTGTTGCTGGACAAATTGCCAAAGTGGTTAGCTGTCTTAAACCTACAAGTAGAATTTACTGGAGGTTAAATCCGGGACGCTACGATCACGATAATGAACAATGTCAGAACATTCCATTCTTCCCCTGGACATTTGAAAAATTGCGCGAGTTTGCGGACACTCATAATTATAAACAAACAGTAGAGAAAATTGATGAACATCCAACAAAACCAAGACTCTATGCAGAATGGCATAGAACTGCCTAATAGAATTTTCCTTACAGGCGTACCTGGTAGTAGATGGAGTGGTATTGCACAGACCATCGAGTCTTTAAAAGGATTCAATACTAGTGATCGAACTCCTACTAGAGAATTTAATCACAGCGGATTTACAGGCCACAAAGGTGCATACTTCGGCAAAGGCATGGAGTTTGAGTCATACTTAGATCCAAAATATATTGACAATGCCTGGTTAACTTCTACAGGATGTAAACTAGTAAAGAGTCATGAGTGGGCTCATAAATTACAAACAATACGAGATGTGTATCCGGACAATTGGATTATGTTAGTTTATCGACCTGATATGATCAGTTATGCATGGTGGCACGAAGCGGGTGGATTTAATATTAAATATCCTAATTACTCAGCATACAAGAATAGTGCTACTATGCTAGGAGAGATTGTAAAACAAAATACTGATATTTTACAATTTGCCAGCAATCACGAACTAACTTGGAATTATTTTACACCCAAATGGATAGAACAAAACTTTGGACAACGTATAGAGGTAAACAACAAATGGTCAGATATATTAGTAACTTTATTAAAGTAATTTTAGCAACATCAATTACATTAACAGCACACGCTTGGGAACCAACTAAACCTGTAACCGCAGTTATAGGATTTGCTCCTGGCTCAGGTAATGAACTTAGTTTTAGAGGATTTAGCAGTCTTATAGAAAAAGCTAATCCTAAAATTAACTTTATTGTAGAAAATCGTCCTGGCGGTGACGGAACCATTGGTATGAATCATTTTATTAAGCAGCCAAATGATGGGTATCACATTTATGTTGCAAGCCATCAAGGTATTTGGGTAACTGCGGAATTTGCTAACCCAGAAAATAAAAAGTATGCGTTAGACGATTTTGAGTACGGACTAACACTAGCAAAGAGTCCTCTTGCTATTATTGCACATCACGAAAGTCCTACAAATACTCCTAGAGAATTTATGGATCGTATGAAGAATCCGCAAAAGCCAATTAGTATTGCCGCTGGCTCAGGTGCCCATAAACTTGCCTACGAATATATGATGTATAATATTAAAGGCAATAGAGAACTTATTAAAACAGTGCCTTACAAAGGTCCAGCACAGGCAGGACAAGATGTTGCTGGCGGACATCTAGAATTTGGCATTATTCCAGTAGCTGTGGCTAACACGTTAGTTAAGTCAGGTAAGGTTAAAATTATTGCACTTACTAGCGAATATCGAATAGAGGGTCTTAAAGATGTACCTCTAATGAAAGACTTTGTTCCAGGGATGAATGTCTATGCAGCTTGGGGTATTATATTCCCTAAAGGTACAAATAAGGACATTATTAATTGGTATGTAACAAATTTTAGAACTGCTATTAACAGCCCCGAGGGCAAGCAGTTTATTAAAGATAATCTAATGTTTGCAGAACCTAGGGAGCAAAACCCCAAGGGCTTTGAAGCAAGCATGATGGATTTACGAAAACAGTGGATTCCTATCATAAAAGAAGTTGGTTGGAATAATTAAAATATAAATAAATGTGTAGAACGCCGTTAGGGTTTTACACAATCTTGCTTAATTAAGGAGAAACATTATGAGCAAAGTCATCGGTATCGATTTAGGTACAACAAATTCATGCGTAGCGATTATTGAAAATGGAGTCGCAAAAGTAATTGAAAATTCAGAAGGCGCACGTACTACACCTAGTATTGTTGCATACGCTAATGATGAAA
>Ga0315899_10008216_pt1 | contig 11187 bp, 11 predicted proteins | sample LakEriMetagenome_2_FD_203518 | JGI IMG/M metagenome (GOLD analysis project Ga0315899, IMG submission 203518) | Freshwater fungal communities from buoy surface, Lake Erie, Ohio, United States - Buoy 4 MA112 | ecosystem: Environmental > Aquatic > Freshwater > Lake | place: USA: Lake Erie, Ohio...
TTCCATGCAGGATTGATTAGATTTAGTCTTCCTTTTACTGCAAAAACGATTTGCACATAAACTTGAGAGTAAGTATTTGCCATTTTTTATTTCACTCCTACGGAGTTTTATTTCTGCTTTTTTGTTTATTACTAAAATTTCGCCCCGATGGGGCTAGGTTCGGCCATACCTCATGCTATCTCCAGAGAACTAACGGGCTTGATAAGGCAACTTTCCCCACTGCAAAATACAATTTCATTTTAACTAAATCAAATTATAAAAGATTTTATTCTAAATTTTATGTCTAACGAAAAACCCCGGCCATGCCGGGATTTTTTGTTGACCGTAAATACCATTCTTCACTATCGCCTCAAGACGATTCTTTCTGCCACCCAGCCATTGGCTGTCGGGTATTTTACAAAATAGATGCCGGAACTGTAGGCACTTAAATCGGGTGTGAGCACATCGCCTTTTTTGCAGGTAAAACGTTGCAATAGCTTTCCGCCTATATCGGCAATAAACACTTCTCTGATGTCTGCCTGTATATTAATGGTTAATGGACCTGACGTGGGATTGGGATAAATTTTCACCCATGATACCGCACCATATTTCCCCCGTTCCCGAATGATGGCGCTATCACGCAAGGCAGCACTGTCTTTATTACTGAGCTTTAATGACTGTATGCTATCCAACACCGTAAATGGGTCTGTGGTAATCCTCAGCGAATCGGTGTGAAATATGGCATTGGGATCCAGGTATTTTCGGCAATCAGGTACAATTGAAAACTCCGAAGTCACCGCAAGCATTTCATCGAGCAAACTGCGCACGGAGTATATATCCGTGCTGGGTTCAATGTGGGGGTTACCAATACCGCTATGATTGGTGAGAAACAGGTATTTCCCATTCGTGAGCAAAGCCATATTGCGCAGCATAAATTCGGTAAACTTATCAGTACCGCTGCAGGCCACGGGTACAATCCGAATTCCTTTGGCAGCAGCCATGGCCACGTATTTCTGCAGGGTATCGTAAGTTGGCTCATCCGGATGACATGGGGCGTCCAGCATCAGAAAAATAATGCGGGCACGGGCCGTGCTGCTCCAGTTCATGTTCAGTACGGCCTGTTTGAGTGCCTCATCGAGCGCCTCAGGAAAATCGCCTCCACCGGCTGCCTTCTGATCAAGAATAAAATTATCCGTAACGTGAGCATTGCTGCTGAAGGGTGACATACGGTGCACATATTCATCCCCCCGATCGCGGTAGAATACCGAACCCAGACGTAAGTTAATGTCCTTGTTGCGCAACGCAATAGTTTTGATAAAGGTATCCAAATCAAGTTTCAAGTGGTGAATTTCATCGCCCATACTGCCGGTGGCATCCACTACAAAAGCTACATCCAGCTGGTCGGCCATACTGCAGGGGCCATCCATCATCCAGAAATTAATGCCTTTTTCAAAAGGGTGCACCTTATCCATCATTTCCGTTCTGCCGTATGCCGTAACTTCCGCAGTGACGCGTACTTTGGAAATTTTACTTTCTGTTTTGGGCGCCATGAACCACAATTCGGCTTTACCTGTATTGTCGGTTCTGGCATTCCACAACACCTCCCTGCCCGATTTCAATACCACGGCGGCGTCAACTACAGGCACACCTGCGGGTGTGGTAACCTGCACCACATAACGGTCACCCTTGCTCACATGATGCCTGTATCGCCTGCCAAACTGCTGAAAAATGCCCTCGTGCAGGTCTGACCACATTCTCCATTTGCCAAAATCCAGTATACTTCCGGCCGTTAATTTTCCGGCCGCACCGACCGAAGCCACAGGGAATCCATGTATTGTCCTAACAGGATGTATGCCCATGGCTGAGGTTTTGGGTTCAGCGCTTTTCATATATTTGAAAGTAGCAGGGACACCGGTTTCATAATCATATCGGGGTGTTGCGTCATCGGTAGCCGGTTCTGCAGACCTGAGGTATTTGATACGTTTTCCATCATCGGTCTCCACCTTTGATTTTGACACCATAGAAATATCCACCTTGTTCACAGAGCCCTTCGCAGCTTCCATGCTGTTTAGCTCGGTGATGTAACCATCGGCAATGGCAAAAATGCGATTCTTACCTTCTTTGGTGGTGATGTTGTACCTGCCATCTGCGCCTACATCAAAATAGCTGGTATCGCGGCTATTAATGACCATGATTTTCACGTTTTTTAACTTGGTGCCACTCACCGCTTCGCTTACACTGCCATTGAAATAGGCCTGTGAAAAGGTATTTTCTGCCATGAAAGCCATTACAGACAATGGGACTAAATATTGTGTTTTCATCATTTTCATGTCTATATATACCCATCACCCTAAAAAAGTAAATGGTTGTTTTGTAAATTATCTATGCGATTTTTGCTGCAAAATGGAATGTCATAGTTTTGAGTTCGGGCCTTTTGCAGAAAATACCTATATCCTTATTGGCGAAGAAAAACAATGCATCATTGTTGATCCGGGCTGCTATAATGCCCATGAAGAAATCATATTGACTGATTTCATACAATCCCGCAATCTACATCCGGTAGCGCTTCTGAACACCCATGCACACATTGACCATATTATGGGAAATGAATATGTAAAGCATAAATGGAATGTACCTTTATACCTAAGCCATTTGGACATTCCGCTGTTTGAAAGGGCAGAAAGTATGGCAGCTTTATGGAATCTAAAGTACACCCCTTCCCCACAACCCGATATTGATTTGCAAAAGGGCACACTGGAACTGGCAGGATTATCATTGGAAGTGCGTCACGTACCCGGGCATGCACCCGGACACATGGTATTCATACACCACGACAGCAAAACGGTAATTTGCGGCGATACCCTGTTTCAGGGCAGCATAGGCAGAACCGATTTGCCCGGTGGCAACCATGAAGAATTGTTGAGCAGCATTCGCGAACAACTATTTACCCTGCCCGATGATTATACGCTGCACTGTGGACATGGACCTTCTACAACCGTAGGCCATGAACGCGCGCACAATCCGTTTTTCTCGGCAGGTTCGTAACTTTGCAATCGATTGTCTCATTTACGCCATAACCTGGATTCCTTAGCCCATTCATTAAAACAACTGGGCATTGAACATGTGGTAATTTCTCCGGGATCGCGCAACGCTCCTATCATTGCAGGTTTTCTAAGAATTGGGGGATTTAATTTGCTTTCCGCACCCGATGAGCGAGCCGCCACATTTATGGCGCTGGGCGCAGCACAGGCCACAGGAAAGCCCGCCATAGTATTATGTACCAGCGGAACGGCCGTTTTAAATCTGTATCCCGGCATTTGTGAGGCCTACTATCAGCGGGTGCCATTGATTGCCATCAGCGCCGACAGGCCGGGAAACCTGATCGATCAATGGGATGGACAAACCATTCGGCAAAAGGATATTTTTGAAAAACACATACTGCGAAGTTTTCACTTAACAGCAGATGTACATGCCAAAGAAACAGAATCTACACTGGCAAAGATGGCAGCTGAAGCTTGGCAAGCAAGCATGGGCAGGCCCAAAGGACCGGTACACATCAATATTCCCCTTGCGGAACCCATTTATGAAGGACTTGATGCTGAAAAATCGGCAAATTTTATAAATCCACCGAAATATGAAATTGAAAAGTACCCAGCACAACGCATTCCCGGTGAAGTTTTAAATTCCCGAAAAACACTGTGGGTGGTGGGACAGCACCCACCTTCCGAATCGGTGAATGCTGCCTTAAAAACCATATCCCAACATGCACCCGTGCTTGCAGATGTGCTAAGCAATGTGCAGGGAGGTGAGATTATAAACGGCATTGAAAAAATCCATTTAACGGATGAAAATCAAACGCCGGATGTATTGATTACGCTGGGCCTGAGCATGGTAAGCAAATCGCTGAAACAGCATTTACGAAACCTACCTATTCAACACCACATTCACCTGGGTGATGGCGGATTCACGGGTGATCCTTTTTTCAGCAAACCGCAAACCCTCGAAACGGATGTAGCCGGCTTCATGCATCAATGGCTAAAGGATTGTGCCCAAAACCAGGACAGTGCGTTTTTGAGTGCCTGGCAACATGCATTTGAAAACCATATTCAGGGCGATACAGAGGCCGAACTTGTGCAGGATATTATCAGACAAATTCCGCGTAATGCCTGCCTGCAACTGGGAAACAGCATGGTGGTGCGGCATGCCAACCGTTGCAATCATCTACCTGATTTTCTATTTGGGAACCGAGGCAGCAGCGGTATAGACGGATCTGTCAGCACTGCCGTTGGCTATGCCTGGGCTAATCCACAACAGCGGGTTTATTGCATAACCGGCGATATTGGGTTTTTATATGATAAAAATGCGTGGTGGTGTAGTCCTGTGCCCGACAATTTACTCGTCATTATTATCAATAACGGAGGAGGAATGATCTTTGACCGACTGCATGGCCCCGAAAAAATGCCCGAATTAAGGCCATTTGTGCACACGCCTCACGATTTCACTACCAAATCCATAGCAGAACACTACCACATACCTTATCGTGGCTTAAAAGCCCCGGAATTGGGTATTGAACTGCGCAATATCATCTCCGCAACAAGGGGAATAATCGAGATTTTTACCTCATGAAAACAGCAATCATTGCAGGCACCTCAGGATTGATAGGCACGGCTCTGTTGCCCATGCTACTGGACAATCCGCAATATGAAAAAGTTATATCCCTGGGAAGAAGAACCTTGCCCATTCAGCACCCAAAATTGCAGCAAATGGTAGTGGATTTCGGTGATTTATCTGCATTCAATATTCCATGCCATGATGTTTACTGCTGTTTAGGAACCACCATTCGCATAGCCAAAACCAAGGAACGATTTTTTCAGGTAGACCATGATTATCCATTAGAACTGGCCAAAGCCACCCTGCGCAACGGAGCCGAATCGTTTTGTTTGGTTTCAGCGACAGCATCTGATGAAAAATCACGTTTGTTTTATTCCAGGGTAAAAGGCAAACTGGAAAACGAGCTAAAAACGATGGACTTCAAAAGACTGGTCATACTGAGGCCATCGATGCTATTGGGTCCACGAAAGGAATTTCGCTTGGCAGAATGGATCAGCAAACAGATTATGTCGTTGTTTTCTTGGTTGATACCTGCGCGATACAAAGCGGTGAAAGACACACAGGTAGCCCGCACCCTTATGGAACATTGCATTCAGGGTGCAGCAGGCATTCACATACTGGAAAACGAGGTAATTCTTCGCACTAAGGGTTAAAAACCAACCCCGCACGAACTGCAATAAACGTTTTAAAATCAGCGCCCAGACGCTGATGATGGGATACATCGGCCCATATTCCCGTATGTTTTCCCATCCTGAAAGATTGTCTGAATCCCGCCCCTACATCGGCGTGAACGTCATGAAAACCGGCCTTGCGAAAGGCGGGCAAATACACGGCGGAGTAGCAGCCCAACAAATCCAGGTTATAGCGACTGTTGGCAAAACCCATCGCTTTCAGCGGCGACCAGATTAATTGTCCCTGTAACTTCCCGTAAGTCGCCACATCGGCTGATTCGGAATTTTCGAATTGTTGCCGCACGTCGCCTGCGCCAAGGGCCATCCCCCAAGACAATGAGGGAGTCAGGGGTTTAGAAATCATGAGTGTCAGCCCTCTTCCCCAGCCGACACCCTGCGTTTCTTTGTTGTTAAGCCCCTGCCATGTCAGGTTTGTATACTCTACCCCAGCCATAATGGACTGGGCGGAGGCGTTACCTGTAATTAGAAAAATAAGTATCAGTATACAAAAACGCATGAAATGCGAAGGTATTTATTAATGCTTGAACCTCGCCATCTCCCGCTGTACATCTTTGGTTTTCAAATCTTCCCGCTTGTCATGCGTTTTTTTACCAGGCCCTACCCCCAACTCCAGCTTAAAAAGGCCTTTTTCGTTTTCAAACAATCGGATGGGGAATGCAGCAATGCCCACATTTTTAAGGGCTACGCCAATTTTTCTGAGTTCTTTTTGGGTTAGCAGCAACTTCCTGTCTCGCAGCGGCTCGTGCTGACCAAAGCTGCCCTGGGCGAATGGCGAAATGTGCAAATGCTTGAGCCATAACTCACCATCATCCATCACCGCATACGCATCGCCCATATTTACATTGCCGGCACGTATGCTTTTAACCTCGGTACCTGTGAGCATAATCCCGGCCGTATATTTTGTATCGGCATGGAAATTGAAACCGGCCTTGCGGTTCAGTATCTCTATTTTTGATTTTTTAGCCACCGGTTAGTTCAGCCACGATGCGGGCAAGTTTTTCTTTCTTCAAAATTTTTTGTCCCTGGGTGCCTTCCGCAATCAGCCGGTCTCCCACTTTCACAGCAAATTCGCAATCAATGGCATTGCCTTGCAGGTGAATAATCCTTGCGGTAATTGCAACCTGATCTCCCAACATGGCGGGACTTTTATGGGCGATATTCAAAAAAGTACCTATCCCCTCTTCGTCATCGTCCTTCATATTCAGCACAAACTGTCGGCAAGCCCACTCCACATCCCTTCCCAGCGCAAAGGTGCCATAAAAAGGATGCACATTACCAGCTTCAAATGTGGCCAAATCATCTTGCAGCACCGTTTTGGCACTGCTGATTTCATCTCCTATGCTGTGAATCGGTTTGATGGTTTCGGTTTTTATTGAAGAGACGATAATTCAGCATGAATTTGACGGGGCTGAATCTCCAGATGGGACACTTCATACACGCATGTTCCGCGGTGTATGAGCAGCAACTGGGGAGAAGCATGATGCACAGAGAAAACCTCTGCTATGTGGTTGCTGACAGGTCGGTCGGCGATTACGTCCACAAGCCGAAAAGGCATATAAGGAACGGCTTTTTCCATGCGATTGAGGGCCATGCTGCTGATGGAGCAACGGGTACTGTGCTTAAAAATCAATACCGGAGCCACGTGCGATTCAGCGATCAGGGCATTGAGTCCGTTTTCGTCTGTAAGGCGCAGTGGTGCAGACATTACTTTTTAATACTCATGCCATGGTTTGCGGTTCCCACAGAAGGACACTTGTCTTTCTTGCGCAGAGAGGCGCAGGAAACTGCGGTTATACAAATCAGGACTGCGATGATTACTTTTGCCTTGTTCATGGTTAGGGAAATTTACTGCAAATTAAACTCAATTTTGGGAGATTCACTTCGTATTGAACGAATATCCGATGGGTTTTATTCCAAAGGTGACAAAAAATCAGGAATTTCCGATGAAGATGCTACTTTTATAAAAACCACCATTCAGGAACAGCAATCCTGCCGGCTGAAGGCGAAACACAAACTACCTTCATGGCTTACCCAACAATGCTTATTTGCCACTGTGCCACTGGAACAATGCACTTCCGAGAGAATCTCATCGGTAAAAGCCCACCTTTTTGGAGGCGAAAAACTACTGAGTCTCACCGGCGGACTTGGGGTGGATGACCATGCATTTGCCCGGTCATTTGATCAAATTACCAGTATTGATACAGACACAGGACTGAACGCCATTGTGCGATTCAACCAGGCCCGAATGGGCATAGACAATGTGACACGGTTAGATATGGGGGCTGAAGAATTTTTACTTCAGCATACTTCCCAATGGAGCTGCGTTTATGTGGATCCTGACCGCAGACCTGATGGAAATCGCATCATGGGCAATACGGCGGCATACTCCCCCGACGTTTTTACGCTGTATAAAAATCATTGCGGTATTTCCCGTCGCTGGCTGATTAAACTCAGCCCCATGACCGACATCCAATGGTTTCAAAAACAAGTGGACTGCCATGTGAAAATGTATGTTTTCAGCTATAAAAATGAAATCAGGGAAATGCTCGCTGAAATAGGCAGTGCAGACACCACTGAAACCTGCATAGTAGAGGTGAATGACATTGGATTCAGCATCATTGACAATGATGCTCAGCTTACCCTGATGGCATCAGAAAAACCGATTTTTTGCGAATTGACCGCAGCAGCTATCAAAGCGGGATTCAAACAACATATCATTGAACAATCAGGATTAACCCCCATCAACAAAAACAGTTATTACCTGACAGGAAATGCGATTATTCCGCATGCATTGGGCCGCAGCTTCATACTGGAACATACATTTTCAGGTTCTTTGGGTGAAATTGAAAAGCAAATTAAGTTATTGGGGATTATTAAAGCCAATGTAAGTGCGCGGGACTTCATATTACCGGCCGAGGAAGCTCGCAAAAAACTGGGATTAAAAGACGGTGGCGAAATGTATTTATTTCTTACCGGTAAAGACAAAATTAAAACCTGCTTTGTAGCGAGGAAGCCCGATTGATTATTTCTTTTCGGTATTGGCCCGTTTCACATACTTCTCCAGGGCTGCCAGCATAGAAGGGCTGTCGGGGGCAGGCGCGGGAATATCCAGTATCAGGTTATGCTCTAGAATGGCTTTTTGGGTACTATCTCCAAAACCTGCAATGCGGGTAGCATTTTGAACAAAATCAGGGAAGTTGTCGTACAAAGACTTAATATCGGCCGGACTAAAAAACACCAGAATATCGTAAAACACCTCACGCAAATCACTTAAATCGCTGCTAACTGTGCGATAAATGATGCATTCTTTGAGGTTCAGGTTATGTTCTGCAAAGAAATTGGGGATGTTGGGCTTACGAATATCTGAACAGGGAAAAAGAAACTTCTCTGAACTGTGATTTTTCATCAGGGCTAGAAAATCCTTTTCGGTTCCTTTGCCATGAAACATTTTGCGCTTTCTGGGCACAATGTATTTCTGCACATAGTTGGATACGTTTTCATTCACCGAGAAATATTTGGTATCCTGAGACATTTCCACTTTCATTTCCTGTGCCATGGTAAAAAACGAATCCACGGCATTTTTGGAGTTGAAAATTATGGCTGTATAGTCGGGGAAGGCCACCTTTTGCCTTCTGATTTCTTTGGCTGTTAATGGCTCTATGTGAATAAATGAGCGGAAATCAATTTTCAGCTTATTTTTCTTTGCAAAATCCTCATATACATTTTTCCCCGCTTCGGGTGGGGGCTGGGTAATGAGAATGCTCTTTACCTTTTTCTCTCTTTCGTTCATTGAGTTTGTGAAATGCTGAAAAGGGTTTTTGTCAGAATTGCATGGGGCAAAACTTCCAAGGCGCAAAAATACAAAATATTGGTGAATGAATAATTATTTTCACGAAATAAGTAAAATAACTGCACAAGCATTTTTAAAACAAACCAGGCCAATACCATAAGCAGCAGGCATTGAGACATGTTAAAATCCTTCAAGCGATTTGGATTATAGTAAATGATATTAATTACAGGAAATATCACAATCGATACCCAAAAATCTACAGAGATTTGTTTTTGAAGCAGCGCCCTGGAAACGTCTACAGCAGAAAAAACAAAAGATTGCAGTCGTTGTGAAAAATATAAACCCAGCTTCCAGACAGAAACCGCCACCAGCATCACAATGAAAAACACCAGACTATTTAGCTGTAAAAACTGACTGTAAACTGCAATCAACAGGCCAGTCTGAGCCATAACAAAGGTAGATACCAAAATGCAGACCAGACTTCCGGAAGTGAAAGAAAGTGATCTGTCTGATATTAATTCATTGAAATAATAGTTATTAAACACCCCCCGGTATCGCTGATAAAATTGCTTTGGGAATGCAGCCCGATAATACAGAAACAGTCCCAGCGATAGCAGTGATATCAGAAAAAACCAGAACTTGGCCTGCCCCACCCTATAGAATGCCTGATGAGCGTATGGATCAAAAGGGTCAATTGCCTTGGGTATGACTGTTTTATTGACATTGATGCTAAATCTGGAGACAAGTTTATGCTTGAGACTATCATTTTTCAGACTGTCAATAAATGAAAATTTGAGTTTTTTTTGGGTGTCCCCGGCTGTTTCGGTCCTGTTATCACGCCTGCGTTTTCTGTTTATATCATTGGCTGCAGCGGAAATTTCATGACAACAGAAAAATGCCAATAGGATAAAAACCCAATGATATTTATAATTAGAAAGCATTGCTCAGCCCCATGTGAAATTTAGCATCCCTAAAAACAAAACCCTTACCTTCATTTCCCAACGCCCATGCAAATCTCAGTATTCCGGCACCGGTTTTAACCGCACCAGACAGGCCCATACTATGAATTGCCTGAAACCCCTTTTGCAGCGCTGCAGAATTGCGATATACAGCAGCTGAAACGAACGGAGCTACGTATCCGGAAGTGCCTGCCATAAATCGAATTTCAAGATTAGCCATGTGAAATGAGTTTGCAAAAATACGCTGCTCATTGAACCCTCGGATGGAATTTATTCCTCCCCAACGAGACAATTCAGCAAAATTCATATTGGGCGCCTTGTATTCCTCTCCCATAAAGGACAATACACCTACCCAGTTTTTAATCACAGGCATCAACACAGAACCTGAGTATCGAAGTCTAAAAGTCGTTTGCCTAAGTTTTCCAATCCTATCCAAACTATCAAATATGTTTTCCTGTTTGCCTTCGTTATTCTGCCAGGTAACAGCAGCCATATTGGCATCGCGCAACCAGGTTCGGCTACCTATCGTAGTTTCCACCTTAAAACCGCTTCCGCGTCTGGGAAATGCTTCACCTCCCGACCCCGTTTTTTCTATCGAAACCGCGTATCCTGAGGTGCTGCTGGGTGCGTTATAGGGCAGGCTTCGTCTGCTTTTTACCCATAATGTGTCTATACCCAAACCTGTAATTCCGGTTCGCTCAATGCCCAAACTCCATCTCCACTGCCTGGAAACGGGAAAACGCAACATCACACTGCGCTTCAACCGGGTGTATACGGTATCGTATTTTTCCAACCCCAGGTGAAAGCCAGAAATGAACGGAGACCCCAATAAATAGGGCAACTCAGCACCGGCAAACAGCTCCTGGGAACGTGCCTGAAAACGCCTCCAGCGAGTGTAAAATGAAATACCATGACCAAAAAGATCATAAAACGCGGCATCGGCCTCTCCCGTAATCACGGGTCTTTTATTGGCTTCCGTAGCCACACCCATCAATCCTGAAAGACGGTCGCGTTTTTGCCGCGTTACAGCATGGTTCAATACGAATTTCCCGTAGTATATGGAGGGCTCAGCCTCGCCTTTCAGCATGTATCCGTCTACTGCCAGCATTTTGCTTCGAAAACGCTGCACATCGTCTTCACAATAAGGCATGCCTAC
>Ga0315899_10008217_pt1 | contig 11187 bp, 6 predicted proteins | sample LakEriMetagenome_2_FD_203518 | JGI IMG/M metagenome (GOLD analysis project Ga0315899, IMG submission 203518) | Freshwater fungal communities from buoy surface, Lake Erie, Ohio, United States - Buoy 4 MA112 | ecosystem: Environmental > Aquatic > Freshwater > Lake | place: USA: Lake Erie, Ohio...
GCTGATCCTTTTTCTAAGCGACAACGGTGCATGTTACGAATGGGGACCGTTCGGTTTCGATGGGCCATCGAGAAAAGGCGAAACGAACTTGCACGTCGGTGAACAGTTGAGCCAAGTCGGTGGACCAAAAACACATCAGTCCTACGGCAGTGGGTGGGCGAATTTGGGAAACACTCCCTTTCGCAGTTACAAACACTTCACCTATGAAGGTGGGATCTGCACGCCGTTGATCGCTCATTGGCCAAAAGGGATCGGTGCTGCGAATGCATGGATTCATTCCCCTGGACACCTGATCGATGTAATGCCTACTGTCCTAGAAGCCACCGGCGCCACGTATCCAAAGACTTTTGAAGGCAACGCGATACGTCCCATGGAGGGGCAGTCATTGCTCTCGACGATCAAGAAGGGGGAGGCTCAGCCGCGTTCGCTCGGTTTCGACCACCAAGGAGCCCACGCTTGGCGACGCGGCGACTGGAAGATTGTTTGGACCAAGCGATCTCCAGAACCTGTTGTATGGGAACTCTACAATCTCGCGGAGGACCGATGCGAAATGAATAACCTAGCTGATGAGTTTCCGGGTTTGGTCCGTGAGCTTGCGACGGAATGGGAGCGGTGGGCTCAGCGAGTCGACGTCGATTGGGCGGATCATCTCGGTACTGCCGAGAAATGATCGAATTAGCTCACGGCTTTGCGCCGAAGGCTTGGGATCCAAGTGAGATTTCTGTGGTGACCTCCCATCGAACGAAGATTCAGGGAGGGCGTAGGAATCGGATTGGAGTAGAATAAAGTTGATCCGGATGGAGCCCAAGTCCGGAACCCCGCCTTTCAGTTTGTTGAAAAACGGATGCGGCACGGTGAGAACTGGTCTGTCAGACGCGTATCGTCAGCAGAGACCGGGCAACTTGCGCTGCACCGCTGCGAGTCCGATCGTTTTTCAACGGGCTGCAATCCATTCCCATCCTCGCATGCTGCATCGCCACGTCATGAAATTCATGGAACCGAGATTCGCAAAACAACGTTTAGGTTTCGTTTTTTTGCTGATATTGGCTGTTGGGCCGGCTCGTATAGCTTGGTCTCAGACGCCCGATGGAGTGCCGATCGATTACGCTCGCGATATTCAACCTATCCTCGCGACACATTGTTGGAGCTGTCACGGTCCAGACGAAAAATCTCGCCAAGCGGACTTGCGTTTTGACATGCGTGAAATCGCTATCAGCACCGCTGCGATTGTTCCGAACAAACCGCAGGAGAGCGGGTTGGTGGAGAGGATTCATGCCACCGAGCCCGACCGGATGATGCCGCCTCCCGAGACCAAAAAACCGTTGACAGACCGCCAGAAGGAATTGCTGCGCAGGTGGATCGAGCAAGGTGCGACGTATTCTGCCCATTGGGCATTCACAACACCATCTTTACCTAAGGTCCCCGAAGTCACTGGGTTCGTCGGACAACATTCTCCGATCGATGGATTTGTTCGAGAGCGATTGCTGCGCGAAGGGTTGTCACCATCTCCAGCCGCGGACCGAGGAACCTTGCTCCGCCGGGTGACGTTGGATTTGACCGGGTTACCGCCGACAGTGGAGCAATTGGAGGCCTTCGAAAACGATCCTTCACCAACCGCGTACGAGAAGGTGGTGGATCGATTGCTCGCATCGGAAAGTTATGCGGAGAAGATGGCCTCTCAGTGGTTGGATCTGGCTCGATATGCAGACACCAATGGATACAACAATGACGAAGATCGGACGATGTGGCCGTGGCGAGATTGGGTCATTGCCGCGTTCCATGCAAATATGCCCTACGATCAGTTTCTCACGGAACAGTTAGCAGGTGACATGCTTCCGAATCCATCCCGCTCTCAGTTGGTCGCAAGCGGGTTTCTTCGAAATCAAGGGCACAACACTGAGGGTGGAATTATTCAGGAGGAATATCGTGTCGAGTATGTCGCGGATCGCGTGCATACCACTGCTACGGTATTCCTTGGCCTATCCATGCAATGTGCACGATGCCACGATCACAAATACGATCCGATCACTCAATCCGAGTACTTTCAGTTTTTTGCGATGCTGAATAATTTGGATGAAAAACAAGCGAGTTACAGCAAGTTTGTTGCGGCAGAGCCTTTCATTCGTGTCCCATCGGAATCGCAAGAGAAAGAACTGGCTCAACTGGATCAGGACCTGGCGAACCTACAACAACAAATCTCGGAACGCGAATCGGCGTCGGCAAAGAAATTTCAAGAATGGCTCGCGAGCCGAAGCGATACGCAGTTGATCGAACAATTCGGTTGGAGGGAGTTGTATTACTCGCAATTGGACAGCGTCGAGGAGGGGACGGTCCCATCGGGGAGCATTCAAGTCCTCGAGGGGAAGTTTGGTAAAGCCGTAGGGTTTGACGGCCAATCGCATATTGTTTTGGGGAACCAAGGTGGTTTTGATGGGGAGCAACCGTTCTCGATCAGTGTATGGATTTATCCGACGAGCGATCAAGGCATGGCGATCCTTTCGCGTATGGATGAGTCGGCTTCCTACCGTGGATACGATCTCCTTTTGGTGAACGGAAAACTCGAATCGCATTTGGTTCACCAGTGGCCAGGGAATGCCATCAAGGTGGTGAGTCAGAAGACGGTTTCGAGCAATGATTGGCATCATGTGGTGTTGACGTATGATGGTTCGAAGCGAGGTGCTGGAGTCAAGCTATATATCGATGGCCAGAAATCGCCGCTCGACATTCCTACGAACTCGCTGAGCGGCAGCATTGCGACGGATTCTGGAAAGCCGTTCCATCTAGGTCGTCGCGAGACAACGCTGCCATTTCATGGTCGAATGGACGAAATGAAGCTTATTGCAGGTGAGCTTACGGCCCAGGATGTGGCTCAGTTGCATGCTGGGAAGCCGATTACGCAGGTTACCGAATGGCTTCGAAAGCCCATGGCGGAGCAAACCCCAGAACAGCAGGGAATGGTAAAACAGTTTGGTCTAAAGCAGACCGATCCCGACTTTGGCCAACTCCTGAACGCTCGCGACCAGAAGCAGAAACAGAGAAATGCGTTCGCGGACGATTTTCCGGCCGTGATGGTCATGCGTGAGATGCAGCCACCGCGAGAAACATTCCTGCTCAAGCGTGGTCAGTACGATCAACCCGGTGACAAGGTCAGCGCGGGAGTACCTCAGGTGTTGTCTAGTTTTTCCGATTTGAAGCCGACGAATCGTTTGGAACTAGCCCGTTGGCTGGTCCATCCGTCCCATCCGCTGACCGCTCGTGTGGCTGTCAATCGTTTGTGGGAAAATCTATTCGGCACGGGGTTAGTCCGAACCACCGAGGACTTCGGGGTTACAGGAGAGTTTCCTTCGCACCCTGAGTTACTCGATTATTTGGCGGTAACTTTTGTCCAGAGCGGTTGGGATGTAAAAGCCCTTGTCAAGCAACTCGTAATGTCTGATACCTACCGTCAAGAATCTCGAATCGGAGCAGAACAACTTTCTCGAGATCCCGAAAACCGATGGCTAGGTCGGGGGCCTCGGTACCGATTATCGGCGGAGACGATTCGAGATAATGCGCTGTCGATTAGCGGTTTGTTGCAGCCGCGAGTGGGGGGGCCGAGCGTCAAGCCGTATCAACCCGATGGCTTGTGGGAGGACGTCACTGTTGAGAGGCGAGGGAAGTACGTACCGGATCGAGGAGAAGGGGCATATCGAAAGAGTATGTACACGTTTTGGAAGAGGACGTGCCCGCCACCGTCGATGGTCAGCTTTGACGCGCCGAATCGTGAGGTGTGTGTGGCAAGGCGCTCGCGTACGAATACTCCACTCCAAGCGTTGGTGCTCTTAAACGATCCTACGTACATCGACGCTGCAAGATCGATGGCAATGCGGGTCCTGCGAAGTGATCGCAGGGGTGATACAGACAGGGTCCATGCGATGTATCGGGCGAGTTTGTCACGAAATGCACGCGAAGAGGAGATCGCGATTATCGCAGATCTGATTGCCGAATCGAGAAATCGATTCGCGCAATCCGCGGATTCGGCTGCAAAATTAAATCAATCAGGTGCCGTCATTGTGGATAGTAGCTTGGATGCGAATGAGGTCGCGGTATGGACTGTCATCGCCAGCGCGATCTTGAATTTGGATGAAACGATCACCAAGAGGTAACCGATAATGGATCCAATAGATTCTTTCAAAAGCATTCAGCGACGACGATTCCTAAAGCATTCCATTCTAGGTTCGATGGCTCTGTCGCAGTTGGGTTTCGGGGAGGCTGTTGCTCGTGCGGAGACAAAACCATCCCATTTCGTACCCAAGGCGAAGCGAGTCATCTATTTGTTTCAATCGGGGGGGCCGTCGCAATTGGAGCTTTGGGATTACAAGCCCAAGCTTAAGGAGTTGCATGGCACCGAACTTCCCGACAGTATTCGCCAAGGGCAACGGTTGACCGGGATGACCTCGGGACAAAAGAGTTTTCCTGTGGTTGCCTCCAAGTTCAATTTTGCTCAAGCGGGCGGCAACGGCTATTGGATGAGTGAATTGCTGCCTCACACGTCTAAGATTGTCGATCGGATATCGATTGTGCGATCGATGAATACCGAAGCGATCAACCATGATCCTGCCATTACGTTTATGCAGACTGGCTCTCAGCAGCCAGGGAGGCCATCGCTCGGGGCTTGGTTGAGTTATGGATTGGGAAGCGAAGCGGAAGAGTTACCCGCGTTTGTGGTGATGATTTCTCACGGAACTGGTAGCGATGCGAATCAAGGACTGCTGGACCGTCTATGGGGGAGTGGGTTTCTGCCATCGAGCCATCAGGGGGTCAAGTTTCGAAGTGGTTCGGAACCGGTGTTGTATTTGAACGATCCGCAAGGAATCGATCGTAGCCTGCGGCGTGCTATGCTCGATCGTGTTTCTCAGTTGAATGAGTTGCAGCAACAGCAGGACGGAGATCCGGAGATTGCGACCCGTATTGCCCAGTACGAGATGGCTTTCCGAATGCAGGCATCGGTGCCGGAATTGACCGACTTTTCGGACGAGTCCGATGCCACCTTTGAAATGTATGGAGCGGATTCCAAGAAGCCCGGATCGTTCGCATCCAACTGCTTGATGGCTCGCCGTATGATCGAGCGAGGTGTTCGTTTCGTGCAGCTTTACCATCGTGGCTGGGACAACCACGGGAATCTTCCATCGAACATTCCCAAGCAATGCAAGGACATCGACCAACCCCAATCCGCATTGATCAACGATTTGGCGCAACGAGGATTGCTTGAGGATACCTTGGTGGTTTGGGGCGGCGAGTTTGGTCGAACGGTCTACAGCCAGGGTTCACTTCAGGACGATTACGGCCGGGATCATCACGGCCGATGTTTCACCATGTGGATGGCTGGTGGGGGAGTCAAGCCGGGAGCAGTAATCGGAGAGACGGACGATTACGGGTACAACATTGTACGTGACCCTGTTCATATCCATGATCTTCATGCAACATTGCTGCATTGTTTAGGCTTTGATCACGAACGATTGACGTATCGGTACCAAGGTCGCGATTTTCGCTTGACGGACGTGCATGGCAAGGTTGTCCATTCGCTCCTGGCGTGAGCGATTCACTGTCGACGATCATCGACCTAGGTTGCGCTGGGCTGCGAGCAGTTTTTGCTTGAGTTCTTCGTGGTTGGTCATGTGTGACCAAGATAACCGAATCGCGCCGCTAAGTTCAGGTTCGCGAATGCCCATAGCTGAAAGAACGTGGCTTGGGGTGGTGCAGATCGTGGTGCAAGCTGCGCCGTCGGATACGGCTATCAATCCATGGAATCTTTCAATCAGTTCGTCTGCGGTGAAGCCGGGGATGGAGAGGTTAACCACGTGAGGCATGGTGGCTTTTTGTTCACCGTGGATTTTTCCATCGACCGATTGGGCCCACGCTAGGACGGTTTTTCGGATCATCAGGCAATGCTCACGACGTTGGTCCAGTTCCGTCGCGGCTAATTGAGCGGCCAATCCAAAACCTGCGATCAGCGGGACCGGTAATGTTCCTGGTCGCAGTCCGAACTCTTGACCACCCCCGTAGGTTAGCGGAGCGATAGGTGGAATTTGTCCCTGTTTGCGCCGTGCGATCAAGGCTCCGATCCCTTGTGGTCCATGGATTTTGTGGCCGCTGATACTGATAAGGTCGATGCGAGGATTTCTAAGTGGTTCCAACTGCTTCGCGAATCCTTGGGCGGCGTCGACGTGGAGTAAACAGTCACTCTGCATCAGTCCGTTCGCGATTGCATCGATAGGTTGGATAATCCCAGTTTCATTGTTGACCTGCATGACGCTGACCAAAAGCGTGTCGTCCCGCACCGCATGCAGCAGTTCGTCGGGATCGATTTGACCGGTCCGTTGGGGAGGGATCAAGGTGACTTCGAAGCCTTGTCTCCGAAGAGCCTGAAGCGGTTCTAGGACCGCTTTATGCTCGATCATCGAACTTACCAAATGCATCTTTCCCGTTTCTTTGCCGTGGGCTGCAGCCCCCAGGATCGCAAGATTGTTGCTTTCCGTTGCACCGCTAGTGAATACGATTTCGTGGCGGCGAGAACCGGCTACCTGTGTGATTTGTTCCCTAGCCAAGCTGACTAGCTGTTTGGCTTGTTCACCAAATTCATGGGGGCTCCCCGCGTTGCCGTAAACTGAGTTAAAGACCCGTACGATTTCTTCACGAACTCTTGGTTCGATCGGGTTGGTTGCGTTGCAGTCAAGGTAGATCGCCATAAGGCACTAGTTCGGATTGCTGTGTTCTGGAAACAGCATGGTTGAAATGGAGTGAGCGCGATTCAACGCTGCTACAGTGTAAACCAGCGGGTAAAGTTTCTCAAAATACCAAAGCTTGGCAAAGTAAAAACCGATGGGGGACGCGGGATAGTCCGTTCCAGCTCGCGTTGCAGTTGTTAGCCAATGAAGCCCAGATCTGATAGCAGATAGTGTTGCAGCATGATCGGAGTCCGATAATAGTTTTGAGTATGGGAGCAACAACGAGTGCTTGGAAATGCATGCACAAAGCGATTCGATCGCTAACGCTGTTTCTTCAATTGAGGAAGGGACATCGGATTGGCCGCCCCATCCGCCATCTGTGTTTTGCGAACGAAGAAGCCAATGGAGTCCTGCCGCGAATCGCGATTTTGGAAGCTCCGCGTTGTGGCCGATCGTGGAAAGAAGTGCGAGCAATACCCGGCTGGTTCCGTAAGTTCGATTGGATTCGTCCGGGGCGAATTGGTTACCAAACCAAAGAGGTGTCCACGCACCGTCGGGTTCCTGCCGTTTTGCCAAAAACTGCAATGCTGCTCGAACGGATTTAGCTATTTTAGACTGTGTTGAGGTGGGTAGTCGTGTTTGCCAGGAGATCATAGCGCGAATTGCATGCGCTGTGATGTCGGGATTGCTGCGATCAAATGGCAGTGTCCCCCAACCGCGGCAGAAGGTAGGAATCCCTCCATCGCGATTTTGCAATCCGATCAGCCATTCGATCCCAGCTTCAGCACGTTTGGCAATACCAGGAGCATTCGCGGGGGAATGTTGAGCGATAGCTTCGAGCGCCAGAATTGCTCCAGGAGTGTCGTCGGCATCGGGAACACCTCCGGAAAGAGGCGTCCAAGCCCACCCGCCTGGCGCGGCATCGGTGTAGGGATGGCGGGTCGTGTATTGCTGTTCGATCAACCATCTTTCCAAAGTGTCGATACCGGTTTTACCGAGATGTGCTTCGAGCTCATCCGAGTGCGAGAGGGCGTTGATTGCCAGGGTGGACACCCAGGTAGCGAGATGAGTATCGATGGGCCAACTCCCATCGCTTCTCGCGGATTGGATCAAGAATTGGACCCCATTTTCGACGACGCGATGGGTTTGTTCTCCAGCACCGATCAAACTCATTGAGACAAAGCTAGTCAGCGGGGTCGCTTCCAAAAAGCCTCCCGTCGTGGGTTGGATCGATTCAAGAACGTTTAACGTTTGGTTAGTAACCATGCTTCGGATCGTTCTGCCAATCGGATTCCACGAGGGTTGTTTGCGGTGTTTGACGAGCCCGATGGCGATGAGGGCTGGAAGAGCGTAGCTGACGACCGGCAAACGCATGGCCGCGAACCAACTCTTGGGGAATGCGGCGAGTTCGAATGGCAGTTGAGGCACGAGACTCCAAGCCTTTGATGATTCTCCGAGTCTGCCTGTAAGCGCCAATGCGGTAAGGATAGGGACCGAGAATGTCTGATCTTTTCCGTACCGACGTCGAATGGCGGGGGCGAGAACATCGGGGGTGGTATCACCCGCATGATTTTCAATCCATTCAGTTGCTAGGCGATTGGTCTGGTCGAATTCGTCTCGCGTTTGGTGCAATGCACCCCAACAAAGAAGTGTGGTGCTAATATTGCTGAGGCTTTGAGTGGTATCGCCCCATCCGCCGTCCTTGTTCTGAAAAGTTTTAAGCCACTGTCGGCCTTGTTCAATGAGACCGGCGATGGTTTCACGACGATGGTTGGTAAGGTCGCTTCGCGATTTAGCGAACGCCTCTAAGGCGATAACTGCGGTGGCCGTGGACAGAGCGCTGCTGGAAAGTTCGCCTTCCCAGTAACCCTGCGGATTTTTGGCTGCGAGTAACGATGAATGCGCGTTCCGTCGCATCGTCTCGAACGAGGAGGCTGAGATCGGAGTGTTCACAAGCTCAGGTGTCCCAGCGAAAGCAGTCCGTAGTAGGTGTATTCGATATCGAGTGCGTCGTCTTCCCAGGTTCCAAAGAAACCTCCGCGCGCCGTCCAAAGGGTATCGAGAAAATCAAGGCAATGCTCTTTGATCGGTTCGATATCGAATTGTGCATCGCCCAGTGCATGAAGTGCAACGGCCGTCGACAATAGGTCCGGCATTGGTATTCCTGGACCTACAACGAAACCTCCATCGGGATGGATGCAAGAGAGGAGCCACGGTTGGATCTCGGGATCGCTCGGTTCTCCGAGGTGACGCAGCAAGGCTGATGCAGCTGCGGTCGGGGGGACCAGTCCAAAGGGCATGTCTTTGCTATTAGCGTAACCGCCATCGTCCGCCTTGAGCGAACGGATGCATTGCAACATGGCTTCAGAGTTCGGGACGGTTTGCTGGACGTCCTGTGCGGCGCTCAATGCGACAAAACATCCATAGAGTGTGCCGCTGGAGTCGCCGACATCGGTGCCGTACCCACCATCCGTGGTACGAAACGCGGTAAGTCGATCCATGACGCGCTGAGTGAGATCGATCGGTCGAACGTCAGCTGGCAAACCGGCCCAGCAACGGGCGAGGCAGGATAGTTCGACGAGCGAGAGGCTATCGAGTTTGGGCATCCACCCGCTCAGGTATCCGGTGAGCGAATCGACTGGCAAGGGCAATTGGAGCGCCATGATGCCGGCGATACCAAAGGTCGTGTAATAGATATCGCTTCGACCTGCTCGATCGCAAAAACCGCCGTCTTCATGTTGCTGGCTAACGAGAAAATCAGCCACTAACTGCGTTGAGTCCCCCAACATGTCCGGTGACAGTCGGGCGACCTGTAGCATTTCGAGCCTCAAACTCACTGCACCAGTCCTTTACTTCCATAATAAAAATTTTGCTGATGACACGACGCAGGAGACCTTTAAGGCTGGTGTTATCCAGTTTGGCCAAGCATCGGATGGCTTGCTCCTTGTAGGACTCTTGGAGGGTTCGACAGCGGTCGCCGATCCCATATTCGTGAAACAGTGTGTCGATCTTGGCCAAATCCTCGGAGGTGCTCTGGCGTCGCCAAGCTCGCTCTACGATCTCGAGTTCGGACGGGTTTGCTTTGACGCGTTCGTGAAGAATCGCGAGGGGCAGTGATGGACGACCGGCGATTAGATCGTTGGTTGCCGAACCGTTGTTCATGTCTTCGACGTCGTCTCGGATTTGGTAAGCGATTCCAAGAGCTTCGCTGAACTCCGAGATGGTTTGGCAGGTGTCGGGATCGTGTTGCACCAGGTTGGCACCGAAGAGCAAGGCGACCTCAAAGGCGGGGGAGGTCTTCTGTCGGAAGATGTCGAGTACTTCGAGGGAGGACAGTGGGCGGGGGTTCCGAGCCCATTGAAATTCAGCACCTTGGCCGAGACACAACGTACGGTGGCCGGACGTCGCAACGCGAAGGATTGATGCGCGTTGACGGTCTGGAACCTCGCAATCACCGATGAGTGCGTATCCATCGCCTAGAAGCAAGTCACCCAAGTTGAGCGCTACGGCGACGCCGTGTTCCGCATGCAGCGTGGGTTCACCGTATCGGAAGTCATCACCATCTTCGATATCGTCGTGGACCAAGGATGCCTTATGGAAACATTCGGCCGCCACCGCCAATTTCTTGAGGGAGTCGGGCATCGCGAGGTCTGCATCTGGGTTGAGTGCTTTCCAAACGCAGGCGGTCAAGAATGGTCGCCATCGTTTACCATCCTTTGCCAACCACGCACGCGCAAGCCGTTCGGTTTCATTTTTGGTGGGGCCCATGATGGCATCGAGTTGGCTTGGCTCAAACCACGACTTAACTTCTTTGCGAAGTTCATCCAGATTGAGGCGATAGGTTCGGTCGTCGCTGGTTAGGTGGATCACTTCCCAGATCCATTCCAGATCGACGGTGACGTCCTTGCAATCGTCTTGGAGCAGCGGGATGGCGACCCCTGGAATCGCTGCGGCTTCCATGTAGGGATGTGCTTTTTCGAGCACTGACAAGCAGCTCACGCCGACGATGGCATCGATCTTGCCCGTTTCAATGATGGCCATGACCAGTGCTGAGCCTTCGGCGACCAGTACTGCGTACCCAAGATTTTCTGCTTCCTCTTGGAGTTCTTGGATGGTGCACAGACCGCATTGTTTGCACAACAATCCGAACTCATCGAACGGGGCTGGGCATTTATCTTCGATGCGAAGGCATTTTGGCAGCAGGAGCAGTCGTCGCTCGAATGGGACTGTTGCCAACTGATCGCGCCATACTTCGCCGTTGAGCAGGACGATGGTGTAATCGACGTACTTAGGATCAATGTTGTGTTCCGAAACAAACAGTTCTGAAAGTCGTCGCAGTTCTTGGGTAGAAAGGGGCGGAACAGGTTTGTGTTTGGCGATGAAGGTCCGCAAATTGGATCGGAGGGACTCTCGTTCCGCGCGAGTCTGAGGGATATTTTCCTTGGGTTGACGTTCCTTTTGAACAGGAACTGCGCGTGGC
>Ga0315899_10008219_pt1 | contig 11186 bp, 11 predicted proteins | sample LakEriMetagenome_2_FD_203518 | JGI IMG/M metagenome (GOLD analysis project Ga0315899, IMG submission 203518) | Freshwater fungal communities from buoy surface, Lake Erie, Ohio, United States - Buoy 4 MA112 | ecosystem: Environmental > Aquatic > Freshwater > Lake | place: USA: Lake Erie, Ohio...
TTGTTTCCGGGCCACTGATAACCTGACTACCGCTACTTGGCCCCATCGTCTAGTGGCCTAGGACACCACCCTCTCACGGTGGCGGCACGGGTTCGAATCCCGTTGGGAGTGCCAGATTGCCGGTTCTGCTGCAGGTCTGCCAGATTCCGTGCGTACTGCCACGACTACAGTCGCAGGCATGGCAACACCAGCAGATGTCAACGGTCCCCTCGGCTCGATCGAGGCCGCCGATGCCGAACGGGCGATTCGTCGCGCGCTCCTTCTCTATTGCAAAGGCATCGACACGTGTGACGCCGAGCTCGTGATGAAGGCGTTTCACGCTGACGCAACGGCCGACTACGGAGCGATGCAGGGGCCTGCGGCCGACTTTGCAAAAGGTGCAACTGCAAAGTTGCGTGAGTACGCCGTTGCCACGAAGCACTTTCCCTCCGACTCGATCATCGAGTTCACCTCTGCCACCACCGCAGAGGTCGAGACGCAGGTCATTGCCTGGCATCGTTGCAGCAACGAACAGGGTGAATACCTCGAGAACTTTGCCGGTCGTTACTTCGATTCGTTCGAATGCCGCAACGGCGACTGGCGCATTGCCCACCGCAAGTTGACCCATGATTGGGACATCAAGCACATGGTCGAGCCCGCATTCCCCGCGGGTCGCTATCACCCGTCGCCTCGCAAGTAGATCGCCACGTACGTGAGCGCACTCTCGGTTCTCGATGCGCTGATCCTGGGCGTTGTCGAGGGCATCACCGAATACCTGCCGGTCTCGTCCACCGGGCACCTGCTCGTGGTGCAGCGCCTTCTGGGTCTTGGGGAAGGGGCAGACAAGATCGCGGCCGACACTTACGCAGTGGTGATTCAAATCGGGGCAATCCTTGCGGTTGTGGCCCTGTATCGCCGTCGCATCGCGTCGATGGCCAAGGGTGTGGTGGGGCGTGATGCCGACGGGCGTCACGTGCTGCTCATGCTGGCCGCATCATTTCTGCCAGCGGCGATCATCGGTGTTTCGCTGGGTGACACCATCAAGGACGAACTGTTCTCTCCCGGGCCGGTAGTGATTGCGTGGATCGCCGGGGGGATTTTTCTGTTGCTGTGGAAGCCGCGCGCGGGCGGGCTGTCGCTTGAATCGATGCCTGTTCGCAGTGCGTTGATCATCGGTCTTGCGCAATCGGTGGCCCTGTGGCCCGGGGTGAGCAGAAGTCTGGTCACGATCGTCGCCGCGTTGCTGGTGGGGTGCACCATGGCGGCTGCGTTGGAGTACAGCTTTCTTCTCGGTCTCGCCACTCTCAGCGCGGCAACCGTGCTTGACCTTGCCAAGGACGGCGACGTGTTGCTGGACACCTACGGATTGCTTCGCCCTGCAATCGGAGTGATTGCCGCATTCGTGACCGCGGTACTCGCGGTTCGCTGGTTGGTGTCCTACTTGGCCAACAGGCCGTTGTCGGTCTTCGGTTGGTACCGACTTGTGGCGGCGGCGGTCACCCTGCTGGTGTGGTCGTCGTTGTAGACGAGTCGGTCGTCGCAGTCGGCAAAGTAGTAGTCGGCAAAGTAGTAGTGGGCAAAGTAGTAGTGGTCGACTTTGCCGCCTTGCGTTCGGCGATGACCTGATCGATTACTTTGCCCAGGCGACGAGCCATCTGCTTGGCTCCACCGCGTGACATGTGGATCTTGTCGCCAGAGAACCACGTTTCGCGCCCCTTCGACACTTTGTGCCAATCGAAAATCGTGAGGCTCGGATCTTTCTTGGCGGCGCGACGAAGCATCGCATTGAAACGCTTTGCCTTGGCTGTCACATTGCCGTTCTCGCGGTAGGTGAGCCACACGAGCGAAACTTTTTGGCGCTTGGCCTCGGCGCGGAACAGACGAAGTGCCTCGGCGAGCGATTCGTCGCGATATTCGTTGTAGCCCGTGGCCACCACGACAACTTCGGAGAAGGATCCTCTGGCTTCCTTCAGGCGTGTGAAGGCACTCTTTTCAACTTCGGGCAGACAGCCGCGGTTCAGCAAAAGCTGGCAACCCTGCGCACCGAAGATCACCGGAACGACGCTGTTCAGCTCTTTCAGGGCTTCGGGCGCCACGCCGACCATCGCCATCATGGAGTCACCCAACACGAGGGCTTGTGGACGCTTGGGCTTGTTGGTTTTCGCACCCACGGATGTCGAGGTGAAGCCGATTCCCAAGCACAGAAAGGCGAGAGTGGCGACGAAACTACGTCTGAAGCGGAAGGAGGATGCGGGAGGCTTCTTCAAGGTGGCTGATCCAAGATTGGGGGGTGGACGGCTCAACTATAGGGAGAACCACGAACTTGCTGGCACCAACTGCAACGAAGTCATTGATGGTCTGGACGAGTGTCTCCCAACTGTTGGGCACCAGAACCGACACATCGTCGAGATCGGGCCGACGTGCGCGCAGGCCCGACATCAATGCGTCTGGAAGCGAGCCCATGGCGTACGGAATCAGAACTCCAAAGTGTTCCGGATCGATATCCCTTCCGAGGGTCGCCGCGTGCGCAGTGATGGCGGCCCACCCCGCGGCGGCATCGGCGGGTGTGACGAAACTGGGCAGCCATCCGTCACTCAGGCGCGCAACGCGCTTCAGTTCGCTTGGTGCGATGCCACCCAACCACACTTCGGGTGGCTGTTGCAGTGGCTTCGGAAGCACACGCAGTTGATCGAGGTGAAAGTGTTCGCCGTGGTGGGTGACTTCATCGTCGAGCCAGCACTTGCGCATCACGGTGAGCGCCTCGTCGAACACCTTTGCGCGTGTCGAACGTTCGACACCGAAGGCTTGTTGCTCTGCCGAATCGGCAACGCCAAGTCCGAAAGCCGGAAGTAGGCGTCCCTTCGACATGCGATCGAGTGTCGCAAGTTGCTTGGCAAGCAGAACGGGGTTGCGCCCCGGAAGGACCATCACGCTCATGCCGAACTTGAGTTTTTCGGTGCGTGCCGCAGCCATCGACATGGCCACCACCGGATCAGGGCATTCGGAGCCGATGCGCTCGCTCACCCACAGGCTGTCAAAGCGCAGGGATTCCATTGCCTCTACGACGTCGAGAAATCCGTGATCGTTGAGATGTGTCCGCACACCCAAGCCGTATCCGATGCGAACTTTCATGGGGCGGTTCCCTTCATGGCTGATGCGAGGATGTCGGCAGTCTCTGTTGTCATCGAGACGAAAGGTGAATGATCGGTGGCAAGACTGTGCACGTTGCCGCAACGTTTGGCCATGAATCGTTGATGTCCGGGGTGTACCGCGTTGTCGAGTTCGCAGATCACATACGTGCTCGGGATGGATTTCCAAGGTGCACCGCTGGTGACCTGTGCGAATGTGGCCATCGGCTGGGGCGACAGGCGGGCAATCGCGGCATTGCTCACCTCCACGGGACACGACCCGTAAAGCGCAGCGTGCGCTTTGGTGCAGTCGAGAACAGTGGTGCCTTCGGGTCCGGGAAGCATCGCCTGGCCGAGGAGAACCGGGCCACCCTCCGGCGAGGTGGCGATGGACATCACCGACTCGCCCTGATCGAGACAGAAAGCAGCGAGGTACACCAGGTGTTCGATCGGTGTGTCTGGCGAGCGTGCAAGGCGATGGCTGGCTTCGGTGATGACCGCACCACCGTAGGAATGGCCCACCAGTACGACAGGTCGGCCGAACTTGCCGACCACATCGACCACGTGCTGAGCATCGCCATGCATGTCGGTGAAGGGCAGCAACGAAGCGCCGTGTCCGGGCAAATCCACTGCGATCGAGGCGATCCCGCGCCTGTCGAGTTCGCTTTGAAGCGCGGCCCAGCACCAGGCGCCGTGCCATGCCCCGTGAACGAGGACCACCAAGGGCGCAACGCTTTCCTCCGGAGCAGTGTTTTCTGGCATGGTAGAGATCGTGCCACAAATGCTCGATCCTCTTTCCCCCTTTCGTCTCGATGGCAAGATCGCCGTCGTCACCGGTGCATCATCTGGTCTGGGTGTCCGATTCGCAAAAGTCCTCCATGCCGTGGGGGCCCAGGTGGTGATTGCCGCGCGCCGTGCTGATCGTTTGAACGAACTCGCCGCTGAACTGCCGGGCTGTCTTGCCGTACCCACCGATGTGGCGGTGGCGGCAGATCGTGAGAACTTGATTGCACGTGCCGAAGAACACTTCGGGCGGATCGACATATTGGTGAACAACGCGGGCATTTCGCGCACCGGTGGCATCGAAGTGGAAACTCTCGAAACCTTCGAGGATGTTCAGCAAGTCAACACCATTGCGGTGTGGCATCTCACCAAACTCGCCGGAGTGGGCATGGTCCAGCGTGGATCGGGAGTTGTGGTGAACATTGCCTCGATGCTCGGTCTGGTGGGTGCAACGCCCATCAAGCAGGCCAACTATTCAGCCAGCAAAGGTGCTGTCATCAACATGACCCGCGAGATCGCCTTGCAGTGGGCCCGCAAGGGTGTTCGCGTCAATGCACTGTGCCCGGGCTGGTTCGAATCCGAGATGACGTCGGGAATGGAATCCGACGAGGGAAGTCAGCGCTACATCAATCTCAACTCACCGATGCCGCGCATGGGGTATGCGCACGAACTCGACGGTGCGTTGTTGTTCCTTGCGAGCGATGCGTCTTCGTTCGTCACTGGTCAGGCTCTCGTTGTAGATGGCGGCTGGACCGCGCGCTGAGGATTTTCCTTCGACTGCCTTCTCAGTGAACGGGCGGGCGACGATGGGCCCAGGGCTGGGCAACTTCCATCTGTGAGGCCAGTCGAACGAGTAGGTCTTCGCGACCGTACGACGCAACGAGTTGCACGCCGATGGGCATGTTGTCGTTGTTCCAGTGCATGGGCACGCTGATCGCGGGTTGGCCGGTGGTGTTGAACTGTGACGTGAAAGCGACCCAATCGCTGGAGATGCGCGATGGGCGCAACGCATCGGCTGGATCGTTCACCACGAGACCAATCGGAAGTGGGGGAGCCGTCACGGTGGGTGTGAGCAAGATGTCCCAGCCGTCGGCCCACCACTGTTCGACATTGCGGCGGAACGCACCCACTGCGTTGGTGGCTCTGGCGTAGTCGACTGCACCCAGCTTCGATGCGTATTCCGCCATTGCCCAGTTGACCAACTCGACGTCGTCGAGACTGATGGGACGACCCAGCATCTGGGCCAGAGTCTCGCGACTCATGGCCATGTTGGTGCACCACAGTGCCGAGAATCGCATGCTTGCCCCCGGGTCGTTGAGCGCGGCGGGGAAGGCCGGTTCGACGTGATGGCCGAGTCCCTCGAGAAGTCGCGCGGTGTGTTCTACGGCAGTCACGCAATCGGGATGAATCGCCTCGCCGGTGAACTTGGTTGTGACGAAGCCGATGCGCAACTTCCCGGTTGGCGCGCCCACTTCGTCGAGATAGGGACGATGCGGCGGTGGTGCAATGATGGTGTCGCCCACACCTGGTCCGTGCACTGCATCCAGCAGAGCAGCGGTGTCGCGCACACTGCGCGACACGCACAACTCGACACCGACATTCGATTCCAGGCGCGCCGGCCCGACGGTGATCCGACCCTGGGAAACCTTGAGGCCAACCAGGCCCGTGCACGAAGCGGGAATGCGAATCGAGCCGCCTCCGTCGCTTGCGTGTGCGAGGGGAACCATGCCGGCGGCAACTGCAGCCGAAGATCCGCCGCTCGACCCACCCGGAGTGTGGTCGGTGTTCCACGGGTTGCGTGTCGGGCCCCACGCTTCGGGCTCGGTCACGGGAACGCTTCCGAACTCGGGCGACGACGTGCGCCCGAGCATGACGAGACGTTGTGCAACGAAGCGATCGACGAGGGTGGTGTTGGAGGTGGGGGTGAAGTTGGCGGCCTTCAGTGCTTTGTTGCCGTTCGAGATGTGTTGGCCGGCATAGAACGTGTGGAGGTCCTTCAACAAAAACGGCACGCCGGCAAACGGCGTTGACGGCGAGTCGGCGTCGACTTTTCTTGCGAGATCGCGCCCGTGGTCGAACCACGAGATGTTCACGGCATTCAGTGTCGGGTTGATGCGGTTGATGCGTTCGATGGCGGCTTCGGCAAGTTCGGCGGCCGACACCTGCTTGGACGCCACAAGTGCGGCTTGATCTGTGGCGTCAAGCCATTGGGTGTCATCGGCGATCTTCGTCATAGACCTTTTGTCTAGCACGTGACAACACCGTATAAGGTGTCGCTTGCGTGACATCCCCTCCCGACAACAACACCGGTCAGTCTGCGGTCCCTGAACTGCGGGAGTGGAGCACCAAAGAGGTTCTGCGCGTTCCGGCAGTACGGGCGATGCTGATCTACAGCGCAACGCTGTATTCCGGTCTCATGCTGCAGGCGGCCACCATTGGCAAGCAGGTGTACGACATTACTGGTCGCGAGATCGACATCGGCTGGGTGGGCCTGGTGGAGTTCTTGCCGGCGGCCCTCTTGGTGCTGGTCACAGGAGTGGTGGCCGATCGCTTCTATCGGAAGAACGTGGTGATGATCGGAGTGGCCGGGGAACTGGCGAGCTCTGTCGCCATGTTGCTGTACGCACGCACGAATCCCACGGCTGTTGCTCCGATCTTCATGATCACCTTGCTCTACGGAATTTCGCGTGCGTTCATCGCACCGGCGGCGCGGTCGATCTGGCCGTCCATTGCGCCACCGGGCGGACTGCCCGCCGTGGTTGCGCTCTCGTCTGCAACGTGGACTGGCGCGATGATCGTTGGTCCCGCAGTGTCGGGATTGCTGTACAGCATCGATCCGTCGGTGGCCTATGCCGGGTCGTCGGTGCTCATCGCCATCGGGTGGTTGAGCCTCACGCGAGTGAACGTACCGCGTGTGGTGAACCAGGGTCCTGCAGAGCGACCCACGTTCCAGCACGCAATCGAAGGATTGCGCTTCATTCGCCGCACGCCGATCTTGCTGGCCGCAATCTCGCTCGATCTGTTCGCGGTTCTGTTCGGTGGTGCGATTGCGTTGCTTCCGGTGATCGCCGAAGAGCGTCTGGGTGTGGGCGATGTTGCCTACGGCTGGTTGCGAGCCGCCGCTGGTATCGGTGCTGCACTCATGGCTGTCTTTCTCGCCGTTCGCCCCGTACGCAACAAGGTCGGGCACAAACTCTTCTTCGTTGTCGCGGTCTTCGGTGTCGGAACCGTGGTGCTGGGTCTGACCCGCAGTTATCTGGTTGCATTCATTGCGGTGGTCGTGATCAGCGCCGCCGACATGGTGAGCGTCTTCATACGTGGTTCGATCGTGCCGTTGGTGACACCTGATGCAAAGCGTGGTCGTGTGTTGGCGGTGGAGAACGTGTTCATCGGTGCATCGAACGAACTCGGTGCATTCGAGTCCGGTGTTGCCTCGCAGGCCGTGGGTGCGGCTGGAGCAGTGGTTGGTGGGGGAGTTGCAACCGTGGGCATTGCAGGATTGTGGTGGTTTCTCTTTCCTTCACTGCGAAATGTCGACAAATTCAGCGACCTCGAAGAACGGCCGGACGACGAACCGCCGAAATAGACTCGGGTCATGTCGAAGGACGCCGCTCAAAAGACCGAGAAAAAGAGATTTGCACGAGAGTTTCGCGAATTCATCGATCGTGGCGGCGTGGTCGAAGTGGGTGTGGCCTTCATCATGGGTGCCACCTTCAAAACTGTCATCGATGCGTTTGCCGGCGACGGCAAGGACAACCAGGGCATCTTGGGCGGCATCCTGGGTGCCATTTTCGGCGGGCAAACTCCGAACTTCAACGACAAAGGCGTCACGATCAACGGAAGTTTCATTCCGATTGGCGGTCTTCTCACCGCTTTCTTCAACTTCTTGATGGTGTCTTTCGTGATGTTTCTCATCATTCGCATCTACAACCGCTTTCGCAGCACTGATCCTGCGCCCGGCACGAACGATCTCCTCGCCGAGATTCGTGACGAACTGAGATTGCAACGTGGTGGATCAGTTGACTGACTTGCATCGTGCCCCGTGTGGCACTGGACTGAGAACTTCATGTTGAACCGCACTGCCCGAAACGCCATGTCTGTCCTGGTTGCAGGCGCATCTCTCGGTCTGGTCGCATGTGGCGTGGGAAGCGACGCCACCGACGGCACCCTGGGCGGTGTGGGGCGCATCCCCGGCAACGATTTTGTGGGTGTGGCCACGCTCCCGCCGAACATTGCTGCCGACGTGTCGATTCCTGCCATCAAGGGCGCAGTCATCGGGTCCGTTGCCAAGGGCAACCGCGTGTTGATGATCGGCGATTCGATTCTGTCGTCGATTGCTCGTCGTTACGGAAACGAAGCCTGTTCGTTGTTGGTTCCCCAGGGCTGGAACGTTGCTCTCGAGGCCGAAGCAGGGCAGTTCGCCGAGTTCGGCATGCAGGTGTTGTCGAAGCGATGGAGCGAAGGTTGGGATGCCGTGGTTGTCGAACTCGGCACCAACTACGACGGCAACAAGACCCGCTACCGCACGGCAATGGAAAAGATCCTGGAGAAGATCGCGCCGACACCCGTGCTGGTGCTCAACACCACCGAGTTCCGTTCACGGCAGGCAGAGGTCAACGAGATCATCGAAGAGCTGGTGGCAGACAATGCAAATGCCACGTTGCTCGACTGGCGAACCATTTCGGCAGCACGATCCGTGCGGTCGAACGATGGCATTCACCCCAGCCCCGACGGACGAGTGGTGCTGGCCACGGCCATTGCCCGCGCCATGGGCATTGCCCCCAGTTCGCCCGGTGATTGCATGAAGGTCTACTTCCAAGACGACAGTCGCGTGTTGCGCGATGTGATGCCGTCGTCCACCGTGGCTGGTCAGACCACCACGTCTGTGGCTACCGGCTCGGCCACCACCTCACCCTCGGCCACAACAACGCCACCTGTTGCTCCGGGTGCCCCGACCACAACAGTTGTGGCTCCGACATCGACGCCGCCCACAACCGCCGTGCCAGTGACGCAGGCACCTGTGACGACTTCCCCGGTCACAACCACTGCAACCCCCAGTACCGTCACTGGTTGATGCTCCAAGTCAACTCACTCACCGTGGAAGTCGGTGGCAAGACAATCGTCGAAGGCGCATCCTTCACGATCATGCCCCGCGACAAGGTGGGCCTGGTTGGCCGCAACGGAGCGGGCAAGACCACGTTCTTCAAAACTCTGGGTGGCGATCTGGAACCCGCAGGTGGAGCAGTGGTCTGCAAGGGCGGTTTCGGCTACCTCTCGCAAGACCCTCGTCAGGCGGGCCAGTTCGATGGTCGTCTGGCCGTCACCCACATTCTCTCGGGCCGCAACATCGACGACGATCTCACCCGCATCGAGAAGTTGCGCATCGCAATGGAAGAGAACGCCAGCGAAGACAACATTCGCCGGTTCACCAAGGCTGAAGATGCGTTTGCAGCCAAGGGCGGTTATGCCGCCGAGAGCGAGGCGCGATCCATCGCCGCCGGTTTGGGTCTGCGCCCCGACCGTTTGGACCTGCAGCTCGGTGTCTTGTCTGGTGGCGAGCGTCGTCGCGTGGAGTTGGCCCGCATCTTGTTTGCTGGCAGCGACGTGTTGTTGCTCGACGAACCCACCAACCACCTCGACATCGATGCCAAGAACTGGCTCCTCAACTTTCTTCGTCAGTATCGGGGTGCGCTCTTGGTGATCAGCCACGACCTCGAACTGCTCGATGAAGCCATCACCCGTGTCTTGCATCTCGATCGCCCCGGCGAAGACGATCTCGGCAACCTGGTGGAGTATCGCGGTACGTATTCGCAGTACAAGGTGTCACGTGCCGAAGACGAGAGGCGCACGGCACGCAAGGCGGCACTCGAATCCAAAGAGATCGACCGTTTGCAGACACTTGTCGACCGATTCGGCGCCAAGGCAACAAAGGCCAGCATGGCCCACAGCGTGGAAAAGCGCATCGACCGCATGGAGGCCAATCGCACCAAGGTGTCGTCGAAAGATCGCGTTCTGAAGGTGAAGTTCCCCGATCCGCCCCAGGCCGGCGAGACGGTTCTCACGGTCGAGCATTTGTCCAAGGCGTACGGCGGCCCGGCAATCTTCGAAGACGTGTCGTTCGATCTGGGCAGGGGAGAGCGGATCTTGGTGCTCGGTCTCAATGGTGCGGGCAAGACCAGCATGTTGCGCATCCTTGCCGGTGAGACACAGGCCAACATCGGTGGGTTTTCGTTCGGGTACAAGGTGCAGATGGGTTACTACGCCCAGGAACACGACAATCTCGATCCGCATGCCACGTTGATGGATCACATGCGCAAAGAGGCGCCCACGCACTTGCATCTCACCGAAACACAGTTGCGCGGATATCTGGGCATGTTCGGTCTGTCGGGCAGCAAGGTCTTCCAGGAGTCGGGCACTCTTTCCGGCGGCGAGAAGACGAAGCTCGCACTTGCCATGTTGATGGTGGGTCGCAACAACCTGTTGTTGCTCGACGAGCCCACCAACAACCTCGACCCAGCGAGCCGCGAAGCAATCGCCGATGCTCTCAGCACGTGGAAGGGCGCCATCGTGTTCGTCAGCCACGACACGGAGTTCGTCGAGCGCCTCGAGCCGACGAAGGTTCTGCTTCTCCCCGACGGAGAAGTGGACTACTTCAACCAGTCTTGGCTGGATCTCGTCAGCCTTTCCTGAGAGCTCCTGATACGGTCGCGCCATGGAAATCGGCATCTTCGGTGGGGCAGTCAACGGCGGAACAATCGACCAAGTGGTGGCCGAGGCCGCCCTGGCAGAAAAAGACGGCTTTGCCAGTTACTGGGCGCCGCAGATTTTCGGTCACGATGCATTGACAGTGTTGGCCATCGTCGGGCGTGAAGTGCCGCGCATCGAGTTGGGAACCGCGGTGGTGCCCACCTATCCGCGACACCCGATGATGCTCGCCCAGCAATGCCTCACTGTCAACGCCGCCACAGGCGGACGTCTCACGTTGGGCATCGGTCTCAGCCACCAAGTAGTGATCGAGTCGATGATGGGCATGTCGTTCGACAAGCCCGTGCGCCACATGCGCGAATATCTCAGCGTTCTCGGGCCGCTGTCCAAGACGAACAACGTGTCGTTCAGCGGCGAGGTGTTCAGCACTCACGCCGGTGTGCAGGTTCCCGGTTCACAGCCCTTCGGCATCGTCGTTGCGGCATTGGGTGAGCAGATGTTGCGCGTGACCGCTGCACTTGCTGACGGCACGCTCACATGGTGCACCGGTCCATCCACGCTTTCGTCTCACACCATTCCCACCTTGCGCTA
>Ga0315899_10008220_pt1 | contig 11185 bp, 13 predicted proteins | sample LakEriMetagenome_2_FD_203518 | JGI IMG/M metagenome (GOLD analysis project Ga0315899, IMG submission 203518) | Freshwater fungal communities from buoy surface, Lake Erie, Ohio, United States - Buoy 4 MA112 | ecosystem: Environmental > Aquatic > Freshwater > Lake | place: USA: Lake Erie, Ohio...
AAACAGTTTCACACACACACACACACACACACACACACACACACACACACACAGGTGCGCGCTCTGTGGAAAGAGAAACCTGCCATTATCTATGCCCCGCAGCCTATGGAGGTCAGAGTATACTAGGTCTCTTTTGACAATGTAATAGGTCTCTTTTGACAGTATAATAGGTCCCGTTTGACAACTGAAAGACAAACCGGCCATTATCTATGCCCCGCATCCTATGGAGGTCAGAGTATACTAGGTCTCTTTTGACAATGTAATAGGTCTCTTTTGGTCAGAGTATACTGTCAAACTTATACTCTCTATAGAGATTTTACACAAGAAATGTTTACATTTTTATACAATCAAGTATTTTATACATAATTTCATAGAATACAGTACACTGGGTATAGAGACGTTATACTGGATTCTCGCTCCAGTACATTGTGTAAGTGTCAAAAGAGACCTAGTAAGTGTCAAAAGAGACCTAGTAAGTGTCAAAAGAGACCTAGTGCTACTCATCAACTGGCTGTACATATATAAACAAGATGCTTTTGCTTATAGTTTATTTTTATTTTTATTCATTATTAGGTCATATTTGCAGGTCATATTTGTCAAGACCCTCTGGGGAGAGACAGGACCGGACGGGGAGCAACCCACGAACTTTGAGCAGATGGACGAGGAGCTAGCGCTAATGGTCGCCCGCCTCACAGAAAATGTGTACACCGACATCTTGCGTTCTGCCGTCAGGCACCCTGGAGTTCAAGGAGCATGAATATAGGATTTTTATGAGGAGTATCACTTGTTCCCAGTAAAGAGAGTGTGTGTCGTTTATTGGTACTTGATTCAGTAACCTCTACACCGCAGTGGATAACTCTCTCTCGGCGGTGTCACCCTGAAGAGGCGTTGTACTTACCGACCTTCAGTCATCTATTTGATTGTCAAGAGGCGTTGTACTTACCGAGCTTCAGTCATCTATTTGATAGGCGCAAGTTTTGCAGAGGCTAGAGGTTTAGGGTTTAGGGTTTACGCGCAAGTCTTTTGACCGAAACCCTATCTTTTGAACCTGCGTGCCGCGGTGGAGCAACGTACCTCTGCGAGCAGAGCAGACTGCGCCAACTGTCCCTGCAGCTTCCGCTTGCCTGCACCGTCCAGCCGCTGCGTCTGCCGCCCTTGAGGCCAGGAGTTGCCCGGTTTAGGGAAGACGGCAGCCAGCCGCCAGCGCCATGGTCAATAAACTTCTCTCTCTCTCTCTCTCTCTTCTCCAGCAGGCTGCGGGTGCGAGGTGGTGGCTGTGAGCGCGGGGTTTGGGCACGCCCGGATGTCGGTGACAGGAAGACGCAGAATAGCCCCTGGAAGGTGCTAACGGCGGGATGGGGGCATCACGGGATGCGGAACTCAGGCTCGACGCTCCCGTGCCGGGTAGTATGCGGTCACCCGTAGCCGTGCGCGCGCGACCCCGGCAATAAGGCCGCTGCCAGTGCACATGGCATGGGATCGGGAGGCTTAGCAGTTGACGCCGTGGCGAGAGGATGTCTGGGCGCGGAGCGTCGTGGTGAACGATTTTTTCGCACTTCGACATTTTCCCGCTGCCCTAGACCCCCCGCTATGGACTGTTGTTCCTAATAAAGCTCTCTCTCTCTCTCTCTCTCTCTCTCTCTCCTTCTCCTCCTCCCACCGAAGTTGAGTACCCTTTGCTACGCGCATGCAGCTCCTCGGCTGACAGCCTTGGCTGCTGTCGGATTACACACTCATGTACGCACACATCGGACGTCTAGCGATCCCGCATATCTCATAACGTAAGGTTTATTTGTACATGAGAGAAGAAAAGAGGAAGTGTCTATTTCCGGATTCCAGGCCTAAAAAGGACTTTCGAATAACGGTTTCACGGTTTCACCAAAACCGTGACCCTACGTCTACGCTCAATCGTTCCTAAACCTCCAACGGCACATGGCCTACTTCGATCTCCCCTCCTCCCGTGGTGATGCGGAGTCTGTGCTGCGGGCGACGCCTTAGACCCCCCGTTATGGACTGTTGTTCCTAATAAAGCTCTCTCTCTCTCTCTCTCTCTCTCTCCCAGCCAGGCCCAGTGTCTCCTGGCGGTGGCGTGGTGATGCGGAGTCCGTGATGCGGGCGCAGCCCTAGACCCCCGTTATGGACTGTTGTTCCTAATAAAGCTCTCTCTCTCTCTCTCTCTTTCCCCCCCCCCCTCCTGTACTTTGACAGATTTTAGTCCCTGGAGGACATGTGCTACCGTGACGACTTTGCACTCGGCCGGTGTGTGTGTTTATTACTGCAGGACCTATTTGGGACACGTGAGTGTGAGGAACCCGGTACTTTAACACAGGGTGCGCCTGTTTTCCCTGGTTCCTCTCGTTTGGGAATCGAACCCCGGGCCAACTTGAAAACTCCAGGTGTGTGTGTGCTTTGCGACCTTGTGAGTGACTTTGTGAGTGTTTAGTTCGTGGTAACGTAATCATCTACAGGGCCCATAAAGCGATTCAGGGAGATGATTGCCGCCCACGGCGGAGGTCATGGGCTAGGTCTCCCCTGGCTCGCTCCTATCCGGAACTCTTCCGAGTTACGGGGCCTCTGCTGTCGCTCGTGTTTCGGACCGAGGACGTGTGGCAGAGGTATAACCAATTACCGAAACGTTTCGGGGCTCTCAATCAGGGTTTCCCCTTCTCACCCCTACAATGCAGGCAGGGCAGGACTCGGATGGATGAGGGAGCGGCAATGTGTACGATGCTATGCATGCAGTGGTTGTGTTGTGTTTTGGTTGTTGGCAAGGTTTGGCGAATCGTTCCATGCGTATACAAGATTTATATGTTGGACCGGTTCCAATTCCACGGTTTATTAAGGAATAGTCGAGACCTATGATGGTCCCGCATGGAGATTAATATCCACTCTTTGTGGTGAATCGGCCACCCGCAGTTTTTTTGTAAGATGCTCCTCAATACAAGTTCCAGAGTGATCAGACTCAGACTCATACTCGGGACCTCCTCAGCCTTTTATTACTAGATCCCCCGAAGACCTATGATGGTCCCGCGTGGAGCTGAGATCACTGAATGATGAGGTTCGTGCAATCCGCACGCGCACACGCACACGCATACCCGCACACGCCCACGCGCATACGCATGCGGACGCACACTTGCAGCTCGTTCAAGGAGACAGAGCATTGTAGGGCCGAGGCCTGTGTGGATGAGTCCGCTCATCACGCACAAGTGTGTGTTTATTACTGCAGGACCTATTACAAAGTTGTTCGCGGGGGGAGGAGGAGAGTGGAGTACATGTGCTATGAGAGACGACGAGCCGAGGCCTGTGTGGATGAGTCCGCTCATCACGCAAGTGTGTGTTTATTACTGCAGGACCTATGATAAAGCTGTTCGCGGGCCCGGGAGTGTGACAAGTTCGTGGTAACGTGACACGGACACGGCCCCTGATAGTTACGACACGGCCCCCGTCCCCCACTCCAAAGAGCACGATGCGCCCGCCGCTCATCGTGCCGCTCATCGTGGCGGCCGGGCTGGGCATGGCGGCGGGCGACTCCCTGATGATCGCGGCGCGGCGCGGTGCCGGTGCCCTGCCGCAATCGGGGCGGTGGCCAGCCTGCTTCTCCTTCTCCCCTGCCATGCCCCTGCGCGGCCTGCGCCGCGCGGGCTCGGGGGCGAGCAGCATCTGCATGCAGAAGGGGGCCGGTGGCGGCGACCAGCCGCGCAAGGCGCAGAAGAAGCCACGAAAGCGGAGCCAGCGGGCCGCGAACAACCCGTTCTCGATGCCAATGCCCGTAGAGGGGCCGGGCGGGGGCCCCGTCGGGAAGGCCAAGAGGCGCATGCTCGAGCGAATTGAGGAGATGGAGGGCGAGCAGGCAGCCGAGTGGACTGGGCTCAAGACCCAGCTGCAGCAGGAGCGTGTTGATGGTGTGTGGGCGGCCGACAACCCTATTTTGGTCGAAAAGCGGAAGCGGTGGAACGAGGACTTGATGAACCCCAGCATGATGGACGAGCCCGAGGGCGAAAACGCCCTGGATGTCATGGACACCAACGACGAGAAGTGGAAGCAGGTACGTGACGTCAACACAGGGGACGTTTACTTTTGGAACATCGTGACAGATGAAACGGTATGGGACACTCCTGAGGGCATCGTGCTGGCAGAAAAGCTCTCGCCCTTCCGCGGCGTCACCAAGACTATGATGGACCCCGGCGGCGCGTCGGGCGTCAAGTGGCTGTGCACGCAGACCACCACTGGACACGCCCATTTTGGTGTCTTCTTCCAGGTCACGGCCAAGGATTCCGACGTCTACATCACGGGCATCCGCACCGGCAGTCACTATCGATCTAACATCTACGAGGCAACCTATCGTGTGCTCGTTCGCGACGGGTCGTGTTACGGCAATGAGTTGTCAAAGGCGGGCTGGCGCCAGGTGGGCCAGAAGCAAGTTAAGGCAAAGGTCACACGCTGGGGGCCTAAAAAGTGGGACAAGTGGGGGCTTACTAGGTTTCAGAAATCTGCCGTTGACTCGCAGTCTGCTTGCCTCCCGGGCATCACCTATGAAGATCGCGACCCGGAGACTATATATGGAGCATTACCGCTTGCAGAGGCAATCCACCTCAAGGCGGGCGAAACCAAGTCTATTTGTGTTTGGAGTAATGATATGCTCGGCATTGTGTTTCGTAAGCGAGATGGGTGGATGAAAAAAGATGACCGTAAGGTCCGGAGACACATTGGCGGCTTTTTCGACAAGGGCGAGGTGACGGACGAGAACGCTGACTTTGCGCTCAGATCTGGCCTCATTCCCTGCCAAGACCTCTTCCGACGGGTAGTGAATGAGAACGGCTATGCGGCTTTCGTTGGGGTCCTCGAGTATGTGTTGGACGAGCAGCAGGTTATACACACACACACACGACACACGCATGCACACACACACACACACGCTGGGGTCCTCGAGTATGTGTTGGAAGAGCAGCAGGTTGACACATACACACACACACACATACAAACACACACACACACACACACACACACACACACACACACACACACACACACACACGCTGGGGTCCTCGAGTATGTGTTGGACGAGCGGCAGGTTGACACACACACACACACACACATACACACTATATATATATATATATATATATATATATATATATATAGGTTGACAAGGGCAAGTTCGTGGCCCTGCCTGAGAATGCCGACGCTGAGTTTGAGGAGGAGCTCAAGTTCTTTGAAAATGCGGCCACGCCAAACAAGGTCCTGGACCTTAATGAGGGAGCATTACCCTTTTATGAAAATGCTGAGAGGGAGGTGTACACGGGCCCGAATTTGCCAGCTCCCGCAACGTCAAAACAGGAGCCCGTCAAGGCAGCAGGGAACAAGGGGCTGGTTGTGATGGAGGAGGAGGAAGAGGAGGAGGAGGAGGAGGAGGAAGTGGATATGGCGGCGTTGATTAGCGGCCCAGCTGAGAACATTTTCTCTGGAAAGGGCGACAAGGACGAGGTATCTAGTGACAGTGACGGGGGTCTCCTTACGCTTGGGCTTTTTATGGGGGACCTAGACTTGGGCGATCTGGGCTGCGACGCAGACACAACCTGGGAGGAAGTCCTGCAAGCGGTAGAGGAGTTGGCTGACGGCGCTGCTGTGTCGCTGCTGTATCCGCATCCCGATGGTATGGATATATTTGTATATACGTTCGTATATACGTACATACATAGTCACGGACGCAGTTCTCAGAGCCCTTAAAACATACTTTATTTACCCTTGAAACCTACTTTTCATAGGTACGCGCGTGTGCAAGTTACAAGACGCCGAGTCATGGACGCAGTTGCTCACACTCGCCGCCGACCCAGAATGGGACCTGGATGGATTCATGGAGGTGGAAGTCATCAAGGAGAGCAAGTAGCCTATCTGTCAGAAATCAGTTTCTGGGCGAGTTTGTGGGCGAGTTCGCGTGTACGTAGCCTGAGTTTGTGGGTGAGTTCGCGTTTACTCCATATGTACCCGAGCCTCAAGAAGGACAAGCCGCTCGGAGGGCTGAAGCAGTAATTTTCAGTAAATGTGAGTTTTGCGGATTTGAGGAATGTATACGGGAACCTCAATATTAGAATATAAATTTGTACCGACTACAATTCGGTCACCCCAGTTCCCGAAAATGGTCTTCTTAAAAAGTTAGAAAGAGAAGGGGGGAAAGCCAAGATGACTCAACGCCTCTTTCGGGGAATGAAAGAGGTCTGTGAGAGAGTGCCTCTGAAGGGGTGGACGAGAGAAGAGACACAAGGGAAGAAATAGACACAAGGGAAGAAATCGCGAAAAATGCCAGAGCCAAAGGCGAACGGAAACGCCCGGCGCTGCGTTCCCGCATGTGTCGCTGGTATCTTAATTCTGAGACGCCACATGCATGTGGGCGCGCGCCCCCGGGTCATGTGATTGTAATATCATTGTATTATCAACTCAACACGTTTGGAGTTTTGCTCCTACGCAGCGCTCAGCCTGCAGCTTTGCCGCGTTTCTATCGAAGGCGGCCTGATGGCAGCTCTTTATCCCCACGCACGTGTGCGCCTCTGGCAATCTGTGCGCCGCGCAGTACTTGCTTGCGCAGTATTTGCAGTCCCCGATGATCGGTGCCGTTTTAGCACTGCACCCCTCCATAGCACAGCAGGTCTTTCCACCGCCGCGCAGGCGCAGCACCAGATGCAGCGTCGACTCCTTCTGGATGTTGTAGTCCGCGAGCGTGCGCCCGTCCTCGAGCTGCTTGCCCGCAAAGATGAGCCGCTGCTGGTCGGGCGGGATGCCCTCCTTGTCCTGGATCTTGCTCTTCACCATGTCGATGGTGTCGCTCGACTCCACTTCGAGGGTGATGGTCTTGCCCGTCAGGGTCTTGACAAAGATTTGCATGGTGTCGTCTAGTCCGCGAAACTGTGGGGATGTGTGTTAGGCTCTCCTTCCCTTTGTGCTGTACAGCTTCGAAGCTGCAGGTCGTCCAGCAAACAATTATCCCAGCAGGCCCGGGGGAGGCCACGGAAAACCATTATCTTTCGCGCCCACGGAGAAACTGCGTTTTCCGTAGAATTAGTCAACTTCCTTCCGTTCGTGCCAGAGTATGCGGCCGTCAGAGGGCGAGGGTGCGCAAGAGGAGCAGCGCGAAGCGCACTTGAAAGGTTTGAACGCTCCTGACAGCGCCGTGCTCCGCGACGCCGAAGAGGCTGTGGCGCTCGTCGCGAAGGGCTATACTTACCAGCGCGCAATCGTGTCGGGGCAGCACGCCAAGGACGCGCTCGCCGAGGTTAACGAGGCATTTGCCGCAGGCGGGGTCGCCTACAGCCGCATCAATAGCGAGCGCGAGCAGGTCAAGCTCGGGCGGGAGCACGGCAAGCTCACGCCAGGGGTGCGCCACTTGGTCGAGCAGCTCGAGGCGAAGCTGCGAGTGATATGTCCAGAAGAGCTGGGGGCTTTGATGGATGTGTACGCGCTGCGCACGGCGGCAGGCGAGCCGGCGGCGGGCGAGGCGCGCGCCCCGCAGGCCTGGCACCTAGACGATTGGGACAAGTTCCCCGTCGCGGCCGTCATCTTGCATGGCAAGGGGGCAACGGAGTTCCACGACGGGCGCTACGCGGATTTCGCCAGCGATGGCCCGGATAGAAAGACGCTCAAGTCCTGGACCGCTGACTGGCGCCAAGGCACAAAGAGGCCGTGCTCGCAGTCTGCAGAGGAGCAAAGGCATTGGACGGAGCGCATGAGAGCGGCAGACCTCTTGATCTTGAGCGAGGACGGGCTGCGGTGTGACTGGGACCGCCCAGCGGCGGTGCCTGCCGAGTGCGGCGCGGGAGATGGGGCCATATTTTGGTCCAACAAGGTGCACAGAGGCCCTGCCACCGCGCCAGGAGAGGAGCGCATCGTGGTCTTTGTGTCGTGGAACAGGAAGTGGCTGGGCGGCAGGAAGAAGATTTCTCGAAACGCCGCATCGGAGACGGACTACTCCTACTACGTCGAGCATTTTGAGCCCAAGCTCGCAATGTCGGACCGGGCAAAGCGGCGCGCAAAACATGCGCGATTCGGTTGATTCGAGTCTTCAAAATTCCTAACACCGCCTCTGCCCCCACAACCTCTTACCAGCGTGACGGGCGTTGCCGGCATGACGACGTTGCCAAGCGTGACCCACGTTGCCGGCGTGACGGACGTTGCCAGCGTGACCGGCGTTTTTACATGCGGGAAGCGTGTGTTGGTGCCGCAGACGGGTTCCTGTCTTGAATCTGGATCATTAAATGCCCGTGGACTCAGCGTGGAGTGCAGTATCCATGTCTACGTCACGGTGCACATATGCTGGGTACCTTGAAAGCGCAGATGCGACGCTTCCGTCACCTCTGCCTCGTGACTTGTGACCTGTCTGCCTGGAGTCTTGTGACATGTCTGCAGGCACGGTTGACGGAAACAGAAACCTTGAAAACGCAGAATGCGGCAAGCTCGGCACAGCAAGCACCTTTTTATGCAGTTTCAAATTCCAATAATAAACGACACCCGCTCTCAATTTCAAGATTCTCGCTCTCAATCGCAACACGGGGCCGCAACACCGTGGGTGTTGCGGGTTCCTGGACCCCTCAGACGGTCACTCACAGATGCCAGGAGTTCAAAGTGTGTGGGTGTGTGTTGATGATTCTACGTCATAAAGCTCTCTCTCTCCCCGGCACCCTCAGGCTCTAGGTTGGTTGGTTATTACTGCAGGACCAATTACAATGAGGGGAGCGAGGAGCATACGTAGGGGAAGAAGGCGGGGGCGCGGTTGCCATCGCTGACAGAGAGACACATAGCGCGCGCTGAGTACAGTACTATGACTGGCTGCAGGAGTGACCGAGATGTCGTGCTCCACGGATTCGTCTACACCGTCTTTACCCTTACAGACAGGGTATTCGGCGGTGCTGCACCAAACCCAGTTCGAAAGCTCGACATTGAATTTCATCGATTTGTCGATCACACTGTAAGGTCCATCCGGTCCATTGATGGTGCCCTCTTCCGTGAAAAGCCCTGGGAGCCCAAGGCGAGCGTGCAGGAGAAGGAAAGCTTGACGCACTTGACAACAACGTACGTTGTCTCCTCCATAGCGCCGATGGTGAAGCTCTGCGTGGCAAACGAGTTGAAAGAATGCTTGGAATTGCCGGATCCGAGCTCGGCGCCTGTGCTGTCGAGCTCACGCAGCGCCTCGATCTGAATGCGTATCCTGTCAGGATCGCTCAAAAGTCCGGCGACGGCGCCAGGTCAATCTTGCCCGACTGAGGAGAGAGAGAGAGAGAGAGAGAGAGAGAGAGAGAGAGAAGTTTATTGACAATCAAATAGATGACTAAAGGTCGGTAAGTACAACGCCTCTTCAGGGTGACAGAGGGAGGGAGAGAGAGAGAGAGAAGTTTATTGACAATCAATGGATGACTGGAGGAGGAGGAGGAGGAGGACTGTAGAAGGGGTCATTCAAAGCAAAAGGGGTGAATAACATAGAGAATACATTCTATCATGGATAATACTACACTCTGCAACAAGCCGCTCGCTAACAGCGATAAATCAAGCGATCGGTGCTTTTATCTCCCAAAATAGGGACCGTCCAGGTTCTGAAAATCCACCGGTCCCTTGGCCACCTTGACCGCCGTGGTTCACCAATTCTTCCGAGTGGATGAATCCTTCCGCGCCGGTACACGCGCGGGCTTGACACGCGCTCGCTCGCTCAACGCATGGTTTATTCGGAACGAAACGCGGTAAAAAAAAACTGACCTCCCTGATCCTGATGCCGTCCTCAAGTGGACTTTGTGCACTCAGAAAGTTCGTTGAAGGAAAAAGAATTTCTCTAGAAAGGGATCTATCCGGAAAAAACACCCTGATTTCTCCTTTAAGGTCCCAAGATGCCCTTAAACCCCCTTACCTTAAGCAATTTAGCTGCTGAGAATCGCTGGTTCCACGGCGGTCATTGAGCGTGTCATTCAAGAGCTAAAACTGGAAACTGCCCGCTTTGTGTAGCGTTGTGCACAACGCTACACACGTTGTGCACAACGCTACAACTGTAGTTGTACAACTGTAGTACAACCGTAACTACAGTTGTAGCGTTGTGCACAACGCTACACACGTTGTGCACAACGCTACAACGTGTTGTATCGTGTCACAAGGTCAAGTCCTGCGTCAGAAAGGAGGGGGGTGACAGGGGGGGCACGTATCATCATCTCCTGCTTCCGCGTCATCACACATCCGTGAGCCGCTGCTGCAACTTCGATATGGCCCCTCGGCAAACGCATAGTCAAGAGCCCCCCCGTACTCGTGTCCACGTGTTTTCGCCCTATCGTACTCGTTTCCACTCCCATCCCTTTCCCCACCTCCTCTTGCACCATGCCGGCAACTCTCATGCTCAGCTTCACACCTCAGCACCCCCTGTGTTCGCGACATGTGATACAACGCGACGCTTGTCAGCTGTGATTGGCCTTCCGCTGTAGGGGCCCATACACTGGAGAAGGAGGAGGAGGAGGAGGAGGAGGAGGAGGAGCAGCAGCAGCAGCAGCAGCAGGAGGAGGAGGAGCAGCAGCAGCAGCAGCGGGCGGCGGCGGCGGCGGTAGGGGTGGAGCATTACAGCATCGACACAGATCAGCGCGGCGATCTTGAGATCATACACCTCTCGAGCATGTTGCTCAAGATAGTCGCATGCCACCCTGCGTCCCCTCGCCTTCAAAACTTGAACCTCTGCGTCCCCCCGCAACACGCCAAATCCCCCACCATTATCACACTCCTTTTCTCCTTCCGGCTGCTTCCACTTCTCTTCAGCCTTGCGGGCCTCCTGCGATGAATCCTCCTCCGTCACCGATGTCCCATGGGTCCGGGACCGAGCAGCTTGCAAACGCACAATCTTCTCCAAGGTTTTCACAGCAGCAGCACGCCACCAGTGCGGGCGAACCCTGCAGTTGGTCGTCCCCGCCACGAACTTCTCCCCCTCCGTACCAGTACTAACACCCTCCTCCTTGATGTTTTCGAACAGTCCCAGGATCCGTGTCGGAACCAGGATATTATCGCTGCGTCCACTACCCAACTGTCCAAACGCACAGGCTCCCTATGCGTGTGTGTGTGTGTGTGTTAGTGCGTGCGTGTGTGTGTGTGTGTGTGTGTGTGTGTGTGTGTGTGTGTGTGTGTGTGTGTGTGTGTGTGTGTGTGTGTGTGTGTGTGTGTGTGTGTGTGTGTT